>WBZU01000410.1_pt1 | contig 37626 bp, 35 predicted proteins | sample 5204311 | NCBI WGS metagenome assembly WBZU01 (sample SAMN12344359, study PRJNA552823) | activated sludge metagenome | biome: Activated sludge suspended growth; feature: Nitrification reactor; material: Wastewater; isolation source: activated sludge from nitrification reactor of wastewater...
GCGCGAAGCCGCCAAGCTCGCCGGGCCGCAGGGACGGCAGCGCAGCGGCGTGGGCGGTCGCGGTGCGGGCGAGTCGCATACCGAGCTCGATCGCCGCAAGATTCGCGACCGCATCGCCGAGCTGCAACTGGAGATCGTCGCGATGGAGGCCGAGCGCAAGACCCAGCGCGCGCGCCGCCAGGGTCGCCAGAGCCCGGCCAGCGTGGCGCTGGTCGGCTACACCAATGCGGGCAAATCCACGCTGATGCGCGCGCTCACGGGCAGCGAGGTGCTGGTCGCCAACAAGCTCTTCGCCACGCTCGACACCACCGTGCGCACGCTCTACCCCGAGAGCGTGCCGCGCGTGCTGGTCAGCGACACCGTCGGCTTCATCAAGAACCTGCCGCACGGCCTGGTGGCCTCGTTCAAGTCCACCCTGGACGAAGCGCTGGACGCCGGCCTGCTGCTGCACGTCATCGACGCCAGCGATCCCGGCTTCGAGCGCCAGCTCGAGGTCACCGACAGCGTCCTGCAGGAAATCGGCGCCGACGAGCTGCCGCGCATCCGTGTCTTCAACAAGATCGACCACGTCGGCGACGCTGCGGCGCAGGCCGAATGCGAGGCCGCGCTGCGCGCGAAATACCCCGGCTGCATCGTCATGAGCGCGCGCCGGCCGGACGAGGTGGCCAGGCTGCGGCAGACGATCGTGGCGTTCTTCCAGCAGGATCTGGTCGAGGCGGAGCTGCTCTTGCCGTGGTCGGCGCAGCAGCTGCGCAAGGAGATCTACGCCAACTGCGAGGTGCTGGAGGAAAGGGCGGAGGACGAAGGGGCGGTCTTCAGGCTGCGCGGCGAGCCCGACACCGTCGAACGACTGCGCGCGCAATGTGCCCTGACACGCTGACGCGCAAACGCCACCGCAAGGGTGGCGTTTGCCGGTGAGCTGATGCGCCCGGACTGGCGCGCATGCGGCGTCGGGTCTCGGGCGAGTGGCCCCCCGGTCGGGTGGGGCGAGCCCGATCAGCCGACCTGATCGAGCGCCTTCTCCAGCGTGGCGACGGTGCGCGCGACGTTGTGCAGCTTGTCGAGCCCGAACAGGCCGACGCGGAAGCTCTTGTAGTCGGGACGCTCGTCGCAGGCGAGCGGCACGCCGGCGGCGACCTGCAGGCCGGCGGCGGCGAACTTGGCGCCGGTCTTGATGCCGTCGTCGGTGGTGAAGCTCACCACCACGCCCGGGGCCTGGAAGCCCGCGGCGGCCACGCTCGGGAAGCCGCGCGCCTCGAGCAGCGCACGCACGCCAGCGCCGAGTTCCACCTGCTCGGCCTTGACCTTGTCGAAGCCGTAGGCCTCGGTCTCGCGCATCACGTTGCGCAGCGTGACCAGGCCGTCGGTGGGCATGGTGGCGTGGTAGGCGTGGGCGCCGCCCTCGTAGGCTTCCATGATCTGCAGCCACTTCTTGAGGTCGCAGGCGAAGCTGGTGCTGGTGGTGCCCTCGATGCGCTCGCGCGCGGCGGCGCTCAGCATGACCATCGCGCAGCACGGCGAGGCGCTCCAGCCCTTCTGCGGCGCGCTCACCAGCACGTCGACGCCGGTGGCGTCCATGTCCACCCAGATCGTGCCCGAGGCGATGCAGTCGAGCACGAAGAGGCCGCCGACCGCGTGGGTGGCGTCGGCCACCGCGCGCAGGTAGTCGTCGGGAAGCATCATGCCGGCCGAGGTCTCGACGTGCGGGGCGAACACCACGTCGGGGCGGTGCTGGCGGATCGCCGCGACGACCTCGTCGATCGGCGCCGGGACGAAGGGCGCCTGCGCCTCGTCGCGCACCTGGCGGGCCTTGAGCACCACGGATTCGGCGGGGATGTCGCCCATCTCGAAGATCTGCGTCCACCGGTAGCTGAACCAGCCGTTACGGATCACCAGGGTCTTCCGGCCGGTGGCGAACTGGCGCGCGACCGCCTCCATGCCGAAGGTGCCGCTGCCGGGGACGATGGCGACGGCGTGGGCGTGGTAGACCTTCTTCAGCGTCGCCGAGAGCTCGCGCATGACGCCCTGGAAGGCCTGCGACATGTGGTTGAGCGAGCGGTCGGTATAGACCACCGAGTATTCGAGCAGGCCATCGGGATCGACGTGGGTGAGCAGACCGGGCATGGAGACCTCCTGGGGAGCGGGGATTCTTCGAGGAAGAAGGGGGGCGGGAATGAGGTGGGCGGGGCGTGGGCCGGGATCGGCCCCGGGCCTCGTCGAGGCAGGCCCGATCCATTCGTCCGAAAGCGATCATTCTAGCGCCTCGCCCGCGTGCAGGGCGAGGCGCGGAGGGCGAACGGCGTCCGATCGGGCTGCGTTCAGAGCGCCAGCCCGGCGCGCTTGCGCAGCGCGCCGACGTAGGCCGCGCCGTCGGGCGGGGTGCCCTTGCGCTGGGCGTCGAAGAGCATCTCGCCGAGGCACTCGAGCGCGTCGTGCATGGCGTCGTGACGGTCGCCGCGGTGCTGGCAGGCGGCCTCGAAGGCGGCGCGGATGCCGGGCGGCTGGTCGATCGAAAGCTGCTCCTCGATGGCCAGGTGCAGCGACAGGTGCAGGAAGGGGTTGATCTGCCCGGCCTCGGGCGGAAAGTCGCGGTGCACCGCCTCCGGGTCCTCGACCACGGCGTGGTACTCGGGGTGGAGCGCGATGATGTCGGCGGCGATGGTCTCCATCGGCGTCAGCACTTCCTTGGCGCGCGCCTTGCGCCAGGTGTCGATGAAGAAGCTGCGCACCTGGTCGCGGCTGGGGTTGAACATGTCGGGTCCTCGGTTCTCTTGCGCACTCGGGCGCGGGGTGTTCGGGCGCGGGTGCGGTGCGGGCGCAGCGCGCGCCGGCGGGCGTCCGCGCCGGGTTTCAGTCGGTCTTGTCGCGGCACAGGCACAGGTCGCGCACGCCGCACTCGCCGCACTTGGGCTTGCGCGCGGTGCACACGTAGCGGCCATGCAGGATCAGCCAGTGGTGGGCGTCGAGCAGGTAGTCCTTCGGCACGCGCCGCAGCAGCGCCTTCTCGACCTCCAGCACATCCTTGCCCGGGGCCAGCCCGGTGCGGTTGGCGAGGCGGAAGATGTGGGTGTCGACCGCCATCGCCGGCTGGCGGAAGACGGTGTTGAGCACCACGTTGGCTGTCTTGCGGCCGACACCGGGCAGGGCTTCGAGCGCCTCGCGCACCGCCGGCACCTCGCCGCCGTGGCGTTCGAGCAGCAGGCGCGACAGCGCGAGCGTGTTCTTCGCCTTGTTGCGGAACAGGCCGATGCTCTTGATGCACTCGGCGATGCCTTCCTCGCCGAGCGAGACCATGGCCTCGGGCGTGGGGGCGAGCGCGAACAGCTTGCGCGTGGCCAGATTGACGCCGCGATCGGTGGCCTGGGCGGACAGCACCACCGCGACCAGCAACTGATAGGGCGACGCGTACTCGAGTTCGGTCTGCGGGTGCGGGTCGGCCTCGTGCAGGCGGCGGAAAAACTCGCGGATCGCCTCGCGCTTCATCGCTGCCATGCGCGTCCTCAGCCCGCGGCGGCCGGCTCGGCAGCGTCTTCCTTCGGCTCGGCTGTCTGTGTCGGCGCGGGTGGCGGATTGCGCCGCGCGCGCGCCGCCAGGCGCACGTTGATGGCGTTGAATGCGGCGATCAGCACGCCGAGCGCGAAGAATGCGCCGGGCGGCAGGATGGCGATCAGGAAACCGGGGTAGCCGTCGCCGAACACGTTCCACGCCGAGGCGCCGGGGAGGATCATCTCGATGCCCGAGAACAGCGTGCCGGCGCCGAGCAGCTCGCGCATGCCGCCGAGCACCGCGAGCACCCACACCAGGCCGATGCCCATCATGATGCCGTCCACCGTCGAGGTGAGCGGGTCGTTCTTGGCCGCATAGGCCTCGACGCGCGCGAGCACGATGCAGTTGGTGACGATCAGCGGGATGAAGATGCCGAGCACCAGGTAGAGGTCGTGGAAGAAGGCGTTGAAGGAGAGATCCACCACGGTGACCAGCGCGGCGATGATCAGGACGAAGACCGGGATGCGGATCTCGTAGGGGATGAAGTTGCGCAGCGCCGACACGGCGAGGTTGGACATCGCCATCACGAGGATGGTGGCCAGCCCGAGGCTGACCGCATTGACCATGCTGGTGCTGATCGCGAGGATCGGGCACAGGCCGAGCAGCTGCGCCAGGCCGGTGTTCTGCTTCCACAGGCCGTTCCAGGCGATCTCGCGGAATTGTTGCGGGCTCATGCTCATTCTCCCAGCACGCCGCCGGAGGGGGCGGCGAAGAGCGCGTCCATGCGTTCGACCACGAACGCCGTGCTGCGTCCGGCCGCGCGCACCACGGCGCGGGCGCTGATGGTGGCGCCGGTGCGGTAGCCGAAGGTGCCGCCGTCCTTGCGCACGGTCCATGCGGCGGTGTTCACGTCCTTCCAGGTGGCGATCGCGAACTGGCCGATCCAGGGCATGTCCTTGCGGCGGTCCTTCTTCGGGTCGATGTAGTCGCCCAGGCCCGGGGTTTCCTTGTGCTGGGTGACGCGCACGCCCGACAGCAGGCCGTTGGTATTGACCGCCACCAGCAGCGCGATGCGTCCGGAGTAGCCGTCGGTGGCTGCGCCCTCGGCGATCAGCGCCACCGGCTCGCCACCCTTGCGCGCGCGCCACACCCGCCCGCCTTCGTCCATGCCGATCTGCGGCGCCGGACCGAAGCGCACCACGTCGGCGAGCAGGTCGTTGTCGTAGCTGCCGGGCGGCAGCACCTCGTCGATCAGGCGGCGCTGGGCATCCTGTGCCGAGGCCTCGATCGCGGGCTGGGTGACACGGTGGGTGGCGGCCATCAAGGCGGTGAACACCAGCGTGAACACCACCATGATCGCCCCGGTGCGCAGGGCGGTGCGGGTCGCGGAATAGCGCGCGCTCATTTGCCGCCTCCCTTCGCGTCCTTGTGGTGACCGAAGACGGGCGGCTGGGTCTTCATGTCGAGCAGGGGTACGCACATGTTCATCAGCAGCACCCCGAAGGCGATGCCCTCCGGGTAGGCGCCGAAGTTGCGGATCAGCCAGGCGATCAACGCGATGCCGCCGGCGAAGAGCAGCTTGCCGCGCGGGGTGGTCGCACCCGAGACCGGGTCGGTGACGATGAAGAAGGCCGCCAGCATCGCGCCGCCGCTGGCGAGATGGAACAGCGGCGAGGCGAAGCGGCCCGGATCGAGCAGCCAGAACAGGGTCGAGATGCCGGCGAGCACGCCGATGAAGGCGAGCGGCATGTGCCAGGTGATGATGCGCTTGGCGAGCAGGAAGAGGCCGCCGGCGACATAGCCGACCGAGATCCACTCCCAGCCGCGCCCGCCGAGCGCGCCGAAGGCCGAGCCCTGCAGCACCGCATCGACGGTCTGGGTTCCCGAGCGCAGCCCGGTGCGCAGGGCGTCGAGCGCGGTGGCGCCGGTGATGCCGTCGATGTCGCGTGCTCCGCCGAGGATCAGCGCAAGCTGGGTGTCGAAGGACAGCTGGCCGGCCGGCGGCCACTGCGACATCAGCGCCGGGAAGGCGACGATCATCGAGCAGTAGGCGATCATCGCCGGGTTGAACGGGTTCTGGCCGAGGCCGCCATAGAGGTGCTTGACGGCCACGATCGCCACCAGGGCGCCGCACACCGTGAGCCACCACGGCACGATCGGCGGGAAGCACAAGGTGACCAGCCAGGCGGTGACGACGGCCGAGAGGTCGCCCACCGCGATCGCCACCGGGCGCTTGCGCAGATGCAGCATCAGCGCCTCTGCGCCCACCGCCGTGATCGTGGAGATCGCCAGGTTCACCAGCACGCCGGGGCCGATGAGCAGTGCGTGGGCGACGATTCCGGGGATCAGCGCGAGGAGCACGAGGCCCATCGTGCGCTGCACGCTGACCGCCTTGCGGACGTAGGGAGAGTGGATCATGCGGGGCTCAGGGGCGAGGCTCGTCGGGGAGGTCCGCCGCGTCGGCGGCTTGCGGCGCGGGTGCGGTCGAAGCCGGGACTGCGGCCGCCTCGAGCGCCTTGCGGCGGGCCTCGATGTCGGCGATCTCGGCTTGCGTCTGCGGGCTGAGGTTGTCGGTGTTCTGCGGCTGGATCTCGGCCTTCTGGGCCTTGGCACGGGCGAGCGCGGCGGCGATCAGGGCCTTCTTGGGATCTTCCGCGGCGGGGGCCTCGGCCGCCGCCGGCGCTTCGGCCGTGCCGGCCTCGGCCAGCTTGGCGCGCGTCTCGGCCGCCTTGGCGGCGAGCTTGGCGGCCTTCTCGGCCTTCTCGCGCTCCTGGCGGAAGTTGCGGAACTCGAAGCGCTCGCGTGCCTGGTCCGCGGCCGCCTTCTCGCGCTCACGCGCCCAGATCTCGCCCTTGGAGAAGCGGTAGTAGTCGACCAGCGGGATGTGCGAGGGGCACACGTAGGCGCAGCAGCCGCACTCGATGCAGTCGAAGAGGTGGTATTCCTGTGCCTTGCCGAAATTCTTCGAGCGGCTGAACCAGTACAGCTCGAAGGGCTGCAACTCGACCGGGCAGGCCTTGGCGCACTCGGTGCAGCGGATGCAGGGTTGCTCGGGCGGAGCCGGCGGGAAAAGCTTGTCGTCGGCCGCGAGCACGCAGTTCGTCGCCTTCACCACCGGCACGTCGAAGGCGGGCATGCGCACGCCCATCATCGGTCCGCCCATGACGAGGAAGCGGGTGTCCGCGCGCGGGCCGCACAGGCGCACCAGCTCGTCCATCGGCGTGCCGATGAGGACCTCGTAGTTGCCCGGGCGCTCGACGTTGCCCGCGACCGTGACGATGCGCGACACCAGCGGGCGGCCGAGCTCGAGCGCCTCGTGGACGCTGTAGGCGGTGCCGACGTTGAAGCACTGCACCCCGTAGTCGGTGGAGCGCTCGCCGTGCGGCACCTCGATGCCGGTGAGCACGCGGATCAGCTGCTTGGCGCCCCCGGCGGGATAGCGGGTGGGGACGGCGACCACTTCCATGTGCTCGCCCGCCGCCGCGACCGCCTGCCGCATCGCCGCGATCGCCTCGGGCTTGTTGTCCTCGATGCCGATCAGGACTTCCTCGGCCTGCAGCATGTGGCGCAGGATCGCGGCCCCGGAGACGATGCCGTCGGCGCGCTCGCGCATCAGCATGTCGTCGCAGGTGATGAAGGGCTCGCACTCGGCGCCGTTGAGCACCAGCGTGCGGGTCTTGCCGCCGCTGCCGGGGCGCATCTTCTGGTGGGTGGGGAACACCGCGCCGCCGAGGCCGACCACGCCGGCATCGCGCACGAAGTCGCGCACCTCGTCGGGCGGGGTGATGCGGTAGTTGATGTGTTCGGGCTCGGCCCAGCGGTCCTCGCCGTCGCTCTCGATGATCACCGCGGGTTCGCGCAGGCCCGAGGCGTGCGGGACCAGCGCCGGCTCGACCGCACGCACCACGCCGGAGGTGGGTGCGTGGATCGCGGCGGACAGGCGTCCGCCCGCCGCGCCGATGCGTTCCCCCTTGAGCACGCGCTGGCCGGGCTCGACCAGGGCGATGGCGGGGCTGCCCAGGCTCTGGTGCAGGGGGACGACCAGCCGCGCGGGGATGGGGGCCTTAGCGATCGGCGAGGTCGTCGAGGCGCTCTTGTTGGTTGCGGGCTTCACGCCGCCATGGAAGCGAAAAAGCTCACGCAGCATCAGGCGACCCTCCGCATCTCGACCACCGGGTATTTCCATTTCCATGTGTGCACGGTCTCGGCCAGCGGCACCATCGCGATGCAATCGACCGGGCAGGGCGCCACGCACAGCTCGCAGCCGGTGCACAGCGGCTCGACCACGGTGTGCATCTGCTTGGCCGCGCCCACGATCGCATCCACCGGACAGGCCTGGATGCACAGCGTGCAGCCGATGCAGACCTGCTCGTCGATGACCGCGACCGACTTCGGCTTCTCGACACCGTGCTCTTCGGAGAGCGGCTTGAACTCGCGTCCGAGCAGGTCGGCGAGCTTGCGCACGCCCTCCTCGCCGCCGGGCGGACACTGGTTGATGTCGGCCTCGCCGTTGGCGATCGCCTCGGCGTAGGGCTTGCAGCCGGGGAAGCCGCACTGGCCGCACTGGGTCTGCGGCAGGATGGCGTCGATCTTCTCGACCAGCGGGTCGCCCTCGACCTTGAAGCGGATCGCGGCGTAGCCCAGGGTGAGGCCGAGCACGATGGCGATGCCGGCCATCACGAGAATCGCGGTGATCATGGTGGAGCGGGCCTCAGTGGAAGCGGTCGAGGCCGGCGAAGCCCATGAACGCGAGGCTCATGAAACCGGCGGTGATCATCGCGATCGCGGTGCCCTTGAAGGCGATCGGCACGTCGGCGCCGTCCAGGCGCTCGCGGATGCCGGCGAACAGCACGAGCGCGAGGGTGAAACCGAGCGAGGAGCCGAAGCCGAACAACAGGGATTCGAGCAGGTCGTGCTTCAAGCCGACGTTGAGCAGGGGCACGCCGAGCACGGCGCAGTTGGTGGTGATCAGCGGCAGGTAGATCCCCAGCACCTGGTGCAGCAGCGGGCTGGTCTTCTGGATGATCAGCTCGGTGAGTTGGACGATCGCCGCGATCACGACGATGAAGGCCAGCGTGCGCAGGTAGCCGAGATCGAAGGGCTGCAGCAGGTAGTGGTCGATCAGGTAACTGGTGCCGGCGCCGACGGTGAGCACGAAGGTCGTGGCCGCGCCCATGCCGATGGCGGTCTCGAGCTTTTTCGACACGCCCATGAACGGGCACAGCCCGAGGATGCGGACGAGTACGACGTTGTTCACCAGGACGGCGCCGATGACGACGAAGATGTAGCTGGTCATGATCCGCGCGCGGAAGGGAATTGCGGGATTATCCTCCGCGCCCGAGTCCCGCATCAACCCTGATGCGGGAGCATGTATCGGCCGGGCCTCCGGGCCTCAGCGCCAATCCGGTGGCGGCGGGGCGAGGCTGGCGGTGTGCAGCTGCCAGCGGCCGCTGCGACGGTCGTCGAAGAAGTGGCGCAGGCTGATCGCGATCGAACGGAAGGCGATCCGCTCCCAGGGGATTTCGTCCTCGCGCAGCAGCGCGACCTCGAGCGACTCCTCGCCGGGGCGGAAGTCGAGGTCGAGCAGGCGGGCGCGGTAGATGATGTGGACCTGGCTGATGTGCGGCACGTCGATCAGCGTGTACAGCTCGCCCACCTCGATGCGCGCGCAGGCCTCCTCCAGGGTCTCGCGGGCGGCGGCCTGGGCGGTGGTTTCCTCGTTCTCCATGAAGCCGGCCGGCAGCGTCCACATTCCGTGGCGCGGCTCGATCGCACGCCGGCACAGCAGCACGCGGTCTTCCCACTCGGCCAGCGCGCCCACCACCAACTTGGGGTTCTGGTAGTGGATGGTGCCGCACTGCTCGCAGACGTGGCGGGGAAGGGTGTCCCCGGGCGGGATGCGGAAGGCGACGGTGGCGCCGCAATTCGAGCAGTATTTCATGGTCGCGGACAATGGTTTTCGGCGATTCTAGCCTGCTTTGACCCGTCTGCCGGCAGCACGGCCTAAAGAATGACGCCAGTCGGCCGATGAAGCGGGCTCTGTGCCAGAATCGGCCGGCGACAGCGAGCGAGGGAGTGTAAAGGGATGCCGCAACCGATCGACATGAAGCGATATGCGCAGCTCAAGGCGGCGGGAGACCTGCCTTCGCCGCGCGGCGTGGCGCTCGCGATCATCCGGCTCACGCAGGCGCCCGACGTCTCGCTGGCCGAGCTCGGCCGCGTGATCAAGGGCGATCCCGCCTTCGTCGGGCGCCTGATCAAGGCGGCCAATGGCCTCATCGCGGAGAACCGGCGCGCGATCGTGTCGGTGCAGGAAGCGCTGATGGTGCTCGGCCTGCCCGCCGTGCGCACGCTGGCGCTGGGCTTCTCGCTGCTGTCGACCTACCGCAAGGGTACCTGCCAGGGCTTCGACTACCCGCGTTTCTGGTCCTCCGCGCTGCTGATGGCGATCTCGATGCAGGCGCTCACCCAGCGCGTGCGGGTGGTCGCACCCGACGAGGCGTTCAGCCTCGGCCTGCTCGCGCGCGTGGGCGAGCTCTCGCTCGCGACCCTCTATCCCGAGGCCTTCTCCCGCCTGCTCGCGGAACTCAAGCGCGATCCCGCCCTGCAGCAGGTGGTGCTCGAGGACCAGGCCTTCGCGATGAACCACCGCGAGCTCGGTGCCGCCATGCTTGCCGACTGGGGGGTGCCGGACGCGCTGGTGCAACCGGTGCGCTTCCACGAACAGCCCGAGCTGGCCGGCTACGCGGAGGATTCGCGCGAGGCCGGGATCGTGCAGTGCCTCGTGCTGGCGCGCGCGGTGGCGCAGCTGTGCCTCGCGCCCGATTCCGAGCACGTGCGTCTGATGGCGCCGATGCTGCGCCTGGCGGGCCGCCTCGGCCTCGGGCGCGGCGAGTTCGTCTCGCTGTGCGAGCGCGTCGGGCGCGACTGGGCGGAGTGGGGCAAGCTGCTGCAGATCCGCACCGAGGACGCGCCCCGCTTCGCCGAGGTGGGCAGCGCGGCGGTGGATGCGGTTGGCGAGGCGCCCAAGGCGGTCGCCGAGGCCGCTGGTCCGCAGCCGATGCGTGCGTTGGTCGTGGCCGGCGCGCGCGAGGACCGCGAGCTGCTGCGCGGCGAGCTCGAAGCCGCGGGGATCGTCCCGTTCACCGCTGCGGGCGCGGACGCCGCGCTCGAGGCCGCGCTCGACGTCCAGCCGCAACTGCTGGTCGCGGACTGGTCGGAGGAGGGGGAACGGGTGGTGCGCGGCCTGCGCGACATGCGCCTCGGACGCGGCGTGTACGTGATCTGCATGCTCGGCAGCGACGACGAGGCGCGCCTGCTGGCCGCCTCCGGCGCCGGGGTTGACGACTTCCTCGTCCGTCCGCTGCGACGTGCGGCGCTGACCGTGCGCCTGCGTGCCTGCGTGCGCACATTGGTGCTGCAGCAGGAACTCGAGCACGAGCGCGAGGAGCTGCGCAATTTCGCCGCCGAGCTGTCGATCTCGAACCGCCGCCTGCAGGAGGCCGCGCTGACCGACCCGCTCACCGGTCTGCCCAACCGCCGTCGGGCGATCGAGGCGATGGAGGCCGAGTGGGCCACGGCGACGCGTCACGGTCGCGCCTTCTCGGTCATGATCGTCGACCTCGACGGCTTCAAGACCATCAACGACACCCATGGGCACGACGTCGGCGACATAGCCCTGCGCCAGGCCGCGGCGACCCTGCGTGGCGCGCTGCGCGCCCAGGACCTGATCTGCCGTACCGGTGGCGACGAGTTCCTGGTGCTGTGCCCCGATACCGACCTGAAGGCGGCGATGCTGGTCGCGGAGCGCCTGCGCGTGGCCGTGCAGGCCAGTCCGGTCGAGACCGGCGGCCCGCAGATCTTCCTCACTGCCAGCGTCGGCGTGGCCATGCGCGTGCCCGCCATGGGCAGCGTCGATGCACTGATCAAGTGTGCCGACGACAGCGTGTATCGTGCCAAGCAGCGTGGCCGCAACTGCATCGCCGCACTCCAGCTCCAGTCCGGCGCGGGCTGAATGCCGGCGGGAAGGCGCGGCCGCCCCGCCGGCAGGTGTTGTTCGGGGGCGACACCTTGTGCGTGAAATGCGGCACGGAGCCGGGGGGAGCGGCTTGCCGCTCCTGAGAAACTACTTTAACTTGCAGACGTTGATCCCCGTGCGGGATGGAAAACCATGGATCGCCCCGACTTCCAGGAAGAAATCCGCGAACTCAACCTCGCCTACCTGATGCTGGCACAGCAGATGCTGCGCGACGACCGCGCGACCGCGCTGTTCCGGCTCGGGATCGGCGAGGCCTTCGCGGACCTGATCGAGTCGATGTCGGCGGCCAAGCTGGTCAGGATGGCGTCCAGTCCGACGCTGCTGCCCTGCTTCCGCTTCGACGATGCCCAGTTGGCCCGGCTCATGGCGGGCGAAGGGCGGGATGCCGCCAGCGCGGGCCTGCACGCGGCGATCCTCGCCGCCGGCAAGGCGGCGGCCGATGCGCGCTGAGGAGTGCCGAATGAAGAACAAGAGTGTGATCGAAGAGGCCGACGACGTGCGTCGTGCGGTCGAGATGGTGCAACTCGGTGCGCGCATGCAGATGCTCGAGGTCGAGACCAGGCTGAGCCGCGAGAAGCTGCTCAGGATCTACAAGGAAGTCCGCGGTGCCTCGCCCCCCAAGGGCATGCTGCCGTTCTCCACCGACTGGTTCATGACCTGGCAGCCGAACGTGCATTCCTCGCTGTTCATGAACCTGTACCGCTACTTCACCGGCCCGGCCGGCGTGCACGGCCTGGACGCGATCCTCAAGTCCTATCACCTCTATCTCGACCACATCGAGACCGGCGTGATCGAGCCCGCGCTGAGCCTCACGCGCGCGTGGACCCTGGTGCGCTTCTTCGACGCCGACCTGCTGCAGATGGCCGCGTGTACCCGCTGCGGCGGCGAGTTCGTCGCCCACGCCCACGATCCGGTGCACGACTACGTGTGCGGCCTGTGCAACATGCCCTCGCGCGCCGGCTCCGCGCGCCGCAAGACCACCACCCGCAAGGCGGTCGCGCCCACGCACAAGACGACGGCCGCCAGCCGCAAGGCGGTCGTCGCCTGACCCCGGCGGGCCCTCCGGCCCGCATGCAGGTTCCTACATGGGCCGCGCTGGAAACAGGCGGCCCATGTCACGTCCGCGCACGGCGTGGCGTCGCGCCCCGGCGCGTTCAAGTTCCTCCCGCCGCCGCCGTTATCCCCTGCGAGAGCCGTGCCGGTCCGTGCGCGGCGCAGCGAAACGCTTCGGAGTTTCCCCGTGTTCCTGATCATCGGCTACGTCATCATCCTCGCCGCCTCGCTGGGCACCTACGCGGTGCATGGCAGCCTGGCCGCGCTGTGGGTGCCCATGGAGTACCTCGCGATCATCGGCCTGATGATCGGTGGCTTCGTCGCCGGCAACGGCCCGAAGGCGATCAAGGGCACGCTCGGCTCGCTGTCGCTGGCGGTGAAGGGCTCGAAGTACAACAAGGCGCTCTATGTCGACCTGCTCGCGCTGCTGTTCGAGATCCTCGCCAAGGTGCGCAAGGAAGGCCTGATGTCGATCGAGAACGACATCGAGAACCCCGACTCCAGCCCGATCTTCTCCAAGTACCCGAGCGTCGCCGCCGACCATCACGCGGTCGAGTTCATGACCGACTACCTGCGCATGATGGTGGGCGGCAACCTCAACGCCTTCGAGATCGAGAACCTGATGGACATGGAGATCGAGACCCACCACCAGGAGGCGCACCAGGCGCCGCACGTGGTCTCCAAGGTCGCCGATGCGGTGCCCGCCTTCGGCATCGTGGTGGCGGTGATGGGCGTGGTGAACGTGATGGGCTCGGTGGGTCAGCCGCCCGCGGTGCTGGGCAAGATGATCGGCGGCGCGCTGGTCGGCACCTTCCTGGGCATTCTCGTCTCGTACGGTTTCGTCGCGCCGATCGCCAGCCAGCTCGAGCAGAAGGTCGAGGAGAGCGGCAAGATCTACCAGGTCATCAAGGTGGTGCTGCTGGCGAGCATGAACGGCTATGCGCCGCAGGTCGCGGTGGAGTTCGGCCGCAAGGTGCTGTACTCGACCGACCGCCCGGGCTTCGCCGAGCTCGAGCAGGAAATCAAGAACCGCAAGGGCTGAACGCGATGAGCCCCCGCGTCCCTGACTCCCGTCGTCCCCAGGCGCCGCGCCCTGCGCCGGCGTGCGGAGTTGCGCGATGAGCGACGATACCCAGCAACCGATCGTCGTCAAGCGCATCAAGAAGGGCGGTGGCGGGCACCACGGCGGTGCATGGAAGATCGCCTACGCGGACTTCGTCACCGCGATGATGGCCTTCTTCCTGCTGATGTGGCTGCTCGGCTCGACCGCGCAGGGCGACCTCGAGGGCATCGCCGACTACTTCCAGAACCCGCTCAAGCTCGCCATGCAGGGCGGCGAAGGCACCGGCGACAGCTCGAGCATCATCAAGGGCGGTGGCGAGGACCTCTCGCGCAAGGTCGGCCAGGTGCGCAGGGGCGACACCCCCAGCACGCGCGCGATCAATCTCGACGCCCGCGCGCGTCAAGAGCGAGGCCGAGGCCACCGCGCAGGCGATCGCCGAGCGCCGTGAACGCGCGCGCCTGATCGACCTCAAGGGCAAGCTCGAGGCGGTCATCGAGGCCAACCCCTCGCTGCGCCAGTTCAAGAACCAGCTCCTCATCGACATCGTCAGCGAGGGCTTGCGGATACAGCTGGTCGACGCGCAGAACCGGCCGATGTTCACCTCGGCGAGCGCCGAGTTGCGCCCCTATACGCGCGAGCTGCTGCGCGAGATCGCCGCCGCGCTCAACGATGTCGACAACCGTGTCAGCATGTCCGGCCACACGGACTCGGCCCAATACGCAGGCGGCGAGCGCGGCTTCTCGAACTGGGAGCTGTCCTCCAACCGCGCCAACGCCGCGCGCCGCGAGCTCGTGGCGGGCGGGCTGGAGGCGGGCAAGATGCTGCGCGTGGTCGGCCTTGCCGACACCGCACACCTGAATCCGGGCGATCCGCTCGACCCCGCGAACCGACGCATCAGCATCGTGGTGCTCAACCGTGCGGCCGAGGAGGCGATGCGCAGCCAGCAGGCGCCCGGCGCCACGCCGCCGCCGGGCGGTGCTCAAGTCGGGCGCAATCCGGCCGATATGAGGGGAAGCCCGGGGATTGTCCCGGCGCCCAATTGAATCCAAGGCTGCAGCCATGTCCGAACTGCTGAAGAACATCGACGCCCGCACCCGGCTCGCCGGCACCAACAAGCTCGAGATCCTGCTGTTCACGCTCGGCGTGGACGCGCGCAGCGGCTGCCGCGAGACTTACGGCATCAACGTCTTCAAGGTGCGCGAGGTGATGCGCCGGCCGACCATCACCGCCGCGCCCGACATGCCCGACGCGGTGCAGGGCATGGTGAGCCTGCGCGGCGCGCTCGTCCCGGTGGTCGATCTCGGCCGCTACGTCGGGGTCGGCGACGATGCTGCGCGCGAGATCATGATCGTCACCGAGTACAACGGCCACACCCAGGGCTTCCTGGTCGAGGGTGTCGACACCATCCTGCGCCTGGACTGGTCGCAGATGCGGGTGCCGCCCGAGATGCTCACCGCGCGCCTGGGCGGGCTGGTGACCGCGGTGACTTCGCTCGCCGACGGCCGCCTGGTGATGATGCTCGACGTCGAGCGCGTGCTCTCCGAGACCTCGCGCTACGACGACGCCTTCCTGTTCCGCGACATCGCGCCGCTGCCGGGTGCCGATGCCCACGTGGTGTATTTCGCCGACGACTCCTCGGTGGCGCGCAAGCAGATCTCCCAGACCCTGGATGCCATGGGCCTGCGCCACGTCGGCGCGGTCAACGGCCGCCAGGCCTGGGAGGAACTCTCCCGGGTCGCGGCGCGCGCCGAGGCCAATGGTCGCAAGGTCGCCGATTTCGTCAGCCTGGTGCTGACCGACGTCGAGATGCCCGAGATGGATGGCTTCATGCTCACCCGCCAGATCAAGGCCGACCGCCGCTTCGCCGGCATCCCGGTGATCATGCACTCGTCGCTGTCGGGCAGCTCGAACCACCAGCTCGGCCTCTCTGTCGGGGTGGATGAATACGTGTCCAAGTTCGAACCGCAGCGCCTGTCCCAGGTGCTGACCCGGCTGCTCGGCATGGCCGAGGCCGCGAGCGGACGCTGAGGAAGAGCCATGGAACACAACCGTCACGAAGAATCCGCCCTGTTCGACGCGGTCGATGGCCGCGCCACGCTGGCCGGCTCGAACCGCATGGAGATCCTGCTGTTCTCGCTCGGTACCGGCGAGCATTTCGGCATCAACGTCTTCAAGGTGCGCGAGGTCTCGCGCACGCCCTTCATCACCCGCACACCCAACATGCCGCGCGGTGTCGAGGGCCTGATCTCGCTGCGCGGAAACGTCATCCCGGTGCTCTCGCTCGGCGTCATCCTCGGGCTGACCTCTGCGGGGGCGCCGCTCGGCGAGGCGATGATGGTCACCGAATACAGCAAGCGCACGCTCGGTTTCCTGGTCGATTCGGTCGACCGCATCGTGCGCGTGGACTGGGAGCGCGTGCGTGCGCCCGAGAACGTGTCGACCGGCACGCAGGGCTTCATCACCGCGATCACCGAACTCGACGACGGCCGCCTGGTGTCGATCCTCGATGTCGAGTCCATCCTCGCCGACACCTTCGGCGAGACGGTGGTCGGCGACATCGCGCCGATCGGCAACGGCCACGAGGTGAATGTGTTCTTCGTCGACGACTCCATGGTCGCGCGCCGCAAGATCACCGAGGTGCTCGACCGCCTCGGTGTGCGCCACAAGCACGCGACCAACGGCATGGAGGCGTGGAAGCGGCTCGACAGCCTGGCCGCCCACGCCGAGAACACCGGGCACCGGCTGATCGACGAGATCGACCTCATCATGCTCGACGCCGAGATGCCCGAGATGGACGGCTACGTGCTCACCCGCCGCATCAAGAGCGACACGCGCTTCGCCGGCATCCCGGTGGTCATGCACTCCTCGCTGTCGTCCGAGGCCAACCGCGCCATGGGCACGCGGGTCGGGGTGGACGCCTACGTGGCAAAATTCGACGCCGAAGTGTTGGCCGACACCATCCGCCCGATGCTGCAACGGGCGCGTCGGACTTCCTGACCGAACAGGCAAAGAACCCGGAGACATCTGATGTCCGATCCCAAGACCCGCTTCCTCGTCGTCGACGATTTCTCGACCATGCGCCGCATCGTGCGCAACCTGTTGAAGGAGCTCGGCTTCGCCAACGTCGACGAGGCCGAGGACGGCGCGGTGGCGCTGCAGAAGCTCAAGTCCAGCCCCTACGACTTCGTCGTCACCGACTGGAACATGCCCAACATGGACGGCCTGACCCTGCTGCAGAGCATCCGCCGCACGCCCGAGCTCAAGCACCTGCCGGTGCTGATGATCACCGCCGAGGCCAAGAAGGAAAACATCATCGCCGCCGCGCAGGCCGGTGCCAGCGGCTACGTGGTCAAGCCCTTCACCGCGGCGACGCTGGCCGAGAAGCTGGAGAAGATTTTCGAGAAGATGGGCCGCGGCCGGGCATGAACCTCGTCCGCAGCGCAGACGGAGCATGGATATGAGCAAGAAGTCCAAGGTGGACTCGATGGGCGATTCAGACGAATTGCAGGCGCTCTTCGACAGCATTGCCGCCGACCCCTTCGCCGCGGCGGGTGCGGGTGCGGAGCCGGCGGCATCGATCCTGCCGGTCGACGAGTCCGGGGATAACGACGAGTTGCAGGCGCTCTTCGACGCCGTCGCCGAGCAGGCTGGCGCCGCGGCGCCGGTTGCGGGCGGCACGGTCGAGAATGCCGGCGCGGCGGCTGGCGAGGGCGTGGTGTACAACCGTCTCGGCCAGCTCGCCCGCCAGGTCCATGACGCGCTGCGCGAGCTCGGCCTCGACACCACGCTGCACCGGGCGGCCGAGGCCGTGCCCGACGCGCGCCAGCGCCTCACCTACGTCGCCCGCACCACCGAGCAGGCGGCCAGCCGGGTGCTCAACGCCACCGACGTGGCAGGGCCGATCCAGACGGAACTCGCGAACGGGGCCGATGCGCTGTGCGCGCGCTGGGACGAACTCTACGCCGGCCGCCTGAGTCCCGAGGCCTTCCGCGAACTCTCCGCCGACACGCGCGCCTTCCTCGGCACGGTGGGCGACGGCGCGCGCAGCACCGGCGCGCAGCTGCACGAGATCATGATGGCGCAGGACTTCCAAGACCTCACCGGACAGGTGATCAAGCGCCTGGTCGAGCTCACCCGCACGCTCGAGACCCAGCTGCTGCAGGTGCTGATCGAGGCCGCGCCGGCGCAGGTGCTCGAGCCCGAGCAGGCGGCCGGGCTGCTCAACGGACCGGTGATCGACCCGGCCGGGCGCAGCGACGTGGTGCAGGACCAGGCCCAGGTCGACGAGCTGCTCGAGCGTCTCGGATTCTGACCAAGCCGCGGGGCCGGACCCCGCGCGAACCGGTGATCGTCCCGCGTGGGGTCGCACCGCAACCAGGAGCAAGCCGTGAGTGATTTTGCCGGGATGGAGGATCTGCTGCAGGACTTCCTCGTCGAAGCCGGCGACCTGCTGTCCGACGTCGACAACAAGCTCGTCGAACTCGAGCACAGCCCGGATGACCCCGGCCTGCTCAACGACATCTTCCGTGGCTTCCACACCATCAAGGGCGGCGCGGGCTTCCTCGGCGCGGCCGAGCTGGTGACCCTGTGCCACCTCACCGAGAGCCTATTCGATCGCCTGCGCAAGCACGAGCTCGAGGTCACCCCCGAGCGCATGGACGTGATCCTGTCGGCGACCGGCGCGGTGCGCGACATGTTTGTCGATCTCGGCCGCGGCAACCGTCCGGGGCCGGCTGCGCCCGACCTGCTCGAGGCGCTGCGCGCCGCGTGTGCCGGGCGACCGGCGGCAGCCGCCGCGGGGGCACCCGTCGCGCCCGCCGCCGAGGTGCGGCCCGCCGGGGTGGTCCTGCCGCGGCCGGGCGGGCCCGACTGGGATGCCTTGTATGCTGCGGTCACCGGCGCGACCGCGCCGGCCGGAGCGCCCGTCGCGGCGCCCGCGATCCCGCGGCCCGCGCCGCTTCCCGCGCTCGTGCCCGCCGCCGCCGCGGCGGCTGCCGACCCGGTGGTCGCCGCCGCCTTCGGCCGCCGCGCCAGCGACGTGCCCGGTGCCGGCGCGCCGGTCGGTCGGCGCGAGGGCGAGCGTCAGCGCGACAACTCGATCCGGGTGGACACCGCCCGCCTCGATCAGGTGCTCAACCTCTCGGGCGAGATCGGCCTCACCAAGAACCGGCTCAACGCGCTGCGCAGCGACATCCTTGCCGGCCGCACCGACACCGAGACCCTGCAGGCGCTCGACCTGGCGGTGAGCCAGCTCGACCTGCTCGTCTCCGATCTGCAGAACGCGGTGATGAAGACGCGCATGCAGCCGATCGGCCGGCTCTTCCACAAGTACCCGCGCATCGCCCGCGATCTCGCGCGCAACCTCGGCAAGGAGGTCGAGCTGGCGTTGGTCGGCGAGGACACCGAGATCGACAAGACCATGGTCGAGGATCTCTCCGACCCGATCATCCACCTCATCCGCAACGCGGTGGATCACGGCATCGAGGATCCCGCCCGGCGCGCCGCCGCCGGCAAGCCGGCCAAGTCGGTGCTGCGCCTGGAGGCGCGCCAGGAGGGCGACCACATCGTGATCACCGTGGCCGACGACGGCCGCGGCATGGATCCCGAGAGGCTGCGCGCGAAGGCGCTCGCGCAAGGCGTGATCACCGCCGAGGAGGCGAGCACGCTCGATGAGCGCCAGAGCTACGACCTCATCTTCCTGCCCGGGTTTTCCACCGCCGAGAAGGTGTCGGACGTGTCCGGCCGCGGCGTCGGCATGGACGTGGTGCGCACCAACATCCAGAAACTCAACGGCAGCATCGAGATCCAGTCCCAGCTCGGCAAGGGCACCACGCTGCTGATCCACCTGCCGCTGACCCTGGCGATCCTGCCGGTGCTGCTGGTGCGCCTCGGCGATCAGCCCTTCGCCGTGCCGCTGTCGATGGTGCGCGAGATCCTGCCGATCGAGCCGGGCGGCATCCAGGACGTCGGTGGCAAGGCCACCATGGTGGTGCGCGGCGAGGTGCTGCCGATCGTGCCGCTGTCCGCGCTGCTCGGCTGGCCGCGCGAGGCGGTGCCGCAGTATGGCGTGGTGATGCAGTCGGGCGCCGCGGTGTTCATTCTCGCGATCGACAGCTTCGCCGGGCGCGAGGACGCGGTGATCAAGTCGCTCGAGGTCTTCCGACCGAAGGGCGTGGCCGGGGTGACCACGCTCGCCAACGGCCAGATCGTGCTGATCCTCGACATGAAGGAGCTGCTCGAGTCGGCCGGCGATCGGCGCAGCGTGTCGCGCTCGACGCTGTTCGAGGCGGCGTAGCCGCCGCCCCGGTCGTGCTCGGCTGGCGAGCGAGGTGGCAACTCAGGCGGTGAGTTCGAGCAGCCCTGCGAAGGCCTGCTCGAACTGCGCCAGGCCTTCCTGCTGCAGGCGCTCGCCCACGGCCACGAGGTCGATGCCGGCGGCCGCGAGCGCGGTGAAGTGGGCGGCGGCCTGCTCGACATCCTGTTCCAGCGTCGAGGCCACGCGGCCGTGGTCGCGCAGGGCGTCGAGCGTGGCGTCGGGCAGGGTGTTGATGGTCTCGGCACCGATCAGCGGCTCGACGTAGAGCAGGTCGCTGTAGGCCGGGTTCTTGGTGCCGGTGCTTGCCCACAACATGTACTGCGGACGTGCGCCCGCCGCGGCCAGGTCCTCGAAGCCGGCGCCGTGGAAGCGCTCCTGGTAGGCCTCGTAGGCCAGCCGTGCCATCGCCACCGCGGTGCGGCCGCGCAGCGCCGGCAGGTCGCCGCCGCGCTCTTCCAGCAGCTTGTCCACCAGGGTGTCGACCCGCGACAGGAACAGGCTCGCCACCGACATCACGCCCGCGACGTCTCCGCCCGCCGCGCGCAGACGCGCGAGCCCGCGCAGGTAGGCCTCGGCCACCCCCTCGCAGTGCGCGAGCGAGAACATCAGCGTGACGTTGACGCTGACGCCCTCGCCGATCAGGCGCTCGATGGCGACCAGGCCCGCCGGCGTGGCGGGCACCTTGATCAGCAGGTTGGGGCGGTCGACCGCGGCCTTCAGGCGCAGGCCGGCGGCCACGGTACCGTCGGCGTCGTGGGCGAGCGCGGGCGAGACTTCCAGGCTGACGTAGCCGGCGCTGCCGCCGCTGTCCCGATGCAGGGGTGCGAGCAGGTCGCAGGCGCGCTGCACGTCGGGGATCACCAGGGCCTCGTAGCGCGCCTCGGCGCTCAGCGGCTGCTGCTTGAGCGCGGCGAGATCGTCCTCGTAATAACGCCCGCCGGAAATCGCCTTGTGGAAGATCGCCGGGTTGGTGGTCACGCCGGCGACGCCGTCGTCGGCGACGAAGCGGGCGAGGTGGCCTTCCTCGAGCAGGGTGCGGGAGAGGTTGTCAAGCCAGATCTGCTGGCCGTGCTGGCGTACCTGGAGCAGCGGGTTCATCGTTCTACCTGGAGTGTCGTGGGAACGGGGCCGCTCGGGCGCGGGCCCGCGGGCGGCGGAAAGCCTGGATTCTGCCTCGAAAGTGCTGCGCTGTGCCGTCTGCCAGCCGAGCGCCGCGAGCACCGCGGCAAAATCCTCCGCCACCGGCGCCACGATCTCCAGCGGGCGCTCCGTCACCGGATGCGCCAGCGCCAGCCGCGTGCACGCGAGCAGCAGGCGGTGGCTGCCGAAGAGCGCCTGGAACAGGCGGTTATGGCGGCCCTTGCCATAGGTGGCGTCACCGATGATCGGGTGGGCGATGTGCTTGAGGTGGCGGCGCAGCTGATGGCGGCGGCCGGTCTCGGGGAAGAGCTCGACGAGCGCGTAGCGGCTGCTGGGGTAGCGGTCCACCGCATGCGGCAGCTCGACCGTGGCGAGGCGGCGGAAGCGGGTGCGCGCGGGCTGGGCGACCGGCTCGGCAGCCTCTGGCGAATCACTGTCGTCGACATCCTCGGGCAGCGCGTCGCGGGCCCCGGCGCCCTTGCCGCTGCGCACTTCGACCGCATCGAGTCGGCGTACCAGCGCGTGCTCGATCACGCCGTGCTCGGGCGGATGCCCGCGCACGACCGCCAGGTAGCGCTTGTCGACCGCCTGCGCCTCGAAACGCTGCGCGAGCGTGCGCGCCACCTCGCGATCGAGCGCGAACAGCAGCACGCCCGAGGTGCCGCGGTCCAGCCGGTGGGCGGGATACACGCGGCGGCCGAGCTGGTCGCGCAGCAGCTGCACCGCGAAGCGTTCCTCGTGCGCGGCGATCGGACTGCGGTGCACGAGCAGGCCGGAGGGCTTGTGGATCGCAACCAGCCAGTCGTCGCGGTAGAGGATCTCGAGCATCTCGTGTCTCGTCGGTGGCGCCTGCAGGGGGCTGCGCGCGCGCGCCGACGCTCGTACCGGCCATAAAGCACGAAAGCGACCACGCGGGTCGCTTTCGCATCCAGCTCGGCCGGCCGCGGGCCGGCTCCGGGAATCAGGCGAAGTTCTTCGCCGCGAAGTCCCAGTTGGCCAGCTTGTCGAGGAAGGTGGCGACGAAGTCCGGACGACGGTTGCGGTAGTCGATGTAGTAGGCGTGTTCCCACACGTCGATACAGAGCAGGGCCTTGTCGCCGGTGGTCAGGGGGGTGCCGGCGGCGCCCATGTTGACGATGTCGACCGAGCCGTCGGCCTTCTTGACCAGCCAGGTCCAGGCGGAACCGAAGTTGCCGACTGCGGAGGCCTGGAAGGCCTTCTTGAAGTCGTCGAAGGAGCCCCACTTGGCCTTGATCGCGTCGGCCAGCGCGCCGCTGGGCTCGCCGCCGCCGTTGGGCTTCATGCTGTTCCAGAAGAAGGTGTGGTTCCACACCTGCGCGGAGTTGTTATACACGCCGCCGGCGGGGGCCTTCTTGACGATGGCTTCGAGGTCGAGGTTCTCGTACTCGGTGCCCTTGATCAGGTTGTTCAGGTTGGTGACGTAGGCCTGGTGGTGCTTGCCGTAGTGGAACTCCAGGGTCTCGGCCGAGATGTGCGGGGCGAGGGCGTCCTTGGCATAGGGCAGGGCGGGCAGGGTGTGTTCCATGCGTGATCTCCGTTGTTGGTCTGTCTGTGTTCGGGTTGGGGGTAGAAGCCGGACTATTTTAGTCTGGATTTAGACCCCGAACAAGCTTGCTTCCCGCATGGTAAGCCCATGCGGGGGATTTGCGGAACCCGTGCGCTCAGGCCTTCCCGTGGCCGATGACCCGGGTGTCGAGGCGGCCGTCCGCGAGCTGCACGCTCACCGCGGCGCCCTCGGGGATGCCGGCGGCGCTGCGCAGGACGCGGCCTTGCTTGTCACGGGCGATGGCATAGCCGCGCGCCAGTACCGCCTGTGGCGCGAGATGCTGGAGGTGGGCGGCGAGGGCGTCGAGGCGCTGGCTGCGGGCTTCCAGCAGGCGGGTGGCTGCGCGCGCGAGGCGCCCACCGAGCATGTCGACGCGCGCGGCGAGCGCTTGCGGACGCGGCGCTGCGGCACGCAGCCGAAGCCCGGCGCGGGTGGCGCGCAGGTCGGCGGCCTCGAGCCGACGCGCGGCGGCGTGGTGCAGGCGCTCGCCCAGGCGCGCCAGCGTGTCGCGCTCGCGACGCAGGCGTTCGCGCGGATGCACCAGGCGCAGCGCGGCGCGGTCCAGGCGCTGCGCGAGCTCGCCGAAGCGGCGCTCGACGGCGCGGCGCAGGCGCGGTTCGAGCACTGCGAGTTCGGCGCGCGCAGCGTACCAGCCGGCGCTGGCGAGCTCGGCGGCGCCGCTCGGCGTGGGTGCGCGCAGGTCGGCGGCGAAGTCGGCGATGGTGAAGTCGGTCTCGTGGCCCACGCCGCACACCACCGGCAGCGGGCAGGCGCGCAGGGTACGCGCCAGGGCTTCGTCGTTGAATGCCCACAGGTCCTCGATGCTGCCGCCGCCACGCACCAGCAGCAGCACATCGACGCCATCTTCGGCGGCGCGCCGGCCGGCGCAGCGGACCGCCTCGAGCAGGCGCGCGGGAGCGTCGGCGCCCTGCACCGGCGCGGGGTAGAGCACCACCGGCAGATGCGGCGCGCGCCGGCGCAGCGTCACCAGCACGTCGCGCAGCGCGGCGGCCTGCGGCGAGGTGACGATACCGAGCGCGCGCGGGTAGCGCGGCAGCGCGCGCCGGCCGGCCTCGTCGAAGAGGCCTTCGGCGGCGAGCTTGGCCTTGAGCCGGTTGAAGGCCTCGAACAGGCTGCCGATACCGGCCGGGCGCAGCGCCTCGACGCTCAGTTGGTAGTCGCCGCGCGCCTCGTACAGGGTGACGAGCGCGCGCGCCTCGACGCGCATGCCATTCTCGGGGCGGAAGGCGAGCAGCTGCGCGCGGTTGCGCCACATCGCACAGCGCACCTGGGCGGAGGCGTCCTTGAGGGTGAAGTAGACATGGCCGGAGGCGGCGCGGACGAGGTTGGAGATCTCGCCGCCCACCCACATCAGGGGCAGCGCGGATTCGAGCAGCTCGCGCGCCATACGGTTGAGTTCGGAGACGCTGAGGACCTGCGCGGCGGGCGTCGCGGCGCCGTTTGCGGGCAAGAGGGGGTTCGCGGGCATGGCCGGATTGTAGCGGAATCCACAGGCTTTCGACCTTGTCAAGGGTGTGTTTGCAAGTCCTTGATCGATAAGGGGTGATTCTGCAAGTTATTGATTCGTAAAGGTTCGATGGCTTGCACAATTTTGCATCGGAGTGAGGGAAAGCCTGCCGTTGCGGGCTTTGCGGGCAGGATTCCGAAATCGTCCACAAACTTATCCACAGCTTCTGTGGATTGCCGCGTGCGCTCCCGATCTCCTCGTGCGCAGGCCATGCCCGTGCCCGCAGATGCCCGGTGCCCGCGTGCGCAGCGTGATGCATGCGGCTTGCCGGGCGGGGGGCGCGGCGCTAGAGTCTCGCCTTTCCAATCGAGAGGTGAGCCCGCGTGTTCGCGATCATCCAGGCCGTTGGCTGGCCGATCTGGCCCCTGATTCTGGCGTCGGTCATCGCGGTGGCGCTCATCATCGAGCGCTCGATCACCCTGCGCCGTTCGCGCATCGTGCCACCGGGGCTGCTCGACAAGGTCCTCGACGATCTGCGCCAGATCGGGCCCTCGGCCGAGATGGCCGAGCGCGTCGCGGCGCACTCGCCGCTCGGCCGCGTGCTCGCCGCCGGCCTGCGCAACGTGCACAGCCCGCGCGAGGTGATGAAGGAGTCGATCGAGGAGACCGGGCGCGCGGTGGTGCACGACCTCGAGCGCTTCCTCACCACGCTCGGCACCATCGCCTCCATCAGCCCGCTGATGGGCCTGCTCGGCACCATCATCGGCATGATCGACATCTTCGCCTCGCAGGGCGTGAGCGGCGCCAACCCGGCCCAGCTCGCCCAGGGCATCTCGATCGCGCTGTATACCACCGGGCTGGGCCTCATCATCGCCATTCCGGCGATGATTTTCTGGCGCCACTTCCGCGCGCTGATCGACAGCTTCGTGATCGACATGGAGCAGCAGGCGATCAAGCTCGTCGAGGTCTCCCACGGCGAGCGCCGGGCGTAAGGGAGGGGCGATGAACTTCCGTCGCGGCAGCCGCAACGGCGAGCCCGAGATCAACCTGATCCCGCTCATCGACGTGGTGTTGGTGATCATCATCTTCCTGATGCTGACCACCACGTTCTCCAAGGTCTCCGGGCTGGAGATCAAGCTGCCCACCGCCGAGGCCGAGGGCAGCGAGACCGAGGCGCGCGAGATCGTGGTCGCGGTAACCGCCGCCGGCGAGGTCCTGGTGAATCGCCAGGCAGTGGGTGAGCGCAGCGTCGAGGCGATCGCCGCCGCGCTCGGCAAGTCGGCCCCGGCCGACGGCGACACGCCGCCGGTGGTGGTGATCAACGCCGACGCGCGCACCCCGCACCAGAGCGTGGTGGACGTGATGCAGGCCGCGCAGCGCGCGGGGCTGCCGCACATCACCTTCGCCACCCAGTCGTCGGCGCAGTGAGGTCCTCCGGCCCGCGCCGCCCCGGAGACTGAACGTGGCTGCGCAGGCCCCAGCGTTCTGGCAGCGTCGCGGCCTGCTCGCGCAGGCCTTGCGTCCGCTCTCCCTGCTGTTCGGTTTCCTCGCCCGCCGCCGCCGCGCGCTCACGCAGCCGCAGCGCCTGCCGGTGCCGGTGATCGTGGTCGGCAACGTCGCGGTCGGCGGCAGTGGCAAGACGCCGGTGGTCGACTGGCTGGCCGGGGTGCTGCGTGTCGCTGGCCACCACCCCGGCATCGTCAGCCGCGGCCATGGCGGTACGGCGAGTGCGCAGGGCGGGCTCGCCCTTGTGCCCGCAGACGGCGACCCCGGCCGCTATGGCGACGAGCCGGTGCTGCTCGCCCGTCTTACCGCTTGCCCGCTGGTGGTGGGGCAGGACCGTCCCGCCGCTGCGCGCGCGCTGCTGCGCCTGCATCCCGAGTGCGACGTGCTCATCGCCGACGACGGCATGCAGCACTACCATCTCGCAAGAGACCTGGAGATCGCCGTGGTGGACGCGGCCACGCTGGGCAACCGCCTGCTGCTGCCCGCCGGGCCGCTGCGCGAGCCGCTCGCGCGCCTCGCCGAAGTCGATCTGGTGCTGGCCCACGGCGAGCTGGATGCCGAGCTGCGCGCGGCGATCGGCGGCGTGCCGGTGTTTCCGATGCGGCTCTTCGGCGAAGAGGTGGTCGCGCTCGCCGACCCTGCGTGTCGCCTCCCGCTCGCGGCGCTGCGTGGTCGCCGGGTGCACGCGGTGGCCGGGATCGGCAGGCCGCAGCGCTTCTTCGACCAGCTCGCCGCCGCCGGCCTGGAGGTGGTCGCCCATGCCTTCCCCGATCATCATCGCTTCGTCGCCGCCGATCTCGTCTTCGGCGACGCGTCGCCGATCCTGATGACCGCGAAGGATGCGGTAAAATGCCGGGCTTTCGCGCCTGCCGACTGCTGGGAATACCCGGTGCGGGCGCAGATCGGTTCCGGCGCCGCCGAACGCATCCTGGAGAAACTCGAAGATGGACGCACGTCTGCTTGAAATCCTCGTCTGCCCGCTGTGCAAGGGGCCGCTCGACTATCTGAAGGACAAGCAGGAACTGGTGTGCAAGGCCGACCGCCTTGCCTATCCGATCCGCGACGGCATCCCGGTGATGCTGGACGAGGAGGCGCGCGCCATGAGCGCCGAGGAAGTCGACGCCCTGCGCAAATGAGCGGCGGCATGTCCACCGACTTCCGCATCGTCGTCCCTGCGCGCTACGCCTCGACCCGGCTGCCCGCCAAGCCGCTCGCCGACATCGGCGGCAAGCCGATGATCGTGCGTGTGCTCGAGCGCGTGCGGCATGCCGGCGCCAGCGAGACTTGGGTCGCCACCGACCACGAGGGCGTGCGCGAGGTCGTGCAGGCTGCGGGCGGTGCCGTGGTGATGACGCGCCCGGACCATCCGAGCGGCACCGACCGCCTCGCCGAGGTCGCGCTCGCGCGCGGCTGGGCCGACGAGGATATCGTGGTGAATGTGCAGGGCGACGAGCCGCTGATCGACCCGGAGATCGTCGCTGCGGTGGCGCGCGCGCTCGCCGCCGACGGCGAGGCTGCCATCGCCACCGCCGCGCACGCCATCCACGATCCCGTCGAGGTCTTCAACCCCAACGTGGTCAAGGTGGTGTGCGATGCCGCCGGGCGCGCGCTGTACTTCTCGCGCGCGCCCATCCCCTGGGCCCGCGACGCCTGGGGTGACGGTGCGCGCGACCTGCCCGCAGGGCTGCCGGTGCTGCGCCATGTCGGCCTGTACGCCTACCGCGTCGGCTTCCTGCGCCGCTATGCGGCGCTCGCGCCCTCGCCGCTGGAGCACTGGGAGGCGCTCGAGCAGTTGCGCGCGCTCTGGCACGGCTATCGCATCCGCGTGCTCGAACTCGCCCAGGCACCGGCGGCCGGGGTCGACACGCAGGAGGACCTGGAGCGGGTGCGCGCGATCTTCGCCGCCGGAGGGGTTTGACCACCCGGCGCGCGTCGGTTAAGTTTCGGCTGCTTATTCGATAAGGAAACGGCCATTTTCGATGGCCGGCCATTCACGGGAGGGAGTATGCGTCTGATTCTGTTGGGACCGCCGGGAGCCGGCAAGGGTACGCAAGCCAACTTCATCAAGGAGAAGTTCGGCATTCCGCAAATCTCCACCGGCGACATGCTGCGCGCCGCGGTGAAGGCGGGCACCCCGCTGGGCCTGGAGGCGAAGAAGGTCATGGATGCCGGCGGCCTCGTGTCCGACGACATCATCATCGGCCTGGTGAAGGACCGCCTGCAGCAGGAAGACTGCAAGTCCGGCTACATGTTCGACGGCTTCCCGCGCACCATCCCGCAGGCCGACGCGATGAAGGACGCCGGCGTGCCGATCGACTTCGTGCTCGAGATCGACGTGCCGGACGCCGAAATCGTCGAACGCATGAGCGGGCGCCGCGCCCATCTGGCTTCGGGCCGCACCTACCACGTCAAGTACAACCCGCCCAAGGTCGCGGGCAAGGACGACGTCACCGGCGAAGACCTGGTGCAGCGCGACGACGACAAGGAAGAAACCGTCAAGAAGCGCCTCGACGTCTACCACTCGCAGACCAAGCCGCTGGTCGAGTACTACAGCAAGTGGGCGGCCTCGGGCGACGCCAAGGCGCCCAAGGTGCGCAAGATCTCCGGCCTCGGCGCGGTGGATGCGATCACCGCGAACGCCTTCGCAGCGCTGAAGTAGGCAGCACCCCGGCCGGGCATGCCCGGCCTCATCCGGCGCGGCCGCGCCCCCCACGGGGCGACGGCCGCGCGTGCTTTTGAACTCGCCGCAATCTCCGCCCGGCGCGGCGCGCGGCAACGCTCGAACGAGGCCCGGCCGATGCGCCAGCAGAACCTTCTGTATGCCCATTCCGGTGGCGTAACCGCCGTCATCAACGCCAGCGCCGCGGCGGTCGTCGCGGCCGCGCGCGCCTCGGGTCGGGTCGGCAAGGTGTTCGCCGCGTGGCGCGGCATCGTCGGCGTGCTCGAGGAGGCCCTGATCGATACCGCCGGCCTGGACGAGGCGGCGCTCGTCCGCCTGGCGCGCACCCCGGGCGGGGCCTTCGGCTCCTGCCGCTTCGATCTGCCGCACGACGACGGCGGCGCGGCGATGGATCGGCTGTTCGCGGTTTTCGACGCGCACGACATCGGCTGGCTGCTCTACAACGGCGGCAACGGCTCGATGGACGCGGTCGCGCGCATCCAGGCCGAGGCCGCGCGGCGCGGCCATGCGCTGGTGTGCGTGGGCGTGCCCAAGACGGTGGACAACGACATCGTCGGTACCGACTGCTGTCCCGGCTTCGGCTCGGCCGCGCGCTACCTCGCCACTTCGATGCTGGAGGCGGGGCTGGACACCGCGTCGATGGTGGGCAGCAAGGGCAGCGTCTTCGTCATGGAGGTGATGGGGCGCAACACCGGCTGGCTGGCCGCGGCCACCGCGCTCGCCGCGCAGGGCGACCCGGACCGCGCCCCGCATATCGTGCTGGTACCGGAGGCGCGCTTCGACGAAGCGGCCTTCCTCGCCCGCGTGCGCGAGATCGTCGAACGGCTGGGCTATTGTGCGGTGACGGTGGCGGAGGGCATCCGCCGACCGGATGGCAGCCTGCTGATGGAGAAGTCGCGCGATGCGCGCGGCTACGTCCAGCTCGGCGGAGCGGGTCTGGCAGTGGCGCGGCGGATCAACGAGCGCCTCGGCTACAAGTTCCACTGGGCGATCCCCGACTACCTGCAGCGCTCGGCCGGACACTGGCTGTCGGCGACCGACCGCGCGCAGGCCGAAGCGGTCGGAAGGGTGGCGGTGGAGTACGCGCTCGCCGGCCAGGGCGGGACCATGCCCGCGATCCGCCGCCTGCAGGATGCGCCCTACCGCTGGGATGTGGTCGCGGTGGACACCGCCGCGGTGGCCAACCTCGAGCGCAGCCTGCCGGACGGTTTCGTGCGCGCCGACGGGCTGCACGTGACCACGGCGGCCTGCGACTACATGCGTCCGCTGATCGAGGGCGAGATTCCGCCGCCGGTGGCGGGCGGCCTGCCCGACTACGGGCGCTGGGACTGGGCCCCGGTGGCGCGCCGGCTGGCGGCGTGGCAGGCCTGACGCGGATCGGCGTGCAACGCCGCGTACGTACGGGTGTGTGCTCGAGCCGATAGCGCCACTGCGCAGGGGTGGATCAATTGATGCGGAACCTCAATCTAGTCGTCGCGGGCGTACTCTTCCTCGGCCTGCTCTGGGGCTTGGAGGGTCTGCCGGACCGCGCCGGAGCCGGGCTTGCTCTGCTCGCCACGATCGCCTGGCTGTGGCTGACCGAAGCCCTGCACGTGAGCGTGACCGCGCTGCTGGTGCCCCTGCTCGCCGCCGCGAGCGGAGTGCTGGATTTTCCCGAGGCCTTGCTGCAGTTCGCCGACCCGGTAGTCTTCCTCTTCCTCGGCGGCTTCGCGCTCGCCGCCGGCCTGCAGCGCCAGGGGCTGGACCGCTGGATGGCGGGCCAGGTCCTGCGCCGCGCGGGGGCCAGCTTCGGGCGCGCGGTGCGCTGGCTGTTCTGGTTGACCGCCTTCCTGTCGATGTGGATCAGCAACACCGCGACCGCGGCGATGATGCTGCCGCTGGCGCTTGGCCTGCTCGCCCCGCTGCCGCTCGACGAACATCGCCGCACCTGGATGTACGTGCTGCTCGGCGTGGCCTTCTCCGCCAACATCGGCGGCATCGGCACCCTGGTCGGCAGCCCGCCCAACGCGATCGCCGCGGCAGCGGTGGGCATGGATTTCGCCGAATGGATGAGCTGGGGTCTGCCGCTGGTGCTGGTGATGATGCCGCTGATGGAGATCGGTCTGCGCTTGGTGCTGCGACCGCGGCTCGACGTGGCGGTGACGCCGCCACCGCCTCCCGGAGGATGGACTCCGGCGCAGCGCAAGATGCTCGCACTCTTCGGCTTCACCGTGCTGCTGTGGGTGTTCGGCGCGCCCCTCGGCGCCGCGCTCGGCTTTGCCCAGGGCTACGACGCCGCGGTGGCGCTGTTCGCGCTCGTGCTGCTGCACGGCTTGCGGCTGGCGGGCTGGCAGGACGTGGAGCGCAGCACCGAGTGGGGCGTGCTGTTGCTCTTCGGCGGCGGGCTCACGCTGAGCAAGGCGCTCGCGGCCAGCGGCGCGGCGGCCTGGCTCGCCACCCAGCTCGGTGGACCGCTCGCCGCACTGCCGGCCTGGGGCTGCATCGCGCTGATGGTGCTGTTCGCGTTGCTGCTCACCGAGGTCACCAGCAACACCGCGAGTGCAGCCCTGCTGATCCCGCTCTTCCTCGGTCTCGCCCCGCATGTCGAGCGCGCGCCGCTCGCCGTGCTGGTCGCGGTCGGCACCTCGTGTGCCTTCATGCTCCCCGTTGCCACTCCGCCCAACGCGATCGTCTTCGGCACCGGCCACGTGCCGCAGCGGGTGATGATCCTGGGCGGAACCGGGGTGACGGTGCTGGTCTATCCGGCGCTGGTGCTGGCGGCGTTGATTGCGGTGGCGTGAGGAGTGAGGCGTCTGGAGCGGAGAAGGCCGGACGGCGTCCGACCTTCCCGCCGCCCGGCGAGGATCGAGCGGCGGGAGGTTTCGACTTTGCACCCGACACCGGGCGCCCGACTCCTCACGCTGCCGCGGCCGTTTCCCCGGCCGCGGCCCCACGCTCCGGCATGTAGGCCGCCACCTGGCACAGGATCGCGGCCACGTAGGGGATGCACTGCAGGCACAGGATGCCGACCCACAGCTGGGTCTCGAGGTTGTTGGCGCCGCGCTGCGCGACCAGGGTGACGGCGCCCATCAGCAGCGCGACCAGCATGCCGATCTCCTCGCGGATGGGGTTGAAGAAGGCCAGCGCGCCACCGCCGCGCCAGCCCTTGGGCGTCACCACGAACACGCCTTTCTTTTTCACCAGGCCGGCGAACACGCCGCGCGCGATCGCGTGGGCGAGGCCCACCGACAGGATTGAGGCGCCGAGGATGTCCTTCCACGGGCAGTCCATCGTGCGCCGATAGAGGATGGGGCCGAGCGCTGCCTTGAAGATCATGAAGCCGAAGATCGGCAGCGCGAGCGACACCACCGGCAGGCCGAAGGCCTTGGGGAAGAGCAGGATGCCCAGGGTCCACAGCAGGCTGCCGAAGGCGAACACCAGCTGCAGCGCGTCGCCCAGCCAGGCGAACCAGCCGGTGAGGAAGTGGTAGCGCTGGGCGAGGTTGAGGGTGCTGCGCCCGATCATGTGGGGCAGGTGGGCCTTGAGGATCTGCATCGCGCCGAAGGCCCAGCGGAAGCGCTGGCTCTTGATCGCGGCGAAGCCCGAGGGGGTGAGGCCGCGGCCGAGGATATGGTCGATGTAACGCGTGTCGTAGCCCTTCTCGATCAGGCGCAGGCCGAGCTCGGTGTCCTCGCAGATGCACCACTCGGACCAGCCGCCGACCTCCTCGAGTGCGCGCCGGCGCACCATGGTCATGGTGCCGTGCTGGATCAGCGCGTTGCGCTCGTTGCGGTGGTGCATGCCGATGCGGAAGAAGCCGTCGAACTCCCAGTTGCACATGCGCTTGAAGGGCTGGCCCTCCCAGTCGCGGTGGGCCTGCGGGGCCTGCACGACGGCGACCTCGGGCTGGTCGAAGTGCGGCACCAGGCAGGCCAGCCAGTCGGGATCGACCACGTAGTCGGCGTCGACGACACCCACCACCTCGGCGCGCGGGTCGGTGACCTTGAGGCCGTAGTTGAGCGCGCCGGCCTTGAAGCCGGGCCAGTTGGCGAGGTGGAAGAAGCGGAAGCGCGGACCGAGCTCGGCGCAGCGGCGCTCGAGCGGCTTCCACAGGGCCTCGTCGCGGGTGTTGTTGTCGAGGATCAGGACCTCGAAGTTCTGGTAATTCATCTGCGCCAGGCTGTCGATGGTGGCGATCACCATCTCGGGCGGCTCGTTGTAGCAGGCCAGGTGGATGGACACGAAGGGCTGCTGCTCGGGCGGGTGCGGCGGCAGCGGGGTGAAGCGGCGCGCCCATTTCTTCTTGAAGAGCACCTCGCCGAACTCGAAGCCGTGCGACAGCAGCACCGCCGCGGTCATGCAGGTGGCACCGATCAGCAGCACCAGACCGATGAGGTCGCGCTGGGTGAGGTAGTACTCGACCGGCACGTTGATGCCGATGATCAGCGTCGAGATGCAGGCCTGGATCAGCGCGGCGAGGAAGAGGCGGCCGCCGATGCTCCAGCCGGGCAGGAAGAAGGCCGCCAGCATCATCGGGATGAAGGCGAGTGCGGCGGCGTTGCTGGCCTTGTGCGACCAGTGCGGGTCGCGTTCGACCACGCCCTCGAGCTGGTACTTGGGCTCGCGGTCGGCGTTGAACATGCCCCAGTAGGGCCCGGCCCAGCCTTCGACGTCCACCTTCCACGGCTGGTCGATCGCTTCCATCAGGAAGTAGTCGATGCGTGCGGTGCGCGGATGGGCGAGGAACTCGCGCACGAAGCGCGCCTGGTTGTCGAGCGAGGGGATGGCGGCGTCGATGGTCGGGCCGCGGCTCGGCCAGCCCACTTCGCCGACCACGATCTTCTTGCGCGGGTGTGCGCGCGCGACCTCGTCGTAGCGCTGGAAGGCGTACTCCACCGCCTTGTCCACCGGCAGGCCCTCGTGGTACGGCAGGAGGTGCACGGTGATGTAGTCGACGTGCTTGGCGAGTTCCGGATAGCGCAGCCAGACGTGCCAGGGCTCGGCGGTCGAGACCGGCTTGCGGATCGCCTTGCGCACCTCGTCGAGATAGACGATGAGCTCGTCGACCGTGACGTCGCCGCGCAGGATGGCCTCGTTGCCGACCATGACGCGCTCGATGTGGCGCATCTTGCGTGCCGCCTCGATCAGGGCTGCGACTTCGCGCGCGTTGGACTCGGGGCGGGCGTCGATCCAGGCGCCGGCCGTGACCAGCATGTCGCGCTCGCCGGCGAGATCGAGCAGCTCGGGCATGTCGTTGACGCCGTAGGTGCGCAGGCCGTCGGAGTAGCGTCCGAGCAGGTCGAGGTCGGAGGCGAGTTCGGCGCGCGTGGGGTAGGTCCCCTTGAGCGGGCTCTGGTCGCGCTGGAAGCCGTTGTAGGCGAAGCCCTTGATGCTCTGGTTGGTGCCGATGAACTCGGTGCTGCGGTTGAGCTGCTGCCAGATCCAGTATTGCGCGAAGGCGACCACCGCGGCGATGGCGATTGCGGTGAGGATGCGGATTGCGAAGGAGGCGGCGTTCTTCATCGTGGTTCCTGGGCGCCGTCCTGCAGGTACGGCGCGGATGTATTGCGAGGGCCTCGTGGGCCGCGTGTCGGGGTGACACCGGGCGGCTGCGGCGGGCAGGCCATGAAGGCGCTGCGCCGCCACGATCGCCGACCCGGCCGCACTGTGACAAAATGCGCGCGCCCGGCAGGGCGTCCGCCCTTCACACCGACGGCGCGCATTTTATTCGCCATTTCAGCCCCTTACGAGCCGCTCGGGGTGGCAATTTGCAACACTTTGCACGTCTTATCGGCGTGTGCTGATTTTGAAGGGAAAGCGTATCCCAATGCCAACTAATTTGCTCAAATATGGCGTCGCCCGTCCGCTCCTCGCCGGACTCGCGCTCGCCGCACTCGCGCTCTGGTTGCGCCACGGCGTGCTCGAGGCCGGGGTGCTGCCGCGCGACTGCACGGCCGCCGATGCGCCCGCGCTGGCCTGCCTGTTCAAGCAGGCCTTCGTGCACAGCTTCCTCGACCAGCGCATCGGCTGGGTGAGCCTCGTCGCGGGCGTGCTCGCCTTTGTGCGTGCCAGTCGCGGCCTGGCCTGGGCGGGCTGGCTGTGTGGAGTGGCCGGCCTGGTGCTGTACAGCTACGACCCGGCCGCGGTCGGCGCCCTACTCGCGCTGCTCGTGCTGGTGCGAGCGCACCAGCAGCACGGGCAGGGCCAGCGCGAGCCCGGTGAGCAGCCAGGCGACCGCCTGGGGGTTGGCCGGCTCGCTTGACCAGCGCGCGACCACGCCGATGAGGATGACCAGCGCGAGGGTGATCTCGCTGCGCGTGGTGTCGGCGCGCCACCAGCCGACGACACCGAGCACCACCGCCGGCACCAGGTAGAGCAGGGTGGGGAAGTCGCGGTAGCGCGGATCGACCCACAGCAGCAGCGCGGCCACCGCGGCTGCGAAGAGCAGCAGGCCGCGCAGCAGGCCGAGCGCGCCGGCCTTGGCGCGCAGGCGCTCGCCATGCCGCAGGATGCGCGCGGCGCGGCCGGTGGCGGGCACGGGCTCGCCATGCCAGCGCGCGAGCGTGAGCGGCAGCAGGGCGCCGAGCGCGGCGACACCGCCGAGCAGGCTCCACTCCAGCGCATCGCGGTAGGCCAGGTGGGCGTGTTCCCAGTGCAGCACCGTGATCATTCCGCCGAGTGTGCCTGCGGCGGCGATCGCGCTTGCGCGCAGGCAGCGCGTGCGTCGGCCGGTGGTCGCGAGCAGGAAGGCGAGCACGCCGCCGACCGCAGCGCCGCCGACCGGACCGGCCACGCCTTCGCGCTCGGCCACCGCACCGGCGAGCGGGAACTTGGGCTCCAGGCTGTCGGCGTCGAGCATGCCCCAGAAGCCGCCCACCGTGCCTTCGAGGCGGCGCTTCCAGGGCTGGTCGATGGCCTCGATGAGGTTGTAGTCCCAGCCTTCGGCATGCGCGCGATGGACGAACTCGCGGATGTAGCGCGCCTGGTTGACCCGGGAGGGCTTCGATTCCTCGCGCTGGCGGCCCGCGCTCGGCCAGCCGGTCTCGCCGATGAGGATCTTCTTGCCGGCGAAGTGCTCACCGACGTGGCGCCGCGTTTCGGCCACGTGCTGGAGCGCGAGCTCGATGTCGACCGGCTCGTCCTCCCAGAAGGGCAGGATGTGCACGGTGACGAAGTCGACCTCGTTGGCGAGACTGTCGTGGCGGGTCCAGAACTCCCACACGTCGGCGTAGGTGACCGGCACCTTCGCATGCGCCTTGGCGTGACGAATGAGTTCGCGCATCTCGTCCTCGGTGCGCTCGCGGCGCAGCAGGACCTCGTTGCCGACGATGAGCGCACGCACGACGTCGGCGTTGGCGTTGGCGAGCGCGATCGCGCGCTCGAGTTCGCGGGCGTTCTTCGTCTTCTCGTAGCCGATCCAGGCGCCGAGCAGCACTTTCAGACCGAGCGGACGGGCGAGCTCGGGGACGTGCTCGAGGCCCTGGTCGATCGAGTACAGGCGCACGCAGTCGGTGATCTTCGCCAGTGCGGCGAGGTCGGCGGCGATCTGCTCGCGCTCGATGCGGGTGTCTTCGAGGAGCGGGGTCTGCCCCGGGCGATGATAGGGGGCGTAGGACACGCAGCGCAGCTTCTCGCCCTCGGCGAGGTGCAGGTCGTGCATGCGCACCGGGCGCGTCTGCTGCCACAGCATGGCGGCGAGCAGCAGGAGCATGGTGGTGCTGGCGATGAGCAGGGCGAGCCAGAGCTGGCTGCGGTTGGTGCGCGGAGCGAAGATCACCGTGTCCGGTTCCTTCCAGGTTCGGGGGGTGGTGGTGGGGAGGGCTGGCGGCAAAAAAAGAGCCACACCCGCGGGCGTGGCTCTTGCTGCCGAGGCTGGCGGATTCTACCAGCGCTCGGGGCGTGGTTCGCCGCTGCGGGCGGCGCTCACTCGGCGTAGTCGCTCATCGGCACGCAGGCGCAGAACAGGTTGCGGTCGCCATAGACGTCGTCGATGCGATTGACGCTGGGCCAGAACTTGTTCTCGGCCACCCAGGGCAACGGGAACACCGCCTGCTCGCGCGAGTAGGGCCGCTTCCAGTCGCCGAGGAAGTCGGCCTGGGTGTGCGGCGCGTGCTTGAGCGGGTTGTCCTCGGCCGGCCAGTTGCCGGCTTCGATCTGGCGGATCTCGTCGCGGATCGCGATCATCGCGGCGACGAAGCGCTCGAGCTCGCCGAGGTCTTCCGACTCGGTCGGCTCGACCATGATCGTGCCTGCCACCGGGAACGACATGGTCGGCGCGTGGAAGCCGTAGTCCATCAGGCGCTTGGCGATGTCGACCTCGGAGATGCCGGTGGTCGCCTTGATCGGGCGGATGTCGAGGATGCACTCGTGCGCGACCCGGCCCTTGCTGCCGGTGTAGAGCACCGGGTAGTGATCCTTCAGGCGTGCGGCCAGGTAGTTGGCGTTGAGGATCGCCACCTCGGTCGCCTGCTTGAGGCCTTCGCCGCCCATCATCGTGATGTACATCCACGAGATCGGCAGGATGCTCGCCGAGCCGAAGGGCGCGGCCGAGACTGCGCCCTGGCCCAGATTGGGCCGGCCGGCGCCGCCGGTGGGCTGGATCACGTGGTCGGCCATGAAGGGCGCGAGGTGCGCCGCCAGGCCGATCGGCCCCATGCCCGGACCGCCGCCGCCGTGCGGGATGCAGAAGGTCTTGTGCAGGTTCATGTGCGACACGTCGGCGCCGATCGTCGCCGGCGAGGTCAGGCCAACCTGCGCGTTGAGGTTGGCGCCGTCCATGTACACCTGACCTCCGTACTGGTGGACGATGGTGCAGATCTCGCGGATCGACTCCTCGAACACGCCGTGGGTGGACGGGTAGGTGATCATCAGTGCGGCCAGGTCGGCGGCGTGCTTCTCCGCCTTGGCCTTGAGGTCGGCGACGTCGACGTTGCCGTTGTCGTCGCACTCGACCACCACCACCTGCATGCCGCACATCTGAGCGGTCGCCGGGTTGGTGCCGTGGGCGGACTTCGGGATCAGGCAGATCTTGCGGTTGGCCTCGCCGCGGCTGGCGTGGTAGCGCGCGATCGCCACCAGGCCGGCGTACTCGCCCTGCGCACCCGAGTTCGGCTGCATGCTGATCGCCGGGAAGCCGGTGACCGCGCGCAGGTAGTCGGCCAGGCCCTCGATCATCTCGAGGTAGCCGGCGGCCTGCTCGCGCGGCGCGAACGGGTGCAGGTTGGCGAACTCCGGCCAGGTGATCGGGATCATCTCGCTGGTGGCGTTCAGCTTCATCGTGCACGAGCCGAGCGAGATCATCGAGTGGTCGAGCGCGAGGTCTCGGTTCTG
>WBZU01000411.1_pt1 | contig 37543 bp, 37 predicted proteins | sample 5204311 | NCBI WGS metagenome assembly WBZU01 (sample SAMN12344359, study PRJNA552823) | activated sludge metagenome | biome: Activated sludge suspended growth; feature: Nitrification reactor; material: Wastewater; isolation source: activated sludge from nitrification reactor of wastewater...
CCGGCGGCGCCGCGGTCATGCTGACCGGCGCCGGCATCAGCGTGCCGTCAGGCATCCCTGACTTCCGCTCCCCCGGCGGGCACTGGACGAAAACGGACCCGGCGAAAGTCGCGCACATCAGCGTATGGCGGGAACGGCCGGCGGAGTTCTGGGCGTTCTACCGTGAGCGCCTGGACATTCCCGCCACGCACGATCCCAACCCGGCGCATTACGCCGCCGCCGAGCTCGAGCGCCGCGGCCTCATCCAGGGCGTCATCACCCAGAACATCGACGGCCTGCATCAGAAGGCCGGGCAGGGGACAGTCGCCGAAGTCCACGGATCCGTTCGCACCTGCTCCTGCGTGTGCGGCGCCGTGTTCACCCGCGACGAAGTCCAGAGCCTGTTCGGCGCCGACGGCGTCCCGTACTGCCCCGCCTGCGACGCCCGCGGGGACGGCATCATCGGCCCGGACGGCCTGCCCGCCGGGCGGCCATTGAAGCCTGACGTCGTCCTGTTCGGGGAGATGCTGCCGGCCGCCGCCGGCGACCAGGCGTTCGCGTGGGCTGAGTCCAGCACGCTGATGATCTGCGCCGGCACCAGCCTGCAGGTGGCGCCGGTGTCCGAATACCCGCTGGTGGTCCGCCATGACGGCGGGCGGATCGCGATCGTCGCCCGCGAAACCGCCCTGGACTCGATCGCCGACGTGCGCCTGGCCGGCAGCATCGACGCCGAGCTGCCCGGCGTCATCGCCGCCCTGGACGAGATCGCCTGACCGGACGGTCATGGCAGCGCGGACGCCGGAGCGTTCAGCAGCAGGCCCCAGTCGCTGTCGCGGCTCCACTGCCCCGGCGTGCCGAGGCCCGCGCCCGGAATCAGCCGCACCGGGCCGGACACGCCGATCCGCCCGCGCAGCCGCGCCGCCAGCCGCGGCTCCCCGATCTGCTCGAGCATCCAGCCGGCCCTGCGCGCCGCCGAGTACCCGTGCGCGGCCGTCATCGCGGCCATCGCCTTGAGGTCGGCGTCCCGGGACTTGGCCGCCGAGCGCCACACGTCCGCCCAGGCTGCCAGGCCGCCGCAGTCATCAGGCCGGTCCGCGCAGTCAGCCAGCGCCCGCTCGGCAGTCGAGCGCGGGTAGGAGCCCAGCGGGCCGGAGGCGGACTCCGCCCCGAACCATTTCTGCAGGGCGGTGAAGCGGATCACCCGGACTTCGCGGCCGTGGACCGCCCGCTCCTGGGAGCGCACGGACCCGCCGAGCACTGAGACGATCACAGGCCCGCCTTCCGGCAGGCTGATGAGGCCGTGGTCAGCCAGGGCGCAGGCGTGCGACAGCATGAACGGCGCGGCCTGCCCGCCGGCAGCCAGGCGCGCCAGCGGCCCGTCCGCCCAGCCGTCCAGCGTCCCAGGCCGCTCCTCGGACGCCAGGGCATAGGCCCCGGGGGCGGCGCGCACCAGCAGGCCCGCCTTCTCGAGCTGCCCCAGCCAGCGGCCCGGGCGCGGCGCGATCTCCTCAAGCCATTCCCGGTCCGCGGGCAGCCGGGCTTCAGCACGCTGCAACGCCCGCAAGCGATTCCGCAGGGGTGACATCATCAGCTCACACGCAGTGCCGCTCCCTTCCTGAGCTTCCAAATGCGGGCCTTCGAGCCCGGCGCCAAGGTCGAGCTGCTGCATCACATACATAGATTCAAAGGGCTGGGAGGTCACCTGCACACCAAGGTAGGGAGCTCCCCATGCTGCCTGCCAACTTTTTGCGCGCACTGGGCGGCGTATTTCACGAGCGGCGCCTGCCTGTTCGCGCCGTATGTTCAGGCGTGGCCGACCAGAAGCTCCTCTATCAGCATGACTTCGCCGGATACCTCGACACGGTCAGCGAGCAGGAGCCCGTGGGCGTCTGCGAGCGCTGCCTGATCCTGCGGCTGCGCTCGGAGGCGTCCTCGTCTGAGCTGTGCGCCGCGAGCATCCTCGAGCGCGGCGGATTCAGCCGGCTTGGCGACGCCGAGCCGCATCAGTGGCGGGCGTTCACGTCCCGCGATGCCCTGGAGCCGTACCTGGCCGAGCACTTCCCCCGGCTGCGCGACCTGCAGGCCCGCGCCGATGAGCTCGGCCTTCTCCCGCCGGAGGACTGACCGTGCCCGCGAAGGCGTCCCGGGTGATCGCCGGCCGCTACCAGCTGCTGCGGCTGCTGTCCCGCGACGATCTCGGGTCCCTGCACGCCGCCTATGACCTCTCAAGCGACCGGCAGGTGATCGTGCGCCCGTCCCCCGGGGCGGCGCCGGCGCCGGGCGCGGACCTGTTCGACCTGGCGGCATCAGCGTCAGGAGGCCTGGCGCATCCGGCGGCCGCCCGGGTGCTGGACGCCCAGCCGGGGCCGGACGGCTACATCGTCTGGGAGATGCCGCAGGGCCCGTCCTTTCAGCAGGTGATCTCCGACCATGCGCCGCTCAGCCCGGACCTGGCGGCCTCGGCGGCCATGCAGATGGCGGAGGCGCTCGCGTCCGCGCACCGGGAAGGCCGCGCCCACCCGAAGCTGACGTCCCGGCTGGCCGGCTATGACCTGGCCGGGCAGCTGCAGATCGCCGGCCTGTCCGCTTCGACGCCCAGCCGCCTGGAAGCCTGGGCCCGCCAGAACCTGCGCGCCTGCGTGGAGGCGGCCTGCGTCGCGGCCTGCGGGTTCGTGCCCTCCGACGCCGGGCAGATCCCCGCGGCGGTGCCCAGGCCGCTGGCGCGGGTGCTCGCCGCCGGCCTGAACGGGCGGCTTGCCTCCTGCGCGCAGCTGGCGAAGGCGCTGGAGCCGCTGGTGCCCGAGCGCGGCCGCACGGCCCGGCTGGCGTCAGCGCGAGGCCCGTGGCCGCGCCGCGCCGCCTGGGCGGCTGCCGCCGCCGCATGCCTGGCCGCCGGCGCAGGCGCCGGCTACCTCGTCAGCGGAGAGCCCGGGAAGGCGGTCACCGTCCCGTCCGTGCTGGGCCGGACCTCCGCGCAGGCGGCCGCGCGGCTTCGCGCTGCGGGCCTGCGGCCGGTCATCTCCGTCGCCCCGGCCCGCCTGGGCGTGCGCCCCGGCCTGGTCATCAGGGAGGCCCCCGCCGGCGGCTCCAAGGCCCGGAAGGGTTCGCGGGCGAAGTTGACGGTGTCCGGAGCGGCCGTCGTTCCGGACGTCGCCGGCTCCACAGCCGGAGCCGCCGTCAGGCGCCTGCGCGCCGCAGGCATCCGCGCGTCAGTCACGTTCGTCCCGACGGGCCGGGCGCTGCCCGGCACCGTCCTGAAGGTCTCGCCGCCGGCCGGGTCCAGGGCCACGGCCGGCACGGCGAGGCTGGTGGCAGCGGCCGCGCCGGTGAGCGTCGCCGTTCCGGATCTCGTCGGGCTGGCAGAAGGCCAGGCTGCGGCGGCGCTGCGCCGGGCGAGCCTGAAGGGCTCCGTGTCCCGCCGAGCGTCGCCGAAGCCGGCGGGGACGGTGATCAGCCAGGCGCCGGGCGCCGGCCAGCAGGCCCTGGCCGGGGCGGCCGTGCGCTACGAGGCCAGCTCCGGGCCGGCGGCGGCGCCCGCGGCGCAGGCCCGGGTGCCTGACCTGCTGGGGATGACGCTCGCCGCGGGGTCCCAGGCGCTCCTGCGCGCGGGCTTGCAGATGAAGGTGGCCGCCGCCGCCACGGGCCGGCCGGTCATTTCCGGGCAGGATCCCGCGGCCGGGTCGCTGGCGCCGGCCGGGTCGGCTGTGAGCGTGACCGCGGGGCGCTAGACGGGAACTGACCCGGCGGCCAGGGCATCCCAGGACCGGGACGCGGCGACGTTGCGGTTGATGATCTCCAGGGCGGCGGCGCCGTCGCGCATGACCCGGAAGATCACGCAGGAGGAGCCCTGCCAGATGAGGATCGCCTGGATGGACGCGCCGGGCAGCAGGATCTCCCAGCCGCGGCCGATCGTGGCGTGCCATTCGGCGTCCTCGGGATGCTCGTCCACGCGGTCAAACAGGTCCCGCAGCGTCCGGCGGCTGAGCGGCCTGGCGCCGGCGCGCAGGTCTCGCAGGTCCTCGGACGGGAACATCAGCCGGCGCAGGCGCTCGCCGGCCTCGCTGCTGTCGGCGTCCAGGATGGAATCCAGGGCGCTGTCGCGCCGGGCTGACGCCAGCGCATCCCGGCTGCGGGCGGCCAGGTCGTCGCTGACAGCGCCTCCGGCGGCCTCCAGGGCCTCCTCCAGGAGAATGGAGAGCGCGGCGGCGTGACGTTCCATGCCGGGGACTATGCCTCCAGCCCGGCGATGATCGCAGCGTGTTCGGTGAGCGACTGCAGCTTGGCGGCCGTCCACTCCGACGCGGCGGCGTCCAGCGCCACCGGGGCGTCGTCGCGCAGCTGGGCGAGCCGGAAGGACGTCAGGAGGCTGGCGAGGCCTTCGCGCAGCAGCTTGCCGTCGCGGCCTTCCATGCTTTCGGCGGCCGCGGCGAGATCAGGCACTGACGCGTGCGCGGCCAGGAGCCGGGCGGCGCCTTTCTTGCCGATGCCAGGCACCCCCGGGATGTTGTCGGAGCGGTCCCCGGCGAGCGCCTTGTACTCGGGGATCCGGGCGGCCGGGACGCCGAACAGCTCGCTGACGTTCTCCGGGGTGATGATTCCGTCGCGGCCGGGGATCAGCATCGAAACGGCAGGGCTGACCAGCGCAGCCAGGTCCCGGTCGGAGCTGATGACGGTCATCCGGTGCCCGTCCCTGAGCTTTGCGGCGAACGTGGCGATGACGTCGTCGGCTTCGTAGCCTTCGGCGGTGTGCACGGGGATGCCGGAGGACTCCAGCAAGCCGCGAAGCACGGGAATGGCGGCGGTCAGCTCCGGCGGGGACGGCTTGCGGCCCTGCTTGTAGCCGGCGGCGATGGCGGTGCGGAACGTGGGGCCGGGGAGGTCGGCGGCGGCGATCACGTGCGTGGGGCTGATCCGGGAGAGCTGGCTGGCGAGCATGCTGGCCAGCGCCGGCGCCGGCGGGGCGCCCCGAACCGACGCGGCATGGTAGGCGCGGAAGATCAGGCTGTGGGAGTCCAGGGCCGCGACGTGAGCCATCAGGCGATTCTCGGGTTGGCGGCAGCGTCCTTGGCAGGGGGCCGGTAGCGCAGCCTGACGCCGCGGGCGCTCAGGTACGAGGAGGTTTCGGCCAGGTAGTCCGGCGTCATGCCGTTGGCGGCGGCCTCGTACTCTTCGCCGCTGTACAGGCACACCGCGATCTGTTCGACGTCCTCGATGCCGATCGGGCCGATGTGCACGCCGCCGATGGCTCCGTGCGGCGGGCGGGCCAGCACCTGCGTGAGCGCCTGGCGCACGGACTGGCGGGCGGCCTTGGCAAGGACCTTCGCGTCCAGGCCAGGCCCGGGCGCTTCCAGGGCCTGGGCGATGCCGGTGACCAGCAGCGCGAACGCGGCGTTCGGGGCGCCCTGGCTGACCAACCCCATCTCGTTGATCTCATGCCCTTGGAAGAATCGGCGGCTGTGTTCCGGCACGGCCGGGGAGAGCTCGAGCAGGACGCGGACGCGCAGCATCTCCAGCACCTGCTCGCCGGCGGCGACGGTGCTGTACAGGCCTCCGGCCCGCTGCGGCACGGGGATGTCAGCGCCGGGAACGGGCAGCCCGGCGAAGAACACGGTGCTGGCGAGCATCTCGGGGCGCAGCACCGCGACGCAGTCGAACGGGCTGACGGTGCTGGCCAGCAGGTCGCCGTGGTGCTGGACGGCGCCGGCGAAGCCAAGATGCCCGAGCCGCAGCATGGGGGAGGACCGCAGGGCGTCGGCCACCAGCCGGTCGTCGCCGGTGACCATGCGCAGGAGGGCCTCCAGCATCCGGGAGCCCCGGAAGTGCTCCTCGGACGGGCCGAGGTCAAGGAGGTTGCAGGCGGGCAGCACCAGCCGCGGTTCTCGGGTCATGGAATCCAGGGCCTGGCTGACTGCGTCCAGGATCTCGCGGGCGTCATCCTCGGAGATCTCGGCGAGCTGGTTCGGGTCGGTTCCGTACTCGTAGGCGGCCAGCACGTGCGTCATCTGGCCGCGGACCCGCGCCGCCAGGCTCTGAGCTTCCCCTGGCAGGAAGCCTGAGCGAGCCGCCAGCGGACGAAGGACGCGTCCTTCCAGCCATTCGGGCAGGCCGCCGCAGGCGTCGCCGAGCGCTTCCCAGGGCTCATGCGGGCGTCCGTCGATCCCGGCCGTCCAGATGACCTGCCCGTCGGCGCCGTCGCGAACTGAGGAGGCTTCGCCTTCGTCGACGATGAGCGTCATCCGGTCGCCGTGGCGGGAGTTGGCGTGGGCGGCCTTCGCGTCGGCGGCGGACACATCAACCGGGAACGAGCACAGATTCGCGACGGTCAGCCCCTGCCCGAGTTCGATGTGGCCTGCCGGCTCGAGGCGGCGGGGCTCCCGGCCGGCGGCGTCAGCGACGGCCGCGACCGTGTCGCGGGTGCTCGCCGATCCGCGCCGCCCGCCGACGGCAGCGGCGAACTGCGCGCGCCTGAGCCCGTCATCGGGACTGCGGCCCATCCTGACCTCCCAGGTCAGGCGTTCCCACAGGCCGCTGTCGTCGGCTTCCAGGCCGACGGACTCCAGGTATTCGACGGTGATCTTCGACGGCCGCGCGTTGGCGGAGTTCGACAGCTGGGCTGCGAAGTCAGGAAGGCGGTCGCCGCTGAGGGAGGGGCCGGGCACGCTGGATGGAACCTACCCCCGGTCCTGGCCTGCCGCCGGGCATTCGCAGGCCTGCCAGCGCGGATTTCCTTGCTCGCCGCTACCTGGCCGCCACGGGGCTGCCGTCGGCGGCGATCGCCGCCATCGCGCAATCCTGGCCGTCCAGCGCCTCCAGGGCAGCCAGCAGCAGCGGGGGCTGGGCGCCGGCGGGAGCCTGCGCCTGGGCCTGGCAGCGCGAGCAGGCGACGGTCAGGCGGCCGGGCCCGGGGAGGACGGCGGGATCGTGATGAGCGAAGCGTTTGGCGGCTGGTGAGAAGGGCATTTGGGGCTCAGCGTATCTGCGGATCACCGAAATCAGCCTGAGCGCCTGGGGCCGGGTGAGGCCGGCCACCGTCCGTGACGGCGAAACCTGGCAGGCGGCAAGCATGCGCCGGACTTTCGTGTGCCCGACGCCGGGAAGGGCAAGCAGCAGCTCTGCCACCTGCGCGCGGGCCCAGTGGCAAGGCGGGCCGGCGAGGATCCTGCGTGCGTCAAGCTGGCGGGCCCTGATCAGCTGCTTGTCGGCGGCGCGGGCGCTGCGGATCCGGTTGGCGCCTTCCAGGGCGGCCATGCGCTGCTCAGGGCTGCGCGCCGGCGGAATGGAAGGGCCTGCAGGGCTCACGCCGTCAACCTACTGCAAGAAATCGTGCTCGAACGAGAGTTCGCACTTCAGCCAAGAGCCCCGTTTGCAGGGCTTTTGTGTTCTGTGATGACTGCACGCTGACTGTCAACTTGAGGGTTGAGGTCCCCGCCCGCAGCACCTGGCCATCTCCCGCTCCGTGCAGGCCTGCGCTGCCGGAGCAGGGCGGCAGGGAGAATCCAGCCCAGGCCGCTGCGCCTGAGCGGGGCCGGCATGGCCGGCACCCGGCGGGGCCCTTGCGCAGGGCGCGCTGAACGCCTCTCCCGGGGTATGTTCACCGCATGCCAACTGACCTGACGCTCGTCGACCTCGAAACCACCGGGCTGGACCCGTTCGCCCACCGCATCTGGGAGCTCGCGGCGATCCGCCGGCGTCCTGACGGCAGCCAGGAGGCCCTGGCCGTCCAGGTGGCGCTGACCGAGGCGGAGATCTCCCTGGCTGACCCCGGCGCCCTCTCAGTCGGCGGCTTTCGCAAGCGCTACCGCCCGGACAAGGCCGTGTCACCGGCAGCGGCAGCACAGCGGCTTGAGCGTTTCGCCTCCGGCAGCGTCCTCATGGCGGTGAACGTCTCGTTTGACGTGGCGTTCCTGCGGGTGCTGCTTCACCGCTCCGGAGTGCAGCCCTCCTGGCACTACAGCCCGGCGGACGTCAAGAGCTTCGCGGCCGGGGCGCTGGGCCTGGAGCCGCCGTGGTCCTCCCAGGGCCTTGCCGACGCACTCGGGATCAGCCAGGAGGACTATGCCCGTCACGACGCGCTGGAGGACTGTCGCTACGGCCTGGACCTGTACGACAGGGCCCTCGGCCGGGGACGGGCTGCCGCGCTTCCGGCGGACGCGAACGCCGCCGGCGAGTACCTGCGGGGGCTCACGTTCACCGGCGAGGGATACGGCTGCTATGAGACCTTCGACGTGCGCGAGGACGGCACGCACGTGAACTGGGCCGAACGCAGGCGGATCGCTACGCTGCTGTGCCCGGACGCCGAAGACGACGACCTCGACGACGAAGCCCAGCGCAGCTTCTCCGTGCGGTTCCAGCTGGCCGAAGGAACGTCTGTGACCGCCTGGTGGCTGTGGGACGGCGACGGCCACCTCGCGTTCGTCATCGGCCCCGCCGACAGCCCGGACCGCGTGCTGTCCAACACCGACTGCAAGAAGCCCTACATGTGGGAGGACATCCAGCTGGATGGCGGCCCGGCAGTACGTTCATCGCATGAGCGTGTACCGCCGCCAGCGTCCCCGGCGCTTTGAGGACGTCATCGGCCAGGACGCAGTCGTGGCCGGGCTGCAGGCAGCGCTGAGCAGCGGGCGGATCGGCCATGCGATCCTGCTGACCGGCAGCCGCGGGACCGGCAAGACGACCCTCGCCCGCCTGATCGCCAAGGGACTGGACTGTGAGCAGGGCCCGACCGGGTCACCGTGCCTGGTCTGCGACGCCTGCGCGGCGATCGACGCGGGATCGCATCCGGACGTGATGGAGATGGACGCCGCCTCCAACCGCGGCGTCGACGACGTCCGCGCGCTGCGCGAGCGCCTGGTCACCAGCGCGATGGCCGGCCGCAGCCGCGTGTTCATCATCGACGAGGCGCACATGCTCACCCGCGAAGCCCAGAACGCCCTCCTGAAGAGCCTGGAGGAGCCTCCGGAGGACATCCACTTCATCTTCGCCACGACGGCGCCTCACAAGCTGCTGGACACGATCCGGTCGCGTTGCCACCGGTTCTCCATGGCCCCTCCCGGGGCTGGAGAGCTCACGCAGGCCGTCACCCGCGCCGCGGAGGCCGAAGGCTTCACTCTCGCTGACGGAGCCGCCGCCGCGCTCGCAGAGGCTGCCGACGGCTCCTACCGGGACGCGCTGGCGCTGCTCGAGCAGGCCGCGACGTCCGCGCAAGGCGGCGCCGTGGAGGCCTCCGGCGTGTTCGCGATGCTCGGTCGGCCCGAGGCTTCAGTCATTCACGGCCTCGCGGACGCGCTCTCCGCCGGCGACGGAGCCGCCGCCCTGGCGGCCGTTTCGGAGATCCAGGCGTCCGGGGCGTCCCTGGACGCCGCGGCGGCGGCGCTCGCCGCGCATCTGCGCCTGGTCCTGCACGCCCAGCAGGCCGGGGAGGTCCCGGGCCGGCTCGCGCCGAGCCCCGAAGCCGCCCGCCGCGCCGCCGCGACCGCCAAGGCCCTGGACGCCGCCGCGCTGTTTTCCATCTTCGACGCGCTGGGAGCCGCCCGGGAGCAGGCCGCCCGCGGCGCCGGCCTGGCCCTCGGCCTGGAAGTCATGTGCCTGCACGCCGCCGCCGGCCATCCGTCGCCGGGAGCTGCGCGCAAGCCGGCGCCCGCCAGCTCGCCGGCGCCGGCCGCGCAGCCCGGGCCCGCCAGGCGCGAAGCCCCGCATGCCCCGGGCGCCGCGCCGGCGCCGGACGAGATGCCCGCAAAGGCCGGGAGGCTTCTGTCCTCGCCGGCTGCCGCCGCGGCCTGGCCGCTCATCAGCTTCGTGCTCAGGGGCGCGCGCCCGGGCGCCTACCTGGAGCTGCGCACTGCCCGCGCTGCCTGGGATTCGGACGCGGTGAAGCTCGCAGTGCCGGCCCAACCCAGCGCATCGGCGCTGCAGGCTGCCAAGGCTGCCTACGCAGCGGCCGGGTTCGACGGCGAAGTCGAGGCGGTCCTGGTGCCGCGGAAGGTGCCGCCTCAGCCTCCCGCCCCCGAGCCTCCTTCCGCGCCTGCTGAGCCTGCCCCACCCGCGGCGCCTGAGCCCGATGACGACGATCCGCACGTGTCCGCCGGCCTGGATGACCTGGACGCGATCATGGCAGCTGAAGGCTTCGATCAGGCCTGACTGTTGCTGCGACGCTGCTGGACGGGCTGATCCTCAGCTGCGTCACCGTTCCGCTCTTCCGGGTGCTCGAGGGCGGCGCCGCGTACTTGATCTTCGCCGTTGGCGGCTGCGGCCGCCAAGACTTTCGTCAAGCGGGTCTGACCGGCCTGGATGCGCCGGAAGCAGCCTGCTTCCGGCGCATCGGCTGTCAGTTCAGCAGGGCCAGGGCCAGGCAGGCTTCGGGCCGCAGGCCGCCGGCAAGCTCCGCCATCGCCGCGGCGCAGCCGGGCGCCCGGGCCGGATCGGCGGCGGCCAGGGCCGGGATCGCCATCCGGCACCAGGCCCGCCGGGCGGTGGCGTCAGGCTCCTGGGACAGGGACGCGAGCAGCGGCCCGGCGGATGCGGCCTGCAAGGGCCCGGCCAGATGCGGATGCTCTGACAGCCAGTCCAGCCGCGCGCATGACCCGGCGGCCAGCTCCGCCAGCCCCGCCGGGATTTCCGCGCCGGCGCGGGAGGCGATCCGCTCGAGATCGGCGGCGCCCAGGGCGTGAAAGCGCACGCGCAGGCATCGCGACGCGATCGTCGGCAGCGCTTCGCTTTCGCCGGCGACCAGCAGCAGGTGGGTGAGGGCCGCCGGCTCCTCCAGGCATTTCAGCAGGGCGTTCTGGGCGGCCTCGGAGGCGCCGTGCAGGCTGATGACGGCGGCGCGGCGGGAGGTCGCGGTGTGCGACAGCCACCGGGACAGCTCCCGGACCGGGAACTTCTCATCGCCTGCGGCGTCGTCCATCGACAGCACGCAGCCGGACACGTCCAGGACGGGCTCTGACGCCCCGTGCAGGGCGCCGGCGAGCCGCCGGGCGGCTTCGCTGCGGCCGCTGCCTTCGGGCCCTTCCAGCAGCAGAGGCGCCGGGGCCTGCCCTGGCTCTGAGGCGGTGAGCGCCAGCAGCCGCACGGCAGCTTCCTGGCCGATGAAGTCAGCGAACGGCATTTCTGAACGTACTTCCGGCCGGGGCAGGCTGCTCAGCGGACGCGCACACGCAGGGCGGCGCTGGCCTTCGACGCGTTGCCGGCCTGGTCGGAGGCAATGACCCGCAGGTACAGGATCTGGCCGCGGCGGGCGGACACCTGCACGGCCGGGTGCGCGGACTGGGCCGCGGAGACTTTCGCCTGGGGCCTGACGTCCCGGCCGCGGTTGGTGACCTTGTAGCGCGCGACGCCTTCTGAGGCGGGGCGCCCCAGGAAGGTGAAGCGGATCTTCCCGCCGCGGTTGGATCGCAGCTGCGGGCGTCCGGGAGCGCCGGGCGCCGTCACGTCGCCATGCGCTCCGCTTCCGGCGGGAACGCACTCAGCTTCCGGGCACATGAACGGGCTGTTGTACGTGTTCCAGTGGCTGGACAGGTAGCTGCCCGGCGGCGGGGACGGGTTGAAGTAGTCGTCGCCGCGGCAGTCGTACCAGTCGGAGAACTCCGGCCAGTTGCTGTCCTGGATGGCCGGGCAGGCGCCCGGGATGAGCGCCCGGCCGGATCCGTCGTCGTAGCACATGACGTCGAGCTCCTGCAGGCAGTGCCCGCGCCCGGTGTTCGACGTGGAGGAGTTGTTGACCGCCCCGAGGTTGTGCGTGACCTCGTGCAGCGGCACGCCGGGCCCGTACCAGCTGCGGCTGCCGGGGGCCACGTAGACGATCGCGACCATCCCGCCTGAGGCGGCAGCGTTGGCGGCCGGGTCCGGATTGTCGTCATCGACCCACATGCCCTGCCCGGCAGCGTTGCCGGAGGACACGCTGTCGGCGTACACCAGGATGTTGTCTGACCGGGGAATCCCCAGGGAGTCCCAGCGGCTGCTGATCTCGTCGTAGATCGGGGCGAACGGGTTGTCGGGGTTGAGGTACGCCGCGGCGGGCTGATTCAGGGCCAGGTCGACGATGTCGACGTACTGGCCTCCGCAGGACGTGCCCATGTCGAACCGCAGCGACTTCTGGGAGCCGGGCTGGGCGGCGACGAAGCCGACCATGCCCACGATGTCGCGCTGGATGCGGTCGGCGGCGTAGGAGCGCAGGCGGTCAGGCTGGTCGGACGGGTGGGTGTAGACGACATGGATCTTCTGGACGCCTTCCGGGTAGGAGGCGTGCGCTGCGTCGTCGGCTCCGGAGGCCGATCCGCACCAGTCCGACGGCAGGGCCGCCGGCAGGCCGTCCAGGCGCAGGTCCCTGGGCGCCCACTGCGTGCGGCTGATCGCGCGGGTGTGGGAGGCGAGCTCGCCGGCGGTGTCGGCGTGAGTGGGCAGGCCGGAGCGGCGGGCCCCGGACGCAGCGGCAGGCAGCGCCAGGACTGCCGCTGCGCCGAGCACGGCGGCGAAGCGAAAGCTCATGCTTTCAGTCAGACATCGCCGCGGCGGATTTCGCCACATCGGCAGCGGTTCCCCGGAGATTCTCTTGCTGCCCGGGCCCGGAAACCCGCGATTTGCGGCTCGGCTCACAGTGCCTTGAACGTATGGCGGCTGCCGCGCGGCGGCGGAACGCGGCCGGCGGCGGTCCCAGCCGCCCGCTAAAGTCCCCCGCCATGGCAGTCGCGGAGGCAGATCCAAGCCTGATCACGGTCCGCACGAGCGTGCGCTGCCCGGCGTGCGGGGCGCTCAGCGAAGGCGCGCTGACGATTCCGCTGGCGTCCCGCTCCCTGGAGGCCATCGCGGACGCGTGCAGATGGGTGGAGTCCCAGCCGAGCCCCGGCGGCCAGGCGTGCCTGAGCTGCGGCAACGAGCATCTGCTCGTCGACGGCGCCGCCTACGACTTTGATGAGGAGGACGCCGCGCCGCTGGTGTGGGTTCCCGGGCACGGCTTCACCGTCGACGGGGATCCGGTGGCAAGCGAGGAGGAGATCGCCGAGCGGGCCGGCCGGCCGTTCAGCCTGAAGGACCTGCACCGCCTGCGCGTGAGCCCGGGCGCGCAGGCGTACCTGGCGTCGCCGGGCGTGGCGGTCTGCGTCGTGCAGACTCCGCCGGAAGGCCCCGGCCAGGCCTCCGAGCTGGCCGAGCGGGTCGTGCGCGCCCAGGACGAGGCCCTGGAGCTGGCCGGGGAATCCCCGGATGACGTGGCGCTGGTCAGCTGGGGCCAGATGGGCCTGCGCGGCGGCCCCGGGCTGTGGCTGGGCCCGCGGGCTGCAGACATCCAGGACGAGTCGCTTTCGGTGATCAGCCTGGTGAGCCTTCCGCTGCTGCGCTCAGAGCTTCACCGCCACGCGGCGCGCGCCGGGCTGACGGCGCAGTTCTCCGGCCAGCAGGTGCTCGCCGGCCGCGACGGCGCGTCCGTGGCCGGCAGCCTCGAGGCGCTGGCTGAGCAGACGGTGCTGATCCCGGCCACGATCAGCGAGGCGGCCGCCTCGTTCATGTTCGGCATCGCGGGCCTGCTGAACGCGACGATGGCCGCGCTTGAGCTGGCAGCGCCCGGCACCCGGGTGCTGCGCTGGGCCGGCGGGACCGTGGCGGTCATGAGCGGCCGGGCCGGCGGCGCCTCCGCCGAGATCGACGTCGCGGCCGTCACCTCCCGCGCGGGCCTTGATCCGGGCCGGGCCGCGGAGATGATCAGGGCGATCGCCCTGGCCGACGGGGACGGCAGCTTGCCCTGCGGCTGCGAGCCGGTGCCGATGGCCGTGGTCCGCCCCTCCGAATGGGTCAGGCACATGCACGGCCGCGGCGAGCACGTCGCCTGGCAGGAGATCGCCGCCGGCGTGGCGGCGGTCGGCGCTGAGGACTGCCCGCATTACACGCGGTTCCCCGACGGGGGAGAGCGGATCCTGGATGACGCGCAGGCCCGCCGCGCCGAGGCTGAGTTCTCCGGGGCGATGCGCAAGGTCGCCGGCGCGTCCGGTGATCTCGCCGGGGCGGTGTGCGCCGGGCAGAACCTCGCGAGCGTCGCCGCTGACGTGCGCCTGATGCGCGGTCTCGCGCACGCCTGCGGCCTGCGCGGGGACGCCGCCGCGGTGGCGCTGGTGACATGCGACATCGTCTGCGTGTGCGCGCAGGACTCAGACCCGGACCTTCTGCGCCTGGCCATCGGGCAGGCCCGCGAGGACCTCGCAATGCCCGGCCACGTGGAAGGCGACGGGGCGCTCGAGATCGAAGGCGTGTTCGAATTCCCGCTGGCAGGCGAGCGCTGCGGGACGTTCAGCCTGGACCGGTTCTAGAACGGCAGCCGGGCGGAGCCGCGCTCGGCTTCGTCCTCGTCGAAGGGAAGCTCGAGGACTTCCTGGGCGGCATGGCGCATCTCGTGCACGACGCTGTCGATCACCGCGTCGCTGGCGCTGCCGGAAGGGACGCCGGCTTCATGGGCGGCGAAGTCGATGACCACGACGGGCTCCTGCCCGGTCCCGTTGGCATAGACGGCGACGGCGCCGCCTGCCAGCCTGGCCGGGTAGACCCGGGCGGAGGCGAACAGGTCCTGATGCTCGGAGCAGATCGTGTCCGCTGCCTGCTGGGCGAGCAGGTGAAGCTCTGAGCCTTTGCGGCCGAAGTCGATGTCGTAGTCCCAGGACGGGTCGTAGTCGTGCGTGGACGCCCAGCCTGACAGCCAGCCCTCATGGGCTTCGCGCAAGTCCTCGCAGCTGGGCGCGGCCGCGTCCAGGCTCATCGGCGCGCGCTCGGCGGCGCAGGCTTCTCCGGTGAGCTTTCCCATGCGCTCACCATACGGGCCTGCCGGCGCTTCTCAAGGCGCCGGGGCAGGTCGCGCAGGCTGCGCTGCTGCAGCTCGCGCAGCCCGGCGCGCAGCTCGGCGCCGTGGAAGGCCTCGAGCTGGCTCATCGAGGCGGGCGCGGCCTCGCAGGCCTGCGATCCCAGCCGTCCGTGCTCAGGGCCGGTCAGGCGCACGTGCAGCCCGGCGAGAGGCAGCACGCGGACGCTCATGGCCGTGGTCGGGCCGGTGAACACGCGGGCCCTGGAAGCTCCCAGCTCCCGCAGGGTCTCCTTGATCATGGCGGCCAGCTTCTCGGCTTCGCGCATGCATGAACTTACGGCCTGAAGGTACTTTCACGTGATGCCTCACGCCGGCCTGATCATCGACCCTGACGTTCAGCTGGCGCTGCGCCTCGCCGATCGGGCTGCCGCTGTCACGCTGCCCTTGTTCCGGTCCGCGGCGCTGAGCGCCGCCGTGAAGCCCGGCGAGCCGCTGCTCGCCGAAGCCGCCGCCGCCTGCCAGCAGGCGCTGCAGGCTGCCGTTCAGGCAAAATCCCCCGGCGACCAGTTCCTGGGCGAGGAAGGCAGCCCGCAGCCGCAGGCGGCCTGCGCGGGGCGGCGATGGATTGCCGGCCCGGTCGTCGGCGCCCAGCAGTTCGCCGCCGGCCATCCGGCATGGATGACGCTGATCGCCCTTCAGGAGGACGGAGTGACGGCCGCGGCGGTCGCTGACGCCCCCGCGCTTGGGGTCCGCTGGGCTGCCGGGCGGGGCCTGGGCGCGGCGCGGCTGGCCGCCGGCAGCGTGCCGCGGATGCTGAGCGCTTCCCGGCTGGAGGACCTGCAGGCCGGCGTGCTGGCGCACGGCGGCCTGCGGCCGTGGGCTGACCGCGGGGCCGAGCGGCAGCTGATGGGCCTGGCCTCGCAGTGCGCCGGCACGATCGCCCATCCGGAGCCGTTCGGCTTCCTGGCGGTCGCCGAAGGCTGGTGCCAGGCGGCGGCCGTCCCGCACGCGCATCTATGGGACGTCGCGGCGCCGGCGCTGATCGTCCGCGAAGCCGGCGGCGTCATCACGCGACTGGACGGGTCCGTGATCGGCGCGGGCGCCGGCAGCGCCCTGGCGTCCTGCAGCGCGGGCCTGCACGAAAGCGCCGTGGCCGCGGCCAGGCCCTGACCCTGGCGCGGGAGGCCCTTGCCGCGCACGCTGCCGTGCGCCTAGGATGATTCTCGTGCGCCGGCTCCTGCTGCTTCCCCTGGCCGCTCTGCTTTCGCTGGCCTGCGCGCCGGCGGCGCTGGCGGATGTGAGCTTCCGCATCATCAACAAGTCCGGGCTGCCGGCCAGCCAGGTGTGGGTGATGCTGGACGGCGGGTCCTCGGCGGACGGCAGGATGCCCGCTGACAAGCCGGTGCGCCTGAGCGCGCTGCCCGGACGCAGCTTCACGCTGGCTTCGATCTCCGCCGGGCGCCTGTACGTCTCCTACCGCAGCCCGGTCGCCGCCGCCGAGCCGCCCGAATCCAAGGCGCGCTACGACAAGATCGAGTTCACCTACCCGGGCGTGGCGAACCTGACGGCCGTGGATTTCTTCTCGATCCCGTTCAAGCTCCAGGCTTACGATTCCGCGGGCGCCAGCACCGGCCGCCTCGCCTACGGCGCGCACGGCGCCGATCTGACCGCGGCGCTGCTGCGGGCCTCCCGCGGCAAAGCCGGCGTGCGCGGCGCGGACGGCAAATGGGTGAGGGTGCTGTCCCCGCAGCTGAAGCCGCAGGCGTGGCCGTCGATGCGGCCCTACGTGCGCAGCGTCGCCGGCAAGGAGCTGACCGTGCGCGGCGCCTTCTTCGGCAGCCCGTACACCACGTACGAGTATTCCGGCCGGCTCGAGCACGGATCCGTCAGGCTGACCGGCGAGCTGAAGGCAGGCGGCGCCGCCTCGCAGGGCCAGGCCCTGGAAGTCAGCGAGGACGAGCTCGCCGCGTCGGTGTACACGGTTGACGGCAGCTACACGGTCGGCGGCCAGCCCGCGAAAGTGTCGGACAACAACGTGTACTCGGCGATCTACCGCGACCTGCTGTCCGGGTTCGCGTGGGGCTACTGGGGCGGGCGCTACGGCAACGATGAAGGCCGCTGGGCGGGCAAGCCGCCGTTCGCCGCGGCGCGGCGCGGCCGGGACCCGTTCCCGGCGTTCAACCCGTACGCGGCGCTGATCTGCAAGAGCTCGGACGCGTACGGGTTCGCGTTCTCAGACACAGGCCCCAGGAAGGTGCAGCTGCCGATCACGGGCGCCCGGCGCCTGGACGTCACGATCCTGCCGGACTACCGCGGCGGCCTGCGGCCGTCCTGACCGCGGGCCCTTCTTCAGCGCAGCAGGTCCTCGAAGCTGCCGGCAGGCGCCGGCGGCAGGCCGGTGGCGGCCGCTGACAGCACCGAGCACAGGTCGCGGGCGCGGGCGGCCTCGGCGGCCCAGTCGGCGCTGAGGAGATCCCGGACGGACAGCTCGCGGTGCAGCTCGGCGTCCAGGGTGATCGACCGGCGGATCTCTGAGCCCAGGAGCGATCCCAGGCCGTGCGGCGGCCGGGCGATGCGCTCGCGCAGGTCGACGAGCGCCAGCCCGGACGGGGAGGCGTAAGGCTGGAGGGCGTCCCACACGCGCGCGGCGGCCTCGTCGGCGTCGGCGCGCGACCCCAGCGGCGCCCCGGACCGGTAGCGCAGGATGTAGCTGACGGTCGGCCCGTGCTCGGGAATCCAGTCCGTTCCTTCCTCCGCGCTGACGTCGCGGGCGATTTCCAGGTCGGCCTGCATGCCGGCGGGGCCGGTGAACTCGGCGGCCAGGTAGCCGTGCGGGCTGGGCGGCCGGGTCGGATGGCAGCGCACGATCGCGCGGAGGTCTCCTTCGGTGGTCTGCTCGATCACCGAGCCGGCGGCGTGGAACTGGACGACCGCTTCGCCGGCGAACTGCTCGGCGGCAGACAGGAACGGGCTGGAAGCGAACACGCCGGAACGTACCTCGGTTCCCCGGGGCCGCCGGCGGATGTGGCAGCCTGCAGGCGATGGCCGCAGAACATGACAGGCCGCCCGCCCCGAAGGAGGATCCGTGCCCGTGGTGCGGCCAGGGCGCGCCGCGGGTGTGGGTGACCAGCCACGAGCAGTGCTCGGCCTGCCGGATGGTGATTGCCACCTGCTGCGAAGGCGGCCGCTGCGGGCCGCTCAGCCGTTGAAGGAAGCCAGGACGGCCGTGTTGGCGGCGAGCGCCGCCGCGCACCCCCAGGCGGCGGCCGTGAACCGCCGCCGCCCGGCGGGGCCCGAGAACACGCGCCAGGATCCCAGCCGGTCCCCGGGGCCGCCGTGCGGGCTGGCTCCCAGCATCAGCGACCCTCCAAGGACGGCCAGGACGACCTCGAGCATGAGCAGCAGGGCGTGCATGGCTGAACGTATCTGCGATCAGCTGCCGCTGATCACGGCCTGCGCGGCAGCTTCCGCGTCCCGGGCCGCCTGCAAGGCCGCCTGCTCGGCGGCGGGAAGGCCGGCGGCGCTGAAGTCAGCGGCGGGGCCGGCGACGCGGGCGCCGTCGACTTTCAGGGCGCGGCGGATCGTGTCCTTGGAGCCGATGACGACGCACTGGCGGGTCGGGCGGGTGAAGGCGGTGTAAAGCAGGTTGCGCGACAGCAGCCGCCCGGACGCGCTGTCAGGGACCGGGCAGATCACCGCAGGGGATTCAGATCCCTGGAGCTTGTGGGCGGTGGCGGCGTAGCCGGGAACGATGTCGTCCTGCTCATGGCTGGTGAACTCCGCGATGTGCCCGGCGTCCATTTCCACTTCGAGGCTGCCTTCGCCGTTGAGGCCCAGCGCGCGGCCCATGTCGCCGTTGAACACGTCCACGGCGCCTCTCTTGCCGTAGCGGTTGCGGGTGTTCATGACCCGGTCGCCGGCCCGGACGGACTGCTTCTCGCCGGTGACCAGGACCTCGCCGGACGGGTTGAAGGCGTCCTGCAGGCTGCGGTTGAGCGCGTGCACGCCGCCGGCCCCTTCGCGCTGGGGGCTGGCGACCATCACGTCGTCAGGGCTGATGCCCAGCCGGCCGGGAAGCTCCTGCGCCTGCGAGCAGGCGATCTTCTCAGCGTCAATGGCGTTGGCGGCTTCGATGAACTGCCAGTCGTCGCGGACGCGCACGCCGGTGGCCTTGGAGGCCTCCTGCGCGCTCCAGTACGGGTCCTGGCCGGCGTTGATCCGGTGGGCGTTGACGACGATCAGGCTCTCCTGGGACTGGCGGAAGACTTTCGTCAGGCTGGTCCGGGGGACCCGGCCGGATTCGATCAGGTCAAGCAGCACGGTCCCCGAGCCGATCGGCGGCAGCTGCCCGGGGTCGCCGACGAGCACCAGGCGGGTGCCCAGGCTCATGTGACTGAGCACCCGCTCGGCCAGGCGGCTGGACAGCATGCTGGCTTCGTCGACGATGACGACGTCCTCGTCGAGCATCCGCTCCGGGCTGCAGCCGGGCTCGTCGACGCTGGACGGGGGCTCCATCCCGGCGAGGCCCAGGCGGCGGTGGATCGTGGAGGCCGGCCGGCCGGCCTGGTCGGAGATCCGCACGGCGGCCCTGCCGGTCGGCGCCAGGCACTGGTAGGTCATGCCGTCGGCGTCCAGGCGGTCGAGCAGCTCCTTCAGCGCGGTGGTCTTGCCGGTTCCGGGGCCGCCGTCGAGAATGGACAGGCGGCTGCCGTACGCGTTTACGACGGCCTGCCATTGCTCGTCGGTCGCGGCGGATTCCTCCGGCCGGGCCGGCGAGGACAGGGCGTGCAGGTCCGGGTCGTCGTTGAGGATGTCAGAGGCCAGGTTCAGCAGGCGCCCGCGGATGACCGCCGCTTCAGGGCTCATCAGCCTGCCGGTCTGCGGGCAGCGGGCAAGCAGCCCGGAAGCGACGGCGCCGTCGATGCCTTCCTGCAGGGCGGCCAAGTTTGCGCCGTCGCCGGCGCGGCCGGCGAGCTGCTCGGGGGACAGGCCCCACCAGCCTTCCTGGTCGCCGTCGGCGGCGTGCAGCGCCGCCTGGGCGCCGAGGCGGCGGGGGTCGCTCTCGCCGATCCCGAGATGCCGGCCGGCGACGTCGGCGGATTCGAACGGAATGCCGGCGAGCGTCAGCAGGTACGGGTTGGCCTTGGCGACGGGCACGGCGCGGGCTCCGAACGCCAGGAACGCGGCGCGGGCGCGGTGATCTTCCAGCCCCATGGCGGTCAGCTCCGCCATGGCGCGGCGCTCGGCGCGCAGCTCATCCCAGGAGTCGCGCAGGATCGTCAGGTCCTGCCCCCAGGAGCCGGGCAGGCGGTCCAGCACGGACGGGTCCGCGTCGACTTCGGCGAGGGAGAACTGCCTGGCGACTGCGCCGGCGAGCTCCGGCGAGCAGCCGGATTCGGCGAGGTACTCGCTGACGGCGGACGCGCCCTGCGGGTCCGCCCAGGAGACGCCGCCGACTTCGAAGTACGGGCCGTACTTCGGGTCGATCTGCTCGGAGCCGGAGGCGATCGTGATCGTCTCCCCGGCTTGCACCGGGCCGAACTTGCCCTTCAAGGTCATCGGCTTGCCGTCCGGCAGCCTGGTGGCCTTGGCGATCGTGAATCCGCTGGCCGCTTCGGGCTTGCCTTCGCGCGGGTAGAGCTTGAACGTGATCTCCGCCTGGAACGGCACGGCGCCGTCCGCGCCGATCTGCATCGGGGCGCGCTCGGCAGCGCACGCGGATCCGGTTTGCTTTCCCATCCCTTGAAGCTACCTGCGCCCTGGAGGGCTGCAAGCGGGCCGGCCCCGGCCGGTCAGATCGCCGGGCCGTAGCCGCTGATCGACTCGATCCCGGCGCCGTCTTCGCTGACTTTCACGATGGCCTTGATGGAGGACTGGCCGACGCGGATGCCGTCGAGGATGGGCTGCGGGACCTCGTGCGCGGGGATGAGCACTTCCGCGTCCGGGTCGAAGCTGGGGATGACCACTGTCAGCTCCTCGCCGGTGAGCGAGCGGACGTGCAGCTGCGCGTACTCGTCAGCGGCTGCCGGCTCGGGGGCGCTGCCTCCGACTCGCAGCGGCTCGGAGGAGCCCAGCGGCACGGACACCAGGCCGGCTTCGGGGCCCTGGCCGGGCTCGGCAGGCAGCACCTCGATGAGCGGCGCCGGCTCGGGGGCCGGGGCGGGCTCAGGGATGGGCTCAGGGGCAGGCTCGCCGGCCTGCACCCGGAAGCCTTCGGGCCCGGGGGAGTCCAGCGGAACCGCCACGAGGCCTTCCGGGACTGCAGGCGCCGGAGCCGGGGCGGCCGGAGCCTGCAGCGCCGGGGCGGCGGGATCGGCGTCCTTGACGGCGACGACGTCCCCGCCGGGGGTGTAGAACACGAGCTCGCCGGAGGTGACGTCCACCCACGGGCGGTTCGCCGGGTCGGCTGCGTAGCCGGGAATGCCCAGGTACAGGTAGTTGGGCGGCCGCCAGCCGGGCTTGAGGCCCTGGAAGGACTCAACGCCGGCGTGGATGTCCTCGCGGACGTAGAACAGGTTCACGCCGGTGGTGTCAGCGTGAACGAGCTTGTACCCCTTGACGGCGGCGAGATGCTGCCAGGCGGCGAAACCGGCGCCGTAGTAGCAGGTGCCGAACTCGGCGAACGCGTCGTCGCGCATGATCGCCAGCGGCACGTCCGGGCCGAGGCTGGCGTTGTACTCGACGATCACCAGGGCAGGCCGCAGCTCCTTGGCGCCCTCCCAGATCCAGTAGTCGTTGCCGTCGGTGTCGATGCTCAGCACGCCGCCGTCGATGTCGACGCCGGACTGCGCGATCAGGCTCTCGAGGTTGTCGGCCGTGACGGCCGCCTGGAACGTGCGGATCCGCGGGCTGCGGAAGTACTTGGTGGCGAGCGCCTGGAAGCTTTCGTCGCCCAGCTCGATGAGCAGGCCTTCCCAGCCCAGGACGTCGGCGAGGAAGATGCAGTTGCCTTCGGAGCCGCGCTCGGCGCCGAACTCCACGAACGCCGGCGTGACCTGATGCGAAGTCTCGGTTTCGATCCGGCGGATGATCTCGGCGATGACGCCGTCCTCGCCGTTCTGGGAGAACACCTTCAGCTCGTGGGCTGCGAGGTCGCGGATGTGGGAAGTGTCGGCGTAGCGCTGCGTGAGGGCAGCGACCTGGGAGGCGTCGGGCATGCCGGAACGTACCGCGGGTTTCGCGGGCCTGCTGCCGGCCGGTCCTCGCGCCTGAGGCGGTCAGCCGCAGCGGGTGCGGTTCACGTACCGGGTGCGCCATACGCGAACGCGCACGTAGCGCCAGCGCTTGGCCCTGAACACGCGCCGGGTGACTGTCTTGAGGTAGCGCTGCGCGACCCGGACGTCCCGGCAGGGCTGGCGGAATGTGAACGTGCGGACGGCTTCGTTGCCGAGGCGGTCGCCGACGCTGACGGCGACGGTGTGGTTCCCGTAGCTCCACCCTGAGCCCGGGGGGCTCACGGTGCCGGTGCCGTCGTCGGGCAGGTAGCCGGCTTCCTGGCCGTCAACGGTCACGGCGTTGTACGGGTAGGTGCGCAGCCCGGACGGGTCGCTGGCGGAGATGAACAGCGATCCGGTCCTGGAGATCGTCGACGGGGTCGCCTGCACGGCAGGGGCGGTGTTGTCAATCCGGAAGGTCGCGAACCCTGGGGGAGCGGCCTGCCCGTAGGCGTCGGTGCCGGACAGGGCGACGGTGTAGGCGCCGTCGGGGACCGGGGCGCCGAGCTGGTTCATCCCGTCCCAGGTGACGGACCGGCTGCCGTGAGCGGCCGGGAATCCTGTGCCGATGGTCCGGAACGGCGCGCCGCCGGCCGGCGCCACTGTGGCGGTCATGGTCATGTCGGTGTTCGGACTGTAGCGGACCGTGATCGGCGTGCCGGACCGGGAGGCCGGATCTGCGGCCGTGACGGACCCGAGGTAGGGCTGGGATGGCCGGATCGTCACCGTCCAGGCCGGACGGGGGCCGTCCAGGGGATCGATGAACAGGCTTCTGGTGCCGGCGCTGACGAAGGAATCCATGTACGTGCCGCTGCTGGAGAAGGCCTGCGATGTCTCGTACGGGACGCCGACGCTGACCGATCCCTGGCTCAGCGTGAGGTCAGCCTGCCAGGGGCCGTCGGCGCGGGCGATGAACGGCAGCCACGACAGCGGCCCGCTTCCGGTGTAGGTGACCGCGCCGGACGGCACGTCATGCCAGCTGACCTGGTAGGAGGCCCCGGGCCCGGCCAGGGTGCAGCTGATCACCGGGTTGAAGAGGACGCTGCCGGCTCCGACGCTCTCCCGGAAATCCCAGGCGGCCTCCCCGGGCCGGATCTGCCTGAAAATGCTGCCGATGGACGCCTGGTCGGATGAGAGCGTGCTGTTCACCGTCACCCGGTAGGCGGCAACGGCATGGCTGGAGGCCGCCACGCCCGGGCTGGGAAACGACGAGCATGACGTGCCTGCCTGCGTCGCGAACTCAGCCGGGTCCGCGGCCGCCGGGGGAGCGGCAGCGGCGGCCGCGATCGTCAATGCGGCGAAGATGCGCCTGCGTGCGATGAACATCCGTGGCTCCTCTCTGCGGCAGGCCGGATCGTTCCGGCGGCCGGAGCCTACCGGAACTGCCGGCGCCGGCGGGACCGTACGTTCCCGCATGGCCGTCCAGGGGATTCCCGGAGGAGTGCACGTGGTGTCGGGGAGCCTGTTTGACTCCGGCGCCCAGACGCTCGCCAATCCGGTGAACTGCGCCGGGGTCATGGGCGCCGGGCTGGCCCGCGAGTTCGCGCGCCGCTACCCGGCGATGATGGCTGAGTACCGGAGGGCATGCGCGTCGCGGCTGCTGGCCCCGGGCCGGCCGCTGCTGTGGCGCCCGGACGCAGGCCAGCAGGCCTTCGAGATCGGCCCGCAGGACCCCTGGATCCTGCAGTTCCCCACCAAGGACGACTGGCGCGGCCCGTCGCGGCTGGCTGACATCGACGCCGGGCTGGCCTTCGTGGCCTCGCACGCCTCCCGCTGGGGCGTGACGTCCCTGGCCCTGCCGGCCCTGGGCTGCGGCCTGGGCGGGCTCCCGTTCGGGCGGGTGCAGGAGCTCGTCCGAAGGCGCCTGGGCGGCGCCGGGTTCCCGGTCCTGCTGCACCGGCCCTCCTGACCGCCGGCTCGCGCCTGGAAAGTGGAGGCCGCCCGGGAACGGCGCCTACGGTGAGATCATGCGCCGCTTCGCTTTCATCGCGGCGGCCGCGGCGTGCTTCGCCGGCGCTGCCGCTCCCGCCGCCGTGGCCGGCGGCTCCGGCGGCCTGTCCGTCATGACGTGGAACGTGGCGGCGGGCCCGGCGACGAAGTTCCCGTGGCAGCCCCAGCCGGTGGCTGCCACCATCAGCGGCGCGCTGCCTGATGTCGTCGCCCTGCAGGAAGTCTGCTCCTGGCAGGCTGCCGCGCTCGGGCGGCTTCTGCGCCCGTACGGGTACGGGCGGCCGGTGACGTCCTCGAGCCTCGGCGACATCCCGGACCGCCGCGTCCGGTCCGGGGCCTGCGATTTCGGCAACGCGATCCTGAGCCGGCTTCCGCTGTCGCAGGCCGGCTCCGGCCTCCTGAACGACCCGGGGGACTGCCGGATCTCCGGGGAGCGGGCCGGCCGGCCTGAATGCCGGTCCTACGCGTCAGCGTCCGCGGACGTGCCCGGCGCCGGCCCGGTGCGGATCATCGCCGTGCATCTGGGGCCGGTGCGCGACTGGACGCGGGCCGAGCAGGTCGGAACGCTCGCGCTGGAAGCCGCCCTCACGGACGGGCCGCTGGTGATCGCCGGGGACTGGAACACCAACCCGGCGTTCCGGCTGCTGCGGCCGCTGCGGGCGTCCGGGCTGCGGGCGGTCATCGCCGGCGCGTCGTTCCCGTCCTGGCTTCCGGTGAAGCCCCTGGATGCCGCGTTCGCCCGGGGCCTGCCGGCAGGAATGGACCCGGCGGCCGGCTTCGTCCCGGTCGCGCCGTCGCGGGTGCGGCCGCTCAGCGATCACCTGCCGGTGCTGATCTCCTGGACGCCCCCTGACCCGCAGCCGGACCCGCAGCCGGACGATGGCGGCGGCCCGGACCCCGATGGCGGGCAGACGGCTCCCTACTAGCTGGCGACGGGCACGCCGAGCACTGCCGACCAGGTGGCGGGGCCCATGACCCCGTCGGCGGCCAGGCCGCGGGAGGCCTGGAAGCGGCGGATGACCGTCGCAGCGGCGGCGGTGACGCAGCGGCCGCCCAGGCCCGGCAGCAGGCCGCCGGAGATGCGGGCGGCCAGCGCGGCCAGCGCGGCGGCAGGGCCGGGGCCGCAGGAGCCCGGGGCGGCCGGATCCAGCGGCACTGCCGAGGCCGGAGCGTCCGTGGGGAAGCCTGTCACGCACCCGGAGCCGTCCAGGGCGTAGCCGAAGTACGCCGCGGCGCTGTAGTTGAAGTCGACGGCCCGGTGCACGTCCGGGCTGGGGCCCAGGTCGCCATGGACCATGATGGCCTTGCGGCCGTTCGGGGCGGTCACCAGGTAATGGCGGCCGAGTGTCGAGGGGTCATAGACGGCGATCGCCGGGACGGTGTTGGGGATCCCTGACGCCGGCTGGTCGTTGTCTTCGGCGTCGCAGGGGCCGCCGAACCAGCTGGAGCCTCCGGCGTGCGTCACGGCGGCCTGCGCCGGCGCGGATGAGCACAGGCACGCGGCCAGGGCGGCGGCCAGGAGGAAGAGCCGGGCAGGCACGCGTGAACGTACCGGCGGGCGCCCTGCCTGCCGGCAAGGTGGCGCGCGGCCGCTCAGCGCACGACGGCGAACTGAGTGACGAGCGTCTGCGCCGGCTTGGCGCCGCGCCCGGGCGGGAACAGCTGGACGCGCACGGCGGCGCGCCCGGGCTCCAGGCCGGCCACGGTGATGAGCTGCACGGCGGGGGCGCCGGGCTGGGATTTCCCGGGAACCGGCGCGTACCGGCTGGACACGACGGCGATCCGGCCGGACGGGCCGGCGGCGGTGACGCGCCAGCGGTATCCGGTTCCGCCATTGACGTCATAGCGCAGCTCGTAGGGGCGTCCGATGTACAGCGGAGTGGCGTTGCGCGGCGCCGGGCCGTCGCAGCAGCTGAGTCCGGCCAGCTCCGGCTCGCCCTGGCTCAGCGCCGCGGCGACGCCCAGGGACGCCCCGATGACCGCGGCCAGAGGCACGAGGGCCAGGAGCAGGCTGCGCTTGCCGGTGAGGCGCTTCTTCATGGAATCCAAGATGCCGCGGGGCTCCCGCGGCTGCACGATCCCGGCCCGAAAACGCGGCGTCGGGCCCGCGGGCGGCGGCATGCTGGGCGCCATGGCTCAGGACGTGCTCATTCGCGCCGGTCGCGGCCTTGATCAGGGCGTGCAGTGGTGGCAGCCCACGCACTGGCGGGTCACGGATGTCACGTCCGGCGCGCCGGTGGCGATCGCCTCGTCGCGCAAGGCAGGCCAGGCGGCCCTGGATGCGCACGCAGCCGGCGGCGGCCAGGCGGTCATGCACGGCATCGGCCCCGGCGGCGACCGCGTCGACGGCCCGCACTGGCCGTCGCGCTAGAGGCGCGCGAGCACCGCTGAAACGAACGTCGCGGCGGTGCGCACGTCAGGCCGCGCCCAGTGGAAGGCGCCTTCGAGGCTTTCCGTTTCCGCGCGCGAGATCTCGTGGATTTCGGCTCCGCCGAGCCGCTGGAGGGCGTCGGCGTCCGCGGCGGGACCGCTGATGTCGAGGACCGCTCCGGAGACGGGGTCGCGCACGGCGACGTGAATGACCTCCCCGCCGATGCCGGTGACTGCCGCCAGCGGCCAGCCCGTCTCGGCATGCAGCGCCAGCGCCAGCGCGTGGCATTGCCCGTTGAGGTACGCGTGGGAGGCCAGCGCGTCAGCGCGGCCGGCGACGACCGGCAGCATCCGGCCTTCGGGGCCGGCCAGCAGCACGCCGCCGGCCGGCGGGCGGAAGCCGGCGGGGACTTCGGCGGCCTCGAGCCGGGCGGCGGCGGCGCGCAGCACGTGCTCCTCGACGCAGGTTTCAGAGACCGCCGCCCAGTCGGCTGCGTCCAGCCCGTTCCATTGCCAGGCCAGGGCCAGCTTGCCGGCGGCGCCGGCGGCGAGCTCGGCCTCGTCCAGGTCGATGAAGCTGACGTCAGGCGCCCCGAGCTCCGAGGTGACCGGGGAGGCAAGGCTGAGCAGGCCCTCGGCGGGCATGGCGGCCGCGAGCGCCACGTGCATCACGCCGGCGCGCTCGGACATGCCGAAGCCCAGCAGCACGTCGAGGTCAGAGACGGCGGCGCGGGCGTCCTGGGCGTGCGCGCGGGCGTCGGCGGCCGCTTCGGTGCTGACGGGCGCCTCCCACTGGAGCTTCGGGGCCTGGACCGGGAAGACTCCGGGCGGCAGCGGCGGGACAGTCTCCCAGGCGGCGGGCATGCAGTCACCGTATCCCCGCCCGGCCTGCCGTCAAGGCAGGCGCCGGGCGTCCTGAAAGCGCCGCCAGGCGGATATGTTGCGGGCATGGAACCCGCCGAGAGAATCCCCGCCCTGGAAGCCGAAATCCGCCGCCTTTCCGCTGCGTACTACGCCGGGGAGCCGGAGGCCACCGACCCGGAGTTCGACGCGCTGTGGGCGGAGCTCGAGCAGCTGGAAGCCGCTCACCCTGAGCTGGCAAGCGATTCCAGCCCCACCCGCGAGCTGTACGAGGGCGTCAAGCCGGGGGAGCTGTTCGCGCCGGCCCGTCACGCGGTCCCGATGCTGTCCCTGGCGAAGGCCTACGCGGCCGAGGAGATCAGCAAGTGGCTGGAGGCGTTCGCCGGCGAGGACCTGGAGCTGTGGCCGAAGTTCGACGGCATGTCGATTTCGCTGACTTACGACGAGTCCGGCCAGCTTGTGCGCGCCGCCACCCGCGGCGACGGGATCGTCGGGGAGGACGTAACCGTCAACGTGCTCGCAGCGCCGATCAGCGGGCTGCCGGCGAAGCTGCCGCAGGCCGTTGCCTGCGAAGTGCGCGGCGAGATCGTGATGCGCCGTTCCGACTGGGCGGCTTACAACGCCTCCCGGCCGGACAAGCCGCTGGCGAACCCGCGCAACGGGGCGGTCGGCACGCTGCGCGCGAAGGACCGCGGCAAGGTCGCCGCCCGCAAGCTGACGTTCTTCGCGTTCGACGTGATCGGCGGCCCGGAGTTCCAGGGGGCGTCCGCCGGCCGCCTCGCCGAGCTGGGGTTCGCCCCGGAGCGGTTTGCGCTGGCGCCTGCGGGCGAGGCCCTGGAGGCGATCGAGGCGTACATCGCCGCGGCGCAGGCCGACCGCGACGGCCTGGACTACGAGACCGACGGGGTCGTCATGCGCGTCGCTGACCGCGCCGCCTACGCGCAGGCGGGCGCCACCGGCCATCACGCCCGCGCGGCGCTGGCGTACAAGCTCGCCGCCGAGGAGGCGCTCACGACCGTGGAGGCCTGCGACTGGCAGGTCGGCAAGACCGGCGCGGTCGCCCCGGTCGCGCGGGTCACTCCGGTGTTCGTCGCCGGCACGACGATCGCCAACGTCTCCCTTCACAACATCGAGATCATCTCCGGCCGCGACATCCGCATCGGCGACCGCGTCGTGATCGTCCGCCGCGGCGACGTGATCCCGCACGTGGAGCGGGTCGCTGACCCGTCCGCCCGGGACGGGTCCGAGCGCCGGATCGAGCCGCCGGCGGCCTGCCCGTCCTGCGGAGGGGAGCTCGCCGAGGAAGGCGGCTCGCGGATTCTGCGCTGCCAGGACCCCGGAGGCTGCCCCGCCCAGGCGGTGCGGCGGCTGATCCACTGGGCGTCCCGGGCGGGCGCCGACATCGACGCCGTCGGCGTGAAATGGATCGAGCGGCTCGCTGACGCCGGGCTGCTGTCCACGCCCGCTGACTTCTACGCGCTGACGCGCGGCCAGCTGCTCAGCCTCGGCGAGGGCATGGGCGAGCGCACCGCCGACCGGATGCTCGAGAGCATCGAGGCGTCCCGGGGCGTGGGGATGCGCCGGGCGATCATCGGCCTGAGCATCCGCCTGTGCTCGGAGGGCACGGCCAAGCGGCTGTGCCGCAGCGGGTTCGCGTCCGTCGAGGAGGTCGCCGCGGCCTCCCAGGAGCAGCTGGAAGCCGTCGAGGACATCGGCCCGCTGGTGGCGCAGAGCATCATCGAGTACTTCTCCGACCCCGGGCATCAGGCCCTGATCGCCGGGCTGCGCGCCGGCGGCGTGAGCCTGGACTGCCTGCCGGAGGACGCGCCGGTGGCCGCGCCGTCGGACAGCCCGTTCGCCGGCAAGACCGTCGTGGTGACCGGCACGCTGGAGAGCATGGGCCGCAAGGACGCCCAGGCGGCCGTGGAGGCCGCCGGCGGCAAGGCGTCAGGGTCGGTGTCGAAGAACACTGACCTGGTCGTCGCCGGGCCGGGCGCCGGCAGCAAGCTCGCGAAGGCCGAAAGCCTCGGCGTCGAAGTCATCGACGAGGCCGCGTTCCTGGCCCTGCTGGGCCGGTAGCGGCGAGGCCGAAGCTACGGAGCCTGCGGCGGCTGGGGCTGGGGCGGCTGCTGGACGGCCTGCGGCGGGTAGGCCGCCGGCGGCGGAGGCGGGAGCTGCTGGACGGCCTGCGGCGGGTAGGCCGGAGCGGGGACCTGCCCGGCCTGCACCTGCGCCTGGTAGGCGGCGGTGTGGTAGGCCTTGCTCTTCTCCGCGAGGCTGTAGGCGTCGACGATGCTCCACACCCAGATCGCGATGCCGCCGAGCCCGAGCATCCAGAACGTGGCGAGGGCTGCGCCGATCGCGCCGCCCAGGAACGCGAATCCGCGCCCGACCCTCCCGAGGTACATCTGGCCGGCGCCGGTGAGCAGCACCGACAGCAGCGCCGCGACCGTCCCGGATTTCGCGGGGCTGATGTCCGCGCAGCTGGGGTCCGGGGCGACGCCGAACGCGACCGGAGGCCCGGCCTGCGCGACGTACTGGACCGGAGGGGCGGCGTAGGCCGGCGGCGGCGGCACGGGCGGCGCGTACGCGCCCGGCTGCGGGGCAGCCTGAGCCGGCGAGGCCGGGGACTCCGGCCCTGAAGGCGGCACTTCAGTCATAAGGATGGCTCCGTTCCTTTGCTCGGCAGGCGGCGAGGCCGCTGCCGATGGCTCCGATGATCGCGGGATTCTGGCAGGACGGGCGGCGCCAGGCAAGCGCTCAGGGCCGGCAGGCGGCAGGCTTGCGCGCGGCGGCGACGTCAGGCGGGCACAGCGCAAGCCCGGCCCTGGCGATGCTCGCAGGCCGGGCTGAGGCCAGCGCGGCGGCGGCCAGCGCCGCCGGCCGCGGCGACTGCGGCCAGCCGTCCTGGGGCCTGGTTTCGATCAGGGGAGTGCGGAACAGGCCTTCGGAGTCGAACAGGCAGCCTGCTGTGTCTGCCGTGGTGAAGAAGATCCGCCGGGCTCCGGCCGCCAGCATCGCCTGCCCGGCGTCTGACACCCAGCGGGCCTGCCCTTGCTCGCCCCGGTAGCCGGGGAAGGACTGGCAGGCGCCCTGGGCGGGGTAGCCGGATTCGCTGACCCACACGGGCGCGTCGGCTCTGCCGCCCGCCTTGAAGAAGGCGCGCCAGGCCCGGACGACGCGGCCGGCCTGCGCCGGCCGGTCGCGGATATGGACGCTGGCGACGTCGAACTTGAACCGGAAGTTCGCGCCGGGCGTGCGGAATGCCCTGGCTATCCACGCGCGGCTGGCGAGGGACATGAAGCCGCCGGTGGTCACGAGAGCCCGCGGGTCGGCAGCCTTGACCGCCTCGTAGGCCTTGCTTTGCATCCACGCGTACTGCTCCGGGGTCCCGGAGAAGTTCCAGGCGCCGTCGGGCTCGTTGACGATCTCGTACGCGGCGATCCGGCCGCGGGCGTGGCCGGCCACCTGCCCGGCCCATCCCGCCCACTGGCCCAGGTCAGACGGAGGGCAGGCGAGCGTGCGCTCGAACGGCGTGCCCTGCCGGCAGCCGGCAGCGAACCACGGGGAGCCGCGGAGCACCGCGAGGACCTTGAGCCGGTGCCGGCGCACCGTCGCCAAGGCGGCGTCCAGGCGGGAGAAGTCAAGGGACCCGTCCAGGCGGGCGAGCTGCTCGAAGCCGACGTCGAGCCTGATCATTGACGCGCCCATCGCCTCGGCGTCACGGGCGAGGGAGTCCTGAGCGGCGGCGGGAGTGACCAGCTGCATCATGCTGTGAGCTCCCACCGGCCCGGCCGAGGCCGGGGCGGGGCAGGAAAGAGCGCAGGCGCCGGCGAGCGCCAGCGCGGCGATGCGGGCGCGGCCGGGCATGCGGCCAGCCTGCCCGCGGCCGGCCGGGGCCTGCGCCCCGGACGCAGGAGTTTCGCCTGCCGGGAGGCGCCGCGGTTGCGCGCCGCCGGGCCGGTGGCAGGCTGAAGGCATGGCATCCCGATGGCATGCGGAGTTCCTTTACGAGGCTTCCCTGAAGCCTGAGTTCCGCGGGGAGCCGGCGTGCGGGCTCGCTGAGACAGCCGGCGCGTTCCTGTCCGGGTCGTTCGCGGCGGCCAGCCGCGTGCACGTGACGCTGGCTGTGGACCCCCTGGACCTGGACGGCCGCGACGAGGAGATGATCCGCGACCTGATCTTCTTCGACATCTCAGAGCATGTCCCGCGGTCGCTGCGCGACCGCGGGGCGTGGGATCTGACCGCGGTCTCCCTGGCCTGCGCCGCGCCCGCCTGAGGGCCGTGAACGCCGTCCGTGCGGGATGCGCGATGGCACGATCAGGCCAGGATGCGCACGATCTCCCGCGTTGATCTTTCCTGCCGGCTGCACGCCTGCGAGGTGCTCAGCCTGCAGCGCTGGTCCCATCACTGGGATCCGGCGGCACGGCATGGCTCCTACGCGCAGGCGGAGGAGACCGTCAGCGAGCTGCAGGCCTGCGAGGACGAGCTGTTCGGATGCCGCTCCCGCGGGCGCCTCGTCGGAGTGATCGCGCTGCGCCGTGAAGCCGGGGAGGTGCTGATCACCCGGCTGTTCGTGCATCCGGCGTTCCGGCGCAAGCGGGTCGCCTCCGAGCTGCTGCATGCCGCCGGGGCGCTGGACGGGTCCGCCCAGCGGGTCGCGGTGGCGATCGGCGCCTCCAACTACGCGGCCGCGCGGTTCTACGGCCGGCACGGGTTCGCGCCTGATCTCGGGCAGTCCGAGCCGGGGGAGGCGCTGTTCGTGCACCGGGTCGGGCAGCCGTGGCCGCGGGATCCCCGCGCCGCGCGCCGCCAGGCGGTCGCTGCGGCGTTCGCGGCCGGCGCTGCCGCAGGAGCTGCCGCGGTGCTGCTGGCCGGCCGGCGCCCCGCCGCGGCGTGACCGGCCGCGCTCAGGACCGGCTGGCTGCGGCGCGCGGCACCCGTTCGGATTCCCCGGCGTGAAGCACGCCGATGGGGGATTCTCCGTCCAGCTGAGGATTGGCGCCGATCAGCCATGCGCGCACGGCGGCCGGCGGCTCGGCGGCCAGCCGCAGCGTGAGCGCCCGATGCGCGTCGCGCAGCCGGCCGGCGGCGGTGGCGCCGGGCTCGCAGGCCTGCGCGGCGATCCGGCCGATCTGCCTGGGGTGCCGGATGCCAGCGCCGTAGGCGGCGAGACGCTGGCCGATGGAATCCTGCAGGCTGGCGGCGACGCTTGCGATGTCATCGGCCGGGCTCACGCCAGGCCCCCCCCATCGGGGTCGTCCGCGCGTGCGAGTTCCTCGTCGAGCTCGGCGTCGCTGACGTCCCGCCAGCCGGCAGCGATCGCGTCCAGGCGCGCAATCGTGCCGCTGCCGAGCGCGTCGCTCAGCGACGCGCTCGGGCTGTCGAGGTCCGGCGCGTCCGCTGGCGATGCGAGTCGCGTTTCCTGCATGGCCTGAACGTACGCTCCGGCCTTCGGGAAACGCGCCTTCCAGGCCTCAGGGCGGCGGTCAGCCTCGGCGGGCGGCGGGGCGCGCCAGTTGCAAGCGCGGATGCCTGCCGGGGTCGCAGAGGCGGCAGGCCTGGCCGGCCGGAAGCTACGCTGGCGGCATGGACCGCTGCTACGCCTGCCAGGCTGAGCTGAAGCCCGAGTTCGACGGGCTCCCCGCCGATCACGAGCAGTGGGACAACGCGCTGGTGATCGAGCTTCAAGGCGGCTACGGCATGTTCATCGACCCGGTCGAAGGCGCCGTGCGCGACCGCAGCGCCGGGCGCCTGGACGCGCAAGGGACGCTGCGCGCGGTCATCTGCCATGAGTGCGCGCACCGGCTGTGCGCTGACGTGCCGTGGCTGGAGCGCCTCATCCAGCCGCGCCTGTCCCATTCGCATTCGGTGCTGTCAGACTGGGCCGGGCACGGCGGCTGGGACCTGCCGCACACCTGCCCGTCATGCGGCGCCGCCACCGTCCTGGATGGCGGCGAGGGGCCGTCATGCCCGACGGCAGGATGCCCCGGCTGGGATGAGCTGCCGCTCGTGCCTGCCAGCTGAGCTGAGCAGGGGCGGGCGGCAGGCACCACAACTTGCGACCGAACTTAACTGGGGACCCAGGACTCGAACCTGGAGAATCCCGGTCCAGAGCCGGGCGGGTCTGCCAATTCCCCTAGTCCCCAAAGACTGCAACGTGAAGCTATTACATACCGCAGGAGGTCAGGCAATGCCCTTCTCTAGCCACTTCCGCACGGCATTCCCGGATACTCCATAGCGACGACCGGCTGCTTCGAATCCTTCTGACTCCGCGACACGGCGGACCTCGTTGAGAGGAGGCCGGGGCACCTTGCGCTGGTCAGGCCGGCCGGGACTGTCAGCCTCTCAGAACAGGGCCAGCTGGGCGGCGAGCTCCGACTCGGGGCGGTCCAGGCCGCTGACGCGCACGCCGAGCAGGCGCACCGGCATCGCCGGCGGGTTCTCGCGCAGCAGCTCGCAGGCCGCCGCGGCGATCTCAGCGCTGTCGCAGGTCGGATGCGCGAGCGTGCGGTCGCGCGTGTAGGAGCTGAAGTCCGCGTGCCTGACCTTGATGCCGACGGTCGGCCCTGCCGCCTCGCGGGCGGCCAGGCCGGCGGCGACCTTCCCGGCGAGCTGATGCAGGTGCCCTTCCATTTCGTCGAGGCTCTCGAGGTCCTCCGGGAACGTGTCCTCCGCCGAGCGGCTCTTGCGCGGCTGCGGCGGCCGCAGGCGCTCCTCGCCGTGGAAGGCGGCCATCTGCTGCAGGCTTTCCGTCATGCGCGGGGAGAACCGGCCGGCGAGCAGTTCGGCGCCGGCGTCGCGCAGCTGCTCGAGCGTGCCGATTCCGAGCGCCTCCAGCGCCTGGGCGGTCTTCGGGCCGATGCCGGGGATCAGCGACGGCGGCGACTGCGCGAACATCTCCACGGCCTGCTCGCGCGACAGGACGGTCAGGCCCGCGGGCTTGCGCACATCAGAGGCCACTTTTGCGACGAGCCGGTTCGGCCCCACGCCCGCTGACACTGTCAGCCCCAGCTGCCCGGTCACGTCCGCCAATGCCGCCCGCAGCGACGTGACCGGCCGCTCCAGCCCCGTCAGGTCCGCGTAGCTTTCGTCCAGGCCGAGGCGCTCGAGCTGGCCGAGATGGCCGGTGACGATTTCCCACAGGCGCCCGGACGCCTCCCGGTAGGCGTCGAAGTCCGGCGGGAGGAACACCGCCTGCGGGCAGCGGGCCCGGGCGGCCTGCGCGGGCATCCCGGACCGCAGGCCGAACCGGCGGGCCTCATAGGAGGCTGTGGCGATCACCGACCGGGGGCCCTGCCCGGCGACGGCGACGGGCCGGCCGGCGAGCTCCGGGCGGCGGGCCAGCTCCACGCTGACGAAGAACGCGTCAGCGTCCAGGTGAGCGATCCGGGCCATGACAGCAACCTACCGGACGCCTCGGGGCCGCCGGCCGTCCGGGAAGCCCAACGCGTGCAAACGCGAAGCCGCCGAGCCTATGGTCTGAGCCATGACCCTTTCCTCCCGCTCCCTGGCATTCGCGGCTGGCGCCGCCGCTCTCATCTGCGTGGCGTTCGCCTCCCCGGCGTCGGCCTCTCCGCCGTCCAGCGGCCTGTACGTCACGATGGCAGCGCGGGAATGCCCCTCCTACGCCGACATCCGCGCGAACCGGGCCCGCAACAACATTCAGGAGAGCCTGCGCGACCTCGGCGCTGACACGCCGTACGCGGCCGGGCAGGCGATCAGCCCGGACCTGGAAGCCCTGACGCAGCCGAACTGCGACCCGATCACCGGATGGCAGTTCACGCTCGGCACCGGCTACCGGTCGCGGGCGGTCACAGGACCGTGGGGTGCCCTGTCGATCGTCACGAGCCCGTTCGCGCGGACGATCGTCACGAAGGCCTCCGTGCCGCTGCTGGACACCGGCGCGAACCCGACCGGCCGCAGCCTGGCGGGCGCCGTCACGTTCGAGCTGACCGACCAGGAAGCCAAGCTCGCCGCCCGCAACGCGCTGTGGGCGCAAGGCGGAACCCCGTCTGACCCGATCCTGAACGTGCCGTTCCCGGACGAGTACGGATTCGGGGCGCTGCGCTGCGCCATCGACAACCTCAACGGCGACAACGTGGAATGGATCGGCGTGCCGAACGGGGCCCGGCACGTGTTCTGCTACGCCTACTACGTCAAGCCGCCTCCGACCAGCGGCACGATCATCGTCCGCAAGGAAGTCCGCGGCGGCGAAGGGCTGCCGTCTGAGACGTTCAACTTCACCGGCAACGTGTCGTTCAACCCCGGCGGCGCGTTCAGCCTGAACGTGCAGAACGCCGCCCCGGCGGAGATCAAGTTCTTCCGGGCGGAGGTGGCGCCGGGAGGGACGCCGTGGAGCTTCCGGGAGCTGGACTCCCCGAACTTCAAGCTCGCGTCGCTGGCCTGCACCAGCGCCACGCACGACAGCCAGATCACCACCAGCCTGCAGACCGGGCAGGCCGACGTCACGCTCGCCGGCGGCGACACCGTCCGCTGCACGTACGTGAACGACTGGGTGGATCCGACCGGCGGCCTGGAAATCCGCAAGGCCAGCTTCGGCGGCACCGGCACGTTCCGCTACGCCGTCGACCCGCTCGCGCCCAACGGCGAGGACACCAGGCATGCCACGGCCGTCACCGAGGAGGAAGGCCAGCCGGTCACGGCGGCGCCGTCGCTCGGGCGCCTGAAGGCCGGCAGCTACCGCATCCACGAGCAGAGCCCGGTGTCAGCCTACGGGCGCTGGCATATCGACTCAGTCGAATGCGACGGCCTGAACATGCCCGTGGCCGGCGACGGCGGCGTTGACGTCCAGGTGAAATCCGGGCAGGGGGTCGCGTGCACGTTCACGAACTCGTTCATCCCGAAAGGCTCGATCGTCCTGCGCAAGACGACGCTGGGCGCCGCCGGAACCGCCGGATTCGTCATCACTCCCGCCGGCGAGGAAGGCGTCTCCTTCAGGCAGTCGGCGTCAACATCGGAAGCCGGCGCCACCGCCACCGCATCCGGCGACGATCTCGAGGACCTGCCGCTCGGCTCCTACGTGATCCAGGAGACCACGCCGGTGTCCGCTGCAGGCAGCTGGAATCTGATGGTGATCCGCTGCGACGGCCAGGACATGGCGGCCGACCAGGGGCAGATCACGGTGAACCTGACGCGATGGCATCCGCGGGCAGACTGCACGTTCACCAACCAGTACGCCGACACGCCGATCCCGCCGATCCCGCCCAACCCCAAGCCCGGACCCGATCCCGTCACCCCGGAAGCGAAAGTGACCGTCACCAAGCAGGCCTCCCGCACTCAGATCACGCTCGGGCAGACGATCACCTACCGGATCACCGCCCGCAACCAGGGCCCTGACCCTGCCGCTGACGTCATCGTCAACGAGCAGCTGCAGACGTCAGGCAAGCTGCTGTCGGTCTCCCCGTCCCAGGGGCATTGCGTGCTCAAGCCGGTTCCGACCTGCCTGCTGGGCTCCGTGTTCGCCGGCAAGTCAGCGGCGATCATCGCGGTCGTGAAGCCGTTGAAGGCCGGCAGCTACCCCAACCGGGTGGTCGTCAGCACCGACACAGTGACGCCGACGAAATCGGGGTCCTCCTCGACCGCCCGGGTGCAGGTCAAGCCGAAGGTCAAGCCGTCGCCGAACTTCACCGGGTGAGGCGATGAAGCCGGCTTTGCTTCTGGCTGCCTGCGCCCTGTCTGCCGCCCTGGCCGTGCCGGCGGCGGCGTGCGCGCACGGCGGCGGCTCCGGGCGGTGTCGTCATCCTAGCGGTCGGGCGCGGCTCATTGTGTCCACGAAACCCCCACACCCCTTCCCGCACGAATTGAGTCTCGTTCACGAAACAGCGTTGGACCGACGCCGCGGCGAGCATCCGCGGCGTTAGTCCATGACCCGGCTCATCTTGCGGACGAGGGCACACGCTCGGCCTGGTTCCGCTTGCGTCACACATCGTTCCTGGCAGACACTCCGGCCGCTCACCGGAGGGTCGCCATGCGCCAGATGCTTCCACTCCTCCTCATCGTCACTGCCCCCGCTCTCGCCGCCGAACCCGCGCCGCCCCCGCGACTCCTACCGGACGAGCGCGGATTTCCGGCCGCGCTGAAGGCGGCGCTCTGCGACTATTTCGAGTACCTTGGCGGCGAGCCAGGCACGAGCCGAAGTGATGTCAACGAGCCCTCCCCACGACGCTTCTGGTTCGCCAGGCTTAGGGCGAAGCGCGACGGCGTTTTCACGATTCGCTACACCGCGCGGCTCGACCCCCCGGCTCGCGACTCGAACGGAGTCATAACCGACGAAGTCGAATACAAGGTTGATGTCGTCGTGGCGAAGGTGGGGACGAAGCGCGCCTTCCTGCCGCAGTGGGTCGGTGGGCAGACCGTCCCGAATGCG
>WBZU01000412.1_pt1 | contig 37532 bp, 28 predicted proteins | sample 5204311 | NCBI WGS metagenome assembly WBZU01 (sample SAMN12344359, study PRJNA552823) | activated sludge metagenome | biome: Activated sludge suspended growth; feature: Nitrification reactor; material: Wastewater; isolation source: activated sludge from nitrification reactor of wastewater...
GTCGATGTCCGGGATCTCGGGCGCGGTGACGAGCTTGTAGTCGCGGAACGCCGGGTTGCGGACGACGCCGTTCTCGACGATCAGGTCCTCGGTCAGCGCGTAGCCCTGGCCCATCACGATGCCGCCCTCGATCTGGCCCTCGATGCCCAGGCGGTTCAGCACGCGCCCCACGTCGTGCGCGCCGCTCACCTTGACCAGCCGGACCACGCCGGTCTCGGTGTCGACCTCGACCTCGACGACCTGCGTCGCCCACGCGTAGGCGGCCGAGACGTCGCCCTTGAACGCCTTGTCCTGGTGTCTCGACGGCGGCTCGTAGTAGAAGGTCGTCATCACGAGCTCGGCCTTGTCCGAGAAGTGGAGCGAGCGCAGGAGCTTCGCGAGACTCGTAAGCGCCTCGCCGGTCGCGGCGCGCACGACGTGGCCGGCGCGGAGCTCGAGCTCGGGTTCGGGCACGCCGGTCGCCTTCGCGGCGGCGGCGAGCACCTTGGCCTTGGCCTTGCGGGCCGCGCCGATCGCCGAGTTGCCGCCGATGAACGTCGTGCGGCTCGCGTGCACGCCGACGTCCCAGGGCGTGATGTCGGTGTCGTTGTTGACGACGGTCACCGCGTCGAGCGGTACGCCCAGCTCCTCGCAGACGAGCTGCGCCAGCACGGTCTCCGAACCCTGGCCGATCTCCGAGGCGCCGGTGATGAGCGTCACGTGCGCGAAGTCGTCGATCTTGAGGATCGTGCCGCAGCCGTCGGACGGGTAGATCTTCGCGCCGCCGCCCACGTGCAGCATCGACGCCATGCCGACGCCGCGCCTGTAGCGCCCGGGCGACTTCTGCGCGGCGAGGGCCGCGCGATGTTTCTCGCGGAAGCCGGAGACCTCGGCGGCGGTGCGCAGACAATCCTTGAGGCCGCAGGTCTTGAAGTGCATGCCCTGAGGCGTCGTCTCGCCCGGTTCCTGCGCGTTCCTGAGGCGCATCTCGAGCGGGTCGAGGCCGAGCCTTTCGGCGAGCTCGTCGATCTGCTGCTCGACCGCGAAGGTCGCCTGCAGGTTGCCGTAGCCGCGGAACGAGCCGGCGTACGGATTGTTCGTGTAGACGGCGGTCGTGTGGTACTTGCAGTGCGGCACGCGGTAGAGCGAGCTGATCGTCTGCATCATCACGAACGGCGTGGTCGCGCCCCAGGACGTGTAGGCGCCGTTGTCATGCAGCGTCTCGCAGACGCGGAAGGTGAGCGTGCCGTCCTTCTTCGCGCCGCTGCGCAGCCGCAGCAGCACCGGCTGGCGCGTCGGCGACGCGATGAACTCCTCCTCGCGCGAGAACACGAGCTTGACCGGCCGGCCGGTCGCCTTCGCGAGGAACACGCAGATCGGCTCGAACGGGTAGATGTCGAGCTTCGAGCCGAACCCGCCGCCGATCGGCGGCTGGATGATCCGGATGCGGCCCGGATCCATGCCGAGGATCTCGGCGAACTCGCGCTTGTGCAGGAACGGGACCTGCGTGTTCGAGTGGAGCGTCAGGTTGCCGGAGCGGTCGAATTCGGCGATCACGCCGGAGACCCCCATGCAGCAGTGGGTCACGTAGTGGAGCCGGAACCAGTCGTCGACGATCGCGTCGGACTCGGCCTCGCCGATCCCGACGTCGCCCTGCGCGTAGTCGAAGGTCATCGCGACGTTGTGCCGGTGCGCCTCCGCGTCGCCGGGCTCGCCCGGCTTGAGCGAGTCATGCGGGGCGGGGGGCGGGAGCTTCTCGCCGTGGATCAGGGGCGCGCCGGCCTCGAGCGCGTGCGCGGGGTCGGTCAGCGTCGGCAGGTCCTCGTACTCGACCTCGATCAGCCTCAGCGCCGCCTCGGCGATCGCCTCGGTGTCGGCGGCGACCGCCGCGATCTCGTCGCGCAGGCTCCGTACCTTGTCGCCCTTGAGCGGCAGCTGGTCCTTGCCGACGCCGAGCGGCTTCTGGCAGGGGACGTCGGCCGCCGTGATCACCGCGTGGACGCCGGGCAGGGCGCGCGCCTTCGAGACGTCGATCCGCTTGATGAGCGCGTGGACGCGCGTCGAGCGCAGGATCTTCGCGTGGAGTTGGCCGGGCAGGTCGAGGTCGTGCACGTAGCGCGTCTGGCCGCTCGCCTTCTCCGGCGCGTCGAGCTTCGCGATGCGCTTGCCGATCAGCGTGTCCTTCTCGATCACCTTCATCGCCGCCTCCTCAGGCGTCGGGCCGCGACGCCGCCTCGATCGCGTCGACGATCTTGACATACCCGGTGCAGCGGCAGAGGTTGCCCTCGATGCCGCGCTTGATCTCGTCGCGCGACGGGTGCGGGTGCGCCTCGAGCAGGTGCTTCGCCTGCATCACCATCCCCGGCGTGCAGAAGCCGCACTGAACCGCGCCGCAGTCGACGAACGCCTGCTCGAGCTTCGCGCCCAGCGGCTCGCGCGCGGCGCCCTCGATCGTCGTGAGCGTCCGGCCCTCGCAGTCGACGGCGAACATCAGGCACGAGCAGGTCGACAGGCCGTCGACGATGATCGTGCAGGCGCCGCACTCGCCTTCGCCGCACGCGTACTTGGTGCCGGTCAGGCCGAGAACGTCGCGGATCATCGCGAGCGCGCTCAGGTCGACCGGCACGGTCGCGCGCGTCTCCACGCCGTTCAGCACGAAGCCGATTTCACGCTTGAGCGACATCGTCGAGCATCCTCCGGGTCATGTTGAACACGAGCTCCTTCCGGTACCAGGCCGACGCGCGAATGTCGTCGATCGGCCGCACCTCGTCGCGGGCGGCGGAAGCGACCCGCGCGATGCCGGCGGCGTCCAGCGTCGTCCCTTCCAGGACCGCTTCGGCCTTCGTCGCGCGCATCGGCACGGGCGCGACCGCACCGTAGGCGAGGCGGGCATGGCGCAGCGCAAGTCCGTCGCGTACGCCGCCGATGCCGATCGAGATCGCCGAGATGTCGAGCGCCGGGCGCGTGCCGAACTTGTAGAACCGCCCGACGAAGCCCTCGGGCGGAAGCGGGATCCGCAGCGCGCAGAGGAGCTCGTCGGGCCGCCTCGCGGTCTTGCCGGGCCCGAGGAAGAACGCGGCGAGCGGCACGCGTCGCGTCTTCACCGTGCCGTTCGGCTTCGACGCGAGCTCGGCCTCGGCGTCGAGCACGAGGAGCGGCGCCAGCGTGTCGCCCGCGGGCGAGGCGTTGCAGACGTTGCCGCCGATCGTCGCGGCGTTGCGCAGCTGGTCGCTCGCGAAGTGGTCGCAGGCCTCGGCGAGGATCCCGAACCGCTCGCGCACCAGCGGGTCGCGCAGGAGCTCGGTGATCGTGCAGAGCGCGCCGATCCGGACGGCGCCGTCGACGCGCTCGATCCGCTGGAGCTCGGGCACGCGCCGGACGTTCAGGAGGCCGCGTTTCAGGGTCACGCGGCCGGCGTGGGTCTGCGGCATCAGGTCGGTGCCGCCCGCCAGGATCGTGACCTCGCCGCCGCGCAGGTGCTCGAGCGCGTCGGGGAGCGATCGGGGGGCCCAGTAGTGTTCGACGGTCATCGCATCAGCCTTCGAAACGGACGGGTTCGCGGTAGCGGCCGACGACCGACACCAGAGCGGAGGTGATCTCGCCGACGGTCGCGTACGCCTTGACGGCCGCCACGATCGCCGGCATCGCGTTCTCGCGCGCGGCCGCGGCGCGGCGCACGTCGTCGAGCGACCGCGCGACGGCGCCCGCGTCGCGACTGCGGCGCACTTCCTCGAGCGAGGCGACCTGCGCGCGCGCGCCGGCCTCGTCGTAGGGGTGGAATTCCACGTCGGGCTCGTCGGCCTCGGTACGGTAGCAGTTGACGCCGACCTTGCGGAACCGGCCGGCCTCGAGGTCGAGCTGGCGCCGGTAGGCCTGCGCCGAAACCTGCGACTGGATCGATCCGGACGCGATCAGGCCGACGATGCCCCCGCGCGCGTTCACGTCCGCGATGATCCGCTCCATCTCGGCGCGCATCTGGTGGGTGAGCGTCTCGAGATAGTAGGAGCCGCCGAGCGGATCGACCGTGTCGCAGAGCCCCATTTCCTCGATCAGGAGCTGCATGGTCCGGAGCGAGATGCGCTGCGCGTACTCGCTGGGGATCGTGTAGGCCTCGTCGTAGCAGCACAGCGCCATCGTCTGCGCGCCCGACAGCGCGCTGATGAGCGCGTAGTAGGCGCCGCGGACGATGTTGAGCTCGGGCTGCTCGTAGGTGAGCCCGCCGCCGCCGCCGCCGGCGATCATCCGCATCCACATCGAGCCGGGCTTCGTCGCGCCGTAGCGCTCCTTCACAATCTTCGCCCAGAGGCCGCGGCCCGCGCGGAACTTGGCGACCTGCTCGAACAGGTTGCCGAAGATGTTGAAGTTGAACGAGAGGCGCCCGGCGAACTCGTCGATCGGGACGCCGCGGCCGAGCACCTCGTCGGCGTAGGCGCAGGCGATCGCGAACGCGTAGGCGATCTCCTGCGCCGGGTTCGCGCCGGATTCGCGGATGTGGTAGCCGCAGACGGACACCGGGCTGTACTTGGGCGCGTGCTTCGCGCAGTACTCGATCGTATCGCCGACGAGACGCACCGACGCGTCGACCGGGAAGATCCAGGTGCCGCGGCCGACGAACTCCTTCAGGATGTCGTTCTGTGCGGTGCCGCGGAGCTTCGCCACGTCGAAGCCGCGGCGCTCGGCCATCGCGAGGTACATCGCGATCAGGATCGCGGCGGAGCCGTTGACGGTGAGCGACACCGTGATCCGGTCGAGGTCGATGCCGTCGAACGCGATCTCGAAGTCGCGCAGCGTGTCGATCGCCATGCCGACGCGGCCGACCTCGCCTTCGGCGAGCGAGTCGTCGGAGTCGAGACCGCACTGCGTCGGCAGGTCGAACGCGACGTTGAGCCCGGTCTGGCCGTTCGCGATCAGGTACTTGAAGCGCGCGTTCGTGTCGGCTGCGTTGCCGAAGCCCGTGTACTGGCGCATCGTCCACGGCTGCTTGCGGAACATCAGCGGGTGGATGCCGCGCGTGAACGGATACTCGCCCGGCCGGCCCAGCATCGCGTCGCCTCCGGTCGCCGCGACGTCGTCCGCGGTGTAGAGGGGCTGGATCGGGATCCCGGACTCGTTCACGACCGGGGGCAGGTCCGGCGGGAGGCGATCGTTCATCGCAGGTTTCCCTCGATGTAGCGGGTGATGTCGTCGAGGCGCGAGCCGGTCGGGAACACGCCCGCGAAGCCGAGCTCGCGCAGCGCCTCGTGGTCCTGGCGCGGCAGATTGCCGCCGATGATCCACAGCTTGTCGTCGAGGCCGGCCTCGTCGAGGAGCGGCTTGAGCCTCCGGCAGAAGGCGAGATGCGAGCCCGCCATGCTGGAGAGCGCGATCACGTCGACGTCCTCCTCGAGCGCGATCTTCGCGACCGCCTCGGGCGTCTGGCGCAGCCCCGTGTAGATGACCTCCATGCCGGCCGCCATCAGCGCGCGCACGACCACCTTCGCGCCCTGGTCGTGGCCGTCGAGGCCGGGTTTCGCCAGCACCACCTTGATCGGCCGCTCGCGCGCCGTCGCGTTCATCGTGTCACCTCGTCGTCTCCTTCGCGATCACGAGCTTCAGGATCTCGCTCGTGCCGCCGCCGATCAGCGTGAAGCGCACGTCGCGCAGGTAGCGCTCGACCGGGAACTCGGTCGCGTAGCCGTAGGACGCGAGCACGCGCGCCGCCTGGTCGCAGATGCGCGCCGCGGCCTCGGTCGCGAAGAGCTTCGCCATCGCGGCCTCCTTGTGGTGCGGCGCGCCGGTGTCGTGGCACCAGGCCGCATAGCGGACGAGGTGGAGTGCGGCCTCGTAGTCGGTCGCCATCTCGGCGAGCTTCGTCTGGATCGCCTGGAACCGGTTGATCGGCTTGCCGAACTGGGCGCGCTCGCCGGCGTAGCGCACCGCCTCGTCGAGCGCGGCGCGCGCCACGCCCAGCGCCATCGCGCCGGTGATGATGCGGATCTCCGCGAGCGTCTTGCGCAGGTGCTCCTCGCCGTCGCCCTCGGCGCGCGAGAGGCGGTGGCCGTCGGGGACGAAGCAGCCGGAGAGCGCCAGCTCGGACGTCGGCAGCGCACGGACCCCCATCTTCTCGATCGCCCGGCCGACGACGACGCCGTCGAAGCCGCGCTCGACCAGGAAGATCGTGAGCTTGCGCGCCTCGCCCGCGCGCGCGAACACCGTGAAGAAGTCGGCCACCGGCGCCGCCGTCACCCAGGTCTTCTGGCCGTCGAGCACGTAGCCGCCGTCGACCTTGCGCGCGGTGGTCGCGATGCCGTCGAGGTCGGAGCCCGCATTGGGCTCGGTCATGCAGATCGCGCCGATCTTCTCGGCGGCGAGCGCCGGGCGGAAGAGCCGCGAGCGGATGTCGTCGTTGCCGAGGAGCTGGAGGAACTTGGTGCCCATCAGCGCCTGCATCGCGGCGCAGCCGGCGAGCGACATCGAGCCGCGCGCGATCTCGGCGAGCGCGAGGCAGAACGTCGACAGGTCGAGGCCCAGCCCGCCGTCCTCCTCCGGGTAGCGCATCGCGAAGAAGCCGAGCCCCGCGAGCCCGCGGACCAGCTCGCGCGGGTAGGCGTGCGCCTCGTCGATCGCGGCGGCGCGCGGCGCCACCTCTGCGTCGACGAACCGCGCGAACGTGTCGCGGATCTGCTGCTGCTCGGAGGTAAGCGCGAAGTCCATCGAGGGTCATCCGGCCGGTCGGGGACGCGGCTGCCGTTTGCCCCTCACCCCGGCCCTCTCCCCGCGGGCGGGGAGAGGGAGTTGGGCGCGCCTCGGGCGGACGCTCGTCCGGCCCACGGCTCCCTCTCCCCACCGGGACGCATCCGCGAGAGAACGTGGGGTGCTCGGTGGGCAGACGGGCGCCCCCGCCACTGCTCCCTCTCCCGTCCGCGGCGGGAGAGGGCCGGGGTGAGGGTGTGTCGGCACAGGTGCGAGGCCCGAGTTCATGGCGGCGTCGTCACTCCTGGGTGATGCCATAGACGTCGCGCGCCACGGCAGGCGAGATCACGCCGTTGCGGACTTCCTCGCGCACCTTCGCGCGCTCGCGGCGCTTCGGGTCGCCGTAGCCGCCGCCGCCGCCGGCCTGCTGGTGGTAGAGCGTGCCCTTCGGGACGCCGGTGATCAGATCCTTGTTCTTCGGCACGACCGTGCGTCCGTCCGGCCAGGTGAGCCGGATGAAGTTGAGCGTCCCGTTCCCGCCGCCGAACAGTCCGAACGCGGGCTCGAAGTCGCCGTCGCCGAAGGTGACGAGCTGCGTGTCGTCCGAGCCGATCCGGAACAGCGTCTCGACGCCCAGCCCGCCGCGCCACTCGCCGGCCCCCGCCGAGTCGGTCAGGTACTCGTGGCGGATCAGGAGGTGCGGCGTCTGCTGCTCGAACATCTCGTAGTCCTGGTCGAGCAGGCCGCCCGAGGCGTCGATCATGCCGATGTGGTCGTAGCCGTCGGTGCCGCGCATCGCGCCCGAGCCGCCCTTCAGGCCCATGAAGCCGATGTCGACGTACTTGTCGTTCTTCTCCGGGTCGATGCCGGTCGTGAGCGAGCAGAGCAGGTTGTTCCAGCCGGCCGTCACGCGATCGGGGAGGGCGGGGGCGAGCGCGCGCTGGATCGCGTCGGCGTTCGGCGGGCACAGGTGGTTGCCGAACGTCGTCGCCTTCGGGTAGGAAGCGTTCAGGATCGTGCCCTCGGGAATCACGATCTCGACCGGCTCGACCATGCCCTCGTTGTGCGGGATGTCCGGGTTGATCATCTGCAGGAGCGTCAGGATCGTCGCCGAGGCGCTCGACGTGAACGTGCCGTTGACGAACCCGTTGGTCTGCGCGTCGGTGCGCGAGTAGTCGAAGCGGATCTTGCGGTCGTCGACGTCGATGTCGACGCGGATCGTGAACGTCGAGCCCTCGTGGCGGCCGTCGTAGTAGACCTGGCCTTCGCCCGAGTAGCGCCCGTTCGGGATCTTGCCGATCTCGGCCTCCATCATCCGGCGCGTCGCGTCGAAGAGCGCGTCCCTGTGCGCCTCGAAGTGGTCGCGCCCGTACTTGCCGAGCAGCTCGACGAAGCGCCGTTCGCCGATCGTGCACGCGCCGATCTCGGCCTGCATGTCGTGGCGGACGATGTCGAAGCGGATGTTGGCGAAGATGAGGTCCCAGACGTCCTGGCGGAGCTTCCCCTTCTCGATCACCTTGACCGCGGGGATGCGCAGCGCCTCCTGCCACACCTCGGTGGCGTTCGGGTTGTAGCCGCCGGCCACCGCGCCGCCGATGTCGGCCTGGTGCCCCTTGACGGCGGTCCACGCGACGAGCCGGCCCTCGAAGAACACCGGCTTGAACACCGCGACGTCGTTGTTCTGGTTGCCGAGGCTGAACACGTCGTTGTGAAAGAACACGTCGCCCGGGTGGATCTCGTCGCCGAACTTCGACCGGATGTGCTTGCAGACCGGCGCGAGCGAGAACGCGAGAATCGGCAGGTTCTCGGTCTGTTCGAGCATCCGCCCGTCGGCGTCGTAGAGGCCGGTGACGAAGTCCTTCGCCTCGCACAGGATCGGCGAGCGCGTCGTCTGCTGCATCGAGATGCTCATCTCGTCGGTGATCGCCTTGAACGTCCGCGCGTACACCGACAGCAGGATCGGGTCGATCTTCACGTCGTAGCCTCCTCGAATGGCCGCGGCCCGGTCACGCCGCCGCGACCTGCGGCCGCGAGGCCGTCACCGGCGCGACCAGGTCCTCGCGCCCCTTCCGGTACAGGACGAACGAGCCGTGCCGGTCGACGATCGCGTCCCAGGCGCCGGTCAGCACGATCGACGTCGTCACCTGCTCGACGATCGCGGGGCCCGCGATCCGCTGGCCGCAGCGCAGCCGGTGGCCGTCGTAGACGGGGACGCGCCGGAACGCGCCGTCCTCGGGGACGTAGGCGTCGCGCCGCCCCTTGAGCGCGGTCGAGGGATCCCCGTCGCTCCACGCTTCCTCCGGGTGGCGCGGTTTGTCGACCGAGCCCTGCGCCTCGACGCGGACGTTGATGATCTCGATCGGTGCGTTCTCGTGCTCGAGCGAGTACCCGTAGAGGCGGTTGTGCTCGCGGTGCAGGCCGGAGGCGATCGCGGCGGCGTCGCGCGAGCGGATCGCCTCGCGCGGCACCTCGACCCCGACCTCGTGGTACTGCTTGACGTAGCGACAGTCGAGCTTGACCGCGAACCGGCGGCGCGCGGGCGGGATGCGTTCCACCTCGAGCTGGCGATCGCCTTCCGCGACCATGTCCTCGACCAGCGCCGCGAGTCGCGCCCAGTCGAGCGTCGCGAGCGTCGACACGAACGTCCGCACGAAGTCGTGCCGCAGGTCGGAGAGCAGCATCCCCATCGCGCAGAGCACCGACGATTCGCGCGGCACGATCTGCAGCGGGATCTCGAGCTCGTTGCAGATCTGGCACGAGTGGATCGGCCCCGCGCCGCCCGCCGCGACGAACGGGAATTCGCGCGGGTCCCAGCCCCGCTTGATGGTGACCTCGCGCACGCCCTGCGCCATGTTGTTGCAGACGACACGGAACATGCCGGCCGCCGCGTCCTCGACCGACAGGCCCATCGGCTCGGCGATGTGCACCCGGATCGCCTCGCGGGCGGCGTCGGCGGACAGGCGCATCCGGCCGCCGGCGAAGTAGCCGGGGTCGAGGTAGCCCAGCACGAGGTTCGCGTCGGTGGAGGCGGGGAGCGTTCCGCCCTTCCCGTAGCAGGCGGGGCCGGGATCCGCGCCGGCGCTCTGCGGCCCCATCCGCAGCATGCCGCCGGCGTCGAGCCAGCCGATCGAGCCGCCGCCCGCGCCGATCGTGTGAATGTCGAGCATCGGCAGCGCGATCTTGTGCCGTGCGATCTCGCCGTCGTTGACGAGCAGCGGCGCGCCGACCGCGACCGACGCCTCGAAGCTCGTACCGCCCATGTCGGTCGTGATCGCCCGGTCGTAGCCCAGCGCCTTCGCGTGGAAGAGTCCGGCGCCAGGGCCTCCTGCCGGCCCCGAGAGCAGCGTGAGCGCGGGGCTCGCGCGCGCGACCTCGGGCGACATCACGCCTCCGTTGCTCTGCATGATGAGGAGCGTCCCGCGGAACCCGGCGGCGGCCAGCCGGCTCACCAGCTGCTCGACGTAGCGGTTGAGCTTGGGGCCGACGTACGAGTTGAGCGCGGTCGTCGAGACGCGCTCGTAGAAGCGGATCGACGGCAGGAGCGTCGACGAGACGGTGAGGAACGTCCCGGGCATCGCGGCGCGGACGCGCGCCGCGGCCGCCTCTTCGTGCGCCGGGTTCGCGTACGAGTTCATGAAGCAGATCGACACCGCCTCGACGCCCTCGCGGCGGAACCCGGCGATCGCGGCGTCGAGGCCGGCGAGGTCGAGCGGCTCGATCTCGCGGCCGGCGCGGTCGAGGCGCCCCTTGACGCCGGCGCGCAGGTAGCGCGGCACGAGCGGCTTCACGTTCGTGTAGGCGTTGTTGTACTGCTCCTCGCGGATGCCGCGCCGCATCTCGAGCGCGTCGCGCACGCCCTCGGTCGTCACGAGCGCCGACTTCGCTCCGGTGTGCGTGAGCGTCGCGTTGGTCGCGACGGTCGTGCCGTGGACGATCGTCTCGATCGACGCGGCGAACGACTCGGCGCTGCCGCCCGGGTCGACCATCGCGGCGAGCTCGGCGAGGCCCTGGACGACGGCGATCGACGGGTCGCCCGGCGTCGACAGCACCTTGTGCAGCAACGGCGCTGCGCCCTCGCGGGTGAGGATGAAGTCGGTGAACGTGCCGCCGACGTCGATGCCGATTCTGGCGCCCATCAGGATTCCTTCCGTAGGCTCGGGCGGTTCAAGCGGGTCCCGCGACGCTCTCACGCCGCGCGAGGCGCTTCAGTTCCTCGCGCTTCACCTTGCCGAGCGCGGTGCGGGGCAGGGCGTCGGCGATCACGACGTCGCGAGGGTGCTTGTAGCGGGCGACGCGCCCGTCGAGGAAGGCGCACAGCCCGTCGCGCGTGAGCGCGGCGCCGCGAGCGGGCACGACGACCGCGACGACGGCTTCGCCCCAGCGCTCGTCCGGACGGCCGACGACCGCGACCTCGGCGACGCCCGGGCACGTGGCGAGGACGTTCTCGATCTCCGCCGGGTAGACGTTCTCGCCGCCCGAGATGATCACGTCGCGCCGGCGTCCGTCGACGTAGAGCCAGCCGTCGGCGTCCGCGTGCGCGACGTCGCCGGTGCGGTACCAGCCGCCCGCGAGCGCCGCGGCGGTCTCGCGCGGCTTGTCCCAGTAGCCGTCCATCACGTTCGCGCCGCGCACCCAGATCTCGCCGCTCTCGCCGGGCGCCACGTCGCGGCCCTGCTCGTCGACCAGCCGCAATTCGCAGTGCAGCGCCGGCCTCCCGATCGACCCCGGATGGGCGGGAGCGTCCTCGCGGCGCTGGTAGGCGGCGATCGGGCAGGTCTCGGTTGCGCCGTAGACCTGAAGCAACGGCACGCCGCGGTGGAGGTCCTTGCGCACGAACGCCTCGCCGATGATCGTCGAGCCGGTCGAGATCGAGCGCAGCCCCGAGACGTCGGCGGAGCGCCAGCGCGGATCGGCCGCCAGGAGCTCGAGCTGCGCGGGAACGAGCACGGTCAGCGTGACGCCGTCGCGCTCGATCGCGTCGATCACCCGGGCGGGCTCGAAGCGGGGGTGGAGCACGACGGTCGCGCCGGCGTGCAGCGCCGGCAGCGTCTGGATGTTGAGGCCGCCGACGTGGAAGAGCGGCAGCGTCGTGAGCACGACGTCCGCGCTCGAGAGATCGTGCATGTGCGTGCTGTTGACCGCGTTGTGGAACAGCGCGTCCTGGCGGTGCACGACGCCCTTGGGCTCGCCGGTCGACCCGGACGTGTAGCAGAGCAGCACCGGCGCGGCGGCGGCGTCGCCGAGCGGGGGCGGCAGGGCCGCGCCGCGTTCGGCGAAGCGGTCCCAGGCGAGCCAGCCATCGGGGGCGGCGCCGAGCGCGATGCGCACCAGGCCGGCGCCCGCCTCGGCGATCGCCGCGGTCGGCGCGACGAACGGATCGGCCGCCACGAGCACGCGCGGCCGGCAGTCGGCGAGCATCGTGCGGTGCTCGGGCGGCGCGAGCCGCCACGACAGCGGCACGAACAGCGCGCCCAGCCGCGCGCAGGCGAAGAGCAGCGCGACCTGCTCGACGCCGTTGTAGCCGAGGTGCGCGACGCGGTCCCCGCGCACGACGCCCGCCGCGGCGAGCGCCGACGCCACCTGCCGGACCTCCCGGGCGAGGTCGGCGTAGCTCAGGCGCCGGTCCGCGCAGACGAGCGCCGTCTTCGCGGGCGCGAACGCGGCCTGACGCTCGATCCAGTCGGACAGATCCATGCCATCCTCCGCCGGTCCGGGCGCGCTGCGCCACGGGACCGTTCGCGTCGGGGCGTCGCTCTGGCGGCGACGTCCCGCGACGCCGTTACCTGTCGCCGACCTCGAGCGCGACCGCCATCGCGGAGTCGCCGGCCGCGCAGCCGGCGAACAGTCCGCGGCCTCCGCCGCGCATGGCCAGTTCCTCGATCAACTCGATCACCGACCGCGTGCCCATCGGCGCCTGCGGGTGTCCCCAGACGAGCGACGAGCCGTAGTTGTTCATCCGCGCGAGGTCGACGCCCATCTCGCGCGAGAACACGAGGTCGTTCAGCGCGAACGGGTTGTGCGTCTTGAACGCGTCGACGTCGCGGACCGCGAGCCCCGCGCGCTCGAGCGCGCGACGGGCGGCGGGAATCGTCGCCTCGGGCATCCGCGCGAGCGCCACGCGCGCCTGGCCGAAGCCCAGGAGCCGCACGGCGATCTCCGGCCGGGACGCGAGCTCGGCCGCGCGCTCGGGCGTGGCGACGACGATGCCGGCGTTCCCATCGGCCGGATGCGTCTGCGCGCCGTAGGTGACGGTGCCGCCGGGCTTCACCGGCTTCAGCCGCGCGAGGCCCTCGGCCGTCGAGGTGTTGATGCCTTCGTCGCCCGCGAGCGTGGCCTGGACCTTGCGGAAGTTCGCCGACGGCACGTCGAACGGGAGCGTCATGAACCGACGCAGAAACGCGGCGTCGCCGGCGAGCGCGTCGCGGTACTGCGTTTCGCGCCGCAGCACGACTTCGTGCTGCTCCGCCGTCGTGAAGCCGTACGTCGACGCGACGTTCTCGGCCGTGTCGATCATCGCGTGCGGCCCCAGGGGGTCGCAGTCGAAGTTGCCGAGCACCCAGTCCTCGTGCGAGCCGGTGCCGCCGGGGCCGCGCGGATTCGGATAGTAGAGGTGCGGGCCGTTCGACGTGCGGTCGCAGGCGATGCCCAGCGCGACCTCCGCCATGCCGGCCTCGATCTCCTGAGCGGTCGCGAGCAGCACGCGCACGCCGGTCGCGCACGCCTGCATGATCGTCGGGCCCGCGACCCGGCCGGCGCCCGCGAGGCCCGCGAGCCACGGCATCCCGTAGAACGCGTGCGCCTGCGGCACCGAAATGCCGAGCACGCCGTGGTCGATGCGCCCGGGATCGATCCCGCGTCGCGCGAGCTCCGCCTTCGCGACGTGCGCCGCGAACTCGACGCTGTGCAGGTGGGCGAGGGCGCCCTGCCACCGCGCGAACGGCGTCGACCAGTACGCGCCGTAGGGAATCTCCGCCCGGAACGCCATCGGAGGCTACCTCGGACGCGCGCTCGCGCCGCTGCCGGCGTCGGCGGCTTCGCGCGCGATGTCGTCGAGCACGAGGCGCAGGTGCGCCCGCGCGGCCTGCAGGTGCTCGCGCATCACGAGCGCGGCGCGCTCCGCGTCGCGCTTCCTGAGCGCGGCGAGAATGTTCTTCATGCCCGCGAGCGCGGCCTTGCGGGCGGCGGAGTGGTTGAGCGTGAGCACGCGCAGGTAGCGGACGTGCCCGGCGGACAGCGCGATCGCGCGGAGGAGCCGCCGGTTGGCGACCCGGGCGTGCCAGGCGGCGTGGAAGCGCGCGTTCGCCTCGATGAACGCCTCGGCGTCGTCGGCGCGATCGGCGGCCTCGGCGTCCTTGAGCGCCGCGGCGATGCCGGCGAGCGCCTTCGGGGAGGGCGCGGACGAGGCGACCTGGGCCAGCGCCGCGGGCTCGAGCAGCCCACGCAGATCGTAGATCTCGTCGACGTCGCCGTCGGTGAGCACCGGCACGGTGAAGCTGCGGCCGTCGGCGGCGATCAGCCCCTCGCTCTCGAGGCGCGCGAGCGCTTCGCGCACCGGCGTGCGCGACACGCCGAGCTGGAGCGCGAGCTGCGCCTCCTGGAGCCGCTGGCCGGGGACGATCACGTGGCCGCCCAGGTACTCGCGCAGCGTCCGATAGACCTGGTCGCCGAGGCCGGCGGGGCGGTCGACGGGCTTCAGCTGGGGCGCCATCGCGTCGGGAGCGGGAGGGGCGGGGAGTCGTGACCCGGGCGATTGCATGTATCCGGTATTGCGGGTACGGTATACATTCGATCGACCGATGTCAACCGGCGCCCGGCGCCGCGCCCGCACGAGCCGCCCGACGCGTGATGTCCTCCGAGAAGGTTCCGTCGACGCTGCCGATCGCCCCGCTCTGGGCGAGCCCGTTCCGTCCGTTCTGCGCGCTGGGCGTCGCCTACGGCGTCGCGCTGATGGCCGCGTGGGTCGCGATGCGCGCGGGCCTCGTCGGCGCGGCCGGAGGATCGGCCGCCGCGCAGGCCTGGCACGCGCACGAGATGCTCTATGGTCACGCGGCGGCGATCGTCTGCGCGATCGCGCTCACGGCCCTCCCGGGATGGGCGGGGACGCCGGAGATCCGCGGAGCGCCGCTCATGGGGCTGGTGCTGCTCTGGGTCGCGGCCCGCTTCGCCTTCTGGTGGCGCGAGTCGCTTCCGCTGGAGGCCGCGGTCGGGGGCGCACTCGCGCTCTGGGTCGTGCTCGCCGCGGTGCTCGCGGTGCAACTCGCGCGCGTCGCGAACCGGGCCTACCTGCTGGTCCTCGTCGTGATCGCGGGTCTCCTCGCCGGCGAGGCGCTCTTCCTGACCGGACGGCCGGCGGCCGGGATCCTCGCGGCGCTCTACGCGCTGATGCTGCTCTACGCGCTCGCCGGGGGCGTCTTCACGCCGGTGTTCACCGGCAACCACCTGCGCGCGACCGGACGGGGCGAGCAGGCGACGTTCGTCCGGCCGCTCGAGGCGGCGGCCGTCGCGTCGATCGTGGCGCTCGCCGTCGCGGACCTCGCGGGAGCGCCCCCCTCTTGGCGAGCCGCGCTCGCGTTCGCCGCATTCGCCGTCCACGCGGTCCGGCTCGCGCGCTGGCGGGGATGGACAGTGCTCGACCAGCCGCTGCTGTGGACGATGCACGCGGGTTACGCGTGGATGACCGCGAGCTTCCTGCTGCAGGCGCTGGGCGACCTCGGCAGCGCCGGGGCCGCGCGCGCCTGGCTGCACGCATTCACGGCCGGCGCGCTCGGGTCCGCGATGATCGGGCTGACGACCCGCGTCGCGCTCAGGCACACCGGCCGCCCGCTCGCGCTCCCGCGCGCGATCGTCGCCGCGCATCTGCTGGTCCAGGCCGCGGCCGTCGCGCGGGTCGGCGGCGCGATCGCGGGCGGCGGCGACGCATGGGTGGTGGGCGCCGGCGCCGCGTGGGTCGCCGCGTTCGCGATCTACCTCGCGACCTTCGGGCCGATGCTCGTGCGTCCGAGCCTGCCGCGCGTCGTCGCCGGTCCGCTCGACGCCGGTGCGCTCGAGGCCGGTCCGCTCGACGCCGATACGCGCCCGCCGTCCCGCCGCCCCTGACCCGCCGCACATCCCGACGTTCGTGAGGATCCCTTGAGCCCCCGCTACGCGAATCCCCTGCTCGCCGCGCCGACCCGCCCGCTGCCGCGCCACGTCGCGATCCTCGGTGCGGGATCGATCGGTCCGGACATCGGCTACTACCTGAAGAGCGCCTTGCCCGGGCTCGCCCTCACGCTCGTCGACATCGCGCAGCCGTCGATCGACGCCGCGCTCGGGCGTTTCAAGGGCTACGCGTCCAAGGCGGTCGAGCGCGGCAAGATGCGCGCCGACGAGGCGGAGGGCGTGCTGCGCGACGTCCGCGGCACGACCGACTACGACGCGATCCGCGACTGCGACTGGGTGATCGAAGCCGCGACCGAGAACCTCGCGCTCAAGCGCAGGATCTTCGCCGACGTCGAGGCGCGGGTGGCCGCCGACGCGCTCGTCACGTCCAACACGAGCTCGCTGCCGGCGTCGCGCATCTTCTCGGCGATGCGCCATCCGGAGCGCGCGACGGTGACGCACTTCTTCGCGCCGGCATGGCGCAACCCCGCGGTCGAGGTGATCGACTGGCCGGGGGCGGGGCCGGGACTCGTCGACCACCTGCGCCGCGTGTTCTGCGCGACCGGCAAGCTGCCGCTCGTCACGTCGGATGCGGTGTGCTTCATGCTCGACCGGATCTTCGACAACTGGTGCAACGAGGCGGCGCTGCTGCTCGATCGCGCCACGGCCGCCGAGATCGACAGCGTGACCGCCGAATTCGTGCACGCCGGTCCCTTCTACGTGCTGAACCTCGCGCGCGGCAACCCGATCATCGTCGAGACCAACACGTTGCAGGCCGACGAGGAGGGCGAGCACTACCGGCCCGCGCCGATCTTCCGCTCGGTGGACGACTGGATCACGGTGGCGCCCGGCAAGCGCGTCGACATCGATCCGGCGGTCGCCTTGGCGATCCGCGACCGCCTGCTCGGCGTGCTGTTCTCGCAGACGGTCGACATCCTCGACCGCGGCATCGGCGGCGCGGCGGACCTGGACCTCGGCTGCCGGATCGCGCTGGGCTTCAGGCAGGGGCCGCTCGAGCTGATGCGCTCGCTGGGACCGGACGAGACCGCGCGCGTCCTCGACCGGTTCGTCCGCGAGCGCCCGGGGATGCCCCGCGCGACGCGCGCGCTGCCCGCCTACCAGCGGTTCCTGCGCCACGTGCTCGTCGACGACGTCGAGGACGTCAAGGTGATCACGCTGCGCCGCCCCGAGGCGATGAACGCGCTCCACGACGAGATGACCGACGAGATCCTCGAGGTGATTCGCCGCCACGAGCGCGACGACGCGGTGCGCGGCTTCGTGATCACCGGCTACGGCTCGAAGGCGTTCTGCGCCGGCGGCGACATCGGCAGGTTCCCATCGATGCTCGGCGACGCCGACGCGTCGGCGCAATACGCGCGCGACTGCTCGCGGCTCCTCGTCCACCTCGACGCGATGGAGAAGCCCGTGGTCGCGGCGCTCAACGGCATGGCGCTCGGGGGCGGGCTCGAGCTCGCGATCCGCTGCCGGTCGATCGTCGCGATGCGCGACGCGTGGCTCCAGTTCCCCGAGATCACGCTCGGCATCCTGCCGGGCATCGGCGCGATGGTCGTGCCGTACCGCCGCTGGCCGGCGGCGGCGCCGGTGTTCCACGGGATGCTCCGTCGCGCCGAGAAGCTCGCCGCGGCGCGCGCGCACGAGCTCGGCATCGTCGCGGCGCTGGCCGACGATCCCGCCGCCCTGATCGCCGCGGCGGTCGCCGAGGTCCGGTCGATGGCCGGGCGCCCCACCGGGATCGCGCAGCGCGCGATCGCGATCCCTCCGCTCGAGCCGGTCGCGCCGGCGGCCGCGGGCGGCATGGCGCTCTCCGGCACGGCGATCCGGCTGATGGAGGACGCGATCCGCGCGGCGGCGGCGGCCTCCACGCTGGCCGAAGCGCTCGAGGTCGGCTACCGGGCGTTCGGCGCGAGCGCCTGCACCGCGGCCGCGCGCGAAGGCATCTCGGCGTTCGGCGAGCGCCGGCGCGCGGATTTCACGAAGACCGGCTGACCTGCGCGCGCCGACGCCGCGCGAGGTGGACGAGGCCGCGCGCGCAGGCGAACGAATGGCCCCAGTAGTTCGACTCTGGCGGCAGGCCGGGCAGGTGGCGCGGCCGGCCGGGAGCCGCGAGGCGGCGCGTGCCGGTCTCGCGCACGTCGCCGTCCGCGAGCGCATCGTCCGCGGTGACTGCGTGCACGCCCGGGAGCGACGCGGGCAGCCACCCGGGACGGTCCGGCCGTGCCGAGGCGACGATCACGCAGCCCGACGCGATCGCGGCTTCGCACGCCGCGGCGACGGCCGCTTCGCCGGGACCGGGCGGGACCGCGAGGCTCAGGTTGACGAACTCGCAACCCTCGGCGGCCGCGCGCAGGACGCCGCGGGCGACGAGGGAAGGGTAGGTCGCGTCGCCGGCATCGAACACCCGGACCGCGTAGAGCTCCGCGTCGGGGAACGCCTGCCGGATCACCCCCGCGACCGCAGTGCCGTGCCCCGCCGGATCGCCGTAGTCGCCGTCCTCGGCGAGGCTGCCGTCCGGCCGCACGTAGATCCGGCAGCCGGCGACCACGCCGCGGACGTGCGAGTGCCATGCGTTCACGCCGGTGTCGACGATGCCGATGCGGAGCGCGGTCACGGCGACGGCGCCGGCGCGCCGTCGCGGATCGCGTCGACGAGCGAGCGGAGGTCGGCGGGCGCGGCGGCGGCGAGCCGGCCGTCGCGCAGGAACACGACGCGGTCGGTCTCGCGCAGCCCGACCGGCCGGTGCGAGATCACGATCGCGGTCCGGTCGGAGAACGCCCGCCGGAGGTTGCGGCGGATCCGGATCTCGGTGTCGAGGTCGAGCGCCGAGAACGCCTCGTCGAGCACGAGGATGCGCGGGTCGCGCAGGAAGAGTCGCGCGAGGCCGAGCCGCTGCCGCTGGCCGTCGGAAAGCGCGAGCCCGCGGCCGCCGACGATCGTCGCGTAGCCGTGGGGCAGCGCGTCGATGAACGCGCCCGCCTCCGCCAGCGCGGCGGCGCGCTCGATCTCCTCGCGGCTCGCTTCCGGGTTCCCGTAGCGGAGGTTCGCTTCGACCGACGCATGCAGCAGGAACGGCTCCGCGCCGGCGTAGCCGATCGCCGCGCCGCGCGACGGCGCGCGCGCGCGATCCGGCGGGAGGCCTTCGACGAGCACGAGCCCGGCGGCGGGGTCGCGGAGGCCGAACAGGAGCTGCACGAGGGTCGACTTGCCGGCGCCCGACGCGCCGAAGAGCGCGATGCGCTCGCCGGGCGACACCGTGAGGTCGACACCGTCGAGCACGGGGGGCTTGCCCGGATACGCGAACGAGACGCCGCGGAGCTCGACGGCGTGGCCGCCGGGCGCCGGCGCGCGCGTTTCGCCCGGTCGGCCGCGCTGTGCGCCGCCATCGCCCAGGATCTCGCCGACGCGGACGAGGCTGACACGCGCCTCCTGGACGTGCCGCACGAGCGCGAGGAGGCCCTGCGCCGGCGCGAACAGCCGGGCCTGGTAGAGGACGAACGCGACGAACGTGCCGAGGCTGATCGTCCCCCGCTCGAGCAGTCCTCCCCCGACGACGTAGATCCACGCGAGCGCGAGCGTGAGGAGGAGGGCGGGGGCGCCCGACGACGCGGCGTCGACCAGCTGGTAGCGGACGACCTCCTGCCTGAGCCGGGCGCTCGCCGCGTCGAGGGCGCGGGCGTCCTCGCGGGCCGTGCCGTGGAGCCGGATCGCGCGAAGCGCCCCGAGCCGCTCGGACAGGAAGTGGGAGAGGTCGGTCATCGCGGCGCGGACGCGCGTCGTGCCGGCCTCGACCGGCCGGCGGAACGCGCTCGCGGCGACGAGGGCGATGGCGAGGCCGGCGAAGCTCCAGAGCGCGAGCGGCGGCGAGAGGCTCGCGGTGATCGCCGCGGCCACGGCGAGGAACAGCGCGTTCTGGAGCGCGCCCAGCACGCCGTCGACGAGGAGCCCCTCGATGCGCGGCACGTCGCTGCCGAAGCGCGTGAGCAGGTCCCCGTGGCGAAACGATTCGATCGCGTCGAGCGGAGCCTCGGCGCAACGCGCGAAGAGCGCGGCGCGGAGGTCCGCGAGCACGTCGGCCGACAGTCGCGCGTGCACGGCGCCCGAGAGCGTCGAGAGCGCGAGGTCGAGGACGGCGAGCGCGACGAGCGCGCCCGCGATCCAGGGGATCGACGCGAACTCGCGCCGCGTGGCGACCGCGTCGACGAAGGCCATGCCGACGAGCGGCGTCGACAGCGAGACGGCCGCGCCGGCGAGGCCGAGCGCGAAGATCCCGGCGAGCCTCCCCCGGTGCTTCGAGAGCGCGGGCAGGTGGCGGCGCAGCGCGCTCAGCATCGCGCGGGCCCGGGCGCGGAGTCGTGCGGCACGGCGCGGATCGGCACGACGCGCCGTCGCGCGCGCGCCGCGGTGTCGCCGCCGTGCGTCCCGGCGCGCCCGTCCGCCCAGACGTCCGGGTAGTAGCACAGGTACGCGCCGTCGCAGAGCTCGCGTGCGCCGCGCTCGGCGACGACGGCGTCGCGTATCGCCTCGCGTGCGGCGCCGCGCCGGGCGGCGTCGAGCGCGATCGCCGCGAGGCGGACCGATCCGACCTTGCGCTCGAGCGGCGCCTCGCGCCCGACCACCTTGAGGCTCGCCACGCCCGCGCGCTCGAGCCGCGGCAGCGCGCAGAGCCCGCAGGGGCCCAGCGTGTAGCCGCGGCTCGTCTGGCAGCCGCAGTTGTTGAGCGTCCACTTCCAGAACGCGTAGCGCTCGTCGAGGCGCCCGTGCTCGCGGCCGACGCGGTCGTCGATGCAGTAGGGCTTGAACGCGTGCGTCGTCGAGCACGTGCCTTCCTCGAACGCGCAGCCGTCGTTCATCAGGAACGCCTCCCACTCGAGCCCCGGAATCGCCGTCGCCTCGATCTCGGCGAGCGTCACGTGGCGCGGCAGGATCACGCGCGACACGCCGAGGCTCCGGAAGAACGCGGCCGCCCCGGGATTGCGGCAGGTGGCGAGGCTCGAGACGTGGATGCGCGACGCGAGCCCCGCCTCCCGCAGCGCGAGCACGAGCTCGAGCTCCGCGACGATCAGCGCGGCGACGCCCGCCTCGTCCACGAGCGTGCGCGCGAACCCGACCAGCCGCGGGATCGCGCCCGCCGGATAGGACGGCGCGTTGAGCGTCGCGAACACCGGGCGCCCGGCCGCGAGGTCGACGATACGCGCGAGCTCGGCGAGCCCGGCGACGCCGGCGGCGCGCGCGCTGCGGCGGTGCACGGAGGCCTGGCCGAACGCCTGTTCCCAGCCGGGCGGCGTCACGCCGCAATAGAACTCGCCCGCCCCGGCTTCCGCGAGCGGGAGCACTTCGTCGGATCCCTTGAGCGGCGCCAGGATCTTCACGGCGAGGCCATCGCGTGGACGACGATCCGGTCGGCGTGCGGCAGCCACGAGCGCATCGCCTCGGGCGGAGGCTCGTAGAACAGCGTGTTTCCGGCGCGCCAGTGGGGGAGCGCGGTGTCGGTCCGGGGGGCCGGCAGGGGCTTGCCCCGACACGGCGCGGGGCAACGGTCGGCGAACGCGTGCGCGAAGCCCCGACCTTCCGGATACAGCGCCGCCTTGAGCGGGCACCCGCGACCCGAGGCCGCGTACGTGTACGGATAGTGGAGCGCGCGTCCGAGCTGCGTTCCGCCGGCCGTGCCGTCGCCGAGGAACCCGCCCTCCAGATCGGCGTCGGTCTCCAGCGCCGCCACGCCCAGCCCCGCGAGCAGCGCGCGCAGGCGCTCGTGGCGCGAAGGATCGTGCGTCGCGAGGCCGCCGGGCGCGTCGCGGTACGCGCGGGGGTCGCGCAGCGACCGGTTGACGAGGCGGCCGGCGCGGCGCGGCAGCGCGGGATGCCTGGCGCGAAGCACCTCGAGCACGCCCCAGTCGTTGAACACGACGGCGGGACGCCAGCCGCGTGCGGCGAGGCCCGCGAGCAGGCGGTCGACGGCGTCGAGGCCCGCGGGCGACACGAGCGGCGTCGCGAGCGTGGGCTCGAGGCCGCGGTCGCGCGCGGCCGCACAGGTCGCGGCGGCGTCCGCGAGGGCCGGCAGGCGGTCCTCGCAGAACTCGGAACCGAAGTACAGCGCGACCGCCTTGCCCTCGGGCAGGAGGTCGCGCCAGCCCGGAGGACACGCGTCGCGCGGGTCCTCGGGCAGCGCGTCCGGGCTCGGCAGCGCGAGACCGTAGTCCATCGGGCCGCGGGCGCGCGGAAACGTGGTCGCGACGCCCGGGATCAGAACCGGATCCGGCGCAGGTCCATGCCGTCGGAGGCCATCTGCAGCACCTTGATCGGCTTCAGCGTCCGCGCGTCGTAGACGGTCACCGTCGCGCCCCCGGCCCCCACGTAGATCTTCGCGCCGTCGCTCGACACGTTGACGCCGTAGCTCGTGCCCTCGGCGACCGGGACCGACGTGACGTAGGTCTTCTTCACCAGGTCGATCACCGTGAGGTCGTCCATCACGGCGTAGGCGCGTTTGCGGTCGGGCGCGAGCACGACCGAGTAGGCCATCGCCGGATCCCCCTTCAGCACGACGTCGTCGATCGCGCCGGTGCGCTGGTCGACGAGCAGGAGCCCCATGTACTTCTCGGTGTAGTAGTTGATGCTGGCGACCCCGCCGTTGTCGAACGCGTAATCCCAGAACGGCAGCAGGTTCATGCCCTTGTCGAACATCGGGACGGTTTCGGCGATCGCGAGCGCCGGACCGGTCGTGTCGATCTTGTAGAGGTCCTGCCCGAACGCGTAGATCTGCGCGCCGCCGCGCACGCTCACCAGGTGCGCGACGCCCCAGGGAACCTCGATGCTCCGCACGATCTTCCCGGTGTCGAGCTCGAATTGCGCCACCACCGGCTTCCCGACGACCGCCTCGCCCTTGTCGGCGCGGCGCGACATCAGCGCGCCGTACGCGGTGCGGCCGTCGCCGGCGAGCGCGAAGCCGAACATCAACCGGTCCCAGCCGTCGCCCGACAGGTCGACGGTCGAGACGACGCGGTTCTGCGCCAGGTCGACCTTGTGCACGAGGTGGCGGCTGGTGGCGACGTACAGGTGCTTGCGGTCGGCGGTCAGGTCGGCCTCGCGCGTCGCCCCCCTGATCGGGATGTCGGCGACGATCGCGTCGGTGTCGCCGTCGATCACCTGGATCACCTCGTAGCCCATGTGATAGTAGCGGTCGCCCGCGGCGGTGGGAGGCGCGGCGGCGAGGCACGCGAGCGCGGCGAGCGCGGGGAGCAGGGCAGGGACCCGGTGCATGGGGTTCTCCTAGTCGAACTTGAGGTTGCGCCAGTCGCGCGCGATGTTCGGGCACTGCACGTCGAACTCGCGGTGGTTGGTGAGGCCGTCGGGCATCTGCGCGGGCCACCAGCAGTCGCCGGCGCAGCCGTGGAAGTCGCGCGCCGAGGCCTGGCAGTTGCCGACCGGGAAGGTGGGCCGCTGGTTGGTCTCCCAGCCGGTGTCGAAGATCGTCGTGCAACCCTGCGGGATCTTGCGCCCGGCGAGCGCTTCCGCGGTCTGCCGTTCGCCGTCGGCGAGGCGCTCGATCGCCTTCGCCTTCTCGTTCAGCGCCGCGAGCCGTTTCTTCGTCATCGTGCGTTCCTTTCGGGGACGTTCAGCCTTCGGCGCGCCGGCCGAGGAAGGCGAGCACAGGGTTGTCGGGATCGGCGGCGAGCGCGCCGTAGGCGCGGATGCCGATCTCGATCCAGCGCCGGATGAAGTCGCAGGAGCCGCCCTGCGGCAGCCCGAGGACCACCTCGCGCTGGTGGTTCTCGTAGTGGCAGCCGCCGGCGCACAGGCTGCGCGCCCAGCACGACGCGCAGGCGTCGCGACGGCCGGCGGCCTGCTCGTCGAGGCATTCGCGCGCCTTCGCGTGATCGATGCCCGCGTCGAGGTCGCCGATGCGGAACTTGCCGTTGCCGGCGAACCGGTGGCACAGGAAGAGCGCGCCTTCGGCGTCCATCGCGACGTATCCCAGGCCCGCGCCGCAGGGCTCCGCGCGGACCGCACCGGAGTGCAGCTTCGCGAGCAGGTCGAGCAGGTTCGAGAAGGGCAGCACGCGGCCCTCGCGCGCTTCGTCGACGAAGCGCCGCGCGAGCGCGGCGAAGCCGGCGAGCAGCGCCTCGTCCTCTTCGGGGGTGGGCAGCAACGCCGCGTCGACCGGGCTCGTGGGCGCGATGCCGACCTCGAGGAAACCCAGGCGCAGCAGGTGGTCGAACACCTCCGGGATCCGCGACCACTGGCGCGGCGCGAGCGTGACCCGCGCGGCGGGCGGCCGGCCGGTGCGCTCCGCGAGTCGCGCGACGCCCTCGACCACGTCCGCGTAGCTGCCTCCGCCGTTCCTGCCCGCGTACGGCCGGTTCGCGTCGTGCAGGTCCGGCGGGCCGTCGATGCTCACGGACACTCCGATCCGGTGCCCGGCGAGGAAGTCGAGCGCCTCGGGCGTGAAGCGCGTGCCGTTCGTCGTGATCGACACGACGAGCGTCTTGCCGCACGCCGCGGCGGCGGCCTCGCCTTCAAGCACGGCGGCCTTCAGGGCGGGCAGGTTGAGCAGCGGCTCGCCGCCGAACAGGACGAGCGTGACGCGCTCGCGCTCGCCCGACGCTTCGACCAGATGGCGCGCGGCACGGGCCGCGAGCTCGGGGCGCATCGCGCGCGCCGGGCCGCCGTACGAGCCGCCGCCGGCGTAGCAATAGGTGCAGCGCAGGTTGCAGGCTTGCGCCGCCTCGAGGACCAGCGTCGCGAGCGGGACGTCCGCCGGATCGGGCGAGGGCCGGCGCGCGGGGCGCGGTTGCTGCGACGGGACGAGCAGGCGCGCGTCGGCGAGCGCGTCGAGGACCTCGCGGTCGCACGCCGGGACGTCTTCGAGCGCGAACGCGCCGTGCCGCCGCCAGCGCTCGATCACCTCGCGCGTCGCCGGATCGATCGCGAACAGGCTCGCGTGGTCGGCGCCGTAGAGGAGCGCGTCGTCGCCGGAGGCGGGCGGCGCATCGAAGATCCGGTGGTCGGCGAGTCGCAGCGCGGTCACCGGATCCTCGCGATGTAGTCGGGCACCGTGACCATCAGCTCGCCCTGCGCGTCCCAGGTGCGCTCGCCGCGCTTGTAGCGCGCGAGCACCTTCACGAGCCCGCTGTTGTCGCCGGTGTAGGTGCGCTTCGGGTTCGGCGCGTAGTCGACCGTCGGCAGGTAGCTGCCGTTGGGCAGGATCGTGCCGAGCCAGGTCATGTCGTCGTCGCCGTCGCGCGTCTTCTGCTCGGCGAGCCGGAAGGTCGCCGGCACCGGGCCGAGCGCGACCTCCCTGCCGCCGGCCTTCGCCCAGGCGATCGCCTCGAACTGCACGCCCTCGGCCGGCGTGTGGACGCCGCCCGACATGCGCGCGCGCCCGACCTCGGGCACGACCGAGATCCGGTCGATGCGCGGCGCGAGCGTGATCGTGCCCGCGTCGACGCCCTTGACGGTCACCTTCGCCGTCCCGAGCGCGCTCGCGCCGCTCACGACGGTGAGCTCGAGCGCATAGGCGTCGACGCGCTTCGCGCCCAGCACCTTGACGGCGCCGCCGGCGAACGCGACCTCCGAGGCTTTCGCGTCGGGCAGGTTGACGCCCTCGACGGTGATCGTCGTCCTCTCGCCGGCAATCAGGTAGCCAGGCACGATCCGCGCGACCTTCGGCCGGTCGCCGATGCGAATCCAGCGTGAGCCCGACGTGCGGAAGTCGGGCGCCGGCCGGTGCCACTCGCCGCGGATCTCGTCGCCGGACGCGTTGAACGCGCCGCGCGACTCGAAGCCGTTGTTGAGGGTCCGGGTGCGGAGCGCGTAGCCGCCGTAGAGCGTCGCGTCGCCCGCGAAGGTCTCGCGGGTCCCGTCCGCCCACGCGAGGGCGCCCTCGAGCTTCCATTCGGCGTTGCCCGCGTCGGCGATTCGCGCCTCGCCGCGCCAGGTGCCGCGCCCCGGCGCATAGCCGAACACGGCCCAGCGGCCGTCGAGCTTCGCCGCGGGGGCCTTCCAGCCGCTTCCGTAGGAGAGCTTCTTCGCGAAGTGCGCGATCGCGGCGTCGGCCTCGGGCACCCAGCGCATCTCGCGCAGCTGGAACACGACCGTCGGCACGATGTAGAGATGGAAGTCGCGCAGCTTCGCCCAGCCCGCCGCGGTCATCCGGTACGAGTGGATCTTGCCCGCCGTGTGGCAGCGCACGCAGGTCGCGTACACCTTCTCCTCGTCCTTGCCGGAAGGCTCCTCGACGCGCTGCGAGTTGTGCCACAGCGACAGGTAGGCGACCTCGGCCTGCTCGTCGGGCGTGAGGCTCTGCGTCGCGGCGAGCTCCTTCAGGAGCCGGTCCATCTCGCCGGCGCGAAGCTCCATGCCGTGCAGCCGGCGCATCCGGTCGACGATCACCGTCCACTCCTCGGGCGTCGTCCGCACGTCCTCGACGCGGGGCAACCGTCCGTCGGCCGTGGGCGCGTGGCAGCTGCCGCACTTGTTCCAGACGAGCGAGTCCTTGTCGAACGCGCGCGCGCCGCCGGCGAGTCCCGCGAACGCGATCGCGGCGCAGAGAGTGACGATCCAGGGGTGTCGCATCGGGCGTCTCCGTGGGTGAGATCGGCCATGGCCGCCGCGATCGCGGCCGGGGCGTGGTTCGCGTCGTCGGGCGGGCGGCCGGCGGCTCATGGCGCGGCGAGGGCAAGGGTCGCGATGCCGGTCATGCCCGCGATGACGAGCTGGCCGGGCGTGCCGACCGTGACCGCCGAGAGGGTCTGGCGGTCGGGACGTATCGTCGTGCGGAACGTCCGGCCGCCGTCGGCGCTCGTCGCCACCGCGCCCCCGAGGCCCACGAGGACGACGGTCCCGTCCGCGAGCTGCAGGCCGCCGGTCCAGGACTGGTTGGTGCCGGTCGGAACGTCGATCCAGCCCTTGCCCTGGTCGGCCGAGCGCAGCACGTGGCCGCGCATCCCCCACACGAGGACGCTGCCGTCCCTGAGCGGCATGCCGCCCCAGAGTGAACCGTCGTAGGGCAGCCGTAGCGTGGCCCACGTCGCGCCGCCATCGCTCGACCGGAATACCGTCCCGGCCTCCGCCGCGATGTAGAGCGGGCCGCCGGGGACCGCGAAGATCCCGTTCAGGTGCCGGTCGCGGTCATCGCCTTCGCCCAGCGAGAACTCGCGCCACGAGCGCCCGCCGTCGTGCGTCGCCATCGCGAAGCCGAACGCGCCTGCGGCGATGCCGTGCCCGGCGCTTCCGAACCAGATCGTCAGCAGCACGACGTCGGCGCCCGCGTCGTGATTGCGCGTCCAGTGCTCGCCGCCGTCGTTGGTCTCGAGCACGGTGCCGCCGTGGCCGACCGCGAAGCCGCGCTTCTCGTCGACGAACGCGACCGAGGTCAGCATCGACCGGGAGGCGACCGACGCCGCCTGCCGCCACGTCCTGCCGTCGTCGTCCGAGAGCACGACCACGCCCCAATCGCCGACTGCGACGAGGCGCTTGCCGGCGCGCGCCAGGCCGAGCAGCGGCGCCTTCGTCGCGAGCGCCGCGCGGAACGCCGCGGGCGGCGCGCTCGCGCCGGCGGAGGAGGGCGTCTGTGCGGCCACCCAGCCGGCGAGGCCGGCCGCGACGGCGAGCGCCGCCAGGGCGACCCGGCGCGAAGGGCCCGCTCTCACTCGGACTCCCCGGCGCCCGCCACCCGGCCGCTCCGCGCGAACGCGTGCGCGCGCGCGGCTTCGCGGTCGGCGTCGGGAATGTCGAGCTCGTCGCACACCCGGCGCATCTGCGATTCCTCGAGACGCACGCTCGCGCCGTCCGCGTAGACGACTTCCCACAGGAGCTCGACGATGCCGAGGCGTTCGGCGGGCTCGAAGCTCTCGCGCACCGCGTTCGCGAACACCCAGTCCTCGAGCGCCGCGTCCAGCTCGGCCCGTGCCGCGGAAATCAGGCGCGCGGCGGTCGCCGCGTCGAGCCCGAACCGCTCGCGAACGATGCGCTCGACCGTCGCGAGCTCGGCTGCGCCCACCGTCCGGTCGCTCTGCGCGAGCTCGACCAGCAGCACGACGACGGCGATGTCGCGGCGCGCGAAGGGCGCGCCCGCCGGGTCCCGCGCGGGGAGCGGCGTGGCGTTCAGGCGGGCGAGGAGCCGGTCGAACATGGCGGCCATCGTCAGTGCGACAGGAGCGGCGAGCGCACCGGCCGGCGCCGCGGGATCAGGAGGTCGATCATCACCGCCAGCGCGGGCAGGAGCGTGATCGCCATCAGCATGTTGATCATGAACATGAAGGTCAGGAGCAGCCCCATGTCCGCCTGGAACTTGAGCTCGGAGAACGACCAGGTCGCGACGCCGACCGACAGCGTGAGCGCCGTGAAGATCGTCGCGATGCCGGTCTCGCGCAGCGACTGCTTGAAGGCGGTGACGATGTCGACGCCGTGCGCCAGGTGGATCTGCAGCCGGTTGTAGATGTAGAACGCGTAGTCGACGCCGATGCCCACCGCCAGCACCATCACCGGCAGCGTGGCGACGGTGAGCCCGATGTCGAGCTCCTTCATGAACCAGTAGCCGAGGAACGTCGCGAGCGTGAGCGGCAGGCAGCACGCGACCATCGCGCGCCAGTCGCGATAGGTCACGAGGACGAGCGCGACGATCGTCAGGTAGACGTAGAGCATCATCCTGAACTCGGTCGTCTCGAGCACCTCGTTGGTCGCCGCCTGGACGCCGGCGTTGCCGCTCGCGAGGCGGACCTGGATGCGCGGATCGGGATTCGCCTCGCGGAACGCCCTGACGGCGCCCGTCACGGCCTTGACCGTCCCCGCCTTGTGGTCGGCGAGGTAGAGATGCACCGGCATCACCGTGCAGCCGGGGTTGTAGAGTCCCGACCCCTCGGGCGCGAGGCTGATGGCGTTCGCCAGCGACTTGGGGTCGCGCGGCAGCGCCGCCCACTTGGGGTTCCCCTCGTTGAAGCCGGAGAACGCCTGTTTCGCGAGCCACGCGGCGGAGGAGACCGACACCACGCCCGGGACGTTCGCCATCTGCCAGCCGAACTGGTTCAGGTACTCCATCACGGCGTGGTCGTAGCAGCCGTCCTTCGGGGTCTCGACGACCACCGAGAGCACGTCGAGCCCGAGGTCGAAGCGGGCGACGATCTCGCCGGCGTCCCGGTTGTAGCGCGAGTCCGGGCGCAGCTCGGCCGCGCCCGGCTGCAGGTGGCCGATGTGGCGGCCCTGGCTCTGGTGCCACGCCGCGGCGAACAGCGCGGCGCACACGACGGTTCCGATCGCGGCGTTGCGCGGCTCGGCGACGCGGCCGAGCACGCCCATCCAGCGACCGCGCCGCTCGCGCAGGCGGTTCACCCGCCCGACATAGCGGTCGTCGAAGCGCAGGTACGACGCGGCCACCGGGAGCATCACGAGGTTGGTGACGATCTTGTACGCGACGCCGATCGCCGCCGTGATCGCGAGCTCGCGGATCATCGGGATCGGGATCAGCGTCAGCGTCGCGAAGCCGACGAACGCCGTGACCAGCGCCATCGTCCCGGGGATGAGGAGGCCGGTGAACGAGCGACGGGCCGCGGTCATCGTGTCGACGCCGGTGCACACCTCCTTGGCGATGTAGTTGATCTGCTGGACGCCGTGCGAGACGCCGATCGCGAACACGAGGAACGGCACCAGGACCGCCAGCGGATCGAGCCCGTAGCCCAGGAGCCGGAGCGTCCCGAACTGCCAGACCACCGACACGAGCGAGCAGAGGAGCGTGAGGCCGGTCAGCGCCCACGAGCGGCAATAGACCCACACCGAGAGCGCCGTCAGCACGAAGGCGAGCAGGAAGAAGCGGATCACGCTCGTCGCGCCGTCCGCGATGTCGCCGATCTCCTTGGCGAAGCCGATGATCGCGATGTCGAAGTCCGCGGTCTCGTGCTTCTGCCGGACCTCCTGCTCGAGCCTTCGCGCGAGATCGAGGTAGTCGAGCGGCGCCTTCGTGACCGGGTCGCTGTCGAGCAGGTCGGCGACGACCATCGCGCCCGAGTTGTCGTTCGCGACGAGCTGCCCGATGTAGCCGCCGACGATCGCGTTGTGCCGGATCTTCGCGATCTTCTCGGGCGTCAGCGCGTCGGGCGTGACGTCGCCGCCGATCACGTCCTCGGACTCGAAGCCCTTCTCGGTGATCTCGAGCACGCGCGTGGTCGGCGTCCACAGCGAGCTCACCGTGCGCCGGTCGACGCCCGGCATGAACATCACCGCCTGCGTCACGTCGGCGAGCTTGCGCAGGAACGGGGCGCTCCACATGTCGCCGTTCTTCGCGCGGACGACGACGATGATCCGGTTCGCGCCGAAGACCTGGTCGCGGTACTGGTAGAACGTCTTGATGTACTCGTGCTCCTGCGGCAGCTGCTTGTCGAAGCCGGCGGTCATCCGCAGCTGCGCCGCGAAGACGCCCATGACGACGGTGACGAGGGCCAGCGCCCCGAGCGTCGCTGCGCGACGCGCGAAGAACGCTTCCTCGAGACGCGCGACGAGACGGGCTAGCATCGGGCGAAGGGCGCGCCGGCGCCGGCGCGCCCCGCGGGGCGGCCGGCGCACGGCGCGGGGTCAGAACGCGTAGGAGAAGGTGACGGCGAGGTAGTCGCGGTCGGCCATCAGGTTGTTGGTGCCGCCGCCCGCGAAGCTCGTGTAGGAGATCGACGCCCGCCACTTGTTCAGGTACTCGAAGTTGAGCGACGGGGTGACCGCGAGCCGGCCCTCGACGAACGGAATCGTGTTCGGGCTCGTCCCGTGGATGTCGTAGAGGAAGTCCACCTGCGGCGTCACGTTGATCGCCGTGCCGAACACGTGCGGGTAGACGAGGTTGAACGAGGTCACGAGGCCGGTCGACGTCTTGTCCGGCAGCTCGTAGTTGGGCAGCAGCAGCGGGTACTTGCCCGAGCGGTCGAGGTTCGGGTAGTAGGCGACCGCCGCCTCGAAGAGCAGCGTGCCTTCGGCGGCGCCCGCGCCGCGCAGGAGCCAGCCCAGGTCGCCGCTCGGCCCGAGCAGGTAGATCGCCGTGAAGTGAGCCTGCCACTTCTTGAAGTTGGCGTAGCCGTCGTAGGTGCCCGGCGCGCAGAACGCGCAGTACTGGCCGTCGAGCGGCACCGTGGGATCGATGCCGACGCCGTCGCGCGGGCGGTACGAGACCTCGCCGCCGATCGCCCAGTCGCCGAGCATCGTGTTCACCGAGACGCCGAACAGGTCGCGGTTCTTGCCGTACTGCAGCTTGTAGCCCAGCCCGAACGGGTTCGCGGTGATCGACGGGTCGTTGACGAACGCGACGAACGGGATCTTGTCGTTGTAGTGGATGTAGTAGAAGCCCCACTCGGCGCTCGAGTTCTCCGGCTTCCAGCGCGCCGCGAGGCCGAACTGGTTCAGGTTCGGCGCGGACTGCGACGGCTGCGTCGGGACGACCGTGCCGATGCCGAGCAGGTCGTCGCGCGTGAACCGCTGGCCCGGCGGGATGAACGTCCCGTTGCTGATCGTGCCCGGGTCGCCGACCGTGCCGGGGGGCGCGCCGAGAACCGAGCTCGGGATGAACGCGTCCTGCTGGCCGTTGCCGATCACGTCGCCGATCGAGAACGGCGTGCCCACCGGGTCGAACCGGAACGGCACGTTGCGGAACTGCCAGAAGCCCTCGACGCTCCAGCTCTTGTTCACGCCGAGGTTGAACGACGCCATCGGCACCGGCCGGACGATCTCCTTGATCTGGACGCCCGGCTTGTGGGCGCGCGTGAGGTCGAACGGGTTGATGATGTTGACGCCTCCGTAGATGAAGATGTCCTCGCCCCACGAGAGCACCTGGTTGCCGACCTTGACCTTGCCGGGCATGCCCGCGACGTCGAAGTCCTTCGCGACCCACAGGTCGAGCAGGGTGACGTCCTGCGCCGCGATCCGCTTCGCATCGGACGCGAGCGGCGTCCGCTCGGTCTGGTCGACGGCGGGGTCGTAGAGCCACGAGAAGCGCCCGAGCGCGCTCCAGCCATCGCGGAACTTGAGCGCGAGCTCGTGATTGCCCTTGAGCGCGGCGGAGATGAGCTGGTTCTTCTTGTAGTTCAGGTTACCGTTGTCCGACTGCAGGTAGTTGAAGTCGGGGTTCGAGGTCGCGCCCTGGCCCGGGCCGTTCACGACCTCGCCCAGCGTTCCGGTCGTCGGCACGCAGCCGCCGTTGTCGTTGCCGACGAAGCGGCAGTTGGTCCCCGACATTCGCCACTGGAAGCCCAGCGAGATGGTCGAGTCGAAGCTTCCCTTGACGTTCTCGGTCTCGAATTCCACCGCGAGCGCCGCGGGAGAGGCGAAGCCGAAGATGCCGCAGAGGGCGAGCGCGAGCGTGCTGCGGGCGAACCGCGGCGCGTGATGGGGCCGTCCGATCATGTTTCCTCCCTGGAGCCTGGTCGTCGTCCGTGGGGCGCCGCGACGATGCGGAGCGCCCCGCGGCCTCAGCGTTCGCCCACCCGACGCAGCTCGTCGGGGTTGAACTTCCTCGGGTCGATGCGGCCTTCGCGTCCGGCGAGCCAGTCGGTCTCCGGCCGCTCCTGCGTCGCGTTCTCGCCGATGTAGCGGCCGACCGACAGGTCGTAGGAGACGAGTTCCTGGCCCACGCACGCCGGAATCTCGGGCGCGGGGAAGATGCTCGACTCCTGCACGCGCCACAGCTTGCCCTGCGCGTCGTAGTTGTCCGCGACCATCAGCGCCCAGCTGTCCTCGTCGAGGAAGAACACGCGCCGCGCGATCTGGTGCCGCATGCCCTGCTTGACGGTGGCCTCGACCTTCCAGACGCGGTGCAGCTCGTAGCGCATCACGTCGCGGTTGATGAACTCGCCGAGGTAGACGTCGGCGTACTTGCGGCTCTTGTCGATCAGCTTGAAGCTGTTGTACGGCAGGTAGAGCTCCTGCTTGCCGAGGAGCTTCCAGTCGTAGCGGTCCATCGCGCCGGCGTACATCGGATAGGCGTCGACGGTCTCGAGGTTCTCGTAGCCCGGCACCGGGTTGTCGTAGGCGAACGTGGGCGCCCGGCGCGTGCGGCGCTGGCCCGGGAAGTAGAGCCAGGCGTCGGAGGGCTCGTTGAAGAACCAGTGCGCGAGGATCAGCTCGCCCGCGCGCGCGGCCGGCGAGACGACGGCGTTGAGCAGCTTCATCTCGACGCCGCCGACGTCCTCGACGCCCTTGTTCTTCGGCGAATGGAACGGCACCCAGGTCCACTGGTCCTGCACGAGCGGGGTGAACGCGCCGCCCTTGTTCGAGAAGATCGTCGCGTAGTGCTCGATGCGCCCTTCGCCCATGTAGCGGATCTTGTGGTTCCAGACCGCCTCGGCGCCGGTCTTCGGGATCGGGAACACGACCGCCGCGCCGATGCCCTTCTCGAGCCCCCAGCCGTTCGACGCGAGCTTCGCCTCCCTCGCGTTCACCTTCGTGCGCTCGTAGACGAAGTCGGGGAACCCGCAGCTGCGCCGCGTCGGGTACACGTCCATCCGGTAGCCCTTGATCTGCCGGACGAGCGCGGCCTGGCCTTCGGAAAGCTTGTCCTTGTACTTGTCGACGTTCGAGGCGTCGATCGAGAAGAGCGGCTTGTCGGCGGCGAACGGGTCGATCCGCTTCTGACCGACCTTCCAGCCGGCGGGGGCGGAGGTGACGCCCCCCGTCCATTCGGGAATCGTGCCGTCCCTGTTCCCGGCGCGCTCGGCGCCGACCGGGGTCAGCGTCTTGCCCAGCTGCGCCGCCTCCTGCTCGGTCGCCGCCGCGTGGGCCGCGGGCGCGAACAGGCAGGCCAGCGCGAGCGCGAGCCCGCCGGCGCGCGCGATCGGTGCATTGGTGCGGTTCATCCCGTGTCCCCCTCGCTGCTCGATCCGATCTTTCGCTGTGGCCGCGCGGTGCGCGGCCGCCGTACGGGCGGCGTCCGGACTATTGCAACGCAACATTCCTGACGCACCCGTCATGCGCGACCCGGCGGCGCGGAAGCGGAGCCGGCGTGCGCGTGTGCGAGGATTGTTGCCGGACCGCCGTGCGGCCGTTATCCCAAATCGGCAATCGCCCGAAGGGCTTCTTGTGCCAAATCAAGGAATCGAGGCGCCGTTGGCGCGACCGTACGCGACGCGCGGGGAGTGCCGGCACGAGACCGGCGGCCCGATCGGAGGAGGAACGGCCATGCGGGAAGCTGCGGAGCGTTGATGGCGCCGGTGCTGGCGCCGTCGTCGGTGGACGCGGCCGCGTGCCGGGACGCGGAGATCGCGCCGTTCTCGGTCACGCGGACGACGAGCTCGGACATCGAGGAGCAGGCGGCGAGCCTTCGCGCGTGGGATCAGGTCTACGAGCAGATGACGCCGGGCCGGTTCGTCGGCGCGCTGCACGAGATCTGCTTCTCCGGCGTGCAGGTGTTCCGCGAGGCGACCAGCCAGGCGGTGCACGAGGCCGGCGCGCCGTGGACGGGCTCGCGGGCGATCGGGGTTCCGCTCAGCATGGACGGCACCGCGCGCTTTCGCGGCGCGCCCGTCGACGCGGAGGCGCTGGTCACGCTGGGGGCGGGCGACGAGCTCGACTTCTACACGCCGCGAGGCTTCGAGATCCTCGGGCTCGTCGTCGACGAGCAGGCGCTCGAGGCGCACGCGCGGCAGGTCGAGCACCGCGACCTCGCGGACGCGCTCGCGGGCAAGGGCGTGTTCAAGCCGGGGACGACCCGGCTCGCCGAGTTCCGCCGGCTGCTCGCGTCGGTGCTGCAGTCGCTCGACGTGAACCCGGTCGCGCTGCAGCACCGGCAGACGCAGCGGGTCCTCGAGCAGTCGATGCTGGGCGCGGCGGTCGCGGTGGTCGCCGAGGACGACGCCGCGGCGAAGTCCGCGCAGCCGTGCGCCGGGCGACGCGGCGTCGTCGACGCCGCGAAGGCGTTCATGCGCTCGCGGATCTCCGAACCGATCACCGTCGCGGACCTGTGCCGCGAGCTCGGCGTGAGCCGGCGGACGCTCCAGTACGGCTTCCAGGAGGTGCTCGGCATCAACCCGGTGGCGTTCCTCCGGGCGACGCGGTTGAACGGCGTGCGCCGGGACCTGAAGGCCGCCTCGCGGCCGCGCGATTCCGTGCAGGACATCGCGGCGCGCTGGGGGTTCTGGCACCTCGGCCACTTCGTGACCGATTACAAGCGGATGTTCGGCGAGCTGCCGTCGGAGACCCTGCGGGGCAGGCGCGCCGCGCGCGGCGGGTCGCGGCGCTGAGCGGCGGCGCGAGGCCGGACGCTACCGCGGCATCGCCGCGCCTTCGGCCACGACGAGCGCGACGATCCGCTCGATCGCGCGCCCGAGCGCCGCGTTGGCGGCCGCGACGCCGCCGTAGGCGTCCTGCGTCGCGGCCGGCTCCGTCTCCTCGACGAGGAGCGTCGCGAGCACCCGGCGCGCCCTGACATCGACGACCTGCGCGCGGATCGCGAGGTCGGCCCGGCTCGGCGCGACGGTGAAGTCCTGTTGCAGCCGGACGAGCTCGAGATCGACGCGCAGCGTGGACTGCACCGACGTCGGCGCCTCGACCACCGCCGCGAACGCACCGCTCCGGTCGAGCGCGCGGGCGACGAGCGGCCCGATCATCCGCGCGGGCGCATCGGCCCATTCGCCGCGCGAGTAGTAGTCGATCGAATAGGGGCGCTCGACGTAGGCGATGCGCGGCGTGTCGAAGCCGGGCGCGGCCCGCGGGACGCCGACCTCGACGGTCGCGTCGGTGCGCCGCGCCGGCGTGACGGTCGCGGAAGGCGGCTGCAGCAGGTGCAGGCGCGGGCTCTCCTGCGGCGTCGTCTGGAACGGCGAGCAGCCGGCGGTGAGCGCGAGAGCGGCGAGCGCGCCTGCGGCGCGCAGCGCGGAGCGGAAGATGGAGCGGTCGGGCATCGGATCGTATTCCTCGCTGCGGCTCACTCGCCGGGGCCGCGCTTCGGCGGCGGGCGCCCCTGCAGCAGCACGCCGGGATTGCGCTCGATCTCGCCGACCGTGCGTTGCAGCGTCGCGGTCAGCGTCCGGAGCTCGGCCACGAGCGCGCGCGCCTCGGGCAGCGTCTCGCTCGTGAACTGCCTGAGATCGGCGCGCGTGCTGTCGATCGTCCCGCCCGCGCTCGCGCCCGCCGCGCCCAGCTCGCGCGTCATCCGGTCGAACGCGTCGGCGCTGCGCTCGACGCGCGCGACGAGCTCGGGCAGCTGCCCGGTGAAGCGCGCGGTGTCCCGCATCGCGGTCGAGGCGTCCTTCAGCCCCGCGTCGATCGAGGGCGACCGCGACGCGAGCGTGCGCGCGAGGATCTCGAGGTCGGCGATCGTCTTCTTGACGGCGCTGCGGTTCTCCTCGTCCATCAGCGCGCTCAGCGCGTCGCTCGTCCGGTTGAGGCTCGCGAGGAGCGCCGGGACCGAAGCCTCGAGGCGGCGGTAGAGCGAGGGGCCCGACGCGATCACCGGGAAGGGCTCGCCGGGACGCGCCTCGAGCGCCGGGGAATCGCGGTGCCCGCCGGTCAGCTCGACCAGCGCGATGCCGGTGAGCCCCTGCGTCGCGATCGTCGCGATCGTGTCCTGCTTGATCGGCGTGCCGCGCTCGATGTCGAGCGTCACCAGCACCTGCTCGACATTGCCCGGCGCGAGCGCGATCGCGCGTACGCGGCCGACCTCGACGCCCCGGTAGCTCACCGACGAATTGAGGTTCAGGCCCGACACCGACTCGCTCATGTAGGTCTGGTAGGTGTCGTAGGTCTTGCGATAGTACTTGCCGCTCGACAGCCACAGGAAGCCCGCGACGAGCGCCGTCGTCAGGACGATCACGAACGCGCCGACGGCGGCGAAGCTTACGCGCGATTCCATGCCTGCTGCCGCGCGCCACGCCCGCGCGGTCCGTAGAAGTACTGGCGGATCAGCGGATCCTCGGAGTGCGAGAGCTCCTCCATCGTGCCTTCGCCGACGATGCGGCCCTTGCCCAGCACGGCGACGCGGTCCGCGGCGCGCCACAGGAGGTCGAGGTCGTGCGTGACCATCATGATCGTGAGCCCGAGCCCGTCGCGCAGGCTTCGCACCAGCTCGTCGATGCCGGTCGCCGACAGCGGATCGAGCCCCGCCGTCGGCTCGTCGAGGAACAGGAGCTCGGGGTCGAGCGCGAGCGCCCGGGCGAGCGACGCGCGCTTGCGCATGCCGCCCGACAGTTCGCTCGGATACTTGGGGCCCGCATCGGGCGGGAGCCCGGTGAGCGCGATCTTGACCGCCGCGATCTCGCGGACGACCTCGTCGCCGAGGCTCGTGTGCTCGTTCAGCACCATCGCGACGTTCTCGGCGACCGTGAGCGAGCTGAACAGCGCGCCGCGCTCGAACATCACGCCGTAGCGTCGGCGCAACGGCAGCGCCTTCTCGTCGCCCAGGCCGATCACCTCCTGCCCGAACACCTTGATCGAGCCGGCCACCGGCCGCTCGAGCATGATGATCTCGCGCAGCATCGTCGACTTGCCCGATCCGCTCCCGCCGACGAGCGCGAAGATCTCGCCCGGCCGCACCGTCAGGTCGACGTACTCGTGGACGACCGCCGCGCCGAAGCGCGTCGAGATTCCCCGGACCTCGATCACCGGGGCGATCCCGGCCGCAGGCCGCTCCGGGGGGAGGGCCGCGCCCGCCGGGCCGTCCCAAGGGCGCGCGGCCCCCTGGGGGGAGGCGGCCGCAGGCCGCTCCGGGGGGATCACCCCCGCGCCCGCCGGGCCGTCCCAAGGGCGCGCGGCCCCCTGGGGGGAGG
>WBZU01000413.1_pt1 | contig 37492 bp, 32 predicted proteins | sample 5204311 | NCBI WGS metagenome assembly WBZU01 (sample SAMN12344359, study PRJNA552823) | activated sludge metagenome | biome: Activated sludge suspended growth; feature: Nitrification reactor; material: Wastewater; isolation source: activated sludge from nitrification reactor of wastewater...
CGCCGGAGCTCGAGGTTTTCCGATGTCGTGAAGCAATGCGGCGGTGCGCAGAATCGGGTCACGATCACAAGCATCCAAGCAGGCCATCGTATGGTCCCAGACGTCGTGCGCGTGGCGTTTGTCTTGGATACACTTCACCGTCGCCGCGAGCTCCGGACACGTAATGTCGAGGATCCCTGTTCGGCGCATGATGTTGAACGCCACGCTTGGACGTCGCGCACGCATGCTTTTCAGCCATTCGTCACGCACGCGCTCGGCACTGACCCGTCGAAACGTCAAATGCGTTCGCTCTTCGGTCATCGCCAGCTCGGTCTGGGTCTCGAGGTCGAATTCGAGCGTCGCGGCAAAACGCGCTCCACGCAGGATACGCAAACCATCCTCGGAAAAACGTTCCCGAGCATCTCCAACCGCGCGCACCACGCGAGCAGCGAGGTCTTGGCGACCGTTGAAAGGATCGATGATGTGCCCGTCGACAGGATCGATTGCAATCGCGTTGATCGTGAAGTCGCGTCGGGCCAGATCCGCGACGATGTCCTCGACAAACTCGACTTTGTCCGGCCTTCGACCGTCGGAATACGCGCCTTCGCCGCGCAGCGTGGTGATCTCGTAATGCACGTGGCGCAGAACGACCGTGACGGTGCCGTGTTGCAGGCCCGTGGGGATCACCTTCTGGAACATGCGCATGACCTCTTCAGGTCGCGCGTCGGTGGCGACATCCCAGTCTTTGGCGGGTTGGCCGCGGAGCAGATCACGCACGCAACCGCCCACGATCCAGCCGCGTCGTCCATGATCGCGGAGTCGGCGGCAGATGGCGAGTACGTCCTCGGGGACCGAATCAATCAGGTGAGCAACGTCGGACACGTCGACGGGGTCTATCACCTTTTGATGCGTGCGGGGGAGCTTCAGCGGGGCGGCGTGGGGCGACCGGGTTGTGGCGGCCCGTAAAGATCGACCACATCACTTCCACCGGGCGTTTTGTTCGTCGTCGTCGCCGATGGGTTCGGCGAAGAATTCGACCCGGCTTTGTTCGTAAACGGCCGACCCGTCGGAGCTTCGGAAGGCGCGGGTAAGGCGCCGGCAAGGGGCACGAGTTTGACGCGAACGACGTCTGTTTTTCCGTCGAGCGTCACTTTCTGCGTCTCGTACCCGGCCGCTTCGACATCGAGCGTCACGGGTTTGCCCTGCTCAACCTCGACTTTTTCATCCGGGAATTTGATTTGTTTGCCGCCGAAGTTTGCCGTGGCCACGGCGCTCAACGGCTCCACGATCACGACGACACGCGTTTTCGGGATCGCCGCGATCGGCGTCGACGTCGTCGGGGCAACGGTGCTCGGAGGAGCATTCGTCGGCTTGGATCCCGTGGGGCCTTGCGAAATCACGAGCGCGCTTCCGAGCGTCGCACCCATCACGATCGCGCCGACGGCGACGACGCGAACCCAAGGCGACTTCTTCGGTTTGTCGGGGGTAACTCCAACGGACAAACCTTCGGGGCGCGAGGCCATCTCCGCAACGGCTTCCGGCACCATGCCGTCTTGGAATCGCTGCAAATCGGCCGACAGAGCCATCATGTCCGGATATCGATCGTCCGGCACCTTGGACAAACACTTGAAAATGATCGCTTCGAGTTCGGCGGGACAAGGCGGCTCGAGGTTCAGTTTTCCAAGCGGAGGTGGCGCTTGGTACATGTGCTGACTCAAGATCCCCATGAAGTTGTCAGCCGTGAACGGCAGAGCACCGCTGACCATTTCGTACAGCATCACGCCCAGCGAATAGATGTCGGTGCGATGGTCGAGCGGCGAACCGGCAGCCTGTTCCGGCGACATGTAGTGCGGAGTTCCAAACACCGCCCCGGCGCGCGTGAGCTTGTTTTCACCGCTGGTCGCTACTTTGGCGATGCCGAAATCGAGGATCTTGACGAAGTGTTTGTCGAGGCCACGCGTGACGATGTAGATATTTTCGGGCTTGAGATCCCGGTGGATGATTCCCGCGTCGTGGGCCGCGGCCAAACCGTTGGCCATTTGGATCGCGATCTTCGCGATGACGTCGAACGGTTGGCGATTGTTCTTGTCGTTGAACTGAACGAGGCTTTGCCCGTCCAAAAATTCCATCACGAAATACGTCGATCCATCGGGCAGATCGCCGAAGTCCGAAATGTCGATGATGTGCGGATTGCCGATGCTCGACGCCGCTCGCGCTTCCTGCAAAAAGCGATCGAGGATCTCCCGATCTTTGGCCATCTCGGCGCGGAGCACTTTGATCGCGACCTTCTTGTCGATGACCTTGTGCCGTGCGAGATAGACAAACCCCATGCCGCCTTCGCCAAGCAGCTTCTCGATCTTGTATCGATGGTCGAACGTCGTGCCGATGTAAGGATCTTTCGCGCCCGGCGCTCGCTCCGCTTCCACATGCGCAGGAGGAGGAATGTCGGTGTCGCCCATGCGCCGCGACCTCGGGGCCGATTCATCCGGGACACTGTGACGGTTTGTCCCTGACGCATCATCGGCAAACTTCGCGAGACGCGCACGTTCGGCCGCGTCGGCCAGACCGATCGCCGCCAAGTCGAGATCCATCGACTTTTCTTCGACGGAAATGGTCGGCGCAGGCGCGGGGATCGACGGAGCCTTCGGAGGAACACTCGGCGCAGCGTTTGTCGGCGGCGATGACGCTCCCGCGGATGCTGCGGGAGGAGGCGCTGATGGCGCGGTTGGAGCCGGAGCCGGGATCGAGGGCAACTTCGGCGGCCCTGGGATCGCCGGTAAAACGTTTGTCGGAGGAGCAGCCGCAGCCGAAGTCGTAGAGCTTGCGGGTTTGACCGCTGCCGCAGGAGCAGGCGGCGGAGCCGCAGAACCTGCGGGTTTGGCCGTTGCGGCAGGTGCGGATGGTTTGGGCAAACCCCCGGCGGGGCGTGTCGGAAGCGTCGCCGGACGTGCTCCCGGAAGAACCTTCGCGCCCGCAGGAGCAGGCGTGGTTTTACCGGCGGCATTGTCAGCCGTCGGAGGTTTCGGCGGGGCGGGAGGATCGTTGGGCGGCATGAAAGGCGCTTCGTAAAAGGCGACGAAAAAGCAAATGCATTCTAGCAGTACACTTCCGGTCCGAGAAGAGTTCTGAGCATGTTGGCTACGCAGGCCCTTGTCCATGGGCGGTCCGGGCAACCTTTGCTCGCATTACGTGCTCTCACGCGCCGACTCTGCTAGAGGCTCCCGGCAGATGGGCTACCCCCTCGAGGTTGCGCTCCGATATTTGGGGAGCAAAAAACGCGCGTTCATTTCGGTCGGCACGGCCTTCGCCATTCTTGGCGTCACGCTCGGTGTCGCGGCTCTGGCCACCGTCATGAGTGTAACCGGCGGCTTTCAAGCGCAGTTTCGCGAGAAAGTCCTCGGCGTCAACGCTCACGTCTTGGTCCTGAAATACTCCACGGACTTTCGTGAGTATCGCTCGGTAATGGAGCAAGTGGCCAAAGTGCCCGGCGTCCGCGCCGTCGCTCCATTCAGCATCAACCCGATGATGCTTACCCACGGCGATGCCACGGCCACAGGGGTGTTGCTCAAAGGTGTCGAACCTTCGTCGAGCCTCGGCGTGGGTTTGCCCGAGGGATCACCTTACGTCCTCGATTTGCCCAAACAGATCACCGACGGGTCGTTCGTTGGATTGCGGGTTCCAGGCGCCAAACCCCCGGAGAGAAAATCGTCTCCGATGCTGCCTCCCGTTCCAAGGCTCGACGAAGGCCTCGACGGTGGTTTGCCCCGGAACGACGGAGGGACGTTCGGGCTGTTGCAAGCCATCGAAGAGGACATTCGCCAGAAAGAAGCCGCGGCACGCGCAGCGAAAAAAGACGCGGGCAAACCCGACGACAAACCCGACGACAAAGGGGACGAAGTCAGCATCGACGCGATCGCCGCGCTCGAAGCGACGCCCGCGGAAAAACTCGCCAAGGCCGACAAGGCCAAGAACGAGCCGCGGATCTCGGATGAATCGGATGCTCTCGACGGCGGCGTTGCGGATGGCGCGACCGAAGATGCCGGACCCGAAGGCGACGTCGAACCCGATGGCGGTTACGCCAGTGTTCTGCCGGATGACGACGAAGTCCCACCCGAAGTAGACCCGGACATCTGCAAAGATCCGGTCGCCGTCGCCAAGCTCCCGGGCATCGTGATCGGCAAGTCACTCTCCAATACCCTCAAGTTGAGCCTTGGCGATTGCGTGACGGTCACGTCTCCGACCATTGGGTATTCGTATTCGGGTGGAGCCATCAAGCCCCCCGTGGCGAAGCGCTTTCGCGTGATCGCGCTCTTCGAGGCCGGGTTTGACCAGTACGACTCGAAGCTCGTGTACACGGATTTGTACGAGGCCCAAGCGTTTTACGATCAGGGCGATACGGTCACCGGCGTCGAGATGAAGGTCGACGACATCGATAACGCCAAGAGCATCGCCAAGGCCATCAGCGTGCAGCTTGCGAGCGGTCTTTATCACACGATGGATTGGGAAGAGTTGAACCACGGCCTGTTCACAGCCCTGCTCATTCAGCAGATTTTGATGAGCGCCGTGCTCGCGCTGATCATCGTGGTCGCTGCGTTTACCGTCGTCGCGACGCTCATCATGGTCGTGCTCGACAAGACGAAAGAGATCTCCGTGCTCAAGGCGATGGGCGCAACCGACAGTCAGATCCTGCGCATCTTCCTCTACCAAGGCGGCATCATCGGGATCGCCGGGACATCGTTCGGCTTGCTGCTGGGTTTGGCCGTGTGCAAAGGCCTGCTCGTGTACGGATTCCCCTTGGATCCAAAGGTCTACTTCATCTCCCGATTGCCGGTGCAGGTTCGTCCGCTCGAATTCGTCATCACCGGCGTCATCGCGATCTTCATCTGCCTCGTCGCGACGATCATCCCCAGCGCTTACGCAGCTCGCCTTCGTCCCGCCGACGGCTTCCGCGCGCAGTAAAACCAAGCTGTACTTATTGGACGAACTCTTGGGGCAAACCGTTTGTCACGGGGTTTGTTTTCCCAAACTTTTCTCTTGCCTTTCCCATCCTCCCGGATTAGGGTAGGCTTCATGCTCGATCGCTACATGGCACCCGGTTATGTGACTGCGGATCAGGTAAAGCCCGGCGACCCGTACGAAGTCTCGGACGGTCATCGAATCGAGTTGTGTCCTGCGGGAGCTCGAGGGGGTCGGGCAAACCTTGTCGGAGCATCGGTTCTCGATACGGATCCAGCTGTCAAAAGCGCTGCGATCGATACGGGATTTTCGCCTCACCAAAAGATGCTTCGCGCTCCGGATATCGCCGTGGGGGATATCCCGGACACACCCGGGTGGGTGCGTGGAACAACGCCTCCCTTGGCCGTCGAATATGCCGACACGGGCCAGGATGAAGTCGAGTTGCAGAAGAAGATCGGGGAACTCTTCGCTGCTTCCACGCGACACGTCTGGGTCGTGCGCATGGAGGAACCTCGCCGCGTCGAGATTTACGAACCCGGTGTTCCCACGCGAGTCGTCTACACGGGCGAACTTTCCGCGCCCGGAATCCTGAAAAATCCGGTTCCCATACGCGCCCTTTACGATCGCGAAGCCGCGCACGAAGCAACGTTCCGAAACTTGCTGCAACGCAAGGGATTCAACAGCCTCGAAGAAGTCGAACGACGTGCCGTGAAAAAGGGAAGTCGTGAAGTTGCCAGGCGGGCTCGCCAGCGTGGACTCAAAGAAGGACTCAAAGAAGGACTCAAAGAAGGACACGCAGCGGGGCAAATCGACGGTCAGCGCCAAACCATTCTGCGCATGCTCAAAGTGCGTTTTGGTGACCTTCCGCTGGATGCCATTCATGCGGTCGAAACGGCATCTGCTCCGTTTCTCGACAAGATCACCGAACGATTGCTCTCCGCCCCTTCATTGGCGGCTGTTCTCGCCGAAGAATAATCAGCCCGGACGGTTGTAATTCGTATCTTCCAAAAGGATCACGTTCGTTTTCGAGCGTGTTTCGCCGACGTTCGTCACGTACACCGCCGGTTTGTCCTGGACCGGGCACACTTTTTCACACGCCCCACATCCAATACACAACGATGGATCCACATGCGGACGTTGCACATGCACCGTCGACATTTCCGGCTCTTGGCCATTTTCTCGAGCAATCGGTAAACGCCGAGGAATCGTGACTTCTTCGACCCAAATGGCTTTCGGCGACGTTGGACAGAATTCCTCGCACACGATGCACGGCGTCGCCATGGCCCAGGGCAAACAGCGTCCCTGATCATAAAAGGCCGTGCCTATAGAGACCGGTTTTTGCCCGAGTCCGAGCTTTTGCTCTTCCGTGATCTTTTGAATGGCTCCGGTTGGACAAACTTGACCGCACAAGACGCACGAATGCTCGCAATAACCAATGCGCGGAATCAGAATAGGCGTCCAAATGCCTTCGACACCCGCTTCGAAAAACGCCGGATGAAGCGCATTGTTGGGACAAACCTTCATGCATTCGGCGCAACGAATGCAACGTTCGAGGAACTCGCGTTCTTCGACCGAGCCCGGCGGACGAATCACGCGGTGGTCGTAATTGGCGTCGATGACATCTGCAATGCGCGCCGCAGGAATGACCGCCGCTCCCGCCGCCGCCGATGCGATCGCCGTGCGCCGGCCAGTATCCGGCTTGGTAACGGTGCTTTTGCGATTGGGAAGAAAACGAAACTTGATGACGTCTTCCGGACAAGCGTTTTCACAATTGAGGCATACATGGCATTCGTCTTGTCGCCACTTCACGCCGCCTTGAGGCGAATCGGCGCCTTGGCAATTGACGAGGCACAAATTGCAATCGGTGCACTTGGCGTGGTCTTTCTCCATGCCGAACAATGCAAACCGCGCAAAAACGCCTAGGAACGCGCCCAGCGGGCAGAGAACTCGACACCAGAATCGGGGAATGATCCGATTCATGAACAGCACGGCGACGAGCAGAATGCCGATGAACCAAGTGTGATGAAAATAAAATTGTTTGGACTGCCAAACTGTCTGCGCCAAAAAGTCTTGAGCCGCATCCGTCGCGGATTGCACGGGCCGAATGCCCGCTTGGCCCGAGACGAAGCTCGCCATGCCAAACACGTATTGAACGGCGGGGATCACCGCCAAACCGATGGCTCGAACAGCGACGCAAATGGGATCGAACAAGCCGCCGAGCGCACTGCCGGCCAACGCCGACGCGAGAAATGCGTAGAGCAGGTAATATTTTGCCCGTTGCCTGGGCGCTGTTTTGTTGGATTCGACGCGTTTGTTGCCGCGTAAATAACGGGAAGGAAAAATCCATCCGAAGAAATGATGCAATGTTCCGAAAGGACAAATCCACCCGCAAAAAACTCGTCCGAAGACCAGCGTCAACGCAAGCAGGCCCAACGACCATACAAGCCCGCGATAAATGGTATGTGTCGACAGAACCGTCATGGCCGCGACAAACGGATCCGCCAACAAAAACGCTTCCACGGGCAAGGGCAGGCGCACGGCAGTTTCGGCCGACGCAAACGAACCGCGAAACCCCGTTTGAAACAAAAAATAAAGAAAGAGCGCCAAAAACCCCGCTTGCGAAAAGCGACGAACCCACACCAGCACCCGAATGCTCAATCGCGCAGGAATGCCCGAACCCGCACGACCTTTTTGCTTCGGAGGCGCCGCTTTCGCCTGTTTTGCCGGAGATTCCGTTACTGCCGCCGCGCTGGTCACCGTCAAACCTCCACCCAGCGCAAGTCTTTCCAATGCATCGTTCCAAGACCCCGCTCGTGACCCATTTTGAGGTACGGGATTTCCTCCGCCGTCCGGCCGATCAATTCACACCCGTACGAGTCCGCGGCAACCTGATCCGTCGATGCAATCACCGTCCGCATTTCTTTGGCATCCGCGATATTTCCGCCTTGCGGACCATTACGCATGAGCACGCGCCATCCATCCACGACGGTCAACGTCGGCTGCATGAACGTCGCCAAATCCGCAATGGATACATCGATATTTTGGTGCAATCGATTCCGTCGCCCGCCCAACGAGCCATACCAGTTTTTCATGGCCGCGGTATATCGCGACAAATTGTGATGCTTCGCGATCGGTACGTTGATGACCTTGTCGGCTTGAATCAATGGCGTATACACCGGCCATTCGTCGAGCACTTCACCTTTGAGCCGCATGCTGCGAAATCGATGCGCCGCCGGCAATACGACCTCGGCGCCCACGTCATAAGCGGCTTTCCAAATGCCCGAACGCTGGAAACATCGATTCGGTTCGTTGCACGAAGCGTCTGTCACGACAACCTGCTTCGCGCCCGCGTCATACGCGAGCTTCACGACCTCGGCCACCACACGGGGATTGGTGTTTGCCGCGTGAATCGGGGTTCGATCCCAGCCGATGTTCGGTTTGACAACCACGACGTCGCCTCGCGAGACAAACCGTTTCATCCCGCCGAGCGCCGTGATCGCCTTGCGCACGAGCGCTTCCGGCTCGTTTTCGTTCTTCGCGATCGCCAAGCTCGGCAGATCCGTCAAGCCATCGTGCACGCGATGATCCCGCGTCTGCGGCTTCTCGCGCGTCGCCGAAACACCTACAAAACCGCGATCATAACGCAACTTGGCCAGCGCTCCCGCTCCACCGAGAACAAGCCCGGCCGCTCCAAGTCGTTGAAGTAATTCGCGGCGTGAAATGTTACGCATCGGAAGTTTCGCTTCTTAGCAAGTCATGCGCTTCGGGACAAGCTGCGCATGCATCGTCGCCACGATCATTCGTAGGGCTCGTTGTTGCCGCCGGGATTCGGCGCGGGCGCTGGAGAAGGTGGTGGTTCAGGGGCAGGTGAACCCGTGTTGACCGGCGTCGGTTGCGGAGTCGGGGCGGGGGTTCCGCCAGGTTTCGCCGATTCGAGTTGCCTGCGTAAATCATCGCGTTCCGTGGAGCACGAGTTTGCTTCGGTTCGCAAGCGATCGCGCTCTTCCGTCACCGTCTTGAGCTCCGTCTGCTTCTGCTCCGCCTGCGTCTTTTGATCGTCACGTTCCGTGGTGAGGCGCTGTTTGTCCTCTTTGCATGACTCGCTGAGTTTGTCATACATGGTCTTCATGTCGTCCGTGTCTTCACGGCATGCTTTCAGGACGTCACGATGCGTGTCGCGCAACTTGTTCATCTCATTGATGCACTCTTTTTGCTCGCCCGATCGACAAATCTTGTTTTGCGCTTCGAGACGTTCTTCGTACTCCTTCCGGTCGTTTTTCATGTCTCGGCTGCACTTGTCGTTGTCGCTTTGCGCCTTCACATACGAAGCGATGCAGCTGTCGAGGTTTCCAAGCGTTTCTTTTCCGGCGGCTTTCGCCGTCTCGACCTCGCTCATCAGCCGCAGTTTTTCCCGCTGGGAGAAGAACCAAAGCGCGGTGCCTGCTGCGCCGAGCATCAGCAACACAACGGCGATTTGAAACCGTTGCAAAAGCGACCGCTGTTTTTCCTGGGCCCGGACCTTCGCCCGCTCGATTTCGCGTTCCGGCTCGAGCAGCACATCGAGCTGCGCGGCGAGCGCTTTCATCGCCGGGCGTTTGGCCGGGTCAATCGCGAGCCAACGTCGCAATGCATCTTCGATGAGCTCGCGCGGTTCGCCCTCGACGTCCGGCAATGTGCCTTCCGGCAGCGGATGCGTCGCGCGGACCTTCAGCGACTTCAGCAGCTCTTCCAACGAGTTGGCCTCGTTCCCGGGAAAACGGGCTTCGCCGACCAGGGACACGAGGATCGTTGCGCCAAGACAATACGCATCCATTTTTTCGCTCAGCGGAGCGTTCAGGTCGCCACGCAGCTGGGCGAGCTGCTCGGGCGATGCATACAACGCGGTGCCCGCGACAAACGTCGCTTCACGCTCGGCGGCGGCGCCCAAGTCCAGCAGAATCGGATGTACACGGCCGCCAAAAACGGCCAGGAAAATATTCTCCGGCTTGATGTCCTGATGCCGCAAACCCGCCGCATGAAGCGCTTCGAGCCCTCGGGCGACCGCTGTGAAAATTTCGTACGCTTCGCGCAGATCCAAAGGTTTACGAGACAAACGCACATCGAGCGTTTCACCTTCGTACACGGGCATCGTGAGCCACACGTAGTCGTTTGTCATTCCATGGTCCTTCAGTTGAACCACGTGCGGATGACCCACGGTCGCCAGCATCACGAGCTCACGTTCGACATTGCGTCCCGCATAATGAGAACGGGGCAAAATCTTCAAGGCGACTTGATGCTCGGGAACGTCTTCGCGCTGAGCGACATAGACTTTTCCAAACATCCCCGCCCCGAGCAGTCGAGTCAGTCGATACACCCCGCCCACGACATCGCCGACGTTCGGTAATCCTTCCGTCGATACCGACGGCGGAGCCGGCGTGGTTTCTTCGGTGGAACGTCTGTTCGGCGGTGGATCGACGGTGACCGAGTAGGCTTTGACCGACGTTGTCGTGCGCAGCTTCGAGTTGGCTTTCACGTCACCGTCGAGTGTATCGCGATCTTTTTACTCACTGCGAGAAAGTGGCGCGGTTTGTTCCTCGTTCGTGCGTCGAGCACGTGATGCATCGCGGCGCCAACCCAAAAGGGATCCCACGACGAGCCCGGGAATCACGAAGTACACGGCGAATCGCAACGTATACAAAAGGATGGCTAGAGGCAGGACCCATAACAACCGGTCGCCGTTCGGCGATAAAAGGCTTTCCACGAGTCCCGCGGCATCGAGGGCCTGAGCGGCGATGAAATGCAGCAGCAAAACGGCTGCCGCGAACAACATGGTTCGTCGCGGAAAACGAGTTTGGCGAACGGGAACGGTCCCCGATACGGCGGTCATGGATTGCCTTCCCGACGACAATGTTTTTGCCATTTCTTCGTGGCTGTCGTCATGGCGAGCAAAATGGCATTACCGAGCGGCCCGCCGCTCAAGTAGCGCATTCCATTTGCGCGATGGATCGGGACGCCCCAGAAATCGGCGGTTCGGTAGAGGCTGGTGAACAGCTCCGCGTCGCCCTGCAATTTCGCGCTGGATAAACTGAATCCCGTCGCCGAGACGCTCACACCCAACACCACGGGTCCGGAATCGATATCCCCGGATCCTTCGTGGCCCGGAGCATATTCTCGAATGCCGCCATACCCCAAAAGAGTCGTGTGGTTTCGCGCGAGGGCGTCATGGAGTTTTTTGGCGAGCTCATCGTCCACGAACGACAGCGCAAATGCTCCAAGCGACGTGCCCGAGGCTCGAGGCGGACCCACCGGTTTTCCCGTCGCTGCGTCACCGGATTGGAACAACAAACCCGACTGCGAATCGATCCACTCCGCATATTTGGGTTTCCACGCCTTCCACCACGTGCGGGGTGGGGCTCCGACGGCGCAATCGTGCAGCGCAATCGAGGCGGCGACCATGGAGACATCCGCGGGATACGCTTCACCGGGATACGTTTCGAACAAACCGTGGGGCGCATCGGACAAACGTTTGGCCAAAGCTTCGGTCAAATCATCGTGCACGCGCGCGTGACGCGTCGTCGGATGGACGAGCCGGATCATCGACAAAGCGAGATTCGAATACCCCAAATACGCGTGACCTGTTCCGCCGGGCAAACCATCGAAACCGAACGCGCCCCATGCATCCGTGCCAAACGCATTTGTCGACGATGAGATCAATTGCTCCGCGCACTTTTCCATGGTCGGCGCGTAAACTCCGGCCAGCTCCGGATGGTGCAGAATCACGTGGCCCAAACCCAGTGCAGCCATCGTGAATGTTCCAAACGCCCATTCTCCGTCGAACCTTGCATTGCCGGTATGAAATGCCGACGTCGCGACGCCCGAATCCACGAACGACCGGACTTCATTCGCCAAGGATATTTGTGCGGATTTCTCGTCGTTCAAGTAGTGCCGAGCCGGGTACCCGCTGATGAATCGTGGCGGAACGACGGCGCATGCTCCAATCAGCAGCAGGCGTAGGACGAAGCCGACGGATCGACGCCGGATCATCGTGGAATTGTCTGTCGATGGGGCTCGGGTCGTCGTCACGAATTCTTTCTAGTTGGACAGTTCAATGAGGAACGCGTCGAGTGAGCTGATCGTGGTTGAAGTCAATGCAGGTTTAACTTCCAAGATTTGGCCTTGAAATCCGCCGCCGACGTAGAGGCTTCCCGTGGCTTTGCCGTGGCCGATCGCGAGGGCCACTTGCGATGCGTCGTCGCCGAAACGCCGCGCCCAGTATGCTCCGCTGAGATCGGCGTGCACCTTCATGACGAATGCGTCGATGCCTTTGCTTTGCCCAACGGATACCAATCCTGGAAATGGCAATGATTGTTCGTACGCGCCGGCGAGGATGATATCCCCGACCGGATCGATGGATACGGCATGCAGCTCTTGTTTACCGGCGACGTTTTGCGTGAAGCTGTTCTTGATGCCGCCATTGCCCGGGTCCAACACGGCCACGAAATAATCCGGCTCCGTGCTCGGGGCGTCATTGGTGTAAGGACCGTCGGGCAACTCGACGGTACCATGATAATGGCCTCCGAAGACAACCTTGTCCGGCGACGCGGCCAGTGCCCGTACATCAATTTGTGCGTTTGTCCCGCTTCCGGGGATACTGGTCGTCCAATTCAAGGTATTGCCGTCCGTGGTCAAATTCGAAACGATGATGTCGGGTTCCTGTCCTGCATTGAACGTCGTGCTACCATTGGGTGGAGCAAGGACTGTATCATTGACGATTTTCGAAGCGATCACGATTGTCGAGTTGTCAATGACGGCCACGGCTTCGACACTTTGCTCGCCCGTCCCCTTGAGTTGATGTGCCCAACGATATGCGCCATCGGCCGACAAACTCGCGACGAACCCGTCCGAATCGTCGGCCGTGGGAAGCTGTTTGTCCGCGAACGTGGGGGTTCCCTTGTATTGACCGACCACGTAAAGGTTGTCCATGGAATCTGCGGCAATGGCTTTGATCATGAGCGTATCCGCGCCACCATGAAACGAAGCGATCTTCAGCAGCTCGTTGGTGTCGAATCGCGCGATGAAACTATTGGTAGAAGTCGTCGCTGTTGCCATGGGAGCGCCGGGAAGGGTCAACGTGCCATTGTTGAAAACCCCCGCGATGACGACATCTCGGCTGTTTGGCAGGACGACCACGCCGGTAGCGGCGGCACCATTGGGGCCACCGGGCGTGGTAAAATTGAACTTGGAAGACCAGTTCTCGGGCGTCCCGTCCGCACGACGACGCCAAGCCAGCACGCGCGGCCCCATCGGCACGGCCCCCCAGACGGCTGTTCGCATTCCAACTGCAAATACATTGCCATTTTCAAGACCTGCGGGGGTTGACGTCGCGATGCTCAAGAAAACATCGTCTTGCTGCGATTGCATGATTGCGGTTGCATACGGCGCGATAGGAGTTCCCGTACATTGGGGGGTTCCATCGCAATTGACGTCTGCGGAGCTGTTACAGTATTCCGCAGTCGGTATCGTTTCTTGGCCGCATTCACCCCAGCTGAGGTCGGCCAAACACGTCGGTTCGGCTGCCCGGCAAATTCCCTTATTGAGCGTTCCTGTCGGGCCGGTATAAGGATCGCAGCTCGGCTTCGAATCGGCTGGGCACAACGAGGCATTGCCGGCTTGTCCACCAGAACCGCCATTCGAAGCTCCCGCGGCCCCGCCGGAATTCGCTGTGGGAAGTTCGTACGTACAACCCGAATCCAAGCTCAAGATCGACGAGAAGGTCAAGCCAAACCCCCACGCCGCAAGTCGATGGTTCATTCAATTTCTCCGCTACGAATCACAGGTCGATTGTCGGTCAAGAGGGCCGAAAGCAATCATATCGAGTCGTTCGGAGGTGTCGTCAAGCGGGAAGTCTGCCCGCTCGAACCTTCATCGATTGTGCCGATTGCCTCCGAATTGGAGCTCGCCTCGGATATCGCGCCGTCGCCGCTCGGCACGTATCCACTGCGTTGTGTTCGTCGGGTTGTAACGAAACGTCCGAACCTCGAGTTCGACGTTCTTTCTTCCCGGACGTACCGCGTTCGCAGTGGCAAGAGAATGCGTTTTGCGCCATCATCCCGGCCGCGACATCGTTCGGTTTATCGCAACGAACCAAGTCGACGATTGGCATCGGAAACTTGCGCAGCGAATGACGACATCGGTAAGAAGGAGCCACCATGGCCACGCCCACCAACTTGATCCTCGTCCCCGTTGATTTCGAAGCCGCATCGACGAAGGCGCTCCAAATTGCGAAAGATCTCGCTGCGCGTTTGGGTGGCGAAGTCGTGATCGCCCACGTCTATCAACTGCCCGTGTACACGTATCCCGGGCTCGAACCATCGATCATGCCCGGCTTTCACGCCGAAGTTACCTCCGCAGCGGAACGAGCCGTGAGTGCTCTGGCGCAACAAGAAGGCAATCTTCGAGCGGTGCTGCGTCAAGGTGATCCCGCTACGGAAATTCTCGCCGCCGCCGAAGAGCTCAAAGCCTCGATGATCGTCATGGGTACGCACGGTCGGCAGGGTTTGGCGCACCTGATCCTCGGCAGCGTCGCCGAGCGCGTGCTTCGCAAGAGCAGCGTTCCTGTTTTGTCGGTACGCGTCGAGTAAACTCGTTCAGGCGCGTCTGATGCCCCGGTATCGCCTTGCCGATCTCGCGCTCTTGCCGAACGTCCTGAGTGCGCTTCGTTTGCCTTTGGCGGTGGCGTTTCCGTTTGTCGTGGCGAATCCGCATGCGGCGCTCGGGGTGTTGTTGGCTTCGGGTCTCACCGATGTGCTCGATGGTTGGCTTGCGCGTCGTCGCGGGCAGGTGACTGCGGTCGGAGCCGTCGTCGATCCCATTGCGGACAAGGTGTTTGCGACGACGGTCGTCGTGACGTTGCTCGTGCGCCACCAGCTGCCTTTGTGGGCCTTGCCGGCGCTGCTCGCGCGCGAGATCTTGGAAGCGCCGCTGGTCGTGTGGGTGCTCGTGAGTCAATCGTTTCGCGGGGCGCGCAAAGCGGCGGCGCGGGCGAACGTGCCCGGAAAACTCGCCACGACCGTCCAGTTTGTCGCGGTACTCGCTGCGATCGCCGCTCCGGAAATCCTCGACGTCACCCTGGTGGCCTCGGCGATTGCCGGCGCTCTTGCGGGCGTGTCGTATTGGCATCGTGAGTTACACCGCGTGCGTCATGCGCAGCGGAATCTGAAAGCCAAGCGTAAGGTTTGAGTATCCTCGTGCGTTGCTCGTGCGCGCATGCATCGGGATCCGTATACGATGCGCGTGTTGCGCTGCGTCAGCGTGATCGTTTGGGGACAAACCAACATGTTGCAGATCAAAAGATGGGTTGCGTACGGGTGCCTCGGTTTGCACCTATTTTCGATCGGTTGTGCCTCCTATGGCGAAGCGACGGCTGCCGCGCCGATGATGCCTCGCGGGGATTCCGCCGTTGTCTCGGGCCCCGCGACGCGGGCGAACGAGCAGATGGATTCACCGCGATCGTTCGAGTCGGTGACCGCCGTTGCCGCGGGATCGTCGGACGCGGACATGTGGAGCGGCGGAGAATCCGACAACTCGTTCAAGAAAGATCTGTCGATTCGCGAAGAGGCCCCGCCGCCTCCTCCGGCACCCGGGTTTGCTACGCAAAACCCAACACCTGCTCCGGCCAAACCCGCGGATCCAAGCTCTACACCACCGGCGACGACGCTCCCGGCAGACGGCAAAAAAGGTAACGACGGTACACGGACCGAAACGACGTCGACCGCGCATGCTCCCATGCTCATCTACACCGGCCACGTGCAAATGGCCGTGTACGAAGTGCGAAGTTCCCTCGGAGAAGTGGAGGTTTTGGCGCGCAGCATCGGGGGTTTTCTTGCCAAACGCGACGATCGATCGATCACGATTCGCGTGCCTGCGTCGCGCTTCGAAGAGGCCATGCGCCGCATCGAAAAGATGGGCGACATGATCAGCCGTGACGTCCAAGTCGAAGACGTGACCGAAGAATTCAACGACGTCGATATCCGGCTCAAGAACGCTCGTGCCGTGCGGGAACGTCTGGAACAGCTGCTTTCGAAGGCTGCAAAAGTCGAGGAATCGATCCAGATCGAAAAGGAGCTCGAGCGTGTGGCGCTGATCATCGAACGTCTCGAAGGCCGCATGAAGTTCCTCAAAGATCGCGCGGCGTACTCGACCATCACCGTCACGTTTCAGCCGCGATCGGCCGTAGAACTGGGCAAACGTCCGTTCAACCTGCCTGTTCCGTGGCTCTACGAACTTGGACTCGGGCGTCTGTTGGCACTTTGAGGGGGTTTGTCATGAAACATCTTTGGAGTACCAACGTGTTTGTCTCTGCTCGGTTCACCTTCGTTTTCGCTGCGGCGATGCTCATCGGTTCCGGATGTCGTCCGTTTGTTCCGGCCACACCGCCGGGGTTCGTCGAACTGGAAGATCGCTACTCTTCGAGCGAGTATCGAGCGACGACGGCCGATGGTGTGGTGATTGGAATTCGCGCGTTCGACAACGAGCCGAAGGGGGAAATGGCGTTTTGGGTGCGGGCGATCGAAAACCGCATGCGCGATGCCGGTGGATATGCGCTCATCGAAAAGCGGGAAGTGAAAAACCGCGGAGGTTTGACCGGTACGGAGCTACGGTTTGGCCATGATGAAGGCGACGAACCTTATCTGTACCGCATGTCGATTTTCCTCACGGACAAGCGCGTCTTTCTCGTCGAAGCCGGCGGATCGAAGGCGCAGATGGAGCGCCAGTCGGAGCAGATCGACTGGGCGATCAAGAACTTCCTGCAGAAATGATGCGCGCTCGGGGCGTTTGTCTCGGAACAATCAGCCCTTCAAAGCAAAGCGATCTCGTTACGCCAAACCGATTTTTGCGGCGACCCTCCATCGAACTCGGTTGGTGATCCCTGTTGCGGCTCCGGATTTTTGCTCGTCGTAGTTCGTGCCGTTTGCTTGGCTTTTCGTTCTCGTTCGGGTAGCCTGGCCCGAGCGAGCGCTCGACCGTCATGCCCCCTGCCCAAAGCCCTTTTTTGCCCGGTGATGTCATCGCCGGCAAATACCGCGTCGAGCGTCAGCTCGGAGCGGGCGGGATGGGTGTTGTCTTGGCCGCGACGCACCTGGATCTGCTCGAACCTCGGGCGCTCAAGTTTCTCTCCGAAGCAGCTCTTCAAGATGCCGAATCGGTCGAGCGATTTTTGCGGGAAGCGCGTGCCGCATCGCGCCTCAAGAGCGAGCATGTCACGCGCGTGTACGACGTCGGTCGCCTCGATACGGGCATGCCGTTCATGGTCATGGAGTACCTCGAAGGCACCGATCTTGGAGCGATGCTGAAGGCCGGAGGGCGCATTTCGACGCCGGTCGCGGTGGGGTACATTCTGCAAGCGATGGAGGGTTTGGCCGAGGCGCACGCGATGGGGATCGTGCATCGGGATCTGAAGCCGGCGAACCTTTTCTTGACGTTTCGCCCTGATGGCACCGAATGCGTCAAGGTGCTCGATTTTGGAATATCGAAAATCAAAGGCGGCATGGCCGAGGACATGGACGTCACCAAAACGCATGCCGTTTTGGGCTCACCGCATTACATGTCGCCCGAGCAGATGGAATCCAGTCGCGACGTGGATGCGCGGAGCGATATTTGGTCTTTGGGTATTTTGCTTTATCAATTGATTACGGGGGAATTGCCTTTCAAAGGCAGAACCATGACCGAAGTCGTGGCGGTTGTTTTTTCCAAACCGCCCATTCCGCCGACGAAATTGGTCGAAGATCTTCCGGTCGAGCTCGAGCAGGTCATCTTGGGGTGTTTACAACACGATGTGACCAAACGGCCTCAAAATGTCGGCGAATTGGCGAAACAGCTCGAACCCTTCGCGCCGGCGGGGGTCGTCGCGGCCGTCGAACGAATCGTTCGTTTGTCGCAAGCGCCCATTGCGATGCGTTTGTCGACGTCGAATTCGGTGTCGGTCTCGCGATTGCTCGACGGCGCTGCTTCTCGGGCCACTGCGTCGAATGCCCCCGCTGTTTCTCCGGACGCACCGGGCGACGTGCGGCGTGGCAAGTCGCAATCGGCCTCCACACCCATTGAGCTGCGGCAGGATGCCGCGGTGGTCGAGCGCATGAACGAAGTGACGCTTCAGCAGCCCGGATCCGTATCCGGTGCTTGGGGCGGGACAGCTTCGGGCGTTGGACGACGACGCATTCCCGCGGCGGCCATTTTATTGGTTTGTGGGGCGATGCTCGTCGGCATTGCCATTGCCATTGCCGTCGTTACCAGCAAGTCGCCCGCCCTATCGGATGCGCCGGTCGCTTCGGTTGTCGCGGCAAACTCGATTGAGTCTCCGGCGGCGGCCTCTGCGGCGCCTTCCGCGACGGTGGCTGAGGTTTCCGAACCTGCGGCGTCGACAACTTCCTCCGCCGACACCGCAACCACATCGAAACCGCGTTCGACGGGACGAACAAGACCCACTTTGCCGTCGGGGACCGGTAAGGAAAAAGATCCGTTCGGGATGGACCGCAAATGAATCGCCAAGCTCGTATCGGAATCGTTGCGTTGCTCGTCGCATGTTCCGGGATGCTGATGCAGTCGCGGGCGCACGCATCGGACGAAAGTCGCGAGAAAGCGGCGCAAGAGTTTTTCGTGCAAGCCATGCGGCTCATGCAAGCGAAGAAATACGCCGATGCTTGCGAAAAATTCGCTCGATCGCAGGAGCTCGATCCGGGCATGGGCACGCAATTTCGTTTGGCGGAGTGTTACGAAAAGCTCGGGCGTTTGGCCACCGCGTACGAACAATACGTGGCGGTTGCGGACGCGGCGCTGGAAGCTGGAAAAAAAGACCGGGAAACGGTGGCTCGAAAACGCGCCGGCGCGCTCGAACAACGTGTTGCCCGATTGACGATCGTCATCAGCCCTGCATTGCTCGAAGTACCGGGATTGGAAGTGGTTCGGGACGGAGCGGTTGTTCCGAAAGAACAATGGGGCAAGCCGGCATTCATCGATCCGGGCGATCACGTGGTGGCGATCAAAGCGACGGGACGGTTGCCGCTCGAAAGTAAGTTATGGGCGGAAGGTGCGGCGAGGCTCGTCGTGAACATCACGTCCTTGGAAAAACCTCCACCGGTTGCTGCGCCGCCACGCAGTAAAACTCCGGCGATCATCATGGCCGCCGGGGGCGGGCTCGGATTGGTTCTCGGCGGGACATTTTTGGGGGTGCGGGCTTTGAAAATATCCGATGCGCAAGCATTGCATGATGAAATCAAGGCGGCCGGCGGGCATTGTCGAGTTGATCGGCAGGCCGAGTATGCGGCGAGATGCGATGCATTGTCTTCGGCGACGTCGACGGGCGATATTTTGGGGACCACGTCGATCATCAGTTTTGCGTTGGGCGTCGGAGCGCTCGGGGCTGCGGGCGTGTATTTGCTTTGGCCCGAGCCGAGCGTGCAACAATCGGGCGGATTGAATCTGCGTTTTCTGCCTACGGTTTCACCGAGCATGACGGGACTCACCGTCATGGGGACGTTTTGAGGTGCAACATGCGCTTGTCTTCGATTGCGATGGCCCTCGGTTCAACGACGATGCTCGGTTTGTTCTTTTGGGCCTCGGGATGCTCGAATCTTTCCGACGATTGCGAGCTCAATCTGAATTGCCCTCCGGTTTACGTCGAAAAGCCGAATTGTAGTCAGCAGGTTTTTCCCGGTGATTGCGACGCTTGTTTGCAGACGAATTGCTGCAAAGAGATGTCGGATTGCACTTCGAACAGCACGTGCCTTGCGTATTGCGTGGCGAATATTTTGCCGAGCCCTCCCGAATGCACGATGGTGGCGGGGGATTTGAAGACGAAATTCGATGCCGTCACGACGTGCATGACAACGAAATGCCCGGACAAATGTCCGGCTGCCGATGGCTGCAATCCCGTTACGCACAATGGTTGCACGACCGATGGCTCTTCGTGTGATCTCGCGTATCCCGGCGTATTCGGATGTTATTCGGCCGTGGGGACTCCGGCGAAAATTTGCGAAAAATGCGATTTTCATAATAAACCTTATTGCGGCTCGGGGCTGCGGTGTCATCCGGTCACGAATACGTGCGCGCGATATTGCTGTGATGATACCGATTGCGGAACGGGGCGTTGTGAAACGGATCCGATGCTCGCGTTTGGCGCGGAAATCGCCCGGCCCGACAACAAGGTCGGCATTTGCGTGACCAAGGATCCGATGATGCCCGGACCCGCGTGTGATGCGCCGATGATGCCCATGACCGATGGCTCGTGTTTCGCCGGGTATCCAGGCAAGTGATTTCATTGTCGAGCACGACGAACACCAAGAAAACGACGTCGTTGCCCCGCAAACTATCAAGCTGGACCTTGCTTGCGGCCGATGCCTTTGCTACGCCGCTGCGGGTGCGACGTCTCATTCCCTACGCGTTTGTCTTGTCCACGTTTGTCGCGGCACCCGCGTCAGCTCATAACGGCGGTGCGAGCGGCCCGGTGTTGGATGTTCCCCGACCGCCCGATGGCGACGGCGCCACGGCGCACGACATCGTGAAAGATGTCGAAGCCAAAGCTTCGGATGCCAAAGCGAAGAAGGTCGTCGCGTCGTCGGTGGAGCACGCGAAAGAAGCGCTCGAACGTGCGCACGGAGCTCGCGCTGCGGGCGATGCGAAACACGCCCATGTTCTCGAAGGTTTGGCGCTCGAATGGGCCGAGAATGCGCGGGATTTGTTGCGGGCGGCGGCGGCGGAACAGGCGGCGGTCGGGGCGGCGGACAAAGCGCGCGAAGCGGCTGTTCGTGCCGAACGTGCCCGAGCATTGCTCGAAGAAACGCAAGCGCGTCGTGGGCGTGCGGATGCCGAGCTGGAAAAGGCGCTCACCGAAGAAAAAGAAGCGCGCGAACGAGCTGCCGCCACGGAAGAAGCTCGACTCGCCGCAGGAAAAGCCGCGGCAGGCAAACCCGCGGCCAAACCCGGCAAGTCCGATAAAGACAAACCATCGTCCACCAAGGCATCCGGCAAAAACGGCGGCGCGAAGAAATCCACGGGTACGCCGAAGAAGAAGGGCAAGTGATGAAAAGGCTCTTGGTCGTTCCGTTTGTCCTGGCCTTACAAGCCTGCGCCCCGGTTCCTCGTCCGCCGGTATTCGCCGAAGTGCAGGCTGTGCGTGAAAATCCGGCGTCGGCCGAAGATCGCAAGCTTGCTCCGACCGCGTATGCGCACGCGGACAAACTTCATGCGGAGGCGAAAGCCGCTTTCGATGCCGGCGACGTTGCCGGTTCGCAACTGCTCGCGGAACGAGCGCTCGCGGCGTACGGCCACGCGCTCGTGTACGCCCGTATCGCGCGTGCGGAGGCTCAAGCGAAAGAGGCGGATGCCGCGCTGGCCGCATCGCAAACCGAGATCGCCGCGCTCGATGCGGAGCAGGCGCGGGTGTCGGCCGAAGTGGCCGCTCTCGAAGCTCGTATTCGCGTTTCAAAGGACGCACAGCCGGTTGTTGCGTCGGGCCAAACCTCGGGGGATCGCGAGGTCGCGCGACTTGCGGCGGCGCGTTCGTTGGCGCTCGAAGCAAAGATGTTGTGCACGGGGGCGCGTTTGCTTTTGCCGTCGATCCCCGCGGGCACACCGACCCCTGTCGGCGCGCCGGAACGTTCGGCGCTGATGTCGCAGCTCGATGAAGCGGAAATCGTCGTGACGAAGACGAACGAATCGATCGCTTCCGGGGGTTTGGCTCCGATTGATTTGGCGACGCGCGCACGAGCGTCGTGTTTGTCCGTGCTCACGAATATGCGTCGCAGCATGACGGCGGCATCAAAAGCGCCCGGGACGGGGGATGCGCTTCTGGCCGAGATTTCCACGACGCGGCAGTTTTCACCGTTCCGGGACGAACGAGGGATCGTCGTCACGTTGCGCGATGCGTTTAGTGGAGACAAACTCGCGCCCGCGGCGAGCCAACGCATCGACGTTTTGGCGAAAATAAGCAAGGCGCATCCGGCGTTTCCGTTGGCGGTCGTCGTGCATCAGGACAAAGAGCCGGCGGCGAAGGACGATGCGACGTCGAAGGCGCATGCGGATGCTTTGACGAGTGCTTTTCGCTCGGCCGGTATCGCCTCCGTCAACGTTTTGCAGGCCGGAACCGCCGCTCCGGTCGTCGATCCGCGTAGCGCGGAACGAAAGCGCAACGCACGGGTCGAGATCATCTTCGTCGCGCCGGAAACTTTTTAGTACAATGGTGTCCTTCGTCCGATGCAAACCCACTTCATGATGCGATCTTTTTCGGCTGTTTCGATGGTGATGCCCGTGTTCGCGGCCGCGCTTGCGGGGTGTGCGGACCCGGCGAAACAAGAGCAAATTGCCATCGACGTGTTGGCGAAGGTCGCCCCGTTGGCCGATGCGGAAGTGGCGCAGGTTCGTCGTGGTCTACCACCCGGCGCGAAATTGCTCGGCGAACATATCGATACCGAGCCCGACATGAACCTCGTGGCCCTTCAGCGGGTCGTGCGAGGAGCTCGGGTCAACACCGAAGATCTCCGGACGTCGAAGTGCACGTTTTTCTCGTTTGCCGATCCCGCCGGTGTGGTGCTGCGCAGCGAAATCGACCCCGACAATTTGGCTCAAAAGCAAATTTTCACGGTTTTTCCGGGATTAAAAAAGGCGCTGGAGCCGAATGCGGGGATCGTCGAAGCTTGGGGCGACATGGAGGAGATCCGTGCGGCCAAAGCCGGGCCCGAGCATCAATGGGTTTTGGCGCATGCGGTCAAGGATAAGGAAGGACAAACCAAAGGGATTTTCGTGACGGGTTGGTCGTTACGGCGATTTGCGTATCATATCGATCAAGCGGCGAAGGATGAATTGGTCAAGGCCGCGGAAAAATCCCGGGCGGTCAAGGTTCCTTTGGTTTACGTATATTTGGTCAAAGACGGCAAAGCGTTTGGCGGACCGATTTCTCCCGAAGTCAACGCGCACGCGATTGAAGGCTTGGATTTGCCGGCGAAAACGCAAAATGGCGTATTTCGCGGACACGTGGAAGTCACCGGGCGCATGTTCGGCGTGGCGGCTCAAAAAGCTCCGAGCATCGGCGAATCGATCATTCTTTCGGTCATGATCTCGGAAGTGTGACGTGAGCAAGGGCGCGAAAAAGCCTGTCGCACCTACCAAGACAAACCCTCGTCGCCGGAAGATATTCGTTCTTGTTCTGGCGATTCTGCTGCTCCTCGCCATCGATCAGCTTGGTGTGCGTCGTTTGTCGGGGCGCGATTTTCCCGTCACAGATCCGTTGGGAGAAACGCTTCGCGCGCATGTGCTCGAATTGGCCAAACCCGCGTGGGAGGGTCGAGTTCCCGGGACGGAAGGTAATCGAGCGGCGGCGCGATATTTGGAAGATGCGCTCAAGGCTGCCGGAGTCGGTCCATTTCCGTCGGTTGGAGGATATCTCGCGCCATTGCCGGATTCTCGATTGGGCCACAACGTGCTTGGATGGTTACCCCCGGACGAATCCAACGCTTCGGGCGTGATCGTCTTGGGAGCGCATTTCGATCACGTCGGCCCGCAGCCGGAAGGCGTTTTGCTTGGGGCTGATGACAATGCGTCGGCGGTGGCCGTCGTGTTGGGGGCGATTCCGCAACTCTTGGCGATGAAGCCGCGGCCTTATGGCATAGCGATAGCGTTTTACAACACCGAAGAGGCTTATTTCGGTACGTCGCGGCAAGGTTCGCGGGCGTTTGCGGATGCATTGCCTCCGGAAATCGGGTCGCAGAAGTCCATCCGTTTGTCCATTGCGCTCGACCTCATTGGAGGAGTCGTGTGGCGACGAACGGCGGATTCCATTTATGCCGTCGGCGCCGAAAAAACGACCGGTTTGCCCGCGATTGTGGATGACGTTCACGAGGACGGCCTGAACGTATTGCGGCTTGGGATTCATTCGGTTGAAAATATTCCCGGGTATCGTCCGTCGGCATTTTCGGATTACGATGTTTTTCGAGACAACCGAGTGCCATTTTTGTTTTTATCGAGCGGCCGGACGCCTCGATATCATCACGCGACGGATCTTCCGGACACGCTTTATTACGATCGCATGGCGCGGACGTCGCGCTGGATTGCGAAATTGATCGCGCGAACATCGCAATCGAAAGAACCGTTCGTATTCGAGGCGAAGGGCGAAGATTATGCGGCGGAGCGCGATGCGCTTCGTTGGGCCTTGCAGGACGCCGTAAAACCTTGGCGCTCCATTGCCGGGACCAGTCCCATTACGGCATTTCGACTCCTCGGAGATAGCTCGCGTCTCGAAGCCATGACGGATCCACTGCACGTATGGACATCGGCGGACGCATTGGCCATTGAACGCGCAAGTTTTCGCCTTCAGTGTTTGCTGTATCAATATCCCATCTGCTTTACGCTCTGACCACGATCTTCTAGAGTGAGCGTTGCCATGCGTCATTCCTTCTATTCTTCCATTGCGTTGGCTTGCGTGCTTGCCGCGTGCGGCCGGTCAAACCTGGATGATATTTTCGATTCGGCAAACCCGACGGGCGGCCCGGGAGCCGGAGGTGATGGTTTGACCGGTGGAACCGGTGGAACCGGTGGAACCGGTGGAGCCGGCGGTATCGGCGGAACCGGGGGCGGTGTCGGCGGCGTAGGCAATACGGGAGGAATGTCTTCGAGCTCCAGCAGCGGCGTTGGAGGAAGCCCGGGCTTTTGCGGAGATGGCGTCGTGTCGTCCTCCGAGGAATGCGACGACGGGAACTTCGATCCGAATGATTCATGCGTTGATTGCCGTTTGGCTTCGTGCGGCGACGGCATCGTTTGGATTGGCGTCGAACAATGCGACGACGGCAATTTCAATACCGGGGACGAATGTCCCAAGTGTCAAAAAGCCTTTTGCGGGGATTTCTTCGTTTGGGTGGGCGTCGAGCAATGCGATGACGGCAATACGACCAATGGTGACGGTTGTTCGAGCACGTGTCAGCTCCCGGCGTGCGGCAATGGAGTCATTGACGTCGGCGAACAATGCGACGACTCGAATATGAGTGCAAACGACGCGTGCATCGGATGCATCAAGGCCAAATGCGGCGATGGGTTTGTCTGGACAGGTGTCGAACAATGCGACGACGGCAATACGATCGACGGCGACGGCTGCTCGAGCAAGTGCACGTTGTCCGCGTGCGGAGACGGCGTCCCGGATCCGGGTGAACAATGCGACGACGGCAATCCCAATCCCAACGACGCGTGCATAGCTTGCGTCAACGCCAAGTGCGGCGACGGGTTTGTCTGGACGGGCGTCGAACAATGCGACGACGGCAATGTGATCGACGGCGACGGTTGTTCGAGCAAATGCCAGGTGCAAGCGTGCGGAAACGGAATGGTCGAACCGAACGAGCAATGCGATGACGGCAATACGAGCGTCAACGACGCCTGCATCAATTGCTCGAACGCCAAGTGCGGCGATGGGTTTGTCTGGACGGGCGTCGAACAATGCGACGACGGGAACGTCACCAACGGCGACGGCTGTTCGAGCGCTTGTCTCTTGCCGAAATGCGGCGATGGCAACCTTGATCCCGGCGAACAATGCGACGACGGCAATACGACCAACGGCGACGGCTGTTCCAGCACGTGCAAGCTCGCTCAATGCGGCGACGGGTTTGTCGATTCAACCGAGCAATGCGACCTGGGATCACAAAACGCCGATCGTCCGGCGCTTTTGGTGAAGCAGGGCAGTCTCCAATTTGCAGTTCGTCCCATCGATCGAACCGCCAATCCGGTGACATTCTACGCGTATGGATCCGGTAGTAGCCACACGGGCTACGAGGTTCTTCAAGGGAGCCGAATTTACTTCTACCGCGACACTACGACGGGAAACTTGAACCTCATTTTCCATCACGGCATCGACAAGAACTCGAGCGGACAAACGCAACCTCCCGGGCAGGTCTCGTGGTCCGTTGCGGGTTTGCCCAATTCCGTCGTGGTGCTCGTCGCGGATGACAACGCCGGTGAGATCGCGAAGTCATCGCCCACCACGCTGACGACACAATGGAAATTTCAAAACAACTCGGATGGCGGCGCCATCGGGACATTCCCGTTCCCCGGCAATTTCACGGTGACGATTGCCCCGACATTCACCGGAGCGATCAACAATTGGTCTTGGATCAACGGGGATGAAGCCCTGACTTCGTTGGATCTCACGCAAACGGTGGAGATCTCTTCGTTCTCGACCCCCTCGGCCTGCCGCCTCGACTGCACCGTCCCCGCGTGTGGCGATGGGATTCTCGATGGTGGTGAAGTTTGCGATGACGGCAATACCGTTGGCGGTGATGGTTGTGCGGCCAACTGTGGCTCACTCAATTGAGCTTCATCGAGGTCGCCGGTTTGGAGATGTTTCTCTTGGACGGCATGACGGTGTGCGTTTGTGCATCGGATCATGCTAGCGTCGTGCGCGGAGATAATCGGAGACGATGCCTGCAAACATCGATCAGATGCTGAAGGTTTGTCGCGAAGTGATCGCGCCGCTCGTGCGTGCGGATCAAGGTGAGATTTACCTCGTCGCGGTAGAGCCCGACCAAATTACGCTGCACCTTGCAGGCATGTGTGCCGGTTGTCCGGGCGTGAACCTGACGGTCAAGGGCGTCATCGAACCGGCCGTGCATGCGGTGGCCCCGACCGCGCGGGTGGTCGTATCGAGCGGGATACGAATCCCCGAAGGCGCATCCGTCATCAGCTGAACGTTACGTTCGGCCACGTGTCTGGTTTGTTCGGACGATCCGCACCGGTTCGTCCGGGGAACGATCGTCGCACGTGCGTGTCCGGCGCCTTGGTTTTTCCCGGGCGCATAAACGAAAAGGGCGAGCAGGTATGCTGCTCGCCCTCGTCAGGTTTGTCGGAGGTGTCTACGACAAACTTCGTTCACTTCTTCTTTTTGTCGTCCTTCGCGGGAGCGGGAGGCGGTCCGGGAGGAGCGTCTTCACCACGCGCTGCTGCGCGGACGGCGGGATCGACGTCATCTTCCACGACCGGCTTGTTGGCGCGGAGGGCGTCGATGTTGTTCAGCGTCGCGAGGTCTTCGTAGACGATCGCGGCGGCTTCTTCATGCCGTTCGACAAGACGAACGTGCGTCGTGGCGTCTTTCCAATCGACGGTCGTGACGTAGATCTGTTTGTCGGGGTTCGGCGCAATGATTCGACCTGCCGCGCCGTATTGTGTCGAGAGTTTGACCGCGGCGTCTTGGAACGTCTTGCCGTAGGGGCTCTTCTCGGAGAGCGGGATCTCGTCGATGATCTTCCAGAGTCGATCTTGGATGAAGAAGAAGTGCCGGGTTTGTCCTTTGCGACCCAGCGTCAACAACGATTCTTTGTTGCGGTACGAGTATTCGCCTTTGAGGGGCGTGGAATCGAGGGCCACGGGCAGGGTGCCGAAGTCGATGCGGCTGCGGCGGAAGATGCTTTTTTCTTCCGAGACGGCCAGGTCGAGCTGCTTCATTTTGATGCCCGGCGACGTCGCTTGGTAGACGGGCTTGTACTCGACGTCGAGCATCTTATCGATCGCCGCGTGGGTTTCTTTGACCGTCATGCCCCAGCGCAAATTCGCGGTTGACGGGGGGATTTCGATGGGTTTGACCGCTTGTGCCGGACCTGTCGGAGCTTCGACCTTGTCGGTCTTCTTCTTCTTCTCCGCGTCGGCATTGGTGGGCGCCATGATCGCTGCAAGGCCGAATGTCGTTGCCAAGAGTGCGCCCCAGATCTTGTTCGCCTTCATCTGCTCAGTTCCTCCGCCGTGTCGGCTCGCAGCCGAACCTTGGACTCTCGAAGTCATGGACCGTATGCGGGCAAGTGCACGCTCGCAGGAGCAGACTAACAAGACAATGCGCTGCTCCAAAATGCCTCGCGCGGTCAGTTTGGGCTGTTCGACGGAGCATCTCCAAGATCCATGGAAAGAAATTCCATGAACTTGCAGATCAAGTCTGCCGACGCATATCGCCATCACTGACATCCCATGCGCACCGTGCTAGGGCAACGTGCCTTAACGTGATGAGCGCCGAGCGGAGCCGATCGTGAGTAATGTCAGCGTAAAGACGTTCAAAGAGGTGGAGGCGATGCGTGTCGTCGGCCAAATGGCCGCCGAAACCCTCTTGGCTGTCGGGGAAATGATCAAGCCGGGGATCACCACCGAAGACATCAACACGTTCGTCCACGACGATACGGTTCGTCGCGGCGGGTGGCCTGCCCCCCTGAATTATCACGGTTTTCCCAAGAGCGTGTGCACATCGATCAACGAGGTCGTTTGTCATGGCATTCCCGGCAAACGGGTCCTCGAACCGGGCGACATCATCAACGTTGACGTAACAACCATTTACAAAGGGTTTTTCGGGGACACATCGGCCACGTTCTACGTCGGCAAACCGTCGCCTGAAGCCAAACACGTAACGGAAGTTTCTCGTCGCTGTTTGGACCTGGCCCTCGCCGAAGTTCGTGAAGGCGCCCGTTTGGGGGACATCGGAGCTGCGATTCAAGCGTTCGCCGAATCGGAAGATTGTTCGGTCGTTCGCGCCTTCGTCGGCCACGGAATCGGCCGTCAATTCCATGAAGCTCCGCAAGTCTCGCACGTGGGCAAACGCGGCCAAGGCATGAGACTTCGCGCGGGGATGTGTTTTACCATCGAACCCATGATCAACCTGGGCGGTCACGAGGTTGAAGTGCTCGGTGACAAATGGACGGCCGTCACGGCTGATCGCTCTTTGTCGGCACAATTCGAGCACACTGTCGTCGTGACAAAGACGAGTTGCGAGGTACTTACACGTCGCAATCGCAAGCTCGTGAACAGCGAGATCTTTGGCGATGCGTTTTCCTCGTCGGCGATTTCCGCCGCCGTTTCCCCCTGACTGCCCCCATCGACGACATCATGCCCCTCGACGACGCCGCGCTCGCGCGCATAGCTCCGTACGTTTCCAGCACGACCGACGACGTTTTTGCGCTGAGCGGTTTGCCCGAGGAAGTCATCGCCGTGCTCTTCGCTTACTACTCGCGGAGTCGCGATGATCTGCGGACAAACCTTGCTCGTCTGCTCACCGATCAAGAAATCAACGTCGTCGAAGGTGCCGCCGGACGACCGGCGTTTGGCTTGGCCACTCAAAAAGCACGCGCGTTCCACGAGAAGTGGGTTGTCGGGTACGGACATGCGTCTGTCGCGGAACATGCCGTCGTTCATCTCGCGCTGGAAAACGTCAGCATCATCGCGTCGAAGGTCATCGAAGATCTGCGCCTCGGCTCGTTCACGGAAAAGAGCACGCGGTATGTCGTCTTCGATCGCAACAGTTTCGTCGATCTCCCTGTTTTAGGAGACGAACTCGGGCCCCTGTATCGCAAAGCCTGCGAGAACCTGTTCACGTCGTACATGGACTTGATGCCCCGCGTGACGGAAGCCTTGGAAGCCCGCATTCCTCGCGGCCAAATGTCCGATGCCGCGTACGCCGCGGCCATTCGTGCGCAAGCGTGTGACCTGCTCCGCGGTCTTTTGCCTGCCGGTACCCGGACGAACCTTGGTTTGTCGGCGAACGCTCGCGCCCTCGAAGGGCTTCTCTCCAAGATGTTCTCCAGCCCGCTGCTCGAACTTCGAGCCCTCGCGGCCGCCATGCACCGCGCCTCGATCACCGTCGTCCCGACGCTCGTGAAGTACGCCAAGGAAAACCAGTATCGGATGACTTTGCGCGATGTCGTTCAAGACAAACTACGGACGATCTACGATCCGGGACCGTGGGATGCTTCCGCGACAAACGTTCTTGGGCAGTCAGTGCGTCTCGTGCACTACGATCGCGATGCGCTCGATCGCATCATCCTGGCGTTGGCGTACGACGGAAGTGAACCCGGCGTGCACGTTCGCGGCATCGTGGAAGCGATGAAGCACGCCACCAAAGCCGAGCGCGAAGGAATCATCCAAGCGGCGCTGTCGCGACGAGGGCCGCATGATCCCGCCTGTCGTGCGTTCGAGTCGGCTTCGTTGACCGTCGAACTGCTGCTCGATTACGGCGCGTATCGCGACTTGCAACGCCATCGCATGCTCACGCCGTCCACGCAGCGTTTGACGTGTCGTTTGGGATTCGAAACCCCTGCCGAACTGAGCGACATGGGGTTTGGCATGGAATACGCCCGCGCGATGTTGGGCGTCGTCGATGCGTGGGAACAGATCGACGCGAAATTCCCGATGGAAGCTCAATACACCGTTCCGCTGGGTTTTCGCGTGCGTACCTTGTGGACGCTCAACTTGCGCGAAGCGATTCACGTCATGGAGTTACGCTCGGCCAAACAGGGACATGCGAGCTACCGGCGCGTCGCGCAAGCGATGTATCGATCGCTCGTGCGGGTTTTCCCCTGGCTCGAAGGGCACGTGCGCGTCGACCTCGAAGACTACGCGCTCGCTCGCAGCTGACCCAACACGTTCAATCAGGTTTGTCCGCGCTTCGAGGTTTTTCCGCGCGGCGCCTTGGTGTTTGTCGCGGCCGGAGCGGCCGTCGCTTTCTTTTCCACCACCCGAGCTGCCTCGTGAAGCAGTTCGTCGGCGGCGTCGAGAGCGCTTTGCGTGACTTTCGCGCCGGAGAGCATGCGCGCGATCTCCGCTGTGCGCTGTTTGTCCGCGACCGGCGTCACCGTGCTCTTCGTCATCGTGCCTTCGACCTGCTTCGAAACGACGAAGTGCTTCGTCGCAAACGCGGCGATCGGCGCGAGGTGCGTGATGCACAAGACTTGATGATGCCGCGCCACATCGGCGATCGCGCGTCCGATCCGATCCGCGATCGCTCCACCCACGCCCGCATCGACCTCGTCAAACACGTACAAGCCTGCGGGACCCGAGTCGGCGAGCGTTCGTTTGAGTGCCAACAGTGCGCGTGAAAGCTCGCCGCCTGAAGCGATTTTGCGCAGCGGTCGCGGCTCGATGCCTTTGTTCGGCGCGATCAGGAACTCGACCCGATCGATACCGTCGCGACCCAGACGTGCGCCATCGACGACGAGGTCCGAGCGATCGCCCGAAAGCGCTTCGACATCCACGACGACACGCGCTCCGCCCATGCCCAGTTCGGCCAGCTCCGAGCTGATGGATTCACCGAGGCGTTTGCCGGCTTCACGACGTTTGTTCGACAAAACCCGCGCTCGTTCCGCCGCATCGCGCAAACGTTTGTCCCGTTCACGCTCGAGCTCTTCGATGCGCGATTCCACGTTCTCGAGTGATTCGAGTTCGGCCACGAGACGCGTGCGAGCTTCGAGGACGCTGTCGATCGTGCCGCCGTGTTGGCGCATCAAACCTTCGATGCGGTACATGCGTTCTTCGACTTCGGACAAACGCGTCGGGTTGGCCTCGGCGCGCTCCGCATAACGTTCAATTTCCCGCGAGATTTCTCGCAGTTCGGCGAAACAACCTTCGAGCGCCCGGGCCGTCGTTTCCAAGCTTGGATCAAGCTCCGCAGCGGTGTTCAAGTCCTTGGACAAACGTGCGAGTTCGTCGCAGATGGCGTTGTCACCAAGGTCCAAACGAGCAACGGCACGCTCGGTCAATTCACGAAGTTTGCCCGCGTGACGAAGACGTTGTCGTTCGGCGGCGAGGTCATCGAGCTCGCCGGGTTGAGGCGCGATGGCGTCGATGCTTTGCAGTTGAAACCGAAGAAACGCTTCTCGTTCCGCGCGCCCGCGTTCCGCTTCACGGACACGCTTGATCTCCGACACGACGCGTTCGAGCTCCAGCACATCGGCCGTGAGTTCTTCGCGTGCGCCCGACAGATGACCGAATCGATCGAGGTAACCGAGGTGCGTCGAGGGATCCGTCAGGGCGACGCTTTCGTGTTGTGACGCGACATCGACGAGGTTGGAGGCGAGGTTTGCGAGTTCTCCCGCGGTGCACAAACGTCCGTTCAGGTACGCGCGTGAGCGTCCGTTTTGTTGCACGACGCGGCGAATGACGAGCTCTTCTCCGGCTGCGACACCGGCAGCTTCGAGCGCCGTGGTGACTTGCGGATTGTTCGTCACGTCAAACAGCGCTTCGATTTCCGCTTCATCCGCGCCGGGACGAATTTGGTCGGCGTTGCTGCGACCCCCGAGCACGAGCGACAGGGCGCCGACGACGATCGATTTGCCCGCACCGGTTTCACCCGTGAGGACGTTGAAGCCAGGCTCGAGACGAAGTTCGAGCGAGTCCATGAGGACGAAATTTTTGACGTGGAGGGCGAGCAGCACGGTTGCGTGCGCAGCATAAGAAAAGGTTTGCCCGTCGTCGATGCGTTCGTTCGATTCAGTGAACGCTGACGGATTTCGAGACAGTGACGGGATCGCCGGAAAAAGGAGGAACGGAAAGCGATCGAAATGCCGCAGCAACGCAGCTTCCGGTTGTCGTGCCCCCATAAGGAGGTCCGTTGACGACCGATCGTGTGGCTCGACCCGATGGGGCAAACGTAACGCTCACCCGCACGACGCCCGCAGGATCGCCGGGAGCTTTGCAACCCGATGCCGCGCCGGCGGCACCGTTGAGCGCTGCGGAAGCGGCGGCCTTGTTGAACTCGGGACCGGTGGAAGGAGGCGGCGTGGCCGGCGGTGTGCCTCCTCCAGGAGCAGCCGCAGCCATGGCTTCGGCGAGCGATTGGGCTTTCGACGGGCCGCTCGGAGCTTCCGGTTCGGCGGGTTTGTCGGTTGCTTCAGGTTCGGAAGGTTTGCCTTGGCCGGAAGGTTTGTCCGTAGCCACGACCGTCGCCGGTTTGTCTCCGGCGCCCGCCGCTGTTGGTTTGTCACTCCCGGGATTCGTTCCGTTTGTCGCAGTCGCGACGTCGGGTTTGGCGTTCGAGTCGTTGGGCGTCGTTTCGGGTTTGGCGACGGCTGGTTTGTCGTCACTCGGGGCGGTTTGACCGGGCCGGGTATCGAGACCCGATTCGGTGGAGGTCGTCGTCGGTTGATTCGACGCCGTCGCTTGGGTCGAAGACGATTGTTGCATGTAGAAAAACACGCCGCCTGCGATCAGCACAGCCGCAGCGATGCCGCCGAAAAGCAATCCCTTGTGCGACTTGTGCGACATGGGTTTGGCGGGTTCAGCATCGGCCGATTTCGGGGTCAGCAGATCCAGCGATGCCGGTGGGGCAAGCGGAGCTGCCGGCGCAGCAGGCAGAACGAGATCATCGAGCGCCGACTTGGACACTTCTTTCGTCGAACTCTTCTCCGACAAACCCGGGGCCACGAGCGCCGACATGTCGGGCGCGACCAGCGGGGCTTCTTTGGTGTTCGAGAAAATCCCGATCGACAGGTTGAAGAGATCCTGATCGATGGGGATCTGCCGGCTGCGCGTGACCTCGCGTTCTTCCGAACGCGTACCAAGTTGGCTCTTGGGTTTTTCCGCGGCGGGCGGAGGCTTGAGGTCCACGGGCTGAACGGAGACGGGAATATCGTCGGAGGCCGTGTTCGCCTCGACGTCGAAGATCGAAAAAATATCGTCTTCACTTCGCTTGGGTTTGGCGGGACCACCGGTCGGTTTGGCCTCGCCGGGCACGCGCGGCGCCCTGGGAATTCCCAGCGATCCACTATTGGCCGCCGACGTGGGAGGCGGAGGTACCGTCACCGCATCGAGCGACAGATCCATCGCCGGAGCGATCGACATCGTTGCCGGTTTCGATCCCTCACTCGTGTCGGTTTTTCCTGCTTGCGGAACGTTCGCGGCCTTAGGACTCATCGTGCTCCATCGCGATCATCGGCGATCAGTCGTCTTCAGACAAATCGTTCAACCATTCTCGTTCGAGCCAGTCGAGCGCCACGGGCGCCTGACGGAGTGCGTCATCGATGCGCTGAACATCTGCATCACGTGCGTCGGACGCTTGACCATACGCACGGGCGTAAAGGATCCACGTCGACAATTCGTAGTGATGCAGCAGCGGCGCAAAGCGATGCTTGTCGAATGCGGCGATCGCCTCCGCCGCCTCGTCCACCGATGGTTTGTGCACCAACGACATGCACACATCGAACAAGAGCCGACGCAGATCTTCGAACGCGCCTTCGGGATCCTTGGCCACGTCTTGCAGCAACGATTCGAAGTCATCGGCCGACATGCCTGCTTGATCGGCGGCATCGGCCATCGCCGGCACTTGCGTCTCGAGAAAGGCTGAATCCGGCGCATGTCCAAGCGTGCGACCCACGAGATACAAATCGAACGCACTGGCGATCGCTTCGCCCAAGAACAGCGCGTCGTAACTCGGACGCGACGCTGCTTTCTCCTTTGTGACGAGTGCTCGGCGCGTGAGGTGATGCCAAGCCGCGTGCATCAACACGTCGGCGGGGATGGCTTTTTTCTCCAGAACATCGCCCGGTTCGTTCGGCGTCCAGAACGTCAAGTTGAGGAACAAGACGCGATCCCAACGCGCTTTTCCCGATCCCGCCCGCGGCACCCAAAAGAGAATTTTGTCCCGCATCAACGAGCGCTTCAGCGCGTCGTAAAGACCGATGTGACGGAAAGATTTTTCGTCCTCGATGCGCAGCTTGTCGAGCGTTACGCGTTCAAATCGCACGGAGTTGACCTCGATGGTTGTGCACATACGCGAGACGTCGATCTGCGATCGTGCATCCGTCTGCCGGGATGCTTGAAAGTCGCATGCGCTCGGGCATGATGCCGGACCAGCTTTGCCTGGCAAAGTTTGCTCGCCTGAGGAGGACATTTTTCATGTCGAGGCTTGGATCCATCGTTCCTTTGGTTCTCATGTTTGTCCCGTCGGTGCTTGCCGGTTGCAAGAAGGACGAACCTGTTCAAACGCAGCCCGAATCTGCAACATCGACCTCGGCAACATCGAGCGCCAAGGGGAAGCTGCCTCTTCGCAATGCCATGGCTCCCGTCCCCAAAATCGAGCCTCAAGCGATGAAAGATTATCGCCTCGAGGTTTGTTATTTTGGAACGCTCACGTTGCGACAAGCACGTGATGCGTACCTGGCGAGCTTGGGCAAAGACGAGCCGAGCGAGAAGAAACTGCCGAACTTCGGCATGCCTGCAACGCCTCCTCCTTCGTTGATTCCGCCGATCACCGCACCCGGTGCGGGATCGACGAAGCCGGCTCCCAGCGGATCGGCGCGTCCTCCGATCGCTGCGCCGTCGGGAAGCGCGCACGTCAACCGCCGTATGGCCGACTTGGGTTTGCGTGCGCCGCATGAGCGTAACGCGCGGGCGTGTACGGTCGCCGCGGGACTCAAGGAGCCGGCGATGGCCGACGTCGACGCGGCGTTGAAAGACTTTGCTCCGTTCGCCTTGGAATTGAGCCGCAACATCGCCGCCGCGAGCGTTTATTACCAACGCGAAGAGTACACGAAGGACAAGTTCGAGAAGGGCAAAGAACTCCACAAGAAGCTCGTCGCCGACTTTGCGAAACTCGATGAGCTCTCGGACAAACTCGGCGCGGCCATCAACGCCAACCGCGAGAAGAACCCCGTCGACGCGAGCAAGCTCGAGGAGAGCGAAAAGGTCGTCGCTCAGGCGTACGGCGAAGCTCGCGGCATCATCGGACTTCTCGTCGCGAAGAAGGTCGACGTCGAGGCGTACAAAACGGCCGTAACAAACCTCGAGAAGTCTGTCGGTACCGTGAAGGAGCTCGGCACGAAGAACGCGAACGACAACTGGGCGAAAATCACGACGCCCGCGTTCGAAGCGTTCCTCAAGGGCGCCAAGGATGCCGAAACGAAGCTTGCCGAGAAGGCGTTGCCTCCGGACACGTTCTTGCAGCTCGTGAACACGTTTACCGCGCTGATCGAAGCGAAGCATCGCGCCTTGTCACGAGCGCTGATTGCAAAAGGACAAACGATCGAGCCGCAGCTCAATGTTCGAAATCCGATGCCGCCCGTGCATCCGGAGTTGCCCAAGGAGCTGCCGAAGGAGGCTCCGGGCGAAGCGCCGAAAGATCCGCACGGCGATCAACACTGATTGGACGTCAAACGATCGCGGGGAGTCGACTCAAACCGGCTCTCCGCGATGTCGCGAAATCGCCAGTCGGTACATCGCCTCGTACTGACGGCTCGCATGATCCCAACCAAACGGTTTTTGCATTGCGCGACGCTGCATCGAGCGGAAATGATCCGCGTGGTAGCGATAAATGAACGTCGCTTCGAGCAACGTCATGGCCAGTGCGATCGGCGTGAGTTCGTCAAACTTGAACCCTGTCGCCATGTGTTCGACGGTGTCGTCCAAACCTCCGACGGCGCGCACGACGGGCAGTGTTCCGTAACGCTGGCTGTAGAGCTGATTGAGGCCGCAAGGTTCGTAACGTGAAGGCATCACGAACAGATCCGCGCCCGCTTCGATCTTGTGCGCGAGAGCGTCGTTCATGCCCAAGTGCGCTTTGAAGCGATCGCTTTGGTGCGCGAGTTTGGAGAAGGCGTCTTCGGCCCAGCGTTCGCCCGATCCCAGGACGACAAACTGAATGTCGCGCGACAAGAGATGACTCAAGGCGCCGGCGAAGATGTCGATGCCTTTCTGTTCCACCAAGCGACTGATGAGTCCGACGAGGGGTACGTCCGGACGCACGGGGAGGCCCATTTCCTTTTGCAGCTCGGCTTTGCAAACGGCTTTGCCGCGTAGGTCTTCGGCATCGAAGTGGGCGGGGAGGTGTTTGTCCGTGGCGGGATTCCAGATTTCGTCATCGATGCCGTTGAGGATTCCGATGACGCCTCCGCCGCGATCCGCGAGCACGCCTTCGAGGCCGTATGCACCTTCGCGCGTTTGAATTTCGCGCGCGTATTTCGGCGACACGGTCGAGACGACCGAGGATGCGTAGATGCCGCCTTTGAGCAGGTTGATGCGATCGTGTGATTCGAGCAGTCGGTGGTGGAAATACTCCCAGCCGAGGCAGGTTTGGTAGAGTTCGTTTTTGCTGAAGTAGCCCTGGTAGCCCATGTTGTGGATTGTCAGGACAGACGCCGCTTTACCAACGGGCGTGTGGGCTTCGAGGCTCTTCATGTAGATGGGCACGAGGCACGCGGGCCAGTCGTGCACATGGACGATGTCCGGGGCAAACTCGAGCGCGTTGGCGAGACGCAGCGCACCGCGTGACAAGAACGTGAAGCGGGCGAGGTTGTCGCGATAGTCGCCGTTCGAGTCGTTGTAGACGCCGGGGCGATCGAAGAGTTCGTCGTGTTCGAGGAGGTAGACGCGCGCGTCGCTTTCGCCGAGTTTTGCTTCGTAGGCGGCGCCCCAGGCTTCGCCGTGTCCGACGGGGACGCCGAGGGAGAGCGGGAGTTTTTGCGCCGGATGTTTTTTGGTGATGCGATATCGCGGCATCACGACGCGCACATCATGACCGCGTGCGGCGAGGGCCATGGGGAGAGCACCGGCGACGTCGGCGAGCCCTCCTGTTTTTGCGAAGGGGACGCATTCGGAGACGACGTTGAGGATGCGTAATCGGGCCATCTGTGATCCGTGGGTCAGGGGAGGGAACGTACCATGAGCGGGTGGTCAAAGGGTGCGCAGAGAAATGGATGTGTACGGGGGTTTGGCGGACGATGACGACGCGCGGTTGGTTATGGTGTTATGGCGAGGGGTTGGAGGGAAAAACGAATTTTGAATATTGGGAACAATCGGATTGAGGCCG
>WBZU01000414.1_pt1 | contig 37483 bp, 26 predicted proteins | sample 5204311 | NCBI WGS metagenome assembly WBZU01 (sample SAMN12344359, study PRJNA552823) | activated sludge metagenome | biome: Activated sludge suspended growth; feature: Nitrification reactor; material: Wastewater; isolation source: activated sludge from nitrification reactor of wastewater...
CTTTGTTTGTGATGGGGGGCTCCGCTCCCTGACCGCCGGCTGGCCTTCGGCCAGACGGCGACGGTCGCTTCGCCCCCCAAACCCCCCATTTTGTCTGCGAAATGCGACGAGGTCCCTTGGATTGCGGGCACGGATGCGCGCAAGTCAACGGACTCGCTCGCAATTCCTTCGCCCCCCAAACCCCCCTTTTGTCTGCGTGAGTGAAAGGGTGTCCGTTGGATTGGGGGCACGGATGCGCGCAATTCAAGGGATTTGCATGCAATACGATCTCCGGGGGGTATGGGGGGGCGTAGCCGTCGGCGCTGTCTTTTTTGGCCCTTGGGCCAAAAAAGAGTAGTGAAGCCGCCGGCGAAGCCCCCCCATCGTAAACCGGCTCGTCGCGAAGCACGCGCCAGCGCGCGGAGCGACCGTGGAAATCACCGCGTGCGCTTTCAATCCCACTTGCGCGCAATTCACTGGACTTGCCCAGTCTGAATCGTTTGTCCACGGAGTTTGGCGTGACGATCGTGCAAAGAAAGGTCAAACCAATGGCCCGTCGGCGAGGGCGCGCATCAAGCCCGGGACGGAAACTTGTCCCAAGTAATGCCCCGCTTGCTCGACGATGATCGGATCGTGGGCGCGGGCTTCATCGCGTGATCCGGCGAGACGAACCGCAACCTCGATGCTCGTGCTCACATCGAGGCGCAGCGGATGTGGATCCATGAGGTCCGCGATGCGTCGTCCGCCGCGCTGAACGTAGGCCATTTCGGCAAACAAGCGTTGACGCGAAACAAGTCCCGTCACGCGTCCATGGACGTCGATCACGGCCACACCGGCGTACGAAACTTTGTGTCGCAACAGATTCGCCACTTCTTCGGCGGGCATCGATTGTTGGACGGCCGGGTGCGATTGGACAATCGCTCCAATCGTGCGCACGGGAGTTTTCGTGCGGTCGGTCGTCTGCGCGAGACGTTGCACGGTTTCGAGCACGTGCGGGGGCAAACCCCCGAGTTCCGGCGCGGGACGAGCAAAAAAGTATCCTTGGCCAAACTCGATGTTGCACGCAATCAACGCCGCGAGATCCTGTTCGTCCTCGATTCCTTCGGCAATCACTTGAATTCCAGAACGCGCCCCGAATTCCGCGATGGCTCGCAAGAGATGGATGCGCATCGGATCGTTGGCCACGTGGCGCACGAGGCTTTTATCGATCTTCAAAAAATGCGGTCGGATGCGCAAAAGAGCCGTGAGCGAGGCATATCCGGCGCCTACGTCATCGAGCGCAATTCGAAAACCTTGATCGGAATAGTGCCGAACGACTTGTTCGAGACGTTCGCTGTCGAGCACCGCGCCGCTCTCCGTCAGCTCGAGAACGATACGCGTGGGCGCGACGCCGTGTTCTTCGAGCACGTGCCGAGTGAAACCCGCGCTGAAGGCGGGATCATCGATGACGCGCGGATCGATGTTCAGGAAAAACGTTCCCGTCGCGCCGGCTCGGGCAAACGTTTGAATCCCGATCTGCCGAAAACGATGGTCGAGCGCGAGGAGTTTTCCCTGCGCATGCGCCATCTCGATGAGCGCTGCCGGTCCGTTGACTCCATGCGCACGAGCATCCACCGCGCCGGGTCCGATACGCCCGAGCACTTCGCGGCCGATGATTTCCGCGGTGTTCAGGTTGACAATCGGCTGAAAGGCAACGTGAAGGTGATCGCTGGCCAAGAGGTCGTCGAGCCACGTCCCCGATTTCGCGACAGCACCGGATCCCGGCGGGATCGTACCGGGGACATCCAATCGTTGCGCCCCCGCGCTTTGATCATTCGCCGTCATTCCAGCCATCTCCTCTCGTCTTCATAAACCAAAGGCGGCGATTCATGAAGTCATTCCATGAATTCCCAAAGTTTTTTTCCTGCTTTTATGTGAGATGTCTTTCGTTGCAGCGACTGCATAAGAACGTTCGCACGTGTTTACGCGTTCGTCGGGTCGGCTTTATGCAGTTTCCCTCGAGTCGAAAGATTTGGAGCGTCGAAGAGCGGGGCAGGGCGCCGCCCGGTGCGGTTGTTCAGGGGGCAATGGTTTGGGGATCGGTTCGACGGGGACACTCGATGTTCGTGAGTGAATTGCCGGTCGATATTCAATGGGCGCGTCGTTGTCACCGCAGCGGGGAGAGGTGACCGAGGTATCCTCCAACGGTTTGGATGATCAAACTTTTCGGGGAATCACACATTTATCGAGATCGCCGCAACAGCGCGTACTCGTTGGTGGTCCATGGCCGGTGTTTGTGCGCGACGAATCCGTGCTCGGATTGGATGATATTCACCGGGGGTTTGGGGCGTAGAGCGCCGAAGGCGACTCGAGGCCCGAAATGTTCGATCAGGGCTGCTGCTTCCAGCGTCGGCCGGCGCGTCGAATGCCAAGGGCCGTGATGGCGAATCCGATGAACCAGGACGACGATGGGCGGGACGACGAGCCGCTGTGGAAACTGCATTGCCCTGTATAATCATGATTTTCCACCAGCGACACGACCGGCGGCGCGGCGGGGGCCGCTCCGCTCGCAGAGAAAACCCGGGTGCTGCCGGAATTGACGCCGTTGGTGATGTCGCCGATGGCGCCCGCGATGGCTACGTCGCCTTCCAGACCCACGGAAAAACCCACCAATTGAGATGCCGCTGTGTCGTCCGGGACAAACTTCATTTGGGGATCCCAAGTCGATCCTTGGTAACTGTATACGTACGCGGAGCCGGAGTAGTCACCGCCGTCGTCATCGTATGCGGAACCAATGGCTACGGTTTCATCCCATGCGGCAACCGAATAGCCGAAGAGTTGACCGGCATTTTTGTCGAATGGCGTGACAATCGCTTCCTCGCACCAAACGCCGCTATGGCGATTAAAGATATAGACGGCGCCGGAATTGGCGCATTTGTCGCTTCGGAAGGGCGCACCAATGAATGCGCGTTGGCCGGCGGTCGAAAGTGAAAAGCCGAAGGTATCGCCCGGCATTTGGTCACTTGCCGTGAGTTTTGCTTGCAAACCCCAGGGTTGTCCGCTGTTGGGGTCCGGGTCGACATAGGCATACACGGCGCCGTCATTCTCGCCATTGGCTTCGTTGTCATCCCAGGCAGCAACGAGCGCGGTCACGCTGAACACTCCCGTCGGGGGGAGCAGCGCAACGGCCGCGCCAAAGAAATCATTGGTCGTACCTACCGCGGGCAAGAATTCCTTTAAGAGAACCCAATCCGCGCCGTTGTATTGATAAAGAAAGGCCGCGCCGGTTTTACCGCCCACACCATCGACTTGCGGGGCTCCGACGAGCGCATAATCGTGATAAAGAGCAACCGAGTAGCCGAAGAAATCCTCGAATCCGGTGTTGGCCGGATCCAGCTTCTTCGTGCGAGTCCAGACTTTACCACTTCGCTCATAAACGTAGACTGCGCCGCTTTGCGGAGCGCCGCTGCCACCGCCGCGGCGTGAACCGATGATGAGCCGATTTCCCTCGAGCGCCAAGGAAAAACCGAAGTTATCGTTCAACGCGCCGTCTTTTGCGAGCAATTTTTGCTCGAGAGTCCAGCTGCCACTATCATTGACGTAAATATATACCGCGCCGGAATTGCCTCCGATATCGTCGCGGTCCGGAGCGCCCACGGCCACGGTATTTCCGGAAATGGCGACGGCAGCACCGAAAGCATCTTCACTAATCCCCTCGAATACGTTCGAGGCATTAACGGAAATGAGTTTCGTCGACGGGCTCAAATTGACCGGTCCGCCACTCATGGCCGCTTCCGTTTGCAACGCAGGTGCACGATCCAATGCCCCTTCGTCCGTGAGTATCGGTCGCATACGTTGGCGTGCGCGATCCATTTGTGATTCCGCACTCGCCTCGCCGTCATCCGAATACCCTCCACATCCGGTAGCGAGGGCCAGAACCGTAAGGATACTGAACTTCAAGGGATTTCCCATAATCATAGGGTCCTTTTTTGTTGAGAGGCAATGATCTGCCCGAAAACACCCTAGGCTAGCATAGGTGATGCCTCGGGCAAAATGGGTCAAACAGCGTGGATGGATGTTTTTTTTCCGCGTCCGTGCAGGGCAAACAAAACTTTTTCGCTGACCTGTGATGTGTTCCGTTTCGGTAACTCACTGCCCCGCCCTCATTCGCTCCGCCGCACCGCGCTCACAATCAATCTCGATATTTCCCAAACTCAATCCATGGATTCCCAATTTGCTTTTTCCGCTATCGTGTGAATTCCACTTCCGTGTAGGAAAGGCATTAAAATATTCGCCCGGGCTTACGAGTTCGACCGGTCGGCTTTATGCAGTTTCCCGTGGGTCGAAAGATTTGGAACGTCGAACTGCGGATCAGGACCCCGCACGGTGCGGTTGTTCCGGGAGCTTTGGTTCGGGCGACGGCTTCGGCCGGGCCGGTCGAGGTTCGGGAGCGAATGGCCGGTCGATATTCGTTTTGCGCATCATTACAATCGCCGCTGGAAGTGGTGATCGAAGCGCATGCCAATGGTTTTGAGTTCCAAACTTTTCGGGGAATCATACATGCTTCCGGCTCGGCGCTGCAAAGGTTCGAGCCGCAAAGCGCCGAAGGCGACGCGAAGCCTCGAAGGTCCAACGAGTGCGTACTCGTCGGCGGTCCATCCGTACTTGGAACGGAAGTCGTGCAAAAAGTCACCCGCGCAATTCGGGACGGAAACACGCACGTATTCGATGTCGTTCTCGATTACGAGTGGTTTACGTCGATTGGATTCCCACCGACGTTGGGCAATCGAGTCGAATTGCTGGTCGACGGGGAGGTCGGCTGGGGTTCGGTGGCGCAGGCGATCACGAACGCTCGGAGCTCGATTCGCATTGCGACGTGGGTGTATGATCCGAGTATGGAGCTATTGCGTCCGGATCCTTTGGCGGAGCCCGCGGCGCGAGCGCCGTATACGATTCATCGAATGCTGGAACGTCGGGCTGCGGAGGGGGCTTTGGTGCAGCTTTTGTTGTGGGATCCTCCGTTCTTGCCAATGCCCCGACAAACGCGGACGGCGGCGTGCGCACCGGGTGACGGATTCGAGGTGTTGTGCGAGAAAAACCCCACGCAACAGGTCTTGTTCCAAGAAAAACATGAATTGCCGAATCGAGTCTTGGGGGGATTGCCCATTGGTTCCTATCACCAAAAGACCGCGGTGATCGATGGACGAATTGGATTTTGCGGAGGAATGAACCTGAAGCAGAACGATTGGGATACGCGTTGGCATCGAATTTTCGATCCGGCTCGTTGTCGATTTTCGCGTCCTCGAGCCTTTCGTCAACGGGTTCGTGATTTGGCCGAACCTGCCGATCATCCGCCGCGTCATGATTTCATGGCTCGATTGGAAGGTCCCGCCGTCATGCACCTCGAAGAAAACTTTCGGCAGCGATGGAATCGATTGATGGCGCGGGGGGCATTGTATGCCGATCTGGCAACACCCATCGAATCGCCCCGGATTTGCGATAAAGTGGGTACGTCGGCGGTGCAGGTCGTGCGGACGATGCCCGCGCCATTTGAAGAACGCGGAATTCTGGACGTGTGGTTGCGCGCGATTCGGGCGGCAAAGAAACTCATTTACGTCGAAGATCAATACTTCCGCTCGGTGCTCATCAGCGAAGCGATCGCCGCGACCATTCAAAAAAACCCGCAATTGGGCGTGATCGCCATTACGAGCGAAGCGCATGCGAATCAGCCGCTCACGGGGCAATGGAGTCGTGTGTGTTTCGATATCATTCGCGCGGTGCGCCCGGACTTCGAACTTTATGCGTTGCACGTTTTCGGCATCGATTGCCGAGGGAATCAGTGCGTGCTCCCGGTCGACAATCACGGCAAGTTGCTCATTGTCGACGATGTATTTCTCATGGTGGGCAGCTGCAATGTGAATGACCGCGGATTGGAATACGAAGGGGAGTGTAACATTGCGGTTGTCGATCCGGAATTCGTCGCCCGGGCGCGGCTCGATTTGTTTCGAGATTATCTCGATGCCGATCCTCGGCTCGGTTGGAACCTCGAAAATGATGTGCGGATTTTCAGCGAACGAGCTGCGGCCAATCACAAGCGTGTTCCCGTCCACCACGAACATGCGTTTGTCGTACCTTTCGTCCCGCGGCCTCGTCGGCGAATGATTTTCGATCGGCGCGTGTTTTGATTTCGACCGCGCCGGACTCATCCGTCGAGTGTTCCCTGTGGGAGGCATCAAATTGTTTGCGTTTTGCCGGCAACGGTGCTCGAGTATCCGCGCACGTCATGCAGATCGACAGGTCCAAATTCTTGCTTCTCACCGCGAGCATTGCCGGAAGTTCGTGCGGTTCGAATTCCGCCTCGACGTCCGGCGGGCCCATTGTCGTCGCGTCGCCCGTCGTTGCTCTGCCTGGTCCTGAAGCTACGGCGTCGCCGTCCGTGAAAGTCGCGTCTGCCGGCAAACCCGGACAAACTGCCGCCAATGTCGCGGATGAAGAGACCCTCGCGGCGCTCGATCGTTCGCCCGGCGTCGCCGCTGAAGACAGCTCGATGTGTGACGAATCCGGACCGGCTCCCACCGGTTGTTCGACACTCCGCGCCCCGGGACCTCAATGCGAGAGTTTTACCGATACGCGAAGGATGTGCGGCGTTCTGGCCAAAGGATTACGGCCGAAAATCGCGGAAAAAGCTGTCGAATGCATCTTGGCTCGGAACGGGAAGCAATCTGTTTGTGATTTCAATCTCGCCAATCAATGCGGCCTGACCGCCGTGCGCCGAGGTTGCGTTGACCCGAGCACCCAAAATTCGTGTACCGCGCTCGTCCGTAATTGCAACGGCAACCTGCAAATGCGTGATTGCCAAGCTCTTTTATCGTCCGTTTCGGCCAAAAATCGTCGAAACATGATTTCCTGCATGACCGAAGGCTGTTCGGTCGAATATTGCATGTACGACGTCGAATGAAGCGCGGCACGGGCATGAATTCGGATCGGGTTTGTCGATGAATGTGCTTTTCGAGGTTCGAGCGTGACGGCGAACAAAGGCATTCGATGCACGGAAGTCGTGGTCGTTCAGGCCGGAAACGTCGCCTATCGCATCAACGATGTTGTCGTCGAAGAACCTCTGGAAATTCGTGTGGCCGGTGAAACTCTGGCCACGACGATGCGCACGCCGGGGGACGATCGTTTTTTGGCGATGGGATTTTTGTTCGCCGAAGGCGTCGTGCGGCATCGCAATGACATCGGCAGCGTGCAGCATTGCGGTCGGATCGGCGATCCACGATATGGAAATACCATCGATGTCGTCCCCGGACCGGGCGTGAATCTCGATGTGGAGATCCTCATGCGCACGAAGCGTACGGGCATTACGCAAAGCGCGTGCGGCGTGTGCGGACGCGACAGCATCGAGGATTTGTTGAAGCGTGTTCCCGTGATTTCATCGACCGAACGAATCGACCCGAATGTGATCATGAGCGTGCCGCAATTGCTCGCCATGCGTCAGGACAATTTTGCTCGAACCGGTGGTATTCACGCCGCATCTGCGATTTCCGCGGCGGGCAATATCCTTGCGCATGCGGAAGATGTCGGCCGACACAATGCGGTGGACAAAGTCGTCGGCAAATTGCTTCACGCCGACCTGTTGCCTCGCGATGATACGACGGATCAAGGCGCACGCATTCTGGCCGTGAGTGGTCGAGCGAGCTTTGAAATTGTGCAGAAGGCGGCGATGGCAGGGTTTTTATGCGTCGCCGGCATCTCCGCACCAAGCTCGTTGGCGATTGATACCGCGGAAGAAGCGGGGCTAACGTTGGCGGCGTTCGTGCGTGATGGGCGATTTACATTGTATACGCACGAAAAACGCATCGTTTGACTGGAAAAACGAACTTCAGCCGGCGTTTTGCAAAGACGGTTGCCGCAGCACTTTGCGCATGAACGCAAGGCATGCCGCACCAAGCATCGTCATGATCATCAGCGCCCGACCTTTGTCGTTGTTCGACGATTCGATCGCCACGGGGGCAATCGTCGAGCCGCATGCATTCTTTCCCAGACGAGCCGTCAAGTCGGCGCTGATTTCGACTTGGTTTGTCGCCGCCATGATTTCGAGATCTTTCGTCAATGCCGAACGCGGCAAGTTCGCTTCCAGGCGCGTGACCCAAACATCTTTGGGATGCAAACCATTCAATGCCGTCGCGATATCGTCGAGCGTCGTTTCTTCGACCGGATCGGTTGCTCCGCATTCGAAAAGACGCGCATCCGTTTCATTGGCGTCAACGGTGCCGCAGGAAGCATCATACGAAGGCACACCGGCGGGGCAAGGGTCGACGACGAGCCGGCTGCTCGCCGTGAATTGTCGAAATGTGGTCGCGCACGTCGAATCCGTGGTTTCGCCGTTTTTCAATCCTTGACGAATGTAGGCTTCGCCGAGAATGCTCGTGGAGTTGAAGTCGTTGTTGACGTCGAAATTGCGGGCCAATGGCGTCGTCAAGGCTTGTTGCCGCGCGAAATTCGTCAACCAGACATTGCCTCCGTCGAGACCGAGCGCGCGATCGTGTAATTCGCTATAGTTGGACGAACCGGTTTCGAAATCCCACGCCAGAAGGTCGAGCGGGATGACCGTATTCGTGGCGTCTTTGGCTTCCCAACGTCCCTCGCCGATGATGTACAGCGTAATGCCGACATTCGCGCCCGTGCCGACCGAGATCATGCGCATCGGCAATATCGGATAGGCACCTTTTTGCACCACGCGCACGGGTTTCATTTCATCGATCCCTTTTCCGGGTTGCAGCTTCAGCGCAATGAAATCGAATCCCTCTTTGACGTAGGCGTCGATGACGGGGGCCGCATCGGCGGGCAACGTAAATCCCGCATTGGTCAACCAGTCATCGAGAACGCCCGGTGTTTTCGTGCTGAGCGTGACGGTTTCGAATGGGCCTACGGTTCCGCGATGTACGATGTCGACGCCGTTGGAATTTCCGTCGAAGTTGCCCGACTTCAAGTCGCTGCTGCCGCAGCCCGAGTTTCCGCAATTGATCTCGGGCGCCATCACATTGGTCGTCGTGGCGGCTTCCAGCGCTTCGAACCACGCGTCCGTTGACAATTCGATCATTGCTCCGGGTTTTACAGGTAAAATCCAACCGAAGCTCTTCGGGTCGCCTTTGTATTGAATCTGATCCCACAACACCGTTTGTGTCGGCGAAATCGACAAGGCTATGCGATGCGAGTTGACGACGGCATTGCTTTCCGGCGGCGCAACGAATCCGGCGCAAGCTCGAGTTTCATGCGACCATGTCAGGATCCCGGCCATGGGCGCGAGCAAGGCGAGAGCAAGGAAGCGAGTTTTCATTTGGTCTCCAATCGCGCCGTAACAAATGGGCGCACCATGCAATCTACCACGGTCTTGGAGCGTTGCGAACGGGGTTGAATCGCAGGCGTAAACTTCCGAGCACCGTGGCAAAGATGCGCTAACGTAGCGGCCATGTTTCCCCCTCCGCCACCCTGGTCGCAACATATCGTCTCGCTCGGCGTGACGGGCACCAATGGCAAAACGACCACCACCACGTACCTTGCGCACGCGCTCGAAACTCTGCATACGCCGGTTTTGCGCGTGACGACGATGGGTTCGTTCCTTGGCCGGGAAAAACTTTCCGTCGAAGCGAATTACGACGGATTCATAACGGCGATGAAGTCGGCGCTCGAAGCCGGCGCGAAATACGCGGCGCTCGAATGCACCAGCGAAGCATTGGCGGCGGGATTTGCCAAAGCTTGGCCCTTATCGATGGGCGTCTTCACGAACTTGACGCGGGATCACCTCGACAGCCACGGATCGGCTGAGCATTACCTGGCGAGCAAAGCCCAATTGTTCGTTCACCTTCCGCCGGCGGGATCGGCGATTGTCAATGGATACGATCCGGCTTCCGCGCTCCTGGCCGAAATCATTCCAAACGGCGTCCAAGTCGTTTCTTACGGAGTGCCCTCGCGCTTGTCCGGACAACCCGCGGCGTTACCCTTGGACGTATCGGCGTCGGAGATCGTCGTTTCTTATGAGGGAACGCAGGCGAATCTGCGTGCCGCGAAATGGTTTGGCGAAGAAGAACGAAGGCTTCGACTGCGAGCGGTCGGAGATGTGTACGTGGAAAACGCCCTCGCGGCATTGGCCGCGGCGATTCAAATGGGCGCCCGCGTCGATGATGCGCTTGGCGCGATTGAACAAACGCCGCCCGTTCCGGGACGATTCGAAGTTGTGGGCAAGGGACCGCGTGCCGTCATCGATTATGGTCACTCGCCGGATGCCATCGAGCGGACGTTACGCACGGCACGAGCATTATGCCAAGGAAAATTGGTTATTGTTTTTGGAGCCGGCGGAGGCCGGGACAAGGGCAAACGTGCGTTCATGGGCGCGGCGGCTCGGGGAGCCGACGAGATTGTCCTAACAAGCGACAATCCGAGAATGGAGGATCCGGCGGCCATCACGCAGGCCATTCGTCAAGGCCTTGGCACGCATCGTCACGTTTCAATCGAGCTCGATCGGGAACGCGCGATTCGAACTATTTGCGAAAAGCTTGCTGTGGATGATGTGATCGTCGTGGCCGGGCGCGGTCCCGAGACACATCAGATTTTGGCGGATGGCCCGCGAAATCTCGTGGATGCGGACGTTGTGCGGCAGGCATTGGGCATATCGAGCGCGACATAGAGATCTTGCCCAGCTCCAAATCTGCTCTGCATCTCGGTCACTCGGGATCGCACGGCCCCGAGCAATACGGTTTGACCATCCCCGTTCTCAACCAATCGTTCGTTTGCGAATAGGCCGCATCGAGCACGCGGACTTTGTCGTGGGGATCGTCGTTTTCCGGTCCGGCCGGGGGCGTGTTCGTCTTGGGAGCCTCGGGCAAACCAAAGGAGAATTCCACCATCCCCGGCCCCGCAAAAGGCCCGTCCGCTTCGGGGATGCCAAAGATGCTGCGATTGACGGGTTTCAAGTTTTTGGCGCCAATGGATCGCGCGATCATGTGCGCGCCGAGCGGCGTGACTTGATAATCACCGAGGGCGACGTGCAAAAGCACCTCATGATCCGGCGTATTCGGGAAAGGATTGCCGTGAAGATGGGCCGCGTATCCCGTCGGTTCCGTGCGATCCCAAAGCATCTGGAGCAAGCCCAAGACGATTTGCATATTGCGGCTCGTCTGGTACGCCCCTTTCAGCAGCAGGAAAAACGGAGCAAAATCCACGCTGCGATTCAGGAGCAAACTGTAGGGCATCCCCGGTTCGCCCAAGAGGCCTCGCGTGACATCCGTCGAAAGAGCCATATACGTCACGCCAAAGATTCCGCCTTGGCTGTCGCCGCGATAAAAACGAAGCGTCGGATCGATCGCGCTTTGTCCATTGAATTGAATCTCCGGTTCCGCGACAAACCGTCCTGACATCATGCGCATGGCCAATAGACTATTGATCATACCCTGGTGTTGACGATCCACGGACCTTTGGAACATGCCGATATCCATCACGATGCCGTCGCGAATGAAGGCCTCGTCGTCTTCGGCCATTCCGACGAAATCCACCGAGAACGGCAGATAATCGTGGCGATTGCCGAGCTCGGCCAAAAATCCGTTTTGCCCCTCGAACTTCGTCCCCAAAAGCCCGTGGCCATTTTGCAGCAACGCCAGCTTTTTGCCCATCGTCGCCGCATGCGGCACGTGCACGACGAATTCGAAATCCGCCATGCCGTTTTGCACGGGTTTCCCATTGGCATCCAGCATCAAATGCGCGCCGGGACCGGGTTGGTCCAGGTACAAAGGCACGGACATCGTTCCATGAATTCGTCGCGCGACCCGTGGATTCTCGGCGATCGTAAAATTCTCCACGCTCGTGATCTTGTATTCAGGACCGTCTTTGCCCACTTTCGCGAGCGCGTCGTCTCGCATCGCGAGCATCCACCCGGTGGTGTTTTCCGTGCTCGCCGTGGAGAAGTCCCACGCGATTTGGAGATCTTTTCGAGAAATCCCGGCTTTTTCCAATTTGGCGAAAATATCGGCATACAAATCCCGCCGCGCGTTCGTGGCCGCTTCACACGATGCCGCATTGTCGAGCAAGGCCTTGAATTCGGGCGTCGGAGCCAATACCGCACCTGCGGCATTCTTTACGTTGCGAATGGCGACGATGTAACGCGTTGCGTCCGCCAAGCGCACCACGGGTCGAATCATGAACGCGCGATCTTCATCCGGTTCGGTGGCCACGGAATAATCGAGCTCGGCGAAATGCGGGATTCGTTCCCCCGTATCGGCGTTGATCAGAATGGTCGGTGAATCATCCTTGATGGAAAGGTCGATGGTATCTTGACTTGCCAGGCCGTCGACGGTCGCTCCTTCGAGGTGTGTGAGAATGGTTTGGCCCGGTGAAAACCCATCGCGATTGGACCACGACGCCGGATCGATGTTTTTCCCGGTACTCGAGACGACGGGCAGCGTCGTTGCGCCAAAAGCAACACGTTTTCCCGTGGCCGTGGTTGCGTCGTCGGCGAGCCACACGTTGGAGGGAAAGGGAAAACCGCATTGCGTCGGAACGAGCGGATCGCAATCGTTTCCCGCCAATAACGCCGGGCCGTCTTTGGCGATCGCCGGTGCGGCGGGACAATCGAGTTTGTCGTTCGGTGTCGTGGACGAACATCCGAGGCCGAGGGTGGCGAGCGTGAGTGTAAGGAATGCGGATCGTCGGAAAAAGGTCGAAGGTTTCAGCATCGGCTCAACATAACAGAGCGAATCGAACGGGGGGTGCCATTTTGAAAATCCGAGTGGCATTCGGAACGCCGCACGCTATGTTGCGCGCCATGTCGATCGCCGTCGTCGTCTCGTGTCATGGAACTGTCTCGAATCTCGAAGATTTGCCGGCATTCATTCACAACATTCGGCGCGGACGTCCCGCGCCACCGGAACTGATCGCGGAAGTCAAGCATCGTTTCCAGCTCATTGGCGGCTCGCCGCTCATGACCATTACGGCGGCTCAAGCTCGAGCGCTCGAATCGCGGCTGGGTCTTCCGGTCGTCGTGGCGTCACGGCTTTGGCATCCTTATCCCGCGGAAGTATTGCCGACATTGGTCGACCGCGGCATTCGCACGGTGATTTCGTTGCCGCTCGCGCCTCAGTCCGTGGACGTCTATCACGCGTCCCTACGCGAAGCCGCGGCCAAGATTTCCGAATTGAATGTCGTCGCGGTCCCGGCGTGGGGGATGGAGCCCGCGTTGATTGATTCATTCGAGCAAACCATTGACGAAGCGTTTGGCGCGGTGAACGCCGACGAACGAACGTCCATTCCCATCGTGCTCTCCGCCCACAGTTTGCCCAAGCGGGTCATTGCCTCGGGTGATCTTTACGAAAAGCAATTCCGTGAAATGGCGGGTGCCGTGGCGGCCCGTTTCGAAGCGCGAGGTTTTTCCGTGCGTGTGGCGTTTCAGAGTCAAGGGGCGAGCAACGAAGCGTGGCTCGGTCCGGATCTTGCCGAGACCTTTGCGGAATTGTCCTCCGGCGGAGCGCAAAGCGTGTTGATTGCGCCGATCGGCTTCGTGGCCGAACACGTGGAGACGCTCTACGACTTGGATATCGAGGCGCCGACGATTGCCCAAAAGGCGGGCATCCATCGCCTTTTGCGGGCCAAAGCCGTCGGTGATCGTTCTCGATTCATCGATGCGCTCGAGACCATCGTTCGTCGCGTCCTACCGGCGTGAGAACGTATTGGGTTTGACCGCGGAGCGGACAAACCCATGTCAGGTCCAGGACAGGTCCTGGCGCGGGGCCGGGGGCGCGGAGCCCCCGGTGGGTCTGGGTGAAACCCAGCAAACTCTCGAGAAACTCTCGACAAACACGAGCCAGGAGAAAAATCGTGCCGCGTCCCGTTCAAAATCCTCCCAACCCCTGGTCGTCGACGCAGGTCGAATGGCTCGAAGAACCGCCTCAGGCGACGTTGCAAATCTTCGAGGAAAAAGCGCGGAGCATTTTATCCGAAAACGACAGCCCCGATTTGCCATTTCGTTACAGCATCAACCCGTATCGCGGGTGCATTCACGCGTGCGCGTATTGTTACGCCCGCCCGAGCCACCAATACCTCGGGTTTGGCGCGGGAACGGATTTCGATCGCAAAATCGTCGTGAAAACCAACGCCGCCGAGCTGCTGCGGGAGGCTTTCCTGCGTCCTTCGTGGTCCGGCGACAACATTGTTTTTTCCGGAAATACCGATTGTTATCAAGCCATCGAAGCCAATTACGAAATCACCCGCCAATGTTTGCAGACCTGTTTGGATTTTCAAAACCCCGTCTCGATCATCACGAAAAGCCGCCTCGTAGCCCGTGATGCGTCACTCTTGGCGGAATTGTCACGCCGCGCCCGAGCGGCTGTTTTTCTCAGCATTCCGTTCGCCAAAGATGAAGACTCGCTCAAAATCGAACCGTGGGCGGCCAAGAGCAGCCAACGGTTTTCGGCCATGCGCATCTTGGCCGATGCCGCCATTCCCGTAGGAATCGCCATTGCTCCGATTATCCCCGGCTTGAATGATCCCGATATCCCGGAATTGCTCGAACGGGCCAAAGATGCGGGAGCGTCGTTTGCCTTCTGCCAACCTTTGCGGCTGGCCGCCGAAGTTCTTCCGGTATTCGAAGAACGGCTTCAAGAGGCGTATCCCTTGCGTGTCAACAAGGTCAAAAATGCGGTGCTCGAAATGCGCGGCGGGAAAATGAATGAAAGCGCGTTCGGGGCACGTTTTTCCGGACAAGGCCCGCGCTGGACGATGATCGAAAAGCTGTTCGAGACGCATTGTGCGCGGGTGGGATTGAATCACGATCGCCTATCGAGCGATGGACCGTCGACGTTTCGGCGCCCGCAAAAGCAGCTTTCGCTTTTTGATCGGTAGTCTTCGTTTCCGGCTCGCTTGGCTTGTCGTCTTTCTGCTAGGGTCGTGGACATGACCGCGTCTGCCGACCAAGTTCCCGCTGAACACGCTGCATCCGACCGCGCTCCGCACGAACCGTACGTCTCGCCCAACGACAGCCCGCGTGAGCTCACGGTGCGCGCCGTCGCGTTGGGCGCGCTTTTGGGCGTTGTTTTCGCGGCTTCTTCCGTGTACTTGGCGCTGAAAGTGGGTTTGACCGTATCGGCATCCATCCCGATCGCCGTCATGTCAATCACCATTTTTCGGTTATTTGGACGAGCGACGATTCTGGAGAACAACATCGTCCAAACCACCGGATCCGCTGGAGAATCCATCGCGGCCGGCGTGGCGTTCACGTTGCCTTCGCTCTTGTTGATGGGTTACGACTTGCCGGCAGCCAAGGTGCTCGTTCTGAGCGTTTTGGGCGGATTGCTCGGCGTGCTCATGATGATTCCATTGCGCCACGGGCTCATCGTCGAAGAGCACGGGAAACTCAAGTATCCCGAAGGTGCGGCTTGCGCGGACGTGCTCATCGTCGGTGAAACGGGCGGGACGAATGCCAAAACGGTGTTTTCTGGTTTTGGAATGGGTTTTCTTTACAAACTCGTCGGCGAACCGTTGAAGTTTTTTCAGATGAACCCCGATTATCGCTTTACGGCGTTCAAAGGCGCGAGCATCGGCGGCGAACTGTCGCCGGAAATGCTCGGCGTCGGGTATATCATCGGCCCACGCACGGCGAGCATCATGATGGCGGGCGGCGTCTTGGCCTATTTGATCCTCATTCCGATGATCGCATTTTTCGGCGATCACCTCGATGTGAATTTGTTTCCCGCGACGAAACTGATTCGCGACATGGCGCCCAATGAAATCCGCAGCCGTTATGTTTTGTATATCGGCGCGGGGGCCGTCGCGACGGGCGGTTTCATCAGTTTGGGCCGAGCGCTTCCGACGATCGTCAAAGCGTTTCGGAGTGGAATCAAGAGTTTCCGGGCGGGACGCGCGGGCAATACCGCGGTTCCGCGCACTGAACGCGATTTGCCGTTTTCGGTCGTTCTTTACGGATCGATTGCGCTGCTGCTCGGGATTTGGCTCGCGCCGATGCTCGGCATTACGTTCCCTTCGGCCGTGCTCATCATGCTCTTCGGATTTTTCTTCGTGACCGTTTCGTCGCGTATTTGTGGCGAAATCGGCTCGTCATCGAATCCCATTTCCGGCATGACGGTTGCGACGCTGCTCATTACGTGCCTCTTGTTCTTGGCCATGGGTTGGGTCGGCGTCGATTATCGCGCAATGGCCTTGTCCACGGCGGCGATCGTTTGTATCGCCGCATCGAATGGCGGGGCGACGAGTCAGGATTTGAAAACGGGATTTCTCGTCGGCGCGACACCTTATCGGCAACAAATCGGATTGCTCGTCGGGGTCATCACGAGCGCTCTCGTCATTGGTACGACGCTGCTATTCCTGAATAAGTCGTACACCACGCGCGCTGCGGAAACGTACGAAATGCCCATTCCGCCGGCATCCATTACGCAAACGATGGACAAAGGTCCGGACGGCAAAGAGTATCGCGTGGCGTATCAAGCCGAATCGGGCGCGTCGATTCCGCAAGGAAAGTATTTGGTCGACGAAGCGGGCAAAGTCGCCTTCGTGATTGATCCGGGCATCGGCGGGCGCGTGCCGCATGAACCGGAAAAACTCGAATCTGCAGCGCCGGTTCCCAACACCGCAATGAAAAAAGGCTCGATGCTCGGACCGGATCGTAAATCCTACGACGTCGTCGAAGTTCCTTCGGCGGCTGGAGGAGCGCCGACGCGGTATCTCGCCGACAATGGTCAACTCACGTATCGATTGCGGGAAGTCAAAAAGCTCGACGCGCCCAAAGCGAGCCTCTTTGCCTTGATCATCGACGGCATTCTCACGCGAAAACTCCCGTGGGATTTGGTACTCATCGGCGTGATGTTGTCGTTCATGATGGAGCTGTGCGGCATTGCCTCCTTGCCATTTGCCGTGGGTGTGTATTTGCCCATTTCGACGAGCGTTCCCATTTTCGTGGGCGGTCTCGTGCGCTGGCTCGTGGATCGTCGTCGCGGTGGAGAAGAATCCGATTTCAGCCCGGGAACGTTGCTCAGCTCCGGGTACATCGCGGGCGGCGCGATCGCGGGCCTCGTGGCGGCATTCGTGGCGGGCGTGGGGATGGAGGCGAAATTCGACGTGAGTCACATCTTCGCGGCATTCAGCGCGAGCAACTTCTCGGGCATGATCGCCTTCGCCGCCTTGGCTGCATTCCTGTATTCGACGGCGGTTCGCGGCGACTCGGCGACCGGAAAATAATCAATCACATCGGTGGTCTCGGGCCGGGAGGCATCGCACCCGGCGGAGGGGTCATTCCCGGAGGTGCCGACATTCCCGGAGGTGCCGACATGCCCGGAGGTCCGGCGCTCGGGCCGGGACCCGCGGCGGCCTTCCGAGTGCCTTCAGCCAAAAGTGACCGGTAAATCTCGGATGTTTTGACGAGTTCGTCATGGCTGCCCATCGCGGCGATCTTGCCTTTGTCGAGCACCACGTTCCACGACGAACGGACCAAGTGCGGAGCGTGCGTCACGACAATCGTCGTGCGACCCGCCGACAATTCCACGACGTTCTTGAGCAATTCTTCAGCCGTCGCCGCGGGCAAACCCGCCTCCGGCTCGTCGAGCACCAGCACGCGAGCATCTCGCAAGAGCATCCGCGCCAGCATCAGCCGACGTTGTTCTCCTCCCGAAAAGTTTGGCGGGACCTTACGCACGTCCGTGGACAAACCTCGCCCGTTGCGTCCTTCGGCGAGTTCGTCCAGATGTACCTTCGTCAACATCGCCTTCATCGCCTCGGCCGCCGGAGCCTGATCCAATCCCAGCGCCAGGTTCTGCTCGACAGAACGTTCCAAGAGCACCGAAGCTTGACCCAGCACCGCAAATAACTTGGACAAGTCTCGCGGAGCTATCCGCGACAGATCGACATCTCCGACGCGGATGCTCCCGCCCGTGGGTTCGTCCAGGCGTAACAGCATGCGGATCAACGTCGACTTGCCCGAACCGGAAGCTCCGCAAATGGCGACGATGGCGCCGGCGGGAATTTTGAGCGACAAACCATCGAGCACTGCGCGATCGCTACCCTCCGGTTGATACGTCAAGTTGTCGAGGTTGACCGACGTGCCTTGCAGTTGCGACAGAGGGACGGGATCCGCGGGCTCCGGAGGATGCGGCGGAAGCGACAGGAGATCGCGCAAAGAAGCCAAGAGGGGAGCTCGTTCCAACAGGCCCGAGCGCAAGCCGTCGATGGCTTCGAAGCGTCCCAGGAGCAGCGGGACGACGAGGAGGAGTTTGGCCACGTCACCCGCGTCGTGCGTGCGTCCGGAGAGCTTCATCGCGACGAGGATCATCAGCGGCGACATCGCCGTCAGAACGCTCTTGATTTGTCCGGACAAAGCCAATGCGGCGGCGAAGTTGCGCCGGGCATCCGCGGCGCCGTGGGCCGAGCCTTTGAATTCATCCAAGGCCGTATTTCGGGCCCCGAGCAAACGTAGTTCTTCGGTTGCGCCGAGCATTTCGCCGAGAGATCCGAAGACGCTCGTGTCGGCGCGTTGCATCGCCTGCATGCGCTCGCCTACGCGTCGCGAAGCGCGATCGGACAAGAGGCGCGACAACACGAAGAGCACGGCGGTCGCAACCAGGACAAACCATGCGCCACCAGTGGCCAGATCCACGGCGAGCACGAGCAACGTGACGAGCGCCTGCGGCAGGCCGGTCAAGACGGCGACGGAGAAATCGGCGACGGCGGCGGCATCACGAGCAATGACGAGTTTGACCGCGTCAAACCCTCGAGCTGCCGGAGCTTTCGCGCCCGGGGGAGCCGGCGGGCCGCCTTTGGGGGCGAGAGCCGAGGCTCCGGCGGCGTTCAAGGCGCGGGGGGAGGCCCAAAGCGCGGAGCGTACGAGCTCGATGCGCAAAGCCGCGGTGACTTCGGCGGCGAGCTCCGAACCTTTGCGACTTTGCGCCATCGCGATGCCAACGGTGACGATCGTGGCGGCGAGCGTGACGACGATGACGAGCCAAGGGTTTGTCCCGGACACGAGTCGCGCAAACGCGCCGGCTACGCCGGGAGTCGGTGTGGGAGGACGACCCAGAATGGCGCCGATGGCGACGCCGACGAGGCTCGGAAGAAGGCCGGCGGTCGCACCGGCAACGGTGGCGAGGCCGATGGCGGAAGCGAATCCGAGAATGGGGCCGCCTCGGAGCGAGCGGCGGAGGATGGCAAGAATGGCCCAGAGATCACGCACGTTGCGGCAATGCTACAGGACCCCGGCCATCTGGTTGCAAGCATCGTGCTTTCGGGAGAGGCTACGCGTCGTGCGCGCGGTGTCGTTGGCGATTGCGGTCGTGGGTTTGGGTTGTTCGCAACCCGAGGTGACGATTGCGCCCGCGCCGATATCGTCGGTGTTTTCGGCGGATGCCGGACCGGGTTTGTCCGCGGAGAGCCTCGATGGGAGAGCCCCCGTGGCGCGAGAACCCGAACCGGGCGTGCTCGCGGAGCTTCTCGCGGCAGCTCCGAAACATGCGCCGACGTCGACCGATCCCGATGGGGGAACGCTGATCGGTACCGAGACAAACCTGAAGCCGGACGGACCTTCCGACAATGGTTTGGGGTCACAAGGTTTGGCGCCGAAGGTTCGGGGTCGAGCGTCTTCGGTGGTGGAAAGTGGGACGGTCGAAGTGCAGGGATGGCCTGCGCGTGTGGCTGAAAGAACGGCGCGAGCGCAAGTGTATTACCCGCTCACGACCCGATGCCGCGACGCGCTGGGCAAGATCCTGCCGCCCGATGCCATCGTGCTCAAGTTTCGAGTGGATGAAGACGGCAACATCGTGCCTTCGACCATCAGCGCGGTTGCGGCGGATGCGCGTTACGAAAGCGCGGCCAATTGCATGCGTCGGGAGCTGTCGGCTCTCGCATTTCGCGGTCCGGCGGCATATCGAGGTTTGACGACTTCTCTCAACGCCACCATTCCGTCGGTCGATTGAATGTCGGTGGAATATCGAATGCAGGTTCGTCGCCCGGAATTTCCGGCGCGAGTCGACTTCATGCCGCCTGCGATTGGATGCTGCGCTCCGGCCGCATGGATGCGGTATAAGCTTGTGACGGCGCGTTGGATGGCGTGTCGAGCGATGAGAAGCTGAGAGCGAATACGGTGGACCTGAGCAACGAAGCTGATCAGACGCTCGTTATCATTGGTAACGGGATGGTCAGCCATAGGCTCTGCCAGCGAATGGTGGAGTACAACGCAGTCGACGACAAACGCATTGTCGTCTTCGGCGAAGAACCTCGACCCGCCTACGATCGAGTTCACCTGACGGATCTTTTGTCCGGGACACCTTCGACAAACCTCACGCTCGCGACGGAAGAGTGGTACGCGCACAACGGAATTGAATTGTTTCTCGACGATCCGGTGGTCGAGATCGATCGCGTCAATGGGATCGTTCGTTCGCAGTCGGGCCGATCGATTGCCTACACGCGGCTCGTGTTTGCCACGGGCGCAAAACCATTCGTTCCTTCGGTCGAGGTCATTTCGCCCAACGGAGAAGAGCTTCCCGGGGTCTTCGTGTACCGCAGCGTCGACGATGTTTACGACATCGAAGAGCGCGCCGACGAACTTCTGGGCACGCCGTTCCAAGAAGCCGCGGTCATCGGTGGAGGCATCTTGGGACTGGAAGCAGCCAAGGCGGTGTATGACCTCGGGCTCGACGTTCACGTTATCGAAGTGGCGTCCGGACTCATGCCGCGGCAGCTCGACGCCGACGGGTCCGCGGTTTTACGTGACAAAGTCAAAAGCCTTGGGGTCAATGTTCATTGCGGACGAACCCTGAAAGAGGTCGAAGCGCTGCCGTTCGAGATGCCGGGAGCGGCTCCTTTGACCGGCCTTCGTTTGACGTTCGACAAGGGCGATCCGCTGATGGTCGGCCTGTTGATCTTCGCTTCCGGCGTGCGGCCTCGTGGTGAGTTGGCCGATGCCGCAGGTTTGTCCGTTTCCGATGTCGGCGGCATTGTCGTGGATGATCGATTGCATGCCATCGACAAAGAAACAGGCCAACCCGACGAACACATTCATGCAATCGGGGACTGCGTTTCGCATCGAGGCACGTCGTACGGTTTGGTCTTGCCCAGCTATCAAATGGTCGATGTCCTTGCGTCGAATTTGGTCGGCGGGCAGCAGACGTTCGAGGCCCCGGATACGTCCGTTCGCCTCAAATTGATGGGCGTTTCGGTCGCCGCGCTCGGGGAATACGACGGGGACAAACGCCTCGGAACCAACGTGCACGTCTTCAACGGTGGCGGCTTGTATCGCAAGCTCATCGTGCGCAATGGGCGGCTCATCGGTGCCGTCACCATCGGCGATTGGGACAACCTCGAACGCATTCGCGAACTGCTCAGGTCGCCCTTGCCGTTGTCCTTTTGGGACATGCGCAGGTTTCGCGGAACGGGCGATCTCTGGGCGAAATCGGAATCGCCTCCGGTCGCGGAATGGCCGCCGGAAACCGTCGTTTGCGGATGTCTGCGCGTGACGCGTGGGGCGATCGGTCAGGCTGTCACCGACGGCTGTACGAACGTCGAAGACGTTTGTGCTCGAACGAAAGCCGGTACATTGTGCGGCTCGTGTAAGCCGCTCATCTCCGAGCTCGTCGGCGGTGATGCGAATGCAAACCAAGGCGACGCTCCTCCTCTGTCGCAGCGAAACAGCGAAGCCCCCGTGTCTCGTCGCGAGGGAATTCGATCGCGCCGTGAGGCATCGCGTTCGCGCCCTGATTTGCTGGCGATTGCGAATCGTGATGCCGGTGTGGCCACGCAACGTACCGGAAGCACGACCGGCCGTTTCGAAGGGCTGCGGTCCACGTTGATCAGTTCTTCGACGATTCCACCTCCACTCGCTGAAGTCGATGACGAACCCGCACCCGTGTCGGTTCGTCCGCGAGCGGAACGACAAACCGAAGCTCCAAAAGTCGAATCGGTCGCTCCTCCGCGCATCGAGGCGACGACGGCGACCAATCTGGCCGCCGTGATGCGCTCTTCAGCTCCTGCCGCCGACGTCAAACCAAGTCCCCGAAGCCTCGCCGTACTCGCCGCATTACACGGAGATTTCAGCTCCGGTTTCGACGATTCCTCCACGCGCAAAGAGGACACGAGGCTCCGCAAAGACGAAACGAAACAGCGCAAAGACGAACCGGCTCCTCGCCGCGAATCGTCAGCTCCGACGACACCTCGTACCGGAGCCGCGATTCCGGGAGTTCGACGCGACGAACCCGCCAACTCGACGAGAGATCTCGAACGGGCGCTGCCTCTTTTGGTGAGCGGTGCCATGCCGTTGGCTCCCGACGCGGCGATCTCGACGCTCACGCCGGCCGCCGGGATGGTGCTCGGTCCGGCGCTGCGTGCGTATGCGGCATCCGCCGCGCGTGTCGCGGAGATGGACGCGCTGCCGGTGAAACCTCCGCGCACGCATACACCGACGCCGGTGGCTGGAATCGATCCCGGGACGAAATCGTTTGGGAACAAAGCAGTTGAACGAAAGCCATCGTCGACTCCGCCGACAGGCATGCCGGTCGTCCCTTCGCCGTCGAAGGCGGCGGTCAAGCCGATGGATGTTGCGCCTGCGAGCGCCGCGCCGCCGACGCCGCCGACCGGGACGCTCGTCACTGATTCTCGCGCGACATCGCAACCCACGACGGCGCGACCTTCGGCGACGCATGCGCGCGATGGTTCGTCCGGAACGCCCTCGAGCAGCGTCGCCGTCGAACCCGCTTCCCAACCGCCGCGTTCGCGTCGCGCCGCGCCGTCCGTTCGGGTTGTCTCGGCCGAGCCGCTTTCGACCCGCACGCCAGCATCGGGAATGGTCTTCGACAAATCGCAGCTCGGGACCGACGCGTACGCGCAGTTGGCGATTCCCCGTTCGGCGCGCACCGGTTTTGAAACATCGTCGTCCGATGCCGCAGCGTCGAAGCCCGCGACGGCACGTGCGAACGAGCGACGTACGCCCACGTCGGGTTTCAGTGACACGAACGCCCCGCCGCCAAGCGTGCGATCACGCGGGCTTCAAAATCGCAGCTCCGTAGCGACTCAAGCCAAGCGTTCGTCGGATCCCGGAGGCGGGAATGCTTTGTCGAGTGATCGAACGCCGACGTCGGTTCGCCGTCCGAGTTTGTCGGCGATCGACGAACCGTCGGGCACGAGTGACTTTCCGACGGAGCAATCGCGATCGCGGCAGCGGATCTCGCTCATCGGGTCGGTCGACGACGCGGAGATCGTCCAAGTTCTCGGGCGGGATTCGGTGATTCCTGCCGCGGATCGTGCTCCCGTTTCACGGCGTACGTGGGTGCCGCCGAAGAACCTGTCGAGCGCTCCGGGGACGCTGACGACGTCGAGCAATCCGCCTCCTCGAGCTCCCGCATCGCCTTCGACGTTGCCGCCGGAACGAGGTCGCAAAGCATTGCTCGTGGCCTCGATCGTCGCTGTGTCATGGACGCTCGTGCTCGTGTTTGCCCCGGCGATTCCGCCTTCGCGTTCGGTGTACGGCAGTCGCATCATTCGAGCGCTGACGCGAGATTTCGTGTGGCAACAGATCAGCGGTTATGCGCTCGTGGCGGTTTGTCTTTTGAGTTTGGGGATTTCTTTACGCAAGCGATGGAAGCGTTTTCAGTTTTCGGATGTAGCCTTTTTTCGAGCCGTCCATGGCATCGTGACCGCGGCATCCCTCGTGCTGTTTTTCTCGCACACGGGGTTTCGCGTGGGTCACGGCATGAACCTCATTGTCGCCGTTGCGTTTCTCGCGGCGATGGTCGTCGGGGCGGGCGCCGGCGCGGTGTATGCACTGAGCGATCGTTGGCCGGCATTGGCGGCTCGGGATCGACGTTTGCGTGCGTCATGGGTGCACATTCTCGTCCTCTGGCCGTTGCCGATCCTCATCGCACTTCACGTAATCATGGTGTACTACTATTGAAATCAATCGCATGAGCACGCGTGTTTCCATTCTCGTTTGGCTTTTGGTCACGGGGCTCGTGGGGGGCTACGGTACCTATCGACTGCGATCGCAAGACCAGACGATCTATTTGCCCGGAACGACGTCGCACGGGCACTATCAAATCGAAATGGCGTGCAACCAGTGCCATACGCCATTCGGAGGCGTATCCAATGATGCGTGTTTGAAGTGTCATGGAAAAGCTCGCGAATCCGCCGATTCTCATCCCAAAACCAAATTCGATGATCCGCGAAATGCCGCGCAACTGGCGAAACTCGATGCGACGAAGTGCGTGACGTGTCACGCCGAGCATTGGCCGGCCGGGACGCACCGCGAAGGTTATTCCTTACCCGTCGATTTTTGCATTGAATGCCATTCCGACGTCGGCAAGGAGCGTCCCAGTCATACCGGAATGTCATTTTCATCGTGCAGCGATACCGGTTGCCATAATTATCACGACAATCGCAGTCTCTGGGAAGATTACCTCAAACAACACCTCGGCGAACCTCCGACGCTCGCCGAAGCACATGTCCCGATACGCGGGGTAAAACCCGGCACGGAGCAGCCGAATTCATTGGCCGCCAAAGATGCCGACACGCCGCAGACCGTCGCCGTCGCCGCCGTCCTCGTCAATGAATGGGCAGCTTCCGCCCATGCGCGTGGCGGAGTCAATTGCACGGGTTGTCATGGAGGCATTGCGTCGCCGTGGGTCAAAGCGCCACCCTCGACGGTATGCGAACGATGCCACGAAGATCAAGGCCACGGTATTCGCGATGGCCGCCACGGAATGCGACTTGCCGTCGGGCTCGATCCCATGAAACCCGGCGCGGCACGATTACCCATGAAACCCGAATCGGCCGAGCGGCAAATCGGATGCAGCTCTTGCCATACGGCGCATTCGTACGACGCGCGCATGGCCGCAGCGGGTTCATGCCCGACTTGCCACGACGACGAGCATACGCGCAACTACGACCGCTCCGCGCACTACAAAACCTGGGACGCCGAAGCGAAAGGCAAAGCTCCGGCGGGCACGGGGGTTTCTTGTGCTACGTGCCATTTGCCGCGGCGCAAGAATCCCAATGGTACGATCTTGGTCGAGCACAATCAAAACAGCAATTTACGACCCACGGACAAGATGGTTCGCGATGTTTGCGTCAATTGCCACGGAGTCGCATTTTCGCTGGACGCAATGGCCGACGCCGAGCTTGTCCGGCAAAACTTTGCGGGCCCGCCTGCCAAGCACATTTCCTCGATGGATATGGTCGAAAAACGCGAAGCCGCGCGGAAGAAGTGAACGCCGGTTTGCGCAGCTGCGTGATGGATACCCTCTGAGACGCTGGGTTCGGCGTTCATTCACGCCATCCAAGCCGACGACGGACCTTCACTTGCCCGTTTTGATGTCGATGATGCGGGGCTTTGTCGGAGAATAACAAATGGTCTCGGGCATTTCGTCTTTCATATTCTCCTTGATGTGTTTGACCACCGCTTCGGCTTGCGCTTCGTTTTCCACTTGGACCCCGAGTTTGCGCGAGCCATATTCCAAATAATCCATCAGCTTGATTTTTTCGACCTCGGGGAATGTCGACAGCGCTTTCCGAGTCGACGGAAACGTAAAGTTATTCGCGTTTCCCGAGGAAACATGATACAGAAAGACGAACGGTGTCGGACAGGGTTTTTCCTGCTCGTCTTCGCGCGCTTCGCGAAGTTTGGCAATGCCGCCGTGTCCCACCCAAATCGTCTCGTTTTCATCCATGACGATGGGGACGAGCGTCGCATTGCGAGAAACTTTGGCAATGGGCGTCCATTTTCCGCCATCATAACGAACGATCTGCTGCTTCGAGATGACGTGAAGTTTGCCGGCCGCCGATACGAACGCGCCGTGGAAAACACTCTGCGGCAACGGCAGAGTGTCGAATTTGCCGTCCAAGTAATGGAGAATCGTTTGGTCGCGCGGGTTTTGCGGGTGGTTCGAAATAATCCACAATTCGTCGCCTTTTCCCTCGAGCATGTCCGGGTCATAACTCAGTTTTTTGACCAAGTGACCCAGCTCCACGAACCGCGATTTGCCGGGTTGATCCCAAACCTCCGCCGCGGGTTTGCTGTCGTCGTCGCACAAATTGCCGACCGTCACGAGCGTTCCTTTGTTCGTCGCCGCCGCGGCCATGAATGGCAAGGCAATGGTGGAGGCGCCCCGCATTTTCTCCATGTCGCAGCCATGTTTTTCCGCGGAAATGGGCTTGATGACGAGCCCCGGCCCTCGTAACGTTTGAAAACGATTCCCCTCGGTAAAATCGGAGCCGGCGATGAGGGTCGTTTTATCAAGACGAACCACTCCGCGCAACAAACCAGTCGCACCGCCTTCGCCGAAGGTAACAGTGCTCCCTTTGCCCGTGAGCGGATAGACGGACGACATGAGCACTCGGCCATTGACCGGCACGAAATGAACGTCGACATCGGGCCACGTACCGGTCACTTTCGTCAGAATACTTCCACCCAGACCTTCATTCATCGAAGGCAAGGAACCGAGCCACTCCACTTTATCGTCGATGTAGCGCCCGACGCGCATTCCATCGACGACGATGAATGCGCCGTTAATGGGAAAAAAGCGAAATCCCTTTGTCGCCGCGATTGGTTCGTCAGGTACGAGCAACGGAATGGTGTCTCGGGACGCTTTCGTCGGAACGGACGCGCTGCTCGAACTTGCGCTGGGCGCAACCATTGCGCTGCTCGTTGCCGTCGTCGTCGTCGTGGGCTCTTTTTCCGGCGTTGGGGCCGACTTGCTGCACGACAAGGCCAAAATGATGAAAATTCCCAACCCCGGATGCTTGTTTGTCATGGCTGATTCGTGCCTTTGAAATGATGGGTTCAACGAATTCGACCCCCGATAAACTGCCCGACATCGACGAATAACATCTTTTGTCGGCCTGCGAAACGTCTTCACGCGGTGACGTTCGGGCACGTGGATTGAATGGCTCGAATCACCCGATTAGCGCGTTTGTTTCGCCGAACCTTCTTCTTTTTCTTCCTGGACGATTACCGGCGGCGTGGCTCTCGGCGGTTCCGAGTAAAACGGCTCGACCGCACTCGTCAGCCGCACGAACGAAGGCGCAGGTGCCGTGAGCTGCGTCGTCGTCACGTCCACGCCCTGATTCGTCGTTTCTTTCGCGGCCATGAGCGCCGTTACGCGATAAAGTCCCGGCTTTGTGAAGATATTCTTCGGACAAACCTCGGCGATGAGCACGCTGAACGATGTCGACGCGCCGGGAGCCACGGGCCGATATGCATCATTCGGCAAGATCCGCCGCGCATTGTCGGCATAACACATTTCCGCCAAGCCTGCCGGACCGTCGATGCGGAAGGACATCATCCACGGACGCAACGCGACGACAATCGGCCGCAGCCCGACGTTTTTCGCAGTGACCGTCAAGGTGATGTTGCGCGGTGCCGATGCCTCGACAAACGGCGTACTCGATAACTCCAATTTGCCGGCTCGTTCATCGACCGGGGGAGCCGGCGGCAAGGCCGTTTTGTCCGCCGAACCATTCGGCGAGTCGGTTTGTCCTTCCGGTTTGGCTTCCGCCTGAGCTTCTTTGGTGGTGTTTGGAGGAGAAGCCGTTGCTGCTCCAAGCAATATCGATGGAGCCGTAACTTCGTACAACGGGCCGATCGTAGGCACTTTCTCCGTGCTTTCCACGACAAACGGCCCCGTCGGGGGCTTGGGGTTCTTCGGCTTGATCTTCGTTTTCTTTTCTTTCGGCGGTTCCCAGCCCAATTTGGCTCGGACGGTCACGTTCGGCCCAAGCTCGACTGCGCTTTTGCCAAAACAGAAAAGTCGCGGATCGAAGGATTCGACGTAAGAATGCCCGGGCGCCAATAACAACGCGCGATCTTCGGGAAAACGTGTCGAACGCAAACTGGACGGCAACACGCACGACACCGGTTTTGCCTCGTCACTCGTTTGGACTTCGAAACGAAGCAGCCGACTGTCGGCGGCAACGCGCAACGCAACGCTTCCTTCGTTCTCGAGACGCATCGTCCAGGGCCCCTGCGCCGTCGGGGCAATCAGCCAAAGTCGTGCGCTTGCGGGAGGAAGCGGCGGAGGCTCGGGGGCTTTTTCCGCAACGGGTTTCTCTTGCGCCCACGCATCGGACGAACCCAGCAACATCCCCGCAACGAGCACGCCGCGAACCAACGAAGAAAATCGACCCATCACCAAACTCCCGTTGCGAGCCATGTTCCAACATTTGGAGCTTCGAGTCGCCTTCGGCGCTGTGCGTCCCAAACCTCTGAACTTCGCTGCCGCGTCATCATTTCCGCTTTCTTTTCGCGCGCGTCAACCTTAGCGTACACACGTAATCCTCGCCCGAACCTCTTTTGCGGACGGGGGCGCTCCTGTTTGAAGATTTGGGGCTTCGGATCGCCCGTGACGTCCGTCGCCTCAAACCCCGTCGAGGACACGTATGCGAGGTCTCTATGCGGTCGTAGACACGGCGGCGCTCGATCAGCGCGGCATCGATGTCGTCGCATTTGCCGAAGCGGTGCTCGAAGTTCGTCCGGCGGCGATGCAGCTCCGTGACAAACCCGCAGATCACATCGGGATTCGCCGGACGATCGAGCTGCTTTCGCGGATCGCACCGATTGCGCGCGATGCCGGAGTTCCTTTGTACGCCAACGATCGTGCCGATCTGGCGCTGCTCACGGGCTGCCCGGGGGTTCATGTAGGACAAACCGACTTGCCCGTGCCCCTCGTGCGTTCGCTCGCGATGCGGATGCAGGCGACGTTGTCGGTGGGTTTGTCCACGACGAATGAAGAACAAATGCGCGCGGGGGTTCGCGACGGAGCGGATTACCTGGCGATCGGTCCGGTGTTTGGCACGCAAAACAAGACGAATCCGAATCCCACGTTGGGGATGAATCGACTTCGTGAAATTGCAATGTTTTCACGGAGTTTGGGTTTTGCCGGGCCACTCGTGGCCATCGGCGGTATCGAGATCGAGTCTGCCGGAGCGGTCGGGCAAATCGTCGATGCGGCGGCGGTCATTGGAGGTTTGCTGCCTCGAACGACGGGACCCACGGCTTTGCGCGAAGTGCGCGACCTGGCCAAGGCATTACACGAAACCATTTCGAGCGCGGAAAAGAAAGTTTTACCATGACCCTCACCATTATCGTCATTTCCGCTGCGATCGCCGCATCGGCGGGTTTTTTGGCCAGTCGTCGCCGTTCGTCGAAACAGGAATTGGCCGAAGGCAAGGACGCTGCGGATCGGAAAAAGCCGAAAGCCGCGTTGCCCGCACCCAAACCGCTCGATGGTTTTCCCATTGAACTCGGCGACGTGATTTCCTCCGGGGGTGAAGAACGTTGGCTCTCCGGCGCGATTGCCGCGCGGGAACAAGCCGCCGTGATGGCGTTGTTTTTTGCGCCCGAAGGTCGCGAGCATTTTGTCGTGGCCGCATATCCTTTGCCCGAGCGCGATATCTTGTGGCTTCGTCCGATTGAAGTGGTTTCTCCTGCCGAACCTCCGGCGACATTGGAAATCGGCGGTCAGGCGATGCAACGGAAAAACCGTTTTCCGGTGAAACTCGAACGATTCGGTCAAGGTGCGCCGGATGTCGGGTCCACGGGGATTGTCGCGACATACACGACGGGAACCCGCGAGGTCGCGGTCGTGTTGGCCTCCGAGCAGCGCTGTTTGGCGTGGTCGGGTCGGCGTATGGATTCGAGCGAATACGATCGCATGGGCAAATCGCTCGACGACGAATGAGCCGAACGAAGCGACGATTTACGGCATCGCGGCGCGTAGTTCCATCACGAGCGCCAAGAGCGACAAATTGGGCGAAGCATTTCGCTCGAGATACCCGATGGCGCGCAGCACGCATTCGAATCGTCGCGCATCGATGATCGCGCCGATCGGCTCCGATTCGAGGCGTTTTTTGGCCGAACGCGCGAGCGTCGCGGCAAATGCCCGCAAGTCTTCCTTGAGCCGCTCTTTGTCTTTCGTATCGAGGCCTTCGGCGATGTTCACGGCGGGGCCCAAATTCGGCGCCCGCATGGCCGACATCATGGCCGCGACGAATTCATCGCGGCTCGTCGTGCGTTCGGCATCCACCAGCGCCAAAGCTGCGGACGCACTTCCCGCAGCCAAATCGATGACCATTTCGTGTTTGTCCGGGGAAACTCCCCTGGCCGTCAGGACTTTTTGCAAGATCGGATCGGGTAGCGGACCAAAACGTACTTTTTGCGTTCGGGACCGAATGGTATCGAGCATGCGATCGGGACGCGACGTGAGCAAAACGAAATGCGTTCCCTGTTTTGGTTCTTCCAGGAACTTGAGCAGCGCGTTGGCCGCGCTTGCATTGCTGGCCCCGGCCAATTCTTCAGCGCGACGAATGATGAACAGGCGCCCTCGACCTTCATGAGGCGGATACGACGCGTGCGTCAGGACAACCTTGCGTATTTGCTCGACCGAAATTTGCGCGACTTCGTCTTTGCCGATGACCGATGCGGGGTAAAGCCCGCGTTCGACCAGAATCACATCCGGATGCAATGGAACTTCGGGCCGTTCATTCGCGAACGTGACGGCGCGATGACACGCTTCGCACTTGCCGCAACCGAGTTTGTCCCCGCTGGTGCACACGAGCGCCTGCGCGAGCGCAAATGCCGCCATCTCTTTGCCGACGCCATCGGGCCCTTCGAACCGATACGCATGATGCACTCGGCCGCTTTGCAGCGCTCTCGTGAGCGTGCGAATGGCTTCGTCTTGACCTTGGATGTGCGAGAACGGCACGAACGGCCTCTTAGCACAACGAGCCTGCGGGCATCAAAACCAAATGCATCCGTCAAGAAGGTTCATCGGCCATTGCGCGAATGACCACGGGCAAACCATCCCCCGCATCGAGCAAAACGCGTCTTTCGGCGTCTCGGTATCCGCTGGGACCCAAGCGCAGATCCGTTCGTCGTCCCACGACGCGCACACGTGTTCCTTCGTGCACGAGACCTTCTCGCAAATCCAGGTTTTTCTGCGGCAAACGACGCGCCCCCAGAAACGCCGCCGCGTTTTCGGAGCGGGGCTTCGATTCGGTCGCGACGTATACCAGAACATCCGTGTTTGTCACGACGTAACGTTTTTGATCGGTCCCAACTACGGCGAAAGGGATGGCGTCGGCGTCGTCGACGGGTTGTCCGTCCGCTTCACCCTCGAGGCGAAATGCGAAACACGGTTGTCCGGACAAAGGACTCGTGAGGTTTGGAAAGGCGTCCAGCTGTAGAGCGGTTCGCTCCGTTTCATCCAATGGCGTGGCTGTTCCGATGACTTGTTCACGATGTCGCGAATAATGGGCAAGGGCCTCGTTGTTGACCAGCGGCGGCGGTGCTGTTCGATAACCGAATAAGGACGGTGGTTTGTTCAAAAAATCGTATCCAAACTTGGCGATTGTGCCGAATACGGCGGCAAAAATGCCCAATACGGCAACTCCCATGAAATTGATGATTCCAACGACGACCAGCGAAGTACCAAATGCTTCGAGCGAGTACGTCTTGATCATCGGCTCGCTGCCGAAAATTTCGGCTGCAATTTGCGGTACCAGAAAAATGCAGAAGGCCGGCAAAGCCCAATGCCGAGTCCGAGAATCACGATTGCGTACGGTCGTCTCCAACCAATCCCACAATCGATGCATCGGGTGGCGAGCTTGCTGCGCGACGACTCGCGGCGCCGTTTCAATGGTGACGCGCAAGACGCGCCGTGGACGATCCACAATGAATTTCAAGACGAAACGAATGACGGAAATGACGCCGAACCAAAGCCCCAAGGGAAGAGACACGGCGACACTTGCTCCCAGCATCGTGCCCATCGCTCCCAAAAGCCCCGTAACGACGTCGAGGGAATTTTTCGGCGGCCACGCTGCACGCAGCAACATAACCCCCATAAAAACAACAGACCCCATGGCCGGGATCATCGATAACACGATGATCCATTTACCAAACCACGCGGCTCGCGACGTCGGTTGAACGGCGTTGATGGCATCCGGAATGACGTACCCCGGATTGCGACAAACCGGACAATACGTAAGTCGCGACGAAAATCGCAATCGACATCCGGCACAACCCAGGGTCAAGTCACGTCGCATCGCAAACCTTGCGCAATTATCTCAAACGCCGCGTTTCTCCCGGATCCAAAATCCACAATTGCTCCGCCCGCCCGCCTTCGCGCGCCCACGCTTCACGCGCGCGATGCGGCGGCATTCCAATGGGTTCGTCCGTCAATTTGAACGTGCCCCAATGCATCGCCACGAAGTTTTTCGCGCCAAGCGCCATCGCCGCTTTCGCCGCTTCGTCCGGATTCATGTGTTGCGGCTCCATGAACCAACGCGGTTCGTACGCGCCGATCGGCAACATCGCCCAATCGATATTTCCAGATCGTTTTCCGATTTCCTCGAACCTGTCCCAATACCCCGTATCCCCCGAATGATATGCCCTTCCTTCGGGACCGGAAATGACGAATCCACCCCAAAGTCCGTGATTCCGATCCCAAGGCCAATGCATCGACCAATGACGAGCAGGCACGAGCATGACTTCGACGTCGTCGAAGCGCGCGGTCTCCCACCAATCGAGCTCGACGATTTTTGCGCCTTTCGCCAACGAAGAAATCAATTTGGCGTTGCCGTTTGGAACGACATACGTGGGACGATTTCCTATTTTTCGAATACTCCAAGGATCGAGATGATCGCGATGATTGTGCGAGATGAGCACCAAATCGATGGGCGGGAGCAATTCGAGCGGAATGCCCGGTTTGGAGAGACGCTTGATCGCCCCGACGCGATCGCCAAGGACCGGATCGATGAGCATGCGTTTGCCGCCGAGGGTCAATAAAAACGACGCGTGACCGATCCACACGAGGCTCGCGTCGGCACTGGCAATGAGTGCTTCATCATGCGGACGCGACGTCGGGCCCGTCGTGTCGTCTTTCGGCGGCCGATAACCTTTGAGCGGACCCATGACGCGCCACTGAAGAATATCGGTCAACCCGCGCTCGGGCTGCGTCGCCAGATGTGTGAACCTAGCCATGGGAAAAACCTTTCGTCGGATCAGCTGAGCACGCGCAGACTTTTGCCCACGAGCACTTCGTTGTGGCTGCCCATGCGGTAACCACCGAGATCCAGCGTTACATAACGAAATCCGTGTTTCTTGCCGGCGGTCACGATCTTCTCGCGCACGGTCGCGTCCGTCGCCCGCCCGATCTCTTCGAGGGACACTTCGATGCGGGCGAGTTCGCCGTGGTACCGCACGCGTACCTGGTGAAACCCGAGCGTCTTCAACGACGCTTCGAACCCGCCGATCTGATCCAATCGTTCGCGCGTCACGCTCGTGCCGTAGGGGATACGGCTGGACAAACACGCCGCCGCCGGCTTGTTCCAAATGGGCAAACCCATCACTTCCGCGCCCGCTCGCACGTCGTCCTTGGTAAAACCATGGTCCACGAGCGGACTCACCACGCCCGCGAGCTTCGCCGCTTCGATCCCCGGACGATAATCACCAAGATCGTCTTGGTTCACGCCGTTCAAGATCGCCGCCAAACCCCACTCGGTCCGCTTCTCCGCAGCGATGCGATACAGCTCGCTCTTGCAGTGAAAACAGCGATCCGGGTTGTTCGCGACGTACGACGGATCGTCCATCTCGCGGGACTCGACGAGCCGATGAGCCGCGCCGATCATCTTGGCGATCTCGACCGCTTCATCGCGCTCGCGTGGGGGAAGACTGGGTGACACGGCTGTCATCCCGATGGCTTTGGGACCGAGCACTTCGTGGGCTACGGCCAGGACAAACGCGCTGTCCACGCCGCCGGAATAACACACGAGTACGGAGCCGAGTTCCGCGAGATGCGCGCGTAAACGCGCGAGTTTGTCTTGGACCATCGCCGATGCGGGCATGGGCCAAGAATGGATCACAACCCGCGTCGAGGGTAGCTCTGCTCAGCTCTCTTTCGTTTCGGTGGGAGCGGGTGCAGCCGCTGCTGCGTCCGGTTGCGTCGCCGGGGCGGCGGCTTTCGGCTTGTACTCGAAGACCTGTACGTTCGGCTCGAGCAAGCGGAAGCAGTTTTTGGAGACGTCTTCACCCATTTGTCCCGAGATCACGGCGATCCAATGGGGGAACGTGCGCGAGCTTTCCTCGATTCGAGTCCACAAACGTGGGCGCATGGCGATGATCGCGCTGCGCGTTCCAAGCTCGACTTGAAACTCTTTCCAGCCATTTTTCGTCGTCGTCACCTCCGACGGTAGCTGGTTGATTTTGATGGTGACTTCCAACTTGCCTGTCAGGGTCATGCCAGCCTCCGCATGGGTTTCCGACGGTGCCCGGAATAGCCTCGAAATACAAGCGCTCCGCGTCTTGAATCGAAGCCATCACGACGCACTTGCGGAACGCGGCCACATTAGGCCACGCTGACGGCGCTCATGAACCGGAATCTCGCCCGCCTCGTTCGCCTTGCGTTTGTCACCTCGTTTGCCGTTGCGGCACTCGCGACCGTGGGATGCACGGACAATCGTTTGCCTCCGGTGCCCGTACCGAAAGCAGAACACCAGGGAAACCTGCCGAAATGGTACCCGGAAAAACCGTGGACCGCGAAGGAAGGTCAAAGCCAGATCTTCATCGAAGGCAAGATCGTCTTCGAAACGGGAAGCGCGACGATCCACAAATTCGGCGAGAGCGAGAAGGTCCTGAAGACGTTGCTTGCGTTCCTCAAGGATCACCCCGAAGTCACGCGTATCCGCGTCGAAGGACATACGGACGATCGCGGCGACGATCAGAAAAACGAAGAGCTCAGCGCGGCGCGATCTCTCTCCGTGTGCAACTGGCTCGTCGACAACGGCGTGAGTCACCTGCGTTTGTTGGCGGTCGGTTTCGGTGAGCGAAGACCTTTGGGCCCCAACGAACTCGATGTGGGGCGTGCCGAAAATCGACGTACCGAGTTTCATGTGGCCGAAGTCGACGGCCGTCCGTACCTCGGCAAAGATCCCACGGCCGGAGGTCTCGTGACCGACGTCCCGAGCCTCGAAGAACGCAAACGCGAGGAAGAAGAGCGCAAGAAGAAGGGTCAAGCGGCCGCTCCTCCGACGCTGAAATTCAAGGCGACCGGCAACGAAGTGAAGAAGATCAAGGACGAAAAGATCGAGCTTGATCCGACGCAGGGTCAACAGAAGAAGTAGTTCGAGTTCAAACGATTACGCCTCGACAAACGTTCGTCGGGGCGTATCTGTTTTGAGCGCCAACTAAATCCTCCACTCGCCCGACGACTTGCCCGTCTCCGTGTGAAAGACGAGCACCCGGCCGCGATCATCGACGACGATCATGCGCCGGTGTTGAAAGCGAACGCGCAACATCGAAGCGCCATCGAGCTGCATTTCGAATCGTAATCTTCGATCACGCAGATCCCATACGCGCACGCCGCAATGGCCCGTGTCGAATCGACCGAACGCGCCGAATGTACCCGCTTCGTCAATCGCTACGCGTGGGAAAACTCCAAACGACGTTCCTTCTCCAAGGAACGTCCACGTCTTCTCGTGCGCAGATCGCATAGAGGGGACAAACGTTTGCGTCAGGTTGTCCTTCGCCCATGCGGCGAGCGTTCCAACTGCGGAAAGGCCGATGTTGGGCCACGAGGTGTCTTGATCCGTCAGGTCGAGCGGACGTCGGAGACGAATCCGGTACGACACGGCATCGATGGTCCACACCTCGTTGTTCGAGCAGAAACTGAACGCATCCTGGAAACGCATCCCGAGAAATCCGTTCGGTTCTTTGAGGTCCCAGATGGCGGAAAAACTGTCTTCCAGCGCGTCGATGGCAAAGATGCCTCGTTCTGTAGAGACAAACCAAACCGATCCGTCGAACGTGTCGGTGAAGTCTTCCAGGGCTGCATCGAACCAGCGCTCGGAGCGCCGGCGTACGAGGTCGATACGCGCTGTTCGATACGCTTCGCCGCGACGGATGAGCGCGATGGCGCGATCGCCGTGATCGGAAATCACCAAACGCTCCGCCGGTTGATCGAATTGCGCCAAGGTTTTTCCTTCGGGCGAGATCAGCCGTACGCCTGCTTCGCCGAGCGCGGCGAGCAATCGTCCGTCCGGTAAAACCACTGCGTCATGAACCGGAGTCGAACCGACGTCCGCCGATGTTCTTGTGATGATTCGCGCCGTCGGGGCGGGTTTTTCGTCGGTATCGGTGGCGATCGATTCCACCGTAATGGGAGAATCGTTTGCTCCGCGGGCATTGCGAATACGCACGTCCGCAACGAGCATGCCTATATTGTCGAAAGCGCCGGCATCATAGACGCGCTTTTTCAAGGCTTCACACGCAACTGGAGCCGCATATTCGGGCGTGAAATACGGGCGACGAATAGCATCGGCAATTTCCTCGTCCGAGATCATGCCGTGCACGCCGTCGGTGCATAAGAGCAAACGATCCCCACCGTTCAAGACGACCCGGTACAAGTCCACTTTCACGTGTTCCGTCGTTCCGAGAGCGCGGGTAATGACGGATTTGTGTTCGAAGGTTTCGGCTTGTTCGGGGGTCAAGTGGCCTGATGCCAACATTTCCTGAAGGAGTGAATGGTCCTTGGTCAATTGTTGGAGTTTGCCATTGCGCCAAAGATACGCCCGGGTATCACCGACTTGGGCAATCCACGCGATATCGCCGCGTAACCATGCCGCGGTGATGGTCGTCCCGGTTCCCAAGAATCGCCGATCTTTCAATGCCCGCTGGTACAGAACGACCCCGGATTCTTCCACGGACTTCGCCAATGCTTTGCCCATGGTTTTCGTATCGTGTCCCGCGGTTTGAAGAATTTTCACCAATGAATCCAGCGCCAATTTCGCCACTTCCGCGCTCTGATATCCACCCATTCCATCCGCAATGGCCAGCAACAGGCCTCGTGGCGGCAATGGTCGTTCTTTGGCGATTTCCTGGTGCAGGGTGCTTCGTGCGCCGTCAAAAGAAGCAATGACATACGCATCTTCATTGACGTCACGCGATTTTCCGACATCCAAGAGCCCATGCACGCTCACCTGTACGCCGGGTAAGGCTTCTTCGGTCGGTTGTCGGCGAAGGTCGGCAAGTAAAACGGGATCTTCCGTCGCCGACGTCAATCGATCCGTAAGTGATTTCAATGGCCCGTCGTTGGCGTGAGGAAGCAATTGCCGCAAACACGCTCGCGCCAGGACTTGCATCGTTTTCGAAGATGGATTGGCGATGATCGCTTGTCCGAGCGCCGTCCACGTTTCAATGGTCGTATCCACATTGTCACGCGGCAACGACCGCACCGCACCGGCCACGGACGCGAATTCTTCCGGAACGAGCCACGCTTTGGTCGCCAATAAGCGAGCGCCCGAGGTGCCGCCGATTTCAATCCCGCGATCGAGCCATTCGCGCGCCAAATGCCGGGCCTTTTCGACCGGCCAAATGGTTTGAACCGCCGCACCATACGCACCCGATTCCGCCAATTGATTCGCCCACAAAATACGCAATGCTCCGGCGTGCTCGGGATGCGAAGGCTCGAGACGCGCAATCGCCGCTGCAAAAGCCCCGGTGCGTCGA
>WBZU01000415.1_pt1 | contig 37480 bp, 23 predicted proteins | sample 5204311 | NCBI WGS metagenome assembly WBZU01 (sample SAMN12344359, study PRJNA552823) | activated sludge metagenome | biome: Activated sludge suspended growth; feature: Nitrification reactor; material: Wastewater; isolation source: activated sludge from nitrification reactor of wastewater...
ACCTTGCACGTCCGGCAGGTTTTGGCCAAGACGGGATAATTTCCCGGCAATGCTTCAGCCGCCGCTCGCGCCTGCCGCGGCGGCTCGTTCTTCCGCCAGCTTCTCTTTGTACCGCCGATACAATCGAATCACTTCCGCCACATATTTTTGCGTATCCGGATACGGCGGAATGCCGCCATATTTGTCGACTTTGGACGCTCCGGCGTGGTAAGCCGCCAGAGCCAAGGCGACGCTGCCGTCGAACGTATTGACGAGAATTCGCAAATATCGCGCTCCACCCAAGATATTCTGGCGCGGATCAAAGGCATCGCCTACCTCCATTTCATCCGCGGTCACGGGCATCAATTGCATGAGCCCCATGGCGCCCGCGCTCGAAATGGCTCGAGGGTTTCCACCCGATTCGATCCGCATGACGGCGGCGATCAATTCGATGGGTAGACTGTATTGTGTCGCCGCATCTCGGACGTGTTGGAAATAAGGCACCGAAAAACTCGTGGGTTCCGTCGGTAAAACCCCGGGAGGTGTCGGAGCATTCGGAGCGTCGGCGGCGGGAGGATCCGGCGCGGCTTCGCGCTGCTGAACCGAAATTCGATGCGCTCGACCATTACGATCGACATAACGAATCGTGTCCGCCGAAGCCTCGTTTGTCGCAACGACCAGAGCGATCGCCAATCCGATGGGGCTGATGATCACGTAAAAACGGGGGCTCCAGTCAACGACGAATGAGCATGAATGCATCGAAAAGCTCCTCCATGTCGTTCAACAGGATCGACAACTGTTTGGCCGGGTCGTCTTTGGATGTGGGATCGGGATGATCCAACAATTCGACCAGACGAGCGGCTTCCACGAAAAAAGGTTCGAGGGTGGATGTTCGCTCGGGGAATTGCTTGGTCGCCAATTCGCGAATCCGATGGACCAACGTCCGCACGTCCGCGGGGACGTTGCGCGGCGTTTCGACCGTGGAAAGACGTGCCGGGCCACCGGTCGGCGGAGGCGCAATGGCTCGCGCCCAATTGCGCCGAATGGCATCCATGTCGAACTGCGGTTTGCTCATGTTCCGCCCTCAATACGAAGCCGCCCAGGCCCGCAACAACAAATAAATCCCCACGCTGACGCCCACAGCGGCGGCATAATAAGCGTAAGGAAAAGCCACGAGCTCCGGAGACGGCGTCTCCGCCCTGGGCTGCTCGACAGGAATCGGAGCCATTTCAAGGCGCGAAATCAGCTCCTTTTTATAGTCTTCGATACGCGCCGGATCGTCGGCATATTTGCCTTCGAATCCATCGGCCAAGCAAAAATAATACACCTCGACGGCCAACTGCGGTGACTTCGTCAGCTCGAGGTACGTGAAGAATTCCGCGCCGCCGTTGGACGTGTTGTAAATTTCCTCCTGGAAATTCTCCCAATTCCTGGCGACTTCGCTGCTCGCGAATCGAGCCAGTTCGTCGAAATAAACCACGAGCGGAAACAAAATCGCGACCGTTTCTTCCTCGGAATAGGTGCTCGCCAGCGCACTCTTCAACAAATGCAGTTTCTTACGAATTTCCGCCTTGAGCTCCACGAGGTCCGCGCCGTTGGGGTATTTCTTTTGAAACGCCAAGTCGTGCACGAGATCGTCGACATTCGCCAGCCGGGCATGAATATGTTCATCGACGACCGGCTTCGGATCGTCCTCGATGCCGCCCACGGACATGGCTGCGTCTTCTTCCCGCCTCCGTTTCGCGAGCAATTCTTCGGCGGCTCGTGCGCGGCGACACGCCGAAATCACGTCGGCAACCGTGGAATCGATAATGGACCAAAGGGCCGAGGGCGATCGTTTCACGATTTTTCCTTTGCATGTACGGTTGCGCGCCCGTCGACGACATAACCGATGAGCTCCACGACGTGCTCGGAGCACCAAGCAGCGATCAAATCATACAATCGTTGACAATACATCTCGAATTTGGGAATTTCCGTCGGACCGAGCTCACCGAACGTGATTTTGTACACATACTTGAATCCCGTAGCGCTTTTGGCGGCCGGTTTTCGCTCCACTTCGACGTCCAGCATTGCATTCATGAATTTTTCATACGTGGACCCACGTCCCGCCCCCACCGCGCGAAGCAAACACAGCAGATGCTCTTTTTGCAGCGCGCGTTGATGTTTTATCGACAAGAGCTGCAACAATTCTTGGTCGTCTTCTTGAATCTCACTCTCGATATGCGGACACAATGGCCCCGAATGGGACCATTCCAATCCGGAGAAATGCCGAGTCGCCGGGGAAACTCGGATATCGTCGAGGCTCAAGGTATCGACGGAAGGTTGATGCCACGTAGCTTCCACGGCCAGATCCACGGGCTTGAGGAATGCATTCTGAATCGCCGCCGAAACAAATGCCATGCGGCGCTGATTGACGCCCTCATACGTGACATCATACGTGGGACGCGCGGAATCCCCATCGCGTGCGCCTTTCGGGCGGGTCGAAATCACAGCCGGTTCGAGCGGGTCGAGGCCCTTGTCGGCGATTCGATAAACGCCGAAAACATCCACCGGGACGAACTTCGCGGCGACGTCCGGATGCAATACCGGATAACGCTCTTTCGTTCCGTCGTGTTCAATGGGATCGGCCATATCGAGGCGCTCGTTGATGATAGGTATGGCAAAGAGTTCGAAACCGTCCTGCATCGGACGCAATTCGACGGGAAATCCCGGTTTGACGTCCAGACAAACGGAAAATGTCTCCACGGCTTTGGGCAATTTGATCCCGTGGATGTTCATGAACAATTGCTGCGCTGGGAAACGCATTGCATTCCGAATATCTCGAAACGGATGTTCACCGCGGCGCATCGAAACACCGCGGTTTGGCGCGCCAAAGGTGATCGTACACGGCGCTCCCTGCGTATCTTCGCCGGCCATTTGATCGAAGACGATGCACGAACCGCGCTTGTAGGTCTCCAAAGCGTGGGAAATCGTCAGCGAAGACGCCAGGTCATCCAAGTGATTGATATGCAAATGCAAGTCGTCCACGTCCATCATCATGGCGTGGCCCGTGGTCCAACGAAATTGAAAAACGAATCTCCACCCCTTGTCGGGTAACTGCCACGGCGTCAAGGAGACCAATTCGAGCGGCAGAATGCGCAATTCACCGAGCGTTCGAAAGCGAAATATCCGATCGTTCGCGCCTCGTTCCCCCGGTTCGACGAAAAGAACCTCGGAATCCGCCGGGAGAATCGCCGGATTGACGAAACGGGGCGTCGGTTTGGCGCGGATCATCCCCATCGCCGGCGCAGGTCCAAGCAAATGAGCAAAATGTTGACGAAAAATACGCAATACGTTCTTGTGCAATGCCCGCTCGCCCGCGACCCGCGTGCGCGCCGTGAACATCGCCAAACCTTCGAGCAATCGACGTACATCCGGATCGTCACGCGACAAAGGCGTATTCGGATACGTCCCGCTGTACGTAATCCGCATGCGATCAAGCGCGGCGAGTTCGTCCAAAAATATCTGCTCGAGTTCTTCGTCCATGAATGAACCTTGCCCTTCAGCCCAGCTTGATCAAACTTCCGTCGACTTTGACCAAACTTCCTTTGATCGTCGTCAGGTCTTTGCCGACATTCGTGAGCGGTCCGGCCACGTCGACTTTCATCGTCCCCGCGACTTCCACACTCCCCGCCGAAACCTTGGCCGACATCGCCCCTTTGGCCGTGAGGGATCCCGATGTTCCTTCAATCGTCGCATTTGCCCCGGAAACCTTCGCGTCCGCGGTGGCGCTCGCCGTAAGTCCGGCGCTCGAATCGAGCGACATCGCCCCCGTGCTCGATACCGAATACTTGGCGGAGGAGGAAATCGTCATATCCTTGGTGCTCGTGACGTTCATTTTTCCCGACGCCGTATGCGATGAATCCTGCGACGAAATCATTTCGATTTTTTCGGCGTCGACTTTGTAATTCTTGACCTTGATGGTCACTTCATCCTGCTTCTGCGTAATCGTGCTCGTCTCCTCCGGCCCGGCCACTTTGAAGAGAAAACTCTCGGCGTCTTGCGTAATCGTCGATGTGCTCTTTTCCCCGGCGACCTTGGTCGTAATCGACGTCCCGTTCATCACCATCGTTTGCGTGATCTTGCCCGAGGCGTTCTTCACCGTCACGGTGATGCCGTCGATCTTGCTGAGTTCAATGGAGCAAACGAGGGTATTGGACATGACGAACCGCGTGATCGAGCGTTTCCAATCGCGCGGGATCCAGCCTATCCGATCCCCGAAAGGGATCCAAAAAAGCTGCAGCGATCTTATTCAACGCCTTGAATCCAGGTCGAAAACGGCACAAGCGCGAGCCCGAGTCGACTTGGCAAGCGCCCCAAATGCGCTCGGGCCCGACGACACATCAGCGCCAAAAATGTCGCCCATCGCTTTGCGCCAAAAGCCATTCGGCTTGTCCCCGGTTCGCACACGCCGCGCAACAGTAACGCAACCGCACTGTGCGCTCGTTATGTAGCTCCGAATACTCGATGAGCACAAAATTCCCGGGCAGGAACCAAATCACTTGCCAAACCGCCAATCATTTGGCAAGGATGCGCCCGCCCTTCGGCATCACCCCAGTCGGCATCCATAAGGCTACGAAATCATGCGAAAAATTACACTCGGCGATCGCTTGCGATACCGCTTCGACAACACGCTCTCGGGCGGAGTCGGACCGCTCATCGGTTGGTTGGCGCTCATATCCACCATCCTGATCGTCGCTGCGGCCATCGTCATCATTCTGGCCGACTTGGCGCCGCAACCCGAAGACGGCACGAAACCTTCGTTTCCCGGTATGGTCTGGTCGACGCTCATGCACGCGCTCGATGCGGGCACGGTCGCCGGAGATTCGGGCAGCGTGAGTTACCTGGCGGCGATGTTCGTCGTCACGCTCGGCGGGATTTTCCTCGTCAGCACATTGATTGGTATTCTGACCAGCGGTCTCGAGAGCAAACTGGAAGAATTGCGCAAAGGTCGCAGTTTGGTCTGTGAAAATGACCATACCGTGATTCTCGGCTGGTCCCCGCAGATCTTCGCGGTCGTTTCCGAATTGATCTTGGCCAATGAAAGCCGAAGCGACGCGGCGATCGTCATTCTCGCCGAAAAAGACAAAGTCGAAATGGAGGATGCGCTGGGTGAGCGCATTGAATGGCCCAAGCACATCCGTTTGGTTTGTCGCACCGGAAGTCCGATCGATCCGGCCGATTTGCAGCTCGTCAATCCCAACGAAGCTCGTTCGATCATCGTCGTTGCGCCGGAAGAAGGTGATCCGGATGCGCACGTCATCAAGACCATTCTGGCCTTGGTCAACGGTCCCGATCGGCGCGCAGGCAAATACCATATCGTCGCGGAAATTCGCGACCCGTCGAACCTCGAAGCCGCGCGCCTGGTTGCCGGCGACGAAGCACAAATTCTCCCCGTCTCGCAGCTCATCGCCAGCATCACCGTCCAGACATGTCGCCAATCGGGTTTGTCGCAAGTCTACACCGAGCTGCTCGATTTCGGTGGTGACGAGATCTATGTGACCGCAGCGGCATCCGGTGTGGTCGGGAAAAACTTTGGTGAGGCGCTCTTTCTGTACGAAGGCTCGACGTTGCTCGGATTGGTGGACAAAAGTGGCCGTGTAAAACTCAATCCGCCCATGGACACGACCATCGCCAAGGGCGATTCGGTCATCGTCGTCGCCGAGGATGACAGCAAGATTCGAACAACCTCGGAATTCAAAGCCAAGATCGATTTGACGGTGATCAAACCCAAGCCAAACCTTCCGGCGCCGAAGGAACAGATCTTGGTCTTGGGGTGGAACGATCGCGGTCCGGCGATTTTGGGCGAGCTCGATCGCTATGCGGCCAAAGGTTCGCGCGTATGCGTCGTCCACCATAACGAAGCCTTGAAAGCAACGATGACGGAGATTGCTTCCGCATTGGAAAATATCGAAGTCGTCTTCGAGGTGGGCGATACGCGTAGTCGTAAAACGCTCGATCGGGTGACCACGGAGACGTACGATCATTTGATTACGCTGGCGCCTTCGAATGAAATGGGTCCGCAGGATGCCGACGCGCGCACGCTCGTCACGCTCTTGCATTTGCGGGACATCGGGAGCAAAACGGGACGGGATTTCTCGATTGTGAGCGAAATGCTCGATGTGCGAAACCAGAAGCTCGCGGAGGTCACGCGAGCCGACGATTTCATCGTCAGCGACAAGCTCGTTTCGTTGATGATGGCGCAGATCGCGGAGACACCGGCGCTCGGCGAAGTGTTTCGAGATTTATTCGATCCGGACGGCGCGGAAATCTACTTGAAGCCCGCGGGCGAATACATCGAAATCGGCAAACGCACGTCATTTGCCACGGTGGTCGAATCGGCGCGGCGGCGTGATGAAGTCGCAATGGGCTATCGCGTGGCGAAAGACGCGACGAATGCGGGCGCATCGTATGGCGTGCGGCTGAACCCCAGCAAAGGCGAGATCGTGGAATTTGCGGCGGGTGATAAGGTGATTGTGCTGGCGAGCAGTTGATCGCCCCTCTTGAGCGGCGATTCCCCGCCAAACTCTCCGCGATGCGTGCCGGTCGCCGCACGGGCGCGGTCGGCAAGTAAACTCGCGCAATCACCGGCTTCGGATCGCAATCACCCATCGAGGCCGCGAACGTTATCAAAACCGCAATACGTGGTCCGGACGTGAATCAGACGTTCGTCATGAAACCATTTCGCTTGCGCGCATAGCGGCAACGTTGCCTCGACCGGTTTGCATTTCAACAGATTCCAAAAGAGGATTTCGCCCGCGAAGCATTGATGATTCATGCTTTCGGGTGGCCCGATCCTTGCCAATGACGTACACTCGGCCATTCTTGGTTTCGCTCATGCAACGCTGACCGCCGAGATTACAACGACGTGCGCCGAGACATTCGAGCACGTTTCGTAGGGAGCGCCAACGCCATGAAAACGCTTGTCGATTTGCTTATTGCCCAACGCAACGCGATTCCCACCCGAGGTTACGTCTTTCTCGAAGACGGGGAAACGCTGGAAAGTCACCTGACATTCGCGCAACTCGACGCTCGCGCACGCGCAATTGCCGTGCAATTGTTGCAGCTTGATGTGCCAAAAGCGCGTGCCTTACTGCTTTTTCCACCGGGACTCGACTTCATTGCCGCATTCTTTGGATGTTTGTATGCGGGCGTGATTGCCGTACCCACGTATCCGCCGGATCCCATGCGTTTGGACCGAACATTGCCACGTTTGCAAGCCATTGCAGCGGATGCCGAAGCGAGCATCGTGCTCACGACGGAAATGATTTGCGGATTGGCGGGAATGTTGTTCACGCAAGCCCCCGAATTGAAAAGACTCCATTGGGTCGCGGTCGATGCATTGGACAATTCTTTGGGACGTACGTGGGAGCCGCCGAAGATCACGAGCGATGATTTGGCATTTCTTCAATACACGTCGGGTTCGACGGGACAACCGAAAGGCGTCATGGTGAGTCATTCGAATTTGCTCCACAATTCGTCGGAGCTGTTTCGATTGTCCTACGAAGGTCCCGAAACCGTCGCGGTATCGTGGTTGCCAAGTTATCACGATATGGGGCTCATCGGGGGCATACTGCAGCCACTTTATGCCGGGATTCGCGGCATCTTGATGTCACCCATTTCGTTCTTACAGAAGCCGGCGCGTTGGCTTTGGGCCATCAGCCGTTATCGCGGAGTTTTGAGTCCATTTCCTAATTTTGCCCTGGACCTGTGCGTTCGAAAGATCACCGATGCGCAATGCGCGGATCTCGATTTGCGATCTTGGCATGGATCTTGGAATGGCGCCGAACCGATCCGAATGAGCAGCTTGGTTCAATTTGCCGCCAGGTTCGAGCGTTATGGCTTTCGCCGCGAAACCATGTTTCCTTGTTATGGATTGGCGGAGGGAACCCTCATCGTTTCCGGCGATTTCGCACGCCTTCCCAATATGTCCGTCACGCTCGATCGCCGCGAGCTCGAACGCGATCGCGTCGTCGAAGTCGACACCGCATCTCCGAATGCTCACATCCTTGTCGGCGCAGGCCGCAGCATCGAGGGGCAAAACATTCTCATTGTGGATCCGGCGACGCGGCAACGAGTTGCCGACAATCACGTGGGTGAGATATGGGTGCAAGGTCCGAGCGTAGCGCGAGGGTATTGGAATCGGCCGGAAGAAACCGCGGGGGCATTTCAAGCGTTTGTCGCGGATTCGAGCGACGGACCCTATTTACGCACTGGCGATCTCGGATTTTTGCGTCAAAACACGCTCTTCGTCACCGGCCGCCTCAAAGATCTGATTATTTTGCGCGGTCGCAATCATTACCCCCAAGACATCGAAGCTCTCGCCGAACAATGCGACGCACGATTGCGTAAAGGCTGCTGCGTGGCATTTTCGATCGATATCGACGGCGAAGAACGATTGCTCATCGTCGCGGAAGTCGATGAACGCCAGGGCCCCGTTCCCGTGGACGAAATCGCCCGAGCCATTCGCCAAACCCTCGCCGACAAACTCGAATTGAGCGTCCATGGCGTGGTGCTGCTCAAAGCGGGTGGAATTCCCAAAACATCAAGCGGCAAATTGCAACGACGCGCGTGCCGGGCGCGATTGCAGGAAGAAACACTCGAAGAACTCGGCCGATCATTCTTGCACTACGGCGGAAATCCCGAATTTGATGAACACCCGAGCGACGTGGCCGGATGGTTGCAACAACAAGGAAGCCAAGTCTTGCGCATTCCCGCACATCAAGTGGACATGCACGCGCCATTGCCGGCGCTCGGCTTGGATTCTTTGATGGCCGTCGAATTGCGTCAGCGCATCGAGCAAAAACTGGGACGAACATTGCAGATGGCCCTGATGACGAGCGGTCACAGCTTGTTTGACCTGGCCAAACTTCTTGAAGAAGGACAAACCTATTCGAACGAATTACCGCCCCTGCCCGCTTTGCAACGTGCACAAGTCACAGCTCGAACGTTTCCATTGTCGCAAGGGCAACGAGGGTTGTGGCACATTCATTCGCTGGCCCCGCAAAGCGCCGCATATCACGTCGCCTTCGCCGCCCGGTTCCGGTCCCTCATCAACGTCCCCGCCCTCGCCGACGCCGTGCAAGGTTTGTCGCGACGCCATCCGCTGCTGCGTTGTCTCATAATCCTGGAACACGGCGAGCCTCGCCATGAAGTCCTCGAGCATGGACCGGCTCTGCAAATCAACGATGCCTCCGCATTGGGCGAAACAGAATTACGGACTGCCGTCGATCGAGCCTACCGAATGCCGTTCGATCCGGCCAAGGGACCACTGTTTCGAGCATCCCTGTTTCATCGGACGAACGATGATGCCGTGTTGCTCTTGGTGGCGCATCATTTGGTCTGCGACGGTTGGTCGTTATGGTTGCTTTTGGACGAACTGCGTCAAGCGTACGAAGCCACGACCGCCCGTACACCTCTGGCGCTGCCCGAGCCCGCAATCCACTACGCGGATTATGTCGCCTGGGAAGCGCAATGGCTGGGTGGAGCGCATGGCGAGAGATTATGGACCTATTGGCGCAATCAATTGGCCGGGGCCCCCGACGTCTTGGCATTACCAATCGATCATCCTCGCCCCGCACAAATGACTTACCGCGGGGCATCGGTTGTTTTTCGCCTCAATGCTGAATGCACAAAGCAAATCAGAGCTTTGGCGCGAAGCGAAAACGTGACGCTGTATGTGGTTCTCTTGGCTGCATTTGAACTGCTCCTGGGTCGATACACCGGCCAGGACGATTTCCTTGTCGGTACGGCCGCATTTGGACGGGAATTCACGGGCCTCGAAAATATCGTGGGGCATTTCGTCAATGTTTTGCCCATTCGAGCGGACCTCGCAGGTGACCCGACGATTCACGAATTCCTCGCCCGGGTGCGAAAAACCGTCGGCGAAGCGCTCACGTATCAGGCATTTCCCCTGCCTCAGCTCATTGAACGGCTCAATCCTCAGCGTTCGCCTGACCGTCCCGCATTGGTTCAAGCCGTTTTTTCGCTGCAAGCCGCGCAAAACCATCGTTCGTTGGTGGAACTTTTTACGGAGTTCGGCCCGGAAAAACCAGCGGCGTGGGACGGCACGACCGTGGAACCATTTCCTTTGGCACAGCAAGAAGGCCAATTCGATCTGACGTTGGAAATGGCTGAATCTCGCGGACAACTCGTCGGACAATTCAAATACAACGCGGACATTTTCAAACGCAGCACGATCGAAAGACTCGTCGGGCATTTTGAACAGCTGCTGCATGACATCGTCGCCGATCCCGGACGACGCATCACCGAGCTCGATCTGGTATCACCGGACGAACGGCGTGTATTGTCCACGTGGAGCCACGTACCGCATGCTCGTGAGGCATTTCGTCCGGCGCACGCTCTGTTCGAAGCTTCGGCGCAGCGTTTTCCCGATACGCTTGCGCTCGCCGATGCGACCACCCAAATCACTTATCGCGAGCTGAATGCCAAGGCCAATCAAATGGCTCATGCGCTTCAAGCGGCCGGGGTTGGTCCGGACAGTATCGTTGCCTTGTGTACGGAGCGGCAACATGCCCTCGTCATGGGACAACTCGCAATTTGGAAAGCCGGCGGAGCATTTTTGCCCATTGATCCCACGTCCCCGCGCGAGCGGGTGGCGTTCATGCTTCGCGAAGCGCGCGTATCCCTCCTATTGACGCAATCATCGTTGCAGGAAACGCTGCGTGATTTCGGCGTGGCCATGGTTTTTCTCGACGCTCCCGACGAGGCGATGGAGGCGTACTCGACAAACGCCGTGGATGTGGATCTGCACCCGGACAACCTGGCGTACGTGATTTACACATCGGGATCGACCGGTCGACCCAAAGGCGTGCTCGTGCCCCATCGCGGACTTGCCACGCTCGCCGATTCCATGATCCAGCGTTTCGTTGTGCGTCCGGACGATCGCGTTTTGCAATTTGCTCCGATGATTTTCGACGTTTCGGTATGGGAGCAGTTGATGGCTTTTTCCGCGGGAGCGAGCTTGTGGATCGCCCCGGCGGATGCCGTGATCGATCCCGGGGAACTTGGCCGTTTGCTCGAAAGGCACCGAATGACGGTGGCGACTTTACCGCCGGCGGTGTTGTCGGCAATGCCCACCATGCAATTGCCCGATTTGCGCGTAGTGATATCGGCGGCGGATTTTCCATCGCGTGATGTATTCGAACGCTGGTCTGTCGGGCGAAACCTTTGGAATGCGTACGGACCGACGGAAATATCGATTTGCGCCACGGTCGCCTCGTGCTCGGCCACAAGCGATACGACGGTGATTGGTGGACCTATCGGGCCGGCGTATCTCTACGTCGTTGATAAATCCATGCAATGGACTCCCGTTGGCGTCCCCGGGGAACTTTGCATTGGTGGCGAAGGCGTGGCGCGAGGATACCTTGGTAACGCGGCGCTCACGGCCGAGCGGTTTGTCCCGGATCCCTTCGGACCAATCCCCGGAGCTCGGTTGTATCGTTCGGGCGATCTTTGTCGCCGACTGGACGACGGCACATTGCAATGCCTCGGGCGTTTGGATGAGCAGGTCAAAATACGTGGCTTTCGTATTGAACCGGGAGAAGTGGCCGCTCTATTGCGGCAATATCCGGGCGTTCGTGAAGCCGTTGTCGTAGCGGTCGCGTCGGCCGCCGACGGACACAGCGCCAAGCGGCTGGTGGCGTATCTCGTGCCGGAAGAGAAATGTGAATTGTCCAGCCAAACTCTCCTGGTCCACCTCCGCGACAAACTGCCGGCGTACATGCTTCCCGCATCGTTTGTCTTCCTAGAACGATTGCCCCTCACCTCGAGCGGCAAGGTCGATCGTCGAGCATTGCCGCGTCCGGAGACGTTCTTCGCCGGCGACGACGCGCCTCCGCGTACGCAAGTGGAAACACTGCTCGCCGCAATCTGGAGCGAACTGCTCGGCGTCGAACGTATCGGCACGAATGACGATTTTTTTGCCCTCGGCGGCCACTCCCTTTTGGCCACACGGGTCATCGCGCGCATTCACGCCGCGTTGGGCGTCGACCTGCCGCTGCGCACAGTGTTTGAAGCGCCAAACCTCGCGTCCCTGGCCGCTCGTATCGACGCGGCACGTAACAACGGAACGCTCGTCCCGCCCATCGTTCCCCGGAATTTGTCGGCCGATATGTCCCCGCCGCTTTCCTCGGCCCAACAGCGCCTGTTTTTCCTGGAACAGCTTCAGCCGGGTTCGTCCGAGTACATCCTCGTGGAGCCCGTACGTTTGCACGGACCGCTGGATGTCTCGTTGTTGGAATCCGCGCTCAATGCGGTCGTCGCACGCCATGAAACCTTACGCGCGACGTTTGCAACCATCGACGGCACACCAAGGCAGCAGATCGCGCCGTCAGTGTTTATCGAATTGCCGCTCGTCGATCTCTCGGAGGTTCCTCCGGCCAAACGCGATGCCGAAGCTTTGCGCCTGGTTCACGAGATCGCCGTTCGTCCCTTCGAACTTGCTCGTGGTCCTTTGGTTCGCGCGTTGCTCGTTCGGTTGGACAATTTTGACCACGTGTGGGTCGTCGCGATGCATCACATCGTGGCTGATGGATGGTCGCTCGGTATTTTCAGGGAGGAGCTCGTCGCGTATTACGACGCCGCCAAAACCGGCACCCCGCTTTCGCTTCCGGCATTGCCCATTCAGTACGCGGATTATGCGGTTTGGCGTGACACAGATGCCCGGTCATTCGAATCGCGTAATCTCGAGTATTGGAAGAAGCAGTTTGCGGAGGCCGTTGCGCCGCTGAATTTGCCGCTCGACGGAACGTTTGCCTCGACAGACCACGCGGGCGCCATGCACACGTTGCGCTTGTCGCCCGAGCTGACCGGCGCGTTGCGTGCCTTTGGACAACAGCATCGCGTAACGCTGTTCATGGTGTTGCTCGCCGCTCTGAATACGCTTTTGTTTCGCCTCACGGGTCAAGCCGACATCGTCGTGGGTGTACCCATCATGCATCGCGATCGCATGGAAACTGAGCGGCTCATCGGGTTGTTCCTCGACACACTCGCAATGCGCACGCGGCTCACGGGCACGCAGGCTTTTCACGAGCTGTTGGATCAGGTGCGAAACGTGGTGCTTTCGGCGGAAACCCATCGGCATTTGCCGTTCGACCAACTCATCGCCGCCATTCAGCCCGAGCGCGATCTGAATCGTCATCCGCTCTTCGATGTGATGCTCAACGTGGTCGATCTTCCGTTCCGCCAAACCCTTGCGCCACGCGGAACGACCGCGCAGCCCTTCGATCGCCCCGAAATCGCCGCCAAATGCGCCTTGGAACTGTATGCGTGGAAAGACGGCGATCAGCTTGCGCTCACGTTGCTTTACCGCCGCGCGCTTTTTTCGTCGACGCGCGTCGCCGCTTTGCTCGACCAAATGGAGGTTTTGCTGGAACAACTCATGGCCATGCCAAACCTGCCATTGCATCGCTTCACGTTGGTCACGCCGAACGCGCGTCAGGTGCTGCCCGATCCGCAGATGTCGCTCGATGCGGAGCCCGGGGAACGCATTTCCGACAGAATTCAGCGGCTCGCGCAAACGCAGCCCGAACACGCTGCCGTTTGCCAGGACAACCGTACGTGGTCCTACCGCGCGCTCGCGGATGCGGCGACAAACCTCGCGCACAATCTGCGTACGCACGGCCTTCAACCCGGTGACGTCGTCGCGGTGACGGGTCCGCGATGTTTCGGGCTCATCGCTGCAATGACCGCAGTTCTGTTCGGGCCCGGCGTTCTCTTGACGCTCGCCCCCGACCTGCCCCTCGCCCGTCACGAATTGATGCTCCGCGAAGCCGGCGCACGCCTGTTGCTGCACGTCGGCGCAGGCGACCTGGACGAACTCGGAGGCGACCTTTCGCTGCAAGTATTCCGCATTGAAACGGACACCGGGGTGGCTCACGCGCCGGCGCAAACCCACCCGACCGTCCTTTCGGACAAACCGCGTCCGGCGCGCGACCTCGACGATGCGGCCTACGTATTTTTCACATCGGGCACGACGGGCACACCGCGCGCCGTGCTCGGCAGTCATCGCGGCCTGAACCATTTCTTGCATTGGCAGCGACAAACCTTTGCCATAAATGCGGATGATCGCGCCGCGCAATTGACCGGTTTGTCTTTCGATGTCGTTCTTCGCGACGTGTTCACGCCCCTCACCAGCGGCGCAACGTTATGTTTGCCGATGGAAAACGACATGCGGGAACCTTCACGCCTGCTCGCCTGGCTCGAACGCGAACGAATCACACTCATCCACACGGTCCCCACCATCGCTCGAGTGTGGCTCGACGAAGTCCCGCCTGGCGTTTCGTTGCCTTGGCTGCGTCGGGTGTTTTTCGCGGGCGAACCCCTCGCGGATACGCTCGTCCATCGTTGGCGCAGAGCTTTCCCCACCGGCCAGGTCGTCAATCTGTACGGCCCCACGGAAACCACATTGGCCAAGTGTTACGAGGTTGTCGAGCCCAACCCGAGGCCCGGCATTCAGCCCGTCGGTCGGCCCATGCCCGGAGCGCAATCGTTTGTCTTCGTCAACGGCGACCAACCCGCCGGTATCGGCGAAACCGGCGAGATCGTCCTGCGGACCCCCTTCCGCAGCCACGGCTACCTGAACGATGCCGAAGAAACCGCGCGCCGTTTCATCCCAAATCCTTGGAATTCCTCCACCGATGATCTGCTCTACCGCACAGGCGACTTGGGACGGTTTTTCCCGGACGGACGCATCGAAATCCTCGGCCGCCTCGATCACCAAGTCAAAATCGCCGGCGTTCGCGTCGAACCCGCCGAAGTCGCCGCGGCACTCGAACGTCATGCCCACGTATCCGCCGCGTGCGTGGTGGCCGCGAAAAACCCTCAGCACACGTATGCCCTCGTCGCCTACGTCGTGCCGGCCGCGTCGACGAGTCCGGCCGAGTTGCTGAACCACCTGAGTCGTCACCTTCCCGCGCCGATGTTACCCGCCGCGTTCGTCTTTCTCGAACAGTTGCCCGTTTCGCCCAACGGCAAAGTCGATCGCAAAGCGCTCCCGCCACCCGTGTGGGACGTCCCGGTGGACAATGCGCGTTTCGAAGCGCAAACGCCTGCGGAACAAGCGATTACCGAATTGTGGTCGGTCGCTCTGGGCGTCGAACGAGTCGGCCTGCACGACAACTTTTTCCTGCTTGGAGGTCATTCGCTTCTGGCTATGCAAGTCGCCGCACGCATGGAGAAACTGCTGGGTGTCGACATTCCCGTTCGGGCGATCTTCGAAACGCCCACGATTGCCGACCTACTCGCGCGTTTGTCCACATCGGATGAGGCAAACCCGACGGCGGCAACGACGCTCGAGATCCTTCCCGCCCCTCACGACCATGACAAACCGTTTCCACTGACCGACGTCCAGGCGGCGTTTTGGCTCGGACGCCGCGGCGATTTTGCCATCGGGGACGTGGCCACCCAGGGTTATCAAGAGCTCGACTTGGAAGGTTACGACATCGACCGGCTGCTCGAGGCGTTTCAAAAGCTGATTCAACGTCATGATATGTTGCGCGTCATCATTCTGCCGAATGGCACGCAGCGAGTTTTGACGGACGTACCCACGCTCGCAGTGCCTATTGCCGATCTGCGCCACCTCGATACTTCCACGAAGGACGATCGTTTGTCGCTCATCCGCAGCGAGATGACCCAGAAAAACCGAAAACTCGACCAATGGCCGCTGTTCGACGTGCATTTCTCACATTTGCACGATGGGCGCGTGCGCTTGCACATCGTTTGCGACGCCATCATCTCGGACGTCTGGAGCACCCAAATTGCCCTGCGCGACCTGATTCACCTGTACCGGCACCCCGACAAACCTCTTCCGCCGCTTGAAATCACGTTCCGCGATTACGTTCTCGCCGACATCGCTTCCCGCGAATCGGCCGGCTGGCAACGTTCGCGTGCGTATTGGCTCGCCCGCGTGCAAGACCTGCCGCCCGCGCCTGAATTGCCCCTCGCCATCGATCCGTCGACCCTTGGCGCTGCTCACTTCAAACGCCGCCACGTGCTCCTCGACGCCGCCGATTGGCTCGCGCTGAAACGACGCGCCGCACGTTATGGCGTCACGCCCGCAAGCGTGCTCCTCACCGCTTACGCCGCCGTTCTCGCCGCGTGGAGCCGTTCGTCGCGCTTCACCCTCAACATCACCGTTTTTCATCGCCCGGCGCAGCACCCGCACATCGGCGATATCGTGGGCAATTTCAGCTCCCTGGTGCTGCTCGCCGTGGACATGACCGGGCCGGCGACGTTCGAATCGCTGGTGTCTCGAGTCCAAACGCAGCTGTGGCGAGACCTCGAACATGCTCGCTTTTCCGGCGTGCAAGTCCTGCGTGAACTGTCCAGGAAAAACGGCGGGCAAACCAATGTGCTCATGCCCATGGTCTTCACGAGCGCCCTCGGTATGCCCGGATTTCGCGAAATGCCGGGGCTTTCCAGCGCCTTCGGCCTGACGCAAAGTTCGCAAGTCTTCATCAACCACGGCGCCTACGAAAGCCAAGACGGTCTGGAACTGCGTTGGGATGCCGTCGAAGCCATCTTTCCCCAGGGCCTGCTCGACGCCATGTTTGGCGCGTACGTACACCTCGTCCGAAACCTCGCCGGCGATGATTCCAGCTGGACAAACACGTGCACCGTTCTTCCCGACACACATCGGCAAAGAATCGAAACCACCAATTCGACCGACGCGCCCGTGCCTTCAGGCCTGCTGCATTCCGCATTCGAACAACGAGCCCGCCTTCAGCCCGATGCTCCCGCGGTGGTCACGCCACACCGTACTGTGCGTTATGACGAACTGCTGCGTCGTGCCATGCAATTATCGTTGCGCCTCGAGGGATTGGGGGTTCGTTCAGGCGATCGCGTGGCCGTCATCGCGGAAAAAGGCTGGGAACAAATCGCCGCCGTGCTGGGCATTCTGCGTTCAGGAGCGGCGTATGTGCCGATGGATCCAAGCTTGCCGGAACGACGTCTGCACACGTTGCTCACGAATGCGGGCGCGCATTACGTGCTCACGCAGACGAGCGTCGATTCGCGCGTGCGGCTGCCCGAAGGCGTCGAACGGATTCTCGTGGACATCGAAGCGCCGTTTACCGGACCGATTCCCGACGATGATTGCCCGGCCAAACCCACCGATCCGGCCTACATCATTTACACGTCGGGCACGACGGGCACGCCGAAAGGTGTCGTTATCGATCATCGTGGCGCCCTCAATACCGTCGTCGACATCAATACGCGTTTTGGCGTCACGGCAAACGACCGCGTCTTGGGGTTGTCGTCCCTGAGCTTCGATTTATCGGTCTGGGACATTTTCGGCACGCTTGCGGCCGGAGCTGCGTTGGTCCTGCCGGACGCTTCCGGTGCGCGAGATCCAGAGCATTGGATCGACCTGATGCAAGAGCACCACGTCTCGGTTTGGAACTCCGTACCAGCGCTGATGGAGATGTTTGTCGACGTTGCTCCACACGCCGGGGTAATCGCTGCAAAACAATTGCGCCTCGTCCTTCTGAGCGGCGATTGGATTCCCGTCACGTTGCCGAACCGCCTTCGGGCATTAAATCCTTCCGTCGAAATCATCAGCCTCGGAGGGGCCACCGAAGCCTCGATTTGGTCGATTTATTATCCCATCGGCCTTGTCGATCCGGTTTGGCGCAGCATTCCTTATGGTTTTCCGCTGCTCAATCAGCAGATGCATGTCTTCGACGACGCGCTTCGTCCTCGCCCCATGTTGGCCATCGGGGAACTCTACATTGGAGGTATCGGCGTGGCGATGGGCTATTGGGACGACCCACGACGCACGGCCGAACGATTCATTCAACACCCCACGTTGGGTCGCTTGTACCGCACGGGCGATATGGGGCGCCGTTTGTCGGATGGATCCATTGAGTTCCTCGGTCGTGAAGACGCCCAAGTCAAGATTCGCGGTTATCGAATCGAGCTCGAAGAAATCGAAGCGGTGTTATTGACGCATTCCGCGGTTCGTGCCGCCGTTGCCGCCGTGCGCCGGGATGTTTCGGGTGAACGGAGGATTTTTGCTTGGATCGTGCCGCATGTCGGCAAATCCGCGCCCGAGCCCGCGGCCCTGCACGAGCACCTGACGCAACGCTTGCCCGCGTACATGATCCCCGCCGGGTTTGGCGTTCTGGAATCATTGCCCCTTTCCTCGAATGGCAAAGTCGATCGCCAACGATTGCCGTCCATCGACGTCGCGACCGCGAGCCCGTGCACCTCGCCCACGCTCGGACAAACGCCTGCGCAATCAACGCTCGTAAACCTTTGGAAAGAAATCCTGCGCCTCGATGAAATGCACATCGACGACGATTTCTTTGCGTTGGGTGGCGATTCCATCCTCGCCATTCAATTCATTTCCCGCGCCAAGTCGGCCGGTTTTTCGTTCTCCGCCAGGCATTTGTTTCAGCACCGAACCGTCCGCGAGCTCGCTGCATTGACGCAAGCCATCGCGCCACGTCCCGCCCCGCCGGACGTCGTCACGGGAGACGTCCCGCTCACGCCCGTGCAGCATTGGTTTTTCGCGCAATCGTTTGTCGATCCGCACCATTGGAATCAAGCCTTGCGCCTGGTGTTGCGAAGATCCGTGGGTGAAGAACAGCTTCGCCGAGCCTTGGGGGATTTGTTCCAAAGGCACGACGCCCTGCGTTTGCGCTTCGTACGCGAAACATCGCAATGGCGACAATTTTACGCCGAATCGCTTCCCGAATTGCCGCTCGATCGCGTGGACCTTTCCGCCATAGCCCCCGATCAACGCGAAGCGGCGATCTTGCGTATCTGCGACGGCCGTCAATCCAGCCTGGATCTGCAAAATAACTTGGCTCGATTCACGCTCATCGATCGTGGCCCGGACGAACCCGCACAATTGCTCGTCATCTTGCACCACCTCATCGTCGACGGAATTTCTTGGCGCGTCTTGCTCGAAGAACTGGAAATGCTCCTCGAATCAATGACGTTGGGTATACCGCCGCAACTTCCTCCCACGACGACATCGTTTCAGCAATGGTCCGAACGACTCAAAACGTTCGCTCAATCCGATTCGAGTCTTCGCGCGACGTTGCCTTATTGGTTGTCCCTCGCGCAGCGCCCCGTCGCTCGTCTGCCCGTGGATCATGCCCACGGAGACAACACCGTCGCCTCGGCATCGACCGTGATTTGCGCCCTTTCCAGAGCGGAAACGCAATCCCTCCTTGGAAAAACTCCGCAACGGTTGGGCACGCGCATCAATGACATTTTGCTCGGCGCGTTGCTGATCGCCGTATCGGAATGGACAAATTCGACTTCATTGCTCCTGTCGCTCGAAAGCCACGGTCGCGAAGACATTTTCGATGGCGTGGACATTTCTCGAACCGTCGGATGGTTTACGAGCATCTTTCCGGTTTGGCTGGAACGACCGGACGGAGATGTCGGCGTCATTTTACAATCGGTGCACGCTCAGCTCGAACGTCTTGCGCACCGGGGATTCGGCTTCGGATTGTTGCGATATTTGGCCGGCGACGAAGGCGTGCAACAACAGCTCGAGGCCTTGCCGCGTCCGGAGATCAGCTTCGACTATTTGGGGCAATTCGACCAGCTGCTCGAACGGTCGCAATGGTTTGAATGGGAAGAACAGTCCGCAGGGCCGACGCGTAGCCCACGCAGTCATCGGCGGGATGTGCTGGAAGTCATCGGGGCCGTCGGCAATGGGCAGCTTCGTTTTACGTGGACCTTTGGCACGCAACTGCATGAACGAGCAACGATCGAACGAGTGGCCAATCGGTTTGTCGGCGCATTACGCGAGGTTCTCGCTCATGCCGAATTCACGTCAATGGCTTCGGCTTCCCAAAGCACGAGCGCACCTTCGACATCGGATTGAATCAATCGAAATCCGGCGGCTTTCAATTCCGCGGGAAATGTGGAATGATCCAGCGGAAAGTCTTTCCTTTTTCGTTTCGCGTGGCGTTGATCGTACCGTCGATCCAATCCCAATGCCGGAGCGGCGCCAAAGAATCGCCCGCCCGGAGCGACGACGCGTCGTAATTCGGCCAATGCGGCATTTCGTTTCGCGACGAATTGCAGGCCCAAACTGCATAATACGACATCGACGGCGCCATCGACGCACGGAAGCTGCATCAAATCACAACACACGAGCGTTCCCGCCAATGAAAAACGCTGCAATCGCGCAGCGGCTCGACGTAACATGGGCAAGGAAAGATCAGCGCCAAGGTATGACGCTACGCCGACGCGCGCCGCCTCTTTCACGGAGAAAAGCCCCGTACCTCCGGGAACATCCAGCAATGTTCGACCTTGGGCGGCGGAGATGGCGCGCTGATGCAGCCGTTCGAGACAATCGCGCCGCACGCCGAAGACGCGGGGGAGACTGAAAAGCGGCAACGACCAATCGTAAATGGCGGTCATCCAAGAATGAAAATAAAAGGCATTGGAAATATCGGGAGAAAAGTCGATCGTTCTTTGTTCGAATCGATAACGATGTTCTTTCGCGCAAATGACTTCCCCGCTTGCGAACGTAAGCGCTGTGCGATCCCGGGGGCAACAGAGCCCAATCAAGTTTGTCGGCGGCTGCATGGCACAATCATTTCTACGTCAATGAAGGCTCAAGCTGCCATGATCCCGGCAAAACGTCAAGGCGAACCTCTTTCGGTCATGCGCATGGGATTCGATTTCAAAGCCGGAAGCAAAAATCGGCTCTGAAAAGAGCACTCCCAGCAATCGTTGATCAAAACAATCGATAAATGAAACCCGACGCGACGCCATCGACGGTCGCCAATACGTCTTTTCTATCTCGCCTCAGCGCTCCGACCGTCGGCTACCCGTCTTTCCAAGCTCGAACCACCGAATCGACCGTCGCCGCAAGCTCCCGACAACCTCCCGCGACGGTTGAAACGGTCGCGCGAAGGTGCGGACACGCTTCCGGAAGCGATTTCGTGGTCGGGATTGCTGTCGACACTCGTTCCGAAGCGATTTCGTGGTCGGGATCGCTGAATTTGGCGGCCCAATGCAATGCATGAAACATATCCCTATGCATCTGCATTGCAGCTGTATTCTTTGGAGTTCAATTCGCGCATCCGAAGGTTCGGGGCCGGCGGAGAGTCCCGAAAAATAATGCGAGGAAGCTCGAAAAAAGTCTTCCCAAGCGTCGATTCTTTGGCATAAGCTGGGATCGGAGCCATGCAAACGCAATCGGAAAAGGTCGAGGGTCTCGAAAACTGGCAAGCGTGGGCGGGAGCGGGCGTAGGCCATTTCATCCGCGTCAAACACGGTGAAAACCGTGAAGTCATGCTGTCGCGCTGGGATGTGCACACGATGCTCGAAACCGCTACGGAGTCCGTGCTCGCGAGCTCCGGTGCGGGTGGACGGGCGACGCTCGTGCGCGGGTTTGCCGTAGCGCGTGGCGGCAATCCCGGCGGGCCGGTGGAGCTTTCCGTTCGTCGACCGACGAATTCGGCCGAATGGATCCATGAGATCGTCACGCTGGCCGATGGGGGCTCGGAAAAACTGTACCAAGTGGGCTCGTGGATCGTTCGCGTCGGGCCGCCCGATTATTATGCGCAAATCGTTGCGTCGACCGATGAAACGGCAGCATCTTCGTATCGGTCCGCGGGGGACGATTACAAGGCGATGTACCAAGGTTCGTCGCGGTGCAAAGACAAGACGGGCGTATTACTGGGCTTTTTGCAGAATCAGCCGGTCGCGGGGACACCTCCGGAAATGGCGCGTCTGGCGGTGGCGATGATTGTTTCGGAAGCGGCGCGGAATCATCGCACGTGGGGCGTCAATTTGATGTTGCTCGATTTGTTGCGTCAAAACGCGGTGCCGGGAGGGTTTGGCGGGGTGATTCAAAACGACATGCACCCGATGTCCAAAGGGGGGACGTATCAGCCGGGCAAAGTGGGAATGAAAGGCGGGCGAAAGTCACGCGAAACGTGGGCTCACGAAGCGGGCATTGCGATGTTGTGGTTGTCGAAGTTCGCCGGGCTGCAAATTCAAATGGTGGAAGCCGGAGAAAAACGCTGGCGCGATCCGATCAAGGGCGAAGCGTTCGTCAATTTGGTCCGTGGACGCCTGACGGATGCAATGGTGGCGCGATTCCGTAAAATCGGCTGGGCGTGGGAGTAAGCGGATTTCGAGCCTGGGGGCGAAGGCATCGCAAAAAAGCCGTCGCCCCTGGACGTTTCATCGCACATCAAAGCGTATTCGCCAAAGCCCGAGCAACCGCGAGCATGACCGAACTGCGATTGGCATCGGCACCGGTCACCAAGATGGCATCGACCGCGGGTACGTCGATGAATTCGATTTCGACCAACGCCGAACGGCACATTTTGCCGCTCAGACCAATTCCGGGATCCGCCAGCACGCCGACCTTTTTGTGTCCGGTCTGAGAATCGGCTTTGACGCCGCGGTTCTTCGCTCCGGAATCAATGGCGGCGATGGCGCCGAAGGTGGCATCATTGACGGCTTTGGCCAATGCTTCGTCTTGGGCTTTGTTCGATTGCGATCCGTTCTTGGGATCCCGGTAATACGTCTCGGTTCCTCGCGCCTTCTTATTGGCGCCATTGAAATGGATGCTCAAGAAGATATCGGCCTTGTTGACGCGGGCGACTTTGACGCGATCGGAAATGCCCACGTTGACGTCGGTGGTTCGCGTGAGAATGATTTTGACTTCGCAATAACCTTTGCCGCGGAAAATTTGTTGAATCGCTTCGCTCTCGAGGTGCGTTTGGAGCACTTGGGCATATTCGAGCGTCAGGCGTTTTTCGAGCACGCCGGAGGCGGCGACCGCATTGTTCGGGCTGCTTCCGCCGACCTTTTTCGTTCCGCCATGACCCGGATCAATGACGATGACGCGTTTTTCTTTACACGTGCTCGCCGTTGCGTCGACAGGTTGATTGGCGCCGGCAGCCGAGGCGGGAGACGAAACATCTTGTGCCATCTGCGTTTCTCCTACACGAGCTCCTGAAGGTAAGCTTCAAAAAAGGCGACGGCTTGTTTTTCGAGAAGCGCGCCGACCGCCTCGGTGCCTTGAACGGACGAGTTTGTCAAAGTTTCACGAATCCACGGTCGGAAAGGATCTTCGTCGCAATGGTGCCCCGACAACCACATCACAATGGCGAATACGGCGACGGATCGTATCCCGGTAAAACCGTGGACCTCACGCGCGCGTTCCAGGGCGCGCCGAGCAATGGCTTCGTTTGCGATCGGCCCGTTCGCCGCCGCTTTGTCGGGATGCAGCTCATCGAAGATGCGGAGCATGTCCATTGCAAACGATTCTTTTTGCACGGGCACTTCGCCTTCGAGCATCGGCAACAAGCGGCGCAAACAACCGCGCATATAACGGTAATCGGTTCCCGCCACATCTTCGAGGCGCCGCTTCACGGCATCATACAACGCTTCGGCCTTTTGCATTTCGTGCTCGAAATCGTCGCGAGCCATCACCTCCGCCAATTGCGGATATTGCGGATCGGTCGCGAACCCGCTGCCGAAGAGCAGCATGCAATCCAAATAGAATTGCACGGAACCTCGTCGAGTAAAACCCTTCGCCGAAGCTTCCGCCATCCCGTGACGAATGGCAATACGCAAATTCTCTTCACCGCCGAGTTTGCAAAGGGTCGGCGCAAACTCGAGACAATGCTTGACCATCTCGTCTTCGAATGCCGCAATCGCCATTTTTTGAAAGGCGGCTTCTGTGGCTTGGCGGATGATCATGACGTCGCAGGGTCCTCTCGATTTCTCATGCGTCGCACCCGATTACGCAATGAGATCCTTATCCCGGGCGGTGATGTGCAAGTGGTGGTGATGCAGAACTTCATTGCCCGTGTTTTGCCGATTCGGATCAAAACCCGCTTTCGTCGTGTCGGCATCCATCTCCCAAGGATCGAAGAGCTGCTTGACACCCTTGTTATTTCGCAAGGAAGCTCGGAATGCCTGGACGTGCATGGGTTCGTTTTTATTGTGCTCGGCAAGCCACGCTTTTTTGGCTTCTTCTTTCGCCGGTCCGGGTTTGGCGGCGTTATAGGCATTTTTTAAGGCAATTTCATGATTGTTGAAGCCCTTGTCCTTGAACATCCGCGTACCGCCCACTTCGACGATATCGAGACCAAGCCCCGATCGATGCGCAATGGATCCAAGGCATGGGCGCCAATTCGAACTCGTCGTGATTGTGCGGACATTCGCGTCAATGGCTGCCGAAAGGGCGGCGGCGAAGGTCGCCGGATGGACCCGAGGCAATCCGTCTTTCACCAAGTCGAATTTGGTGATATTTTTATGAGGATTGTCGCCTGCTTCGTCGCGGAAGGTCACGGTCACGGTGAGACTTTTGGAAGGAACCGCCATGACCAACGTTCCCGAAGACAAACCCGCATAAATCGATCGCACCGCGGTTATCACTTCGGTCGGCGTGCCCGCCGGAATCAACTTGTCGACCTCCGCGGCGGTGAATTTGTGCGTGAACTTCATCCAAATATCGCCCGTCAGCGGAGCGCTGTACCGATCGACGACCTTATCGCTTCCCACGAGCTTCGGAGTATCCGGATCGTTGTGTTTGCCCAATTTTTCGGTAATGTTCACCAGGACGTTTTTATCCTTGGGCGTCACCTCGTAAACCGGCTTGTTCCTCCGACCGGCAACGGCGTCGCTGTTCAGATACAAACTGACCTTTTTTCCGGGCTCCACGCTGACGCGAATCGTTGCCGCGCCGTTGGTTTTTACTTTCAAAACACTCGTCTTGTACTCGTTCAATACTTGACCGTCGACGGCCACGGCATAAGCCAAATTGACGGTGGACTTGCTGGCCGCGGTATTGATCGTATACGTGACGGTGCGTTTCGCAGCGACGTGCGCATCCGTTGGTTTTGTCGCGTCCTTGCGCGTCGTCGAATTCGTGGGTGTAGTCATCTCAGCACCCCTCGTCAAAACCGGCGTCTTCGGCACCGGGCTCTTCAACACCCCAAGTTACCTTCACTTTTTTGGGGCTCAACGTTCGAACTTGTTGCGTCAAACCCTGATCGTCGGTCCTGCCGGTCATATAACTGCCATCCTCGAATTCGATTCGATACGGCATATCGACGAGAGGATCTCCGGTCTTTTGGTCCAAAGCTCGGAATTGTTCGGTGAAATAATCGAGCCTGGCTTCGTCGGGTTTTTCCGGTTTGGCGCCGGCGCCTTTGCCGGGTGTACCCGATTGATTGATATACACCATCGTACCGGAAATCGTCACGCCGCTCTCGTCGAACCGCAAAAAGCCGCCCGGACCGCGCACGGTAAACGATTGCCCCGCTTCGCCGATGTATTGCTCGCCCGCGACGATATGCGCTTCATCCGCCGCCTTCAGCGCATAACTGCCTTCCACCTTTTCGTGTCGATCTTCAGCGACCGTCAAGGACAATTTGCCGTCGATACGTTCGTTCAAATTGCCCTTCACCTCGAAGCTGTGATCCATATCGACTTCTTCACGCTTCGTTTGTTTGGTGATGAAATCGGCGTCTTTGCCGACATACAATTTACGCGCGCCGCCGGTATGCTCTTTTTCGTCGTTCTTGACCAGCTTTTGCCGATCATGTCCCACGGTCGCATATTCGTTTTCTTTGACGAGGCGCACGCGGTTCTTTTCGGCTTGTTGCCAGACCAATTCTTTCCCCGCGAGATCTTCGAACATGATTTCATTGAATCCGCCCGAACCCTGCGAAGAATCGCTCTTCCACGTGCTGCGCGTCTTGTGCTCCGGCAAGCGATAAGGTACCTGCTGCACGGCATTGTAAACGCGGCCCATGACAAACGGCAAATCCGGGTCGCCCTCGGCAAATCCCACGAGCACCTCTTGGCCCACGCGCGGCAACATGATCATGCCGTACCCCATACCGCCCCAACCTTGATTCACGCGCATCCAGCACGAGCTCTTTTCGTCGTTCGAGCCTTCGCGATCCCAAGGTAATTGAACACGTACCCGGCCAAACTCATCCGTGTGGATTTCTTGGCCTTTGGGTCCGACCACCGTCGCGCATTGCAATCCATGCACGATGGGTTTACGCGTCAAACGCGGCGGACGATAAGGTTCTTCCGTCAATACCGCTTCACCGAGCAACGTCCATTCGCCTTCGGCCGTACCTTCGAATGTCGATTCCAGCACGAGCAATTTCCGCGACGTCGAAAGCTCCGGGTGCGGATGGGCGGCCATGGAAAAGACGCTCCCGGGAGCCAAATCGAACGTATTCGCTTCGAATGCCACGGCTTTGATGCCCACGCGTTCGCCATACAGCGACCGTTCTGCCAATTCAGTACCGTATTTCGCATCGTGACGCGCCACGCCGCGATCATCGGCGACCGGCGTTCCGCCACCTTTGCCGGATTCGACCAAAAACGCCGCTTGATCGAAATGGAAATGCTCGATGCCGTGTTTACCTTCCGAATACCCGAAGAGGGCGAAATCCGGATTGCGGAATTCGTAATCGCGAATCGCATATTTGCCCGGACGAACTTCGCGGGAAAAACGCACCGCCGTCACGTATTCCTGCTCGGAAGCTTGCGAAGGCCGATCGACATAACGAATGTTGCCGCCCGCGCGCATCGCGCCCGTATGCAAAGCATCGCCGAACGTGAGTGTCCCGCCTTGATCTTCGGGATACGTGTAGGCAATGCCGGCTTCTTCAATGAGGCGGCTCAGGAACGAATAATCGCTCTCGGCGTATTGGACTTTGTATTCGAGCTTCGGGTATTTCGACCGCTCGATTTTCCAAACCTTTTCAATGCCCCATTCACCGAGCAGCGCGTCGATGATGTCCGGAATGGACTTTTGCTGGTAGATGCGATTGTTGCGCCGCTGGGTCAAGCGGAACAATTCGGGCACGATTTGCACGTGATACGTCGACAAACCATTTTGCCCGGCTTGCGGCTGAAGCGCGTGCACTTGTTCGGCAAAGGAAACAATGCCTTTCCACGTGCGTTGACCGAGCCCCGCGACATGGACGTACCCCGGCGCGGAACGAAACGTCGCAGGTTTGTCCAGTATTGCTCCCAAGTTCATCGCCGGGTCCGACGAACGGCCCCAAATCGATACCGTAAACAAGCTCGAAACGGCTTCTTTGACCGAGAAACGCCGAACCGAGAGTTCTCCCGACGCAAGCGACAGATCAAGCGTGGCCATGGTCTTCGCTCCTCGTGTGCACGTGCGTGTTCATCATCAACTCCGGCCGCGCATGGCTTGTTCGGCGCGTTTTTTGGCTTTCGCCGCGCATTCTTCGCAAAATGGTTTGTCCGTCAAAAGCGTCTCGGCTTGCGCGTTCGATCCGATGATCACCGTCGGGCATCCCGACGCGATCGTGCCGCCGTGGCTCGTGGGATCACCTTTGCGCGCCGCGTCGCGATTGCCGATGATGACCGTCGGTTCACCTTCGGTGATCTCCGCGCCGCAACCTTCTTTATCGGTCACGCGCGCTTGAGGTTGAAAACCGACGATGACCGTCTCTTCACCCGTGACGATGTTGTTCGGCGGATGAACGGGGCACGAATGTTTGTCCGTGATTCTCGCTGCAGGAGGCATACGTCAATTCCTCCTCATTGCCCGATCAGCGTAACGCTGACGTCATCGACTTCCGCTTCGACCGCCGCATCCGGCTCGCTCGGGCTGGATCCTTTGCCGTCGCCGGGGGAGCCGCCGCTGTTTATCTTGACAACCTTGCCGCGGATCGTGACGCCGCTTTGATCGATCCGAATGAACCCGCCGGGGCCTTTGATCGTCAAGTCCTGCCCCGCTTCGAGCACCACGGCTTGACCGGCGGCGACGTGGATTTCTTCCGCCACGCCGATCGCGTAGTTCTTCCCGACAATCTCGTGCCGGTCGCCTTTGACGATGGTCGACTGTTTGCCCTCGACGCGTTGGTTCTGCTTGCCGAACACCCGCAAATGCGCGTCGCCTTCGACGCGTTCGCGCTTGTTGAGCTTCACGGCGATGTCGTGATCTCGGCCGACGTATACCTTCAAGAAGCCCAGCGTTTTGTCCTGTTCGTCATTTTTCACGAGCTTCTGGCGGTCGTGGACGATGGTGATGTTTTCGTCATTTTTGACGAGGCGCCGACGGTTTCTCTGGGCTTGTTCGAAGACCAATTCTCCGCCTTTGGCGTCTTCGAACATGATCTCGTTGAAGCCTTCGTGACCGAGCGACGAATCGCTCTTCCACGTGCTGCGCGTTTTGTGATCCGGGAGTTTGTAAGGTACGGCTTGCTTGGCGTTGTAGACGCGGCCGACGATGATGGGTTGGTCCGGGTCACCCTCGAGGAATCCGACCATGACTTCCTGCCCGATACGCGGCAGGACGATCATGCCGTACCCCGTTCCCGCCCAACCTTGGCTCACGCGGATCCAGCACGAGCTGTTGTCGTCGTATTTGCCTTCGCGATCCCAAGGGAACTGCACACGTACCCGGCCAAACTCGTCCGTGTGGATCTCTTGTCCTTGCGGCCCGACGATACGCGCGGACTGCACACCTTCCACGCGAGGTTTGGCCGTGCGTTGCGGCGGACGATACGGCGCATCCGTGAAGAGAGCTTGTCCGGACATACTCCATTCACCTTCCGGCGTACCTTCGACGGTAAACTCGGAGACCAGCAGTTTCGTCGATTCGGTGATGTCCGAATGCGGATGGCGATCAATCGAGAAGATTTGTCCGGGCCAAAGATCGATGGTGTTCGTGTCGAACGTGACGACGCGGCGATCGACGCGGGCCCCGCCGAGCATTCGTTCGGCGCGTCCTTTGCCAAACCCTTGTTCGTGTCGGGCGACGCCTTTGTCGTCGGCGACGGGAGTATCGCCGCCTTTGCCGCCTTCGACCAAAAAGCCGCCGGGTTCGTAATGGTACTGCTCGTATTTGGCTTCCTGGCCCGAGGCTTTCGGAGCTTCGCCGAAGAGTTCGAACGAAGGTTTGCGGAAATCATGATCGCGGATCGTATGTGCGCCGGGACGAACTCCGTACGAAAGACGAACGCTGGAGACAAACTCCATTTCGGATTCTTGGTTTGGATTGTCCACATAAGGCAGGGCGCTGCCGGGACGCGGGATCCCGGACTCGAGTTTGTCCGAGAAGGTCAGCTTGGAACCTTTGGCGTCGTCGTCGGGGAATGTGTAGGCGATGCCCGCTTCTTCGAGCATGCGGCTGAAAAACGCGAAGTCTGTCTCGCCGTACTGCACGCGATAATCGAGCTTGGGGTACTTGCCGCGATCGACGTCCCAGAGTCGTTCGATGCCCCAGTCGTCGAGGAGTTTGTCCAAGATGTCGGGAATGGAAATGTGCTGAAAAATTCGGTAATTCCGGCGCTGCGTCAGCGTCCACAAATACGGGACGATGCGGAGCGAATACGTGGAGAGCTGATGCGCACCGCTCGTCGGTTGGACGGCTTGGACTTGTTCGATGGAGCTGACGATGCCGCTCCAAAGACGCGCTCCGCCGAGCCTGGCAAACGCCCAACCACTGACGACGCGTAACGATGCGGGTTGTCCGATGATGGCCTCGAGATCGATGCCGGCATTTTCGGACCGGGCCCAAACGGACACGGTAAACATGCCCGAAATCGACTCGTGGACGGAAAAACGTCGGACCGAGAGAGAACTCTCGCCGCAGCCAAATGTGAGCTCCAAGATCGGCATACGCCCAATACCTCAACGGAGGACGGTAACATCGTCGCGGTTCGGACGTAAAGCGGAATGTTGGTCGACGAAAGGAAACCGTCACGGAAGTGACGCGAAGGTGGTTCGATTTACGTTGAGAACGATTCGGTCATGGAGCATCCTCGCGCGCCACGCGAAGCAAAGCGCGTTCAGTTGCACGGCGGATGAAGCAGATGCGGACGAAGAAGATCGAGACGGGCAATAACAAAAAACGCAAACTCATTCGCAGCATGAAATTGCCGGCGGGCACCGATGCAAAAGCGCTGGCGGAGAGCCTGACGGATGAATTCGCGGTTGCGGCCATCAGTGGAAGCGGTGGTGAATTCGAGGTTTCGTTCGTGAGCCCCGAGGAGCTCGTGGTGGTGGTCGGCGCGACGCAAGCGAAGTTTTTCGTGGAGCCATTGCCGCTCAATGCCCAAGCCGACGAAGAAGATGAAGACGAGCGTGATGATCCGGACGATGTGGCCGAAGAAATAAGTTTTCATTTCGAGCGTCGCACCGGGCTCGCGAAGGATGAGGACGACGACGACGACGACGAGAAAGCGCCCGACGACGATAGTGATGATGTGGCGCGAAGGATGATTCAGCGACTCTTGGATGAAGGTTTGCTGGAAATTGTCAATTCACGATCGCGGGCGGGCGTCGAGGGGTATTTGGCGCACAAGATCGCGCACGGACAAACCGGCGAGAGTTTGGGCGACAATTTGGCGGACGTCAAAGGCGTGGCCGAGCTTTATGCGTCGAACGAGCAGCTGGCGCAGATTCTGGCCGATTGTCGAAAAAAGCCTGGTTCGGGGACGAAGACGCAGGGTTCGGCCAAACCCAAAACGAAGAAGAAATAACGCGTCATGAAACGGATTGGCCTCTGATCATTGGCGAATCGAAGCGCTCACGAATTCTTCGCCGGTTGAGAAATTTCCCCTTGCGTGCCTGGACAACCTCGGCTACAAGGCGCGCACTTTGAGTGCAACACGCGGCAATTTGACCTTCTCGCGCTTTCACGTGACCGGCGATATCCCCGATGATATCCCGGGGACGGCGTTGAAGCGTATTCGAGCCAATTCGTTTCAGCCTCTTTCGCCCGAAGAAGACAAAAGCGAAGGGTTTGGCTGGGCTAATTTCGAGGATCCTGTCGACACGGACCTCGATCACGAGAAAGTATTTTACAATCAATACGTTTGTCTGGGATTGCGCCTCGACAAATGGGCGATTCCGGGGCCGCTGCTCAAGGCGCATTTACGCGAAGCCGAGCAGGCATTGCTGGAAAAACGCGGGCTCGAAAAGCTGGGCCGGCAAGCCAAAGCGGATCTGAAAACGATGGTGGTGCGCAAGCTGCGCAGGCAGCTCGTGCCGTCGCTGAAGTGTTACGACATGGTGTGGAATTTGAACACGAACGTCGTGCATTTTCATAGCCAAGCCGAGCGGATGACGTCTCTCTTCGAGGAATTGTTCAAGAAGACGTTCAAGCTGGACATCGTGCCGGACAGCCCGGGAACGGCGGCGGAACGCGTTGGTCTTGATCAGCGACAATCGGCGTCTTTTGCGGGGCTCGAACCGACGACCTTTGCGCGGCTGGAGGAAGGCTGATGGAGCTATTGGATTTGATCGAGGGGCGTCGCTTCATGGGCCGCGAATTCGTGGTGTGGCTCTGGTTCGAAAGCGAAATGCAAGAGACCAACCTTCGTCCGACCGGCGTCGATCCCGTTTCGTTATGGCTCGAAGCTCAGATCACGCTGGTGCTGGAGAAAGAAGAGAGTCGCTTGAAGGGGGCGATTCCCGCGTCGTCGCCCGAGGCGAAAGAAGCATTGCGCCAGGGCAAACTTCCGAAAGAAGCGAAAATGCGCGCGGTGCGAGGTGAACGCGAATTCGTCTGGACATTGAAGGCGGATTCGCTTGGTTTGTCGGGGCTGAAGTTGCCGACGCAGCTGAAGAAAACCGACGAAAAGCACGAAGTGTTTTACGAGCGGATGATGTTGCTGGAGGACCTCGAAGCGACGTTATCGGCGTTGTACGTGGATTTCGTGCATTTGCGGCTTTCGGACGAATGGGATGACGACATCGTGCCCTTGATGCAAACGTGGGCGTACGGCGAAAAGCCGGATCTGGGCACGTATTTGGGGATCAAGAGTATGGTTCTTGCCGCCAAACGGGGTAAAAAGAAGCGCTGACGCGTCACGAAAGTCGAGGGTTTTTCATGTCCACACTTTACTTCAACATGAGCCCCGACCCCGATGAGCGTCGCGTTCGGAGTTTCGACGCCCCCCTGCGCCCGCGCGTGCTCGTCGTGGGGGATTTCTTTGCCCGTCCGGACAATCGCCCGGTCGATGATCGACCCGCTGAATACGTGGATCGTCGGGACATCGACAGGCTGGCCCGGCAATACAAACTCACGAGCGATCTTTGGAGGTCGCTTCGTTCTTTCGTCGAGAATACGCCGGACGAATCCCATATCGATTGCGTCAATGCGTCATCGGCGGATCTATTGGAGAGCTTCGAGGATAGCCCGCGACCGGCCAGATCGGCTTTTTCCGTCATCGTCAATTGTTACGACCATCAGGGCATGCGCCCCTATTCGTTGGTGGTCGTGCTCGATGGGGTCGAGGGAGATTTGCTGCGGCGCATAGCCACGATTGGGCGGTTGAAAAACGTCCCGATACTCGTGGAAAAGGCCGGGGGGCTACAGACGAGCGATCCGGCGGCAAAGTTTATCGTCCCCTGCCCTGCCGGCGCGCTCGAGACAGCCCGCGCGACGTTGTTTGGTTTTACGAATCAAACTCCGTTGCCGAACATCGTGACCGGCGCGGGGACGCCTTTCTCGGCGATCGTGCTGCAAACGCATATCGCCCAGCAAGTGCTGCATATTGATTACCATCGCCGCGCCGTGACGGAGCGCCTCGAGGCGGACGCGATAATGCACCGTTTGAATGACGGTCTTTCACGTCGTTTGCAGCATTTGCCCGGCGTGTCGGCGAAGATCTCCGAATTCGTGTGGAAAGAGCGTCCCACGGCGGAGGCGATGCTTTGGGCGAGGACGCCGGAGCTTTCGGTGGAGGATCGCGTCGTTTTGCAATTCGAGTATGCATGACGCGCCGAAATAAGCATCATCGACCTTGCGTTTTGCCGGAGCCGCACCGCCATGTCACCCACGTCCGTCGAAAGCACTTCCACCGATACGAATTTGTCTGAAAAATCGCCTGTGGATCTCAGCGACGTCGCGGCGGCGTTCGAGGCTCATTGTGAAGCGCGCATCGTTCGTCAGGGGCGATTGATCATCGGCGCGGTGGGTGGCCTGAACCTCTTGTGGTGGCCGCTGGATTGGGTCGTTTTTGCACCGACGTTGCCCCACCATATCCCCGCGTTGATTCGAATCCGAACGATCTTGACGTTGATTACAGGCAGCTTTCTTCTTTTCTCGTTGGTCAAACGTTGGCATCGCTGGATATTTCACGCCTTTTTCGTTACCGCATGCAGTTGTTGTTTTGGCGCCGCCGCGGCGGCTGCGAGCGTCGGAGGGCCGGATGTGCCCAATTTTCATACGCTTTATCTCGGGGTTACGGCTTCGTTGCCCCTGCCCATCATCTTGATGCGACGAACGATTCTGACGGCAAGTATGGCTTTGTCCGTCGGGCTTGGATTGTTCGTGTTCACGCCGCAACATTGGGAATCGAAATACGCCGGCCTTGCCGTGAGTTTTCTCATCGCGACGTTTGTCGTGACGACAGCGTTTGGACACAGCCAATACGCGCTCTTGCGCAGCAACTTTTTCCAATCCGCGCAACTCGGTGCGTATGGGCGCGAGCTGGAATCGCGCGTGGCGGAAGCGACCGCGGAGCTGCGGCGATTGCTCACGAACGTGGAAACGGCGCGGGAGGCTGAACGGCGGCATATTTCTCGCGAGCTGCACGATGAACTGGGGCAAGAGCTGTCCGCATTGCGTTATTCGCTCGGGCTGACGAAGATTCGTTATCAATCCGAGCCCCAAGGCATTGCGGCCAATCTGAACGATTTGGAGAATTTGTTGCGACGCACGGCGCAAACGACCCGGGCGCTCGTGACGGATCTGCGACCGCGAGCGATTGACGACTTGGGCCTGGGAGCGGCGGTGGATTGGTTGGTCGAACGGACGGAGCAGCGTTCGGGGCTGACGATCCGCTTGAAAACGTCGGGCGAATTGATGAATTTGTCGGCGGACGTGGCGATCGCGGCGTTTCGCATTTTGCAAGAAGCATTGACGAATATTTTGCGGCACGCGGAAGCGTCGGAAGTGGATATCGACATTGACGTGGACGAGACAAACGTCACGCTGCTCGTGCGCGATGACGGCGTGGGCGTGCAGGCGGCGCGGGACAAACCGCGGCTGGAGCCATCGAGCGGCGTGGGTATCTTGGGGATGCGCGAGCGTATTCAAGCGCTCGGGGGCGAATTCTGGATGGGCGAGGAAGCCGGGCGCAAGGGAACGACGATCCGTTGTCGAATGCCGTGTCATGTCGATGCAACGCAGGGAGAAGGGCTGGGAAGTGGGCGGTGAGCAGGTTTCCGTGAGAATGGTTGATGATTGAAGGATGCCCGTCGACTTCGTTGTCCATTGCTTTCGAGATTGCGCAAACGACGTCCGTTTTTGAAACCCCGCGAAAAAAAATACCGCGACCGGTCTCGGGTGCTTCGTTCCCGCGGTCGATCTGTCGAATGAGCCGCGATCGGACAACTTGTCCGACGATGGATTTGCCAAACGATCGAAGGACAGCCAAACCGATTCAGCGCGGTTTGGCAAACGATCGGCGGGTCGCCGATGGAAACCGAAGTGGTTTTGCAAAAGTCACGCTGGCGGAAAATTCGCCCCGCCTCATGTCGGACGCCCGATCCAGGGTGTGCCGACCAAGCTGTTCGAGGAACAGTCGCCCGATCTGGTGTCGGTCAACATATCCGATGAGGGATTTTGTCGAAGGTGGGTTGGGCCGCAGGGCTATCCGACGTAGGTCAGCCGTCGATCATGGTATTGGGCAACGATTCCGGAGCTACTTTTTGGATGCAGCTTTGAGCGCGGCGGCTTTGGCGAGCAATTCTTTAGCTTGGGCTTCGAGGCTGTCGGCTTCGTCGGCTTTGGCCTTGCGCTCCTGTTCTTCGCGGGCTGCGTTTTCCGCGTCTTCTTCCAGCTTTTTCAGGAGCGCGGTGCGTTCGGCCAATTGTTCTTCGAGCGCTTCGATGGACGCTTTTACTTCATCAATGGTTTCTTCTTCGTCGCGTGTAGGACCGGAAGCAAAGAAACCATCGGCAAAGTTCGTAGGCAAGTTGGGATGTTGAAATGGGAGTTTTGCCAGCGCGCCGTGCATTTCTTTTCGCGCGGCATTGCACTTGTCGATGAATTGCTTTCGAGCGCCGACGTCGCGGAACTGGCGATTGGCCGATTGCGCGGCGTTACGCTGTTCGGCGGCATTTTTTCCGGCTTCGATGAGCGCTGCGGCTTCATCGGCGAGGAGCACCAAGGGCTGAATGCCGCAATTCTTGAGGATATCGCTCCAATCGGCCATATCTTGAAGCTGCCCGGCGAGCACGGGTTTTCGGAATTTCGAGAGCGACTTGTTCTTGAACAAGGCCGTACGTAATTGTTTGCGGGTATTCCCGTCGGTGTACTCATTGACGAGATTCGAGACGCGTCCGGAAAACGTATCGATGTTTTGATCGGTCTTATCGACAAAAGCTTGGGCGAGCGTAATTTTGTCGATGTGTGTGATTTCTTCGAGCAGAATGGTTTGCCACTCCGTGCGAAGAACTTGGAAGGTGGGTATGTACGCAGCCGCAAGCGGTTCCTGCGTGATTCGACCTTGGGTGTATAGAATCTCGCGCAACAACGAGAACAGGCCCAAGGAATAGCCTAGGATGCGAGCGCTCATGGGCCTGCACGTTACACGTCTTGGGCAAAATGGCAACAATTCGGGCGACGGAATTTTGCTCGCGAGTTTGGTGCGTGATTGACGGCTGCGCCATGGCTCTTTGTGGCAGATGTAAAGAATCTTGCGCACCTCATGAAGCCGTGTTCGCATGGTCGGATGCGTCGACAAAGCTGGACGTGGTTGCTGCGTTTTTCGCGGCTGCTGGCGTGTTTGATGGTGGTGACGTCGTTGTGGGGATGCGCGACGCCGATAACCTGGCAAACGATACGCGCGCATAATCCTGGCGCGGAGCGGATAGATACGTGTATTCGTCCGCCGCCTTTTGCAGGGCGCGGCGAGTTTTACACGTACAACGAGACAACCCACGATATGGCTTCGGATGAAGACGCCGAGGCATTCTGGGAAGCGGCTCGCACGGCCGGCACGATGTATCGATATGATCCCAATGCTCCGTCGGATCCGGGACCGCGTTTGCCTTGGCCGTACCATCGAATGACGTGCGACGAGGTGTCATCGGGGGATGTGCCGCCCTTGCCGAAGGGAATGAAGGAGATTGTCATTTCGCATGAAATGCGCGAGGCCATGGTGCGAGCTTTGACGGCGCCGGGGCTTCGCACGCGAGCGGCCGTCGACAATGCGTACAAACCGTCGCCGGAGCTGGTGGGTCAAGTGCTTTTGGCACCGCCGCAGCCGGAGGACTATACGACGGCCATTCAAGAACTCGGTCAAATGTTACGCGATGCCGCGCGCGACAAACTGCCCAAGGTCAAACGTCAGGGCGCCGGTCCGAGCGATGCGGACATCAGCATCATCGACACGAAAACCGGGCAAATCGTTGGAGGATTGGGGGCGGGTTTTGCCATCGGTTCGGTGCCTGGTGGAACGTTCATTGCCCAAGGCGTAATGGCATCGGGCGACAAGCCAACACGCGAATTCATGCTCGCCGAGGGGTTTGGCGAAATGGCCTCCGGCGGCGTGCAATTCGGCGTCGGCACGGGCATGGCGGCGGGTGGTGGAGGTTTGTCGCTGACGGGCGGCGGGGCGCTCGTCGGCGTTCCGACGTGCACCGCGGGCATTGCGTTGGCGGCCAATGGCACGGTGACGTTCATCAATGGCGGGAGGAAGGTCATCGTTGCGCTGTGCCATTGGAACGAATTGCCCGCGGCCCCCTCCGCAGCTGCGGCAAACGCATCGGGCTCGACGTCGGCAGCAGCTGCGGCCTCAACGGCGCCGACATCAGGTGCGAGCGGTGGAGCGCCAGTCAAACCGGCAGCCACTGCGGCGGCAACGCCGGCGCCTGCGACGAAGCCGGCGGCGCCAAAGACGCCGAAAGCCGAAGCTCCTCCCCCTGGTACAGCACTCGTGCAGATACAGCCATCCGGCACGATAACGACCACTGTTCGGCGACCTGATCGGGGCAAACCGCCTCCCAAGATCACCACGACAATCACAACAAAACTTGACGACGCTGGTCAGGTCCAGTCGATCACGACGACCACGGAGAAGGTGGCGCCGACACAGGTGGGCGGGAGTGTCAAGCCAAAAGTTGCGGATCAGCCGACGACGGTATACAGGTCCGTTGACCAAGCAACTGGTCAAGTGCAATATGTTGGCATCACAAACGATATCGCTCGCCGCGGAGCAGAGCATCTCCGTCAGCGGGGACTCCCAATAGAGCGACTCATTACAAACTTGTCTCGTACGGATGCAAAATCTGTCGAGCAAGCACTGATCGAGATCCACGGACTTGAGAAAAATGGTGGAACATTGCTCAATCAAATCAACAGCATTGCCAAGATCAACCCTGCCTATGGACAGCAACTCCAGCATGGGTATGACCTGCTCAAATCCATCGGCTACAAGTGAGGTATAGAAATGCCCCCCCGTTTACGTTCCGGTGATGTCCTCGA
>WBZU01000416.1_pt1 | contig 37463 bp, 34 predicted proteins | sample 5204311 | NCBI WGS metagenome assembly WBZU01 (sample SAMN12344359, study PRJNA552823) | activated sludge metagenome | biome: Activated sludge suspended growth; feature: Nitrification reactor; material: Wastewater; isolation source: activated sludge from nitrification reactor of wastewater...
TGTATGATGCTGCCGCCGACGCCCGCCGCGATCATCTGCTGCGCAGCGAGCTGGCTCATCAAGTACGGGCCGCGCACGTTGGCGCCAAACATCCCGTCGAAATCGTCCAGCGTGGCGTCGAGGAAGGCTGCTCGGTTGATCGCCGACGCGTTGTGCACGAGCACGCGCACCGGTCCCCATTGCTCGCCTACGGTCGCCATCATGCGCCGCACGTCGTCCACGCTCCCGGCGTCGCCCTGCAACGGCATGGCCTGGCCGCCGCCGGCGGTGATTTCGGCGCTCACCTGGTCGGCGCCGGCCTGATCCGCGCGATAGTTGACGACGACGCGCGCACCGGACGCAGCAAGAAGGTGCGCCGTCGCCGCGCCGATCCCGCGCGACGCGCCGGTGATGAAAACGGTCTGATCGGTGAAATCAAAGGAGTAATTCGCCACGTGCAACCTTTCCCCTCCTGGAGCGGCGGTCGGTGACCGCCGAAACCTGGCACGCGCGATCAATCACAGATGATCGTCGAGCCGTCGACTGTGCCTACACAACGGCAGCGAGCCGCTCCTGCACTTCCTGCAAAAAGGCCGCCGCGGTCGCGCCGTCGATGAAGCGGTGGTCGAAGGTCAGGCTGAACCAGGCTACCGGATGTTCCACCAACTCACCGTCGACCAACGCCGGCTGCAGCCGCACGCGCCCGACGAGCAGAATGGCGCCTTCGGGCGGCCGTGGCAGCGGGAAGCCGCCGTCGATGCCAAACATGCCCAGGTTGCTGAGGGTAAACGTGCCGCCCTCGATGTCCGATAGCTTGATCTTGCCGGCGCGCGCGCGTCCTGCCAGGTCGCCGATCGCTGCCGCCAGGTCGTCAAGCGACAGTCTGTCGGCGTCACGCACCACCGTCACGACCAGCCCGTCGTTGACCGCCACCGCCATGCCCAGGTTCACTGCATCAAAGACGACGACGTTGGTATCCACCAGTTCGGCGTTGAGCAGCGGGTGGTTGGGCAGCGCCTGGGCCACCGCCGCCATGATGTAGGTGTTGAGCGAATGGCGCTGCTCGCGCGCCGCGGCGCGCGCCGCCTGCACCGCGGACAGGTCCATCTCGCGCGTCACCTGGCTGAGCGCGGCGCGCTGCACGGATTCCTGCATGCTCTGCGCCATCATCTTGCGCACGCGCCCCAGCGGCATAACCTGCTTGACTGCGATGCTGCGGTGCGTCTCGGGCATGCTCATGCGGCGCGCAGCTCCGCGGCTTCTTCCGGCGTTTCGGCGATCAGCGCCAGCACCGTGCCGACCTCAACCGTGTCGCCGGCGTCGACCAGGATCTTGGCAAGGATACCGCTCCCCGGCGCCGGCAGTTCGTTGGTGATCTTGTCGGTCTCGACGTCGGCGATGATCTCGTCCTCGGCCACGGGGTCGCCTTCCTGCTTGCGCCACTCGGAGACCATGCCCTCTTCCATCGTCAATCCCCACTTAGGGAGAATCACTTCAATTGCCATCGACTCATTCCTTTTTGCAGATAGGCCACAGATTAGGCGGATCAGGCGGATCGGCACGGATTTTTGAATCGGGAATCCGTGAGAATCTGTCTAATCCGCCAAATCCGTGGTCTATTTCATTACGCTGCGAATGCCGGCCGTCAATTGCTCCTTGCCGGGGAGGATGTACTTCTCCAGCACCAGCGAGAAGGGGATCGGCGCATCGAGGCCGGCGATGCGCAGCACCGGCGCCTTGAGATCGCGGAAGCACTCCTCGCCGATCGTGGCACTGAGTTCGGCCGCCAGCCCGCCGATCTTCGGCGCCTCGATAGCCACGACCGCGCGCCCGGTCTTGCGCACCGATTCGAGCACGGTCTCCGCGTCATACGGGCGGATGGTGCGCAGGTCGATCACCTCGACGTCGACGCCTTCCTTCTCCAACTCCGTGGCCGCGGCGAGCGCCTCGTGCACCATCTTCATGGTGGCGACGACAGTGACATCGCTGCCCTGGCGGGCAATTGCGGCCTTGCGCAGCGGTGTCGTGTAATAGCCTTCCGGCACGTCACCCTTGATGCGATAGAGCGCCTTGTGCTCGAGAAAGAGGATCGGGTTGTCGTTCTCGATGGAGGCGATCAGCAGACCCTTGGCATCGGCCGGCGTGGCCGGGGCGACGATGACCATGCCCGGCACGTTGAGGAACCAGCCCTCCACCGACTGCGAGTGATGCGGGCCGCCACCAAAGCCGCCACCACAGGCCGTGCGCACCACAATCGACGCCTTGAACTGGCCGTCGAACATGTAATGCATCTTCGCCGCGTTGTTGACCAACTGGTCGTAGCACTCGCCCAGGAAGTCGGCGAACATGATTTCGGCCACCGGGCGCATGCCCATCATCGCCGAGCCGACCGACGCACCGATGATGGCCGCTTCAGAAAGGGGCGTATCGCGCACGCGTTCCTCGCCATACTTTGCCCACAGGCCGCGGGTGACGCCAAAGTCGCCGCCCATTTCCGCAATATCCTCGCCCAGCATGTAGACGCTGGGGTCACGCTCCATGCTGATGTCGAGCGCCTCGTTCAACGCCTGCACAAAGGTGCGCGTGCGCGCAGATGTTTGGGTCATAGAAGCCGCCTTCTTGTTGCATGTAGGGTGTTAAGGTATTGGGGTCGTCGGGTCTTGAAGCTGTCAATTCGCCTCGCATCCCCAAAACCCGAACACCCCAAACCCTCAGTTCTCTATACTCCACCCAACGTACACATCCGCCGTCGCCTTGGCCGGATCGGGCATGGGGCTGCTCTTGGCAAAGTCGATCCACCCTTCGATCTCGGCCTTGACGTCGGCCTCGATGCGGTCGAGATCGGCATCAGTCAGGGTGCCCTGCGCGATGATTTTGGCTCGCGCCAGTTTGAGCGGGTCATTGTCCTCTTTCCAGTACTTGACCTCCTCCGGCGGCCGGAACTCGCCGGAAAAGAGACCCTGCCAGCGCCAGGTCTTGAACTCGAGGAAATAGGGGCCGTTGCCGGCGCGGATGTAGTCGATGGCTTTCTGCACCTCGGCATAGGCCAGCTCGATGTCGTTGCCGTCGACGATCACGCAGGGCATGCCATAGCCACGCGCCAGGTCGACAATGTCTGGCGAGGCGTGCCCCTTGCCCACCGGCATGGAGATGGCGTAGCCGTTGTTGACGCACGCGTAGAGCACCGGCAGCTTCCAGATCGCGGCCATGTTCAGGCTCTCGTGGAACTCGCCGCGGCCCACCGTGCCGTCGCCGATAATGCAGCAGGCCACGTTCGGCTCCTTGCGCATCTGGTAAGCCAGCGCCACGCCAAGCACCGTCGCCATGTACGACCCCTCGACGGCGTTGTCGCCAAAGTTGCCCACCTTGGGATTGGCGCTGTGCAGGCTGCCTCCCTTGCCGCTGCAAACACCCGTGGCGCGGCCAAAAAGCTCGGCCATGATGCGCTCGCCGTCGCCCTGGTACTTCTCCTGCGCCAGCGCGTTGATGCCGTGGCAGCGGTGGTCAGGGAAGAAGGCGTCAGTGGCCTGGAGATGCGCGGCCAGCGCCGTCTGGGTCGCTTCCTGGCCCACACCCGTGTGCAACATCCCTGGCACATTGCCCTTCTTGAACTCGCGTTCCAGGCCGAATTCGAAGGCGCGAATCAGGTACATGTCGCGGTAGAGATCGACCAGCGTTTCAATGTCTAGGGTCATAGGTTCAACTCCGTTTCTGATAATCTCCAATCTCTACTCTCAAGCGGAAACGAGAGATTGGAGACTGGAGATTACTCGCTTTGCAGCGCCCGCCACACCTTCTCCGGCGTCAGCGGCAGGTCGCGGATGCGCACGCCGACGGCGTCGAAAACGGCATTGGCGATGGCCGGCGCGACGCCATCCATCGGAATCTCGGCGACGGCCTTGGCGCCATAGGGCCCGCTCGGCTCATAGGTCGGCACGAGGATCGCCTGGACCTCGGGCACCTCATCGGCTTGGAAGATGCGGTAGTCGCCAAAGCGCGTCGCCAGCGAGCGGCCCGCCTCGTCATAGACCATCTCCTCGCAGACCGCATAGCCGAGCGCTTGCACCATGCCGCCCTCGATCTGGCCCTCGGCCGTACGCGGGTTGATCGCCGTGCCGCAGTCAACCGCCATGATCAACTTCGTCACCGTCACCTGGCCGGTCTGCGTGTCAACCTCGACCTCGGCATATTGCGCGCCGAAGGGCGGCGGCGAGTGCATCGACATGTGCGACGCGGTCGCCATGATCTGCTGGTGGTCGGCGACATGCAGGCTGTGCAGCGCAACGTCGGCCAACGTGACGCTGCGGCCATCCGGCGCACTCACGCGGCGATCCTGCAACAACAGGTCATCGGTGCCCGCCAGCTTGAGCATCAGCGCCGCCCGCGCCAGAATCTGCTCGCGCACCTGCTCGGCCGCCTTCTTGACCGCTCCTCCCGAAATGTAAGTGGTGGACGAGGCGTAGGCGCCGGTGTCAAAGGGCGTGAAGTCGGTATCCGACGAGTAGATGATGATGTCGTTGAGCGGCGCGCCCAGCGTTTCGGCGGCGATCTGTGCCAGCACCGTGTCGGAGCCCGTGCCCAGGTCCGTCCCGCCGACGAGCACGTTAAAGCTGCCATCGTCGTTCATCTTGATGCTGGCCGCGCCCATGTCCAGCCCAGGGATGGCCGTGCCGTGCATGCAGACGGCCATGCCCAGCCCGCGGCGGATGAAGGGCCGCGTCGGGTCGACGCGCCACGCGGGATCATCCTTCTTGTCCCATGCGATGGCCGCCGCGCCCTGCGCCACGCACTGCGCCAGCCCGCAGCTCTGCACGATCTGCGGTTGGCGCCCGCTGTCGCCTTCGCCTAGCGCCGCCGTGATCGGCACCGGGTCGCCCGAGCGCACGGCATTCTTGAGGCGGAACTCCACCGGGTCGATGCCCAGCGCAGCGGCAATCTCTTCCATGAGGCTTTCCAGCGCAAACTCAGCCTGCGGCGCGCCGTAGCCGCGGAAGGCGCCGGGGGTCGGGATGTTGGTGTAAACGACGTCGGCGGTGAACTGCATGTGCGTGCAGCGATAGGTGGCAAGCCCGCGCAGGCCGGAGACGCTGCACACCGTCAGGCCGTGCGTGCCGTAGGCGCCGGTGTTGGAGACGACGTAGAGGTCGAGCGCGTGCAGCGTGCCGTCGCGGTTGACGCCGGCGCGATAGGTCAGCACCATGGGATGGCGCGAGCGCGAGCTGGTGAATTCCTGTGCGCGCGTGTACTCGAAGCGCACCGGCCGCCCCGTGGCGATGGTCAAATGCGCGCACAGATCCTCGATGAGCATCTCCTGTTTGCCGCCAAAGCCGCCACCGATGCGTGGCTTGATCACACGGATGCGCTTTACCGGCAGGCCGATCAGCGGTGCGATCATGCGCCGCACGTGGAAGGGAACCTGCGTGCTGGTGCGGATCACCATACGCTCGTCCTCGTCCCAGTACGTCACCACGATATGCGGTTCGATGGATGCCTGTTGAACCTGGTGCACGTGGTAGGTGCGTTCGAAGAGATGGTCGGCTTCGGCCAGGCCCTCTTCCACATCACCCACATTCGCGTGAATCTTGACGGCAATGTTGCGCTCGACATCGGCAATGCCCACGGCGTCGGCTTCGTCGTGGATGATGGGGGCGCCGGGATTCATGGTGGCGATGGGGTCGAAGACGGCCGGAAGAATCGCGTAGTCGACCTCGATCAATGCCAGCGCGGCCCTGGCGATCTCCGGCGACTCGGCCGCGACGACAGCCACGCGGTCGCCCACATGGCGCACCTTGTTGTCGAGCGAGACTTGATCCCACGGATGGGGATTCGGCCATGTCTGCCCGCCCGACGCGTAGATAACGCGCGGCACATCTTCGTGGGTGAGCACGGCATGCACGCCCGGCAGCGCGCGCGCTTTCGATGCGTCGATGCGCGTGATGCGCGCGTGGGCGTGCGGACTCGTCAGCATCGCCGCGTGCAACATGCCCGGCAATTCCACATCGTCGGCAAAGACCGGCTTGCCCTTGACCAGCTTGACCGCGTCGACCTTCATCTCGGGGCGCCCCACCACGTCGGTAGCAGCCTGCGTATCCACGGTCGGGAACGTGAAGAAGGAAACCTTGGGCTGGGTGACCACGTCACTGCCGGGGCCAGGCAGTTCGGGCTCCGGCGCGCGGCGCATGGTGTCGAAGAAGCCTTCCAGCGGGATGCCACCGGCGGCATCGATGGGCGGCACGTTCTCGCCGCGCAGCATGGCCGCCGCGCGGAGCACCGCTTCGACCGGCTTTACGTAGCCGGTGCAACGGCAGAGGACACCGCCCAGCACCTCGCGCACCTGCGCCTCGGTCGGATTCGGGTCAGCGGTGAGCAACTGGCGCGCGGCAAGCACCATGGCCGGCGTGCAGAAGCCACACTGAATGGCGCCTGTCTCGGCAAAGGCTTGCTGGATTGGATCCAGCGGCGCGCCGGCACCATTGTCGAAAGCTTCTACGGTGGTGATCGACCGGCCGTCCATCTGCGCCGCTAGAAGCACGCACGTGGGCATGAGCTTGCCGTCGACCAGCACGGAGCACGCTCCACACTCGCCCGTCTCACAACCATGCTTGACGCTCCACACGCCGCTGCGGCGCAGCAACGCCATCAGCGTCTCGCCCGGTTCGACGCCAAAGCTGCGGGTCTGGCCGTTGAGGTTGATCCGAATGTTCATGCGCTTGCCTCGTTGGAAAGGGCCTGGGTGAGCACGCGGCGAGCCAACACCTCGGCCATGGCACGGCGGTAGGCGGCGCTGCCCCGATAGTCGCCGTGCGGCGCCGCTTGGGCCGTCACGGCGTCGACCAGGTGCGCCACGCAGTCGGCGCCGGCAACGCTGCGCTCCACCGCGACGACGAATGGCGCGGGTGACGCACCGGCGACAGCCACCCGCGCGGTTGCCGGCGAGACTGTCGCCACCGCCGCGACGATCGCTTGATCGAGCGGCGAGCGGGCAACGCGGGCCAGTGCGCCATGCCACGCGACAGGCGATGGGATGACGACTTCGGCGAGCAGGGCAGTTGGCGCAGGTCGATAGTCCGCCAGTGGGGACAAGGTATCAGCGGCGTCAAGTGCGGCAACCTGCGCATCCAGCGCGAGCAGGGCCAGCAGCACTTCGGGCGGGCCGGGCGGTTCGCCCATCGCACCGGCGATGGCGCCGGCCACGGTTGCCAGGTTGCGCAAGCCAAAGTGAGCGGCAAGCTGCGCAGCCTGCGAGACGATCCCATCGGCGATCACCGCGAGCGGCGCAGCAGTCGCCACTGTTTGCAGATCCGCCAGCGCGCCGATACGAATCGCGGCGCCGGTCGTGCTGATCGTAGCGAATGGCAGGGTTTGCAGGTCGATCACGGCTTCGACCTGCGCAAAGGGATCATCGGGCATGCGCGGCGCCGCGACAAGGGCTGCCGTCGGTGTTGCAGTGCGTCGCAACAGATCAAGGGTCTGCGCCGCCGTCGATGCCCGGTGAAACTCACGGATATTTGCTGGCATGGAGCCTCCGTCGCTATGTCATTATCAGAAGCAAGGAGCACGCGCACATACAAACAAGCGAGGTGCGAAAACATTAGCACATCGCCGAATGCATGTCAAGCATCGCTCAAAAATTCAAGCCACACTGAATATAGTCACCCCTGCACGATGCGCCATGCGTCGCACTCGGTACAGCACAGAGTACGCATCACGCATCAAGTATGACGCGCGTCAAGCATCACTTGAGAAATTCAAGCGATACTCAAGAACTCATTGACAGGCATTTGTGACGGGTGTACACTCACCCCATGTCCACCAACCGAAGAAGTACCCGCAAGGCTGAGCGCGCCGACACACTCGAGCCGTTTGGCGAGCGAATCCGCGAGCGCCGCAAAGAACTGGGGCTGAGCCTGGAAGAGTTGGCCGCGCGCACGGGGCTGACGGCCAGTTTTCTCAGCCTGATCGAGCGCAACATCAACAACCCCTCGCTCGACTCGCTCTATCGCATCGCCGAGGCGCTGGAGGTGCCGCCCTTCTATTTTTCGGCTGACGAACTCTCGGCGGCCGCGATTCCGCCGAATCCCGTGGTGCGCCACGACGAGCGGATTCAAATCACTTTCCCGCCCGGCGACGTGACCAGCGAGCTGCTCGTGCCGAACCTGCGCAGCAAGCTTGAAGTCTTCATTTCACGGGTGCAGCCGGCGGCGGGCAACGTGGCGCGCACGCCGAAGACCGCCTCCGAGGAGTGCCTGTATGTAATGGAAGGCACCCTGCGTGTCGTGCTCGACGAGCAGGAATATCTGCTCGAGGAAGGCGACAGCATCTATATCCACGGCTTTGCGTTGCGCGAGATCTGCGCCGCCGGCGAAACCGAAGCCGTCTTTCTGTCGGCGATCACACCGCCGATCTTCTAGCCGGCGGCCGCCCACCACCGGCGCCGGCTCACGCGCACGCTGCACGGTCGCGAGCGCGCATTTACCTTCGCCTTGCCGGACACGCAAAAGGAAACATTGAACCATGCAGGAATCGGTTCAGGTCGATCTCATTGTCCGCCACGCCCTCATCATCACCCAGGACGATCGGCGTTCCGTGATCGAGGATGGCGCTGTAGCCGTCCACGCCGGCGTGATTGTTGCACTGGGGACGACAGCCGCTATCGAGCAAGCCTATATTGCCAACCAGCGCATCGACGCCAGGGGGCGCGCTCTCTTCCCCGGCCTGCTCAATATCCACACGCATCTCTTTCAGTCGGCCGTCAAGGGACTGGGCGAGGACATGGCCGTCGAGCAGTGGGTGAAATCCGTCACGTTCCCCACCGCCGCCACCATGAGCGCCGAAGAGGTCTACTTGCTGAGCCTGGTGAGTTGCCTGGAGAATTTGCGCAGCGGCGCCACCACCGTGATGGACTTCATGTATGGCATGCGCGATCCGGCGCTGCACGACGCCGTCATCCGCGCCATGGTGGATAGCGGGCTGCGCGGGCGCTACACGCGTACCATCGTCGACCGCGGCGCGGAGATGGGCATCCCGCCGGCCATGCTCCAGCCGGCCGAGGAGTCGCTCGCCCATGCCCAGGAGTTGCAGGCAGCGTTTGACGGCGCAGGCGACGGACGGCTCGACATCGGGCTGGCGATCGGCGTGATCTGGGGGATGACCGAGGAAGGCCTGCGCGCCGTGCGCCGCGTCGCCGACGCCACCGGCATGATGATCACCATGCACGTCAACGAGACGCCCTACGACAATGTCTTTGCCCAGGAACAATGGGGCCTGGACACCATCCCCATGCTGGCCAGGACGGGCGTACTTGGCCCCGATTTTAACGCGGTGCACTGCGTCCACATGACGGACGAGGATATTGCTCTGTTCGTGGCACGTGACGTCTCCATCGCCTACTGCGCGGTGAGCAACATGTACCTGGGCTCCGGCATTCCCCCGATCGCACGGCTGGCCGGCGAAGGGCTGCGCATCGGCATCGCCGCCGACGGCTCGGGCAGCAACAACTGCCAGGATATGCTGGAGACGCTCAAGTTCAGCGCGCTCTTGCAGAAAGTCGGGCAGATGAATGCCGGCAGCGTGCTTGCCCAGCGCGCGCTCGACTGGGCCACCCGTGATGGCGCCCGCGCCTTGGGGATAGAGGACAGGGTGGGCACGATTGCACCCGGCATGAAGGCCGACTTCTTCCTGCTCAACCCCTTTACGCCCAAGGCCATCCCCGTCCACGACCCGGTGGCGACGCTCGTCTATTCGGCCGGGCAGGCCAACGTCGACACGGTGGTCGTCGATGGCCGCGTGCTCATGGAGGAGGGCAACTTCACCCACCTGGATGAGCCGGCGCTGCTGCGCGAGACGCAGCGCGCCGCCCAGCACCTCGCCCGCCGCGCCGGCACCGAGCAGTTACTGGCGACGCGCGCGTCCTGGCGGCCCGTGTAAGGAATCCGCCAAGCATCGCTCCGCCATGACAAGGCGCTCTGCCCTGTGGTAAAATCGCACAATGCTATCCAGCCGATCGGCGACACGATGGCGAGGTATGGCGCAGGCGGCAGCATCCGCCAGCCAGCACAGCCCCGACGCGGACCACTTGAGGCGGGGCTTGGATGGCTACGACACCTCCCGCCGTTCGCAATCGTCACTGAACGTGTGAGACAATGCCGGGCATGAACCGACGCCAACTGGCCTTTATCATCATGCTGAATGCGCTGATCAGCCTGGTGATCGCGCTTGCGGTCGTCTGGGTGGCCGAATTACGCCGGCCCGATCCTGAAGCGCTGGCCGCGCTGTCGACGCCCGTCGCCGCACCGGTGATTGCGCCCACCTTCACGGCGACACCGGCCGTTGCCACCCAGCCTGCCCAGGGCGCTGCCGCGCCGACTGTCGCTGCGCCGGTCGGCGAAGACGACATCTATGTCGTGCAGGTGGGCGACAGCCTGCTTGGCATCGCCACGAGTGTCGGCGTCAGCATGCAGGCGATCATGGAGGCCAATGATCTTTCCAATCCGGACTTCATCTTTAGCGGGCAGCGGCTGGTAATTCCACGCGGCGCTGCGCAAACCGCCCCGACGCCGGCGCCGACCGCGACGCCAGCCAACGGCGCGGGTCAGGCTGCGGGTGAAGGGCTGCGCGTCGCATCTTTTGCCGGCAGCGGCACACTCAACAGCGAAGCCGTACAAATCTCTAACGACAGTGATCTGGCGGTCAATCTCCAGGGTTGGCGGCTGGAGAAGGAAGGCGGGCCGGCCTACACCTTTGGCAACGTCTCCCTCTTCCCAGGCGGCGGCGTCGTCCTCTACACCGGCCCGGGCACCGATACGAGTGTGGCCGTCTACTGGAATCAGGCGGCGCCGATCTGGGCGCCGGGCAATGTGGCGCGGCTGGTCAACCCGCAAGGACAGGAAATCGCACGGCTGGCCGTGCCGTAACACGATGCGGGCTGCGTCATCGATCCGGATGGCGGGCACGCGATGGGAAACAAACCAATGAGCGAAGAAAACTCCAACCGAAAATCACGTCGCGGGCGACGGCGCTTCTTCCGGCCCAAGAAAGATGGCGCGCAGGCGCAGCCGGCCGAGCAGCAAAATCGCCCGCAGGAAGCCAAGCAGGGCAATTCGCAGGGACGCCAACGCAAGGCCCGCCGCAAGGCAAAATCGCGCCAGCGCGGCGGCGACGACGCGCGCTCCCGCCAGGTCGCGACCGAGGCCGACGTCGAATATGTGGCGCCTGCCAATGTCTTTGTCTACACCCACAGCGCGCACCCAGAGATGCGCGACAGTTATGAGTTCCGCCCAGATCACTTCTCCAACGTCGGCCGGCGACTCGACGACTACCAAATCAACCTGACGTCGCTGTTCCTGGATGCGACCACCGGGCCGGATGATCTTCCGGTCATAAAAGTCATGCCCGAGCCGGAATTCAACTGGTCCGACTCGGAAGAAGACGAACCGAAAGAAGAACAAGGATGAGTGCAGAGATGAACGCGCCGATTGTCACAATTCGCGCTCTCAAGGATCATGTCGGCCAGGAGGTGACAATCCAGGGCTGGTGCTATGCCAAGACCGGCAAGGGCAAGCTCGTCTTTCTCCAGGTGCGCGACGGCACGGGTATCTGCCAGGCCGTGATCTTCCGCGGCAATGTCAGCGAAGAGGATTTCGAGGTCGCCAAGGCGATCACGCAGGAGTCGAGCGTGATCGTGCGCGGCGTGGTCAAGGCCGAGCCGCGCGCGCCGGGCGTGCCGGGTGGCTATGAAGTCGACGTGCACGCGGTGGAGACGACGGGTATTTCCGACCCGTACCCGATCCAGCCCAAGGAGCACGGCGTCGAGTTCCTGATGCAGCACCGCCACCTCTGGCTGCGCTCGAACCGGCAGTGGGCGGCCATGCGCGTGCGCGCCGTCATCGTGCGCTCGATCCGCGACTGGCTGGACGACCACGGCTACCTCAACGTGGACACGCCCATCATCACGCCGGCCGCGGCCGAGGGCACGACCACCCTCTTCGAGATCGACTATCACGGCGAGCCGGCCTATCTGGCGCAGACCGGGCAACTCTACAACGAGGCCAACATCTTCGCCTTCGGCAAGGTCTACTGCTTCGGCCCGACCTTCCGCGCCGAAAAGAGCAAGACCCGCCGCCACCTGCAAGAGTTCTGGATGGTCGAGCCGGAAATCGCCTTCTGCGACCTCGACCAGTTGATGGAGGTCGAGGAACAGTTCGTCAGCTACATCGTGCAGCGCTGCCTGACCGAATGCGGGCCTGAACTGGAGGTACTCGAGCGCGACACGGCCTTCCTGCAACGCGTGACGCCGCCCTTCCCGCGCATCCACTACGACGAGGCCGTGGCGATGATCAACGCGGCCGCGGCGCGCGGCGACCTGGTGCCCGGCTACCCGGACCCGGTGCCGGCCATCGAGTGGGGCGACGACTTCGGCAGCCCGCACGAGACCTACATCGCCGCCCAGTTCGAGAAACCGGTCTTCGTGCATCACTACCCGACGCAGGTCAAGGCCTTTTACATGGAGCCCGAACCGGGCCGGCCCGAGGTCTGCCGTAGCGTCGACCTGCTGGCGCCCGAAGGCTACGGCGAGATCACCGGCGGCAGCGAGCGCATGAGCGACGCCTCCAAGCTGATCGCCGCCATCGAGCATCACAAGCTGCCGATGGCGCCCTATGAGTGGTACATCGACCTGCGCCGCTATGGCTCGGTAGTGCACAGCGGCTTCGGGCTGGGCGTGGAACGCACGGTCGCCTGGGTCTGCGGGCTGGATCACGTGCGCGAGACGATTGCCTTCCCGCGCATGTTGACCACGATGCGCCCGTAACGCTGATACGCCACGATGCGCTTTTGCGTGAACACCGATCTACTGGCCGCGGCGCGCCGCGTGCTGGCAGATCGTCACCGCCTGTACTGGATCGTCGGCGGGGCAGGTTCCGGCAAGACAACCATCTGCCAGAGCCTGTCCGCCCGCTTCAGCCTGCCGGTCTACGACATGGATGCCCACATCTACGGCGCCTATCACACCTGCTTCACCCCGGAACGGCACCCCGTCAATACCGCGTGGGCCAGCGCCGAAAATATGCTGGCGTGGCAGCTTGCCATGTCCTGGGACGAATTTGACAGCTTCAACCGCGCGGCGCTGGCCGAATATGTAGATCTGCTGGCGGAGGAACTTGCCACGCAGCCGCGTGATGCCGGCCTGCTCGTCGACGGCGGCATCTGCAACCCGGCGCTGCTGGCCGAGGTGCTCCCACCCCGCCAGATCGTCGGCCTCAGCGCGCCCGGATCGTCGAGCATCGAGGTCTGGGAGGGCGACGCCGAGCGCGTGGCCATGAAAGAAATGGTCGTCCAACTGCCGGCTGGCGAGGATGCCTGGCAGAATTTCCTGGCGTTCGACGAAGCGATTACGCGCACCATTCTGGCAGAATGTTCGGCCGCCGGCATCCCGATCTGCACGCGCCGCGCGTCAGAGCCCGTGGTGGACTTCGCCGGCCGCGTGGCGCGCGTGCTGGGCCTTCAGTAGCCTCCGGCCATGATCTATCTCGCCACGCTCGGGTTTGCCCTGCTGTTGACATTGGCGCTCACGCCGCTGGCCGGCATGCTGGGCCGCCGCTGGGGTCTGGTCGACGCGCCGGGCGGGCGGCGCAAGCACAAGGGTGTCATCCCGCGCACGGGCGGGCTGGCCCTCTTTGGCGGCTTCTTCGTCACCGTGTTGCTCGTCGCCTTCCTGCCCGACTGGCTGCCGGCGAGCGCAGCGTGGTTCCCCGTCCGTAATGACCCGAATGAAGAGCGCCGGCTGGCTGCGCTGCTCATCGGCTCGGTCTACTGCGTCGGCTTCGGCCTGCTCGACGACCGCTTCAACTTCAAATCCGGACCACAGTATCTCATCCAATTCGGCGCGGCCGTCATCGGCTTTGCCGGGCTGATCTTCATCAAGCACGTGAACAACCCCTTCGCTGACGGCTTCCTCTTCGGCCCGGACGGCTTCCCGTGGTGGATCGTCTTCCCGCTCACCGTCTTCTGGTTCATGGGCATGATGAACACGATCAACTTTCTCGACGGCGCCAGCGGGTTGGTCACGGGCGTGACCGCGGTGCTGTCGGCGGTGCTGGCGCTGCACATGATCTTCAAGGCCGAACCGCCGCAGTTGAGCGTCGCGCTGCTCCCCATTGCACTGCTTGGCACGGCGCTGGGCTTTCTGCCCTTCAATTTCGCCCGGCGCATCTTCATGGGCAGCAGCGGCAGCTACTTCCTCGGCTTTGTCATTGCCGTGCTGGGCATCATCGGCGGGGCGCGCATTGCGGCGGTGATGATGGTGGTGGGCCTGCCGGCGCTGGAGGTGGGCTGGCTGATGCTCACGCGCTGGCAGCGCGGCATCTCGCCCGGACAGGGCGGCCGCGATCACCTGCACTTCCGCCTGCTGGACATGGGTGTCGACGAGCGCGCGCTGGTCGTCGGCTACTGGCTCTTCTGCGCCGCGCTGGGCGCGTTCACCCTGCTCATCGACGACCGGCTGCTCAAACTGGTCGCGCTGCTGCTGGTCGCCGCACTCGGAATCAGCGTCTTTGTGTGGGCAAGCCGCCGGGCCACCGAGTGACAAATTCAGAAGTGATGTTCAACTTGTGGCGGGCTGCATTGCGCGCCAGATCGCGTCTGCGATAATCTCGCGCGCAGCGGCCATCGGCAATTCTCTCTGCCCCCCGAGCCAGCGCCGGGCAAACTCGTGCGCCGGCCCCATCATGATGGCGTCATAGGCCCACGGCGGCAGGGCGATGATCTCACCGGCCGCAATAAAGGGCTGCATCCACGCAAAAATCTCCGCGTAGAATGCTCCTTTGAAGGCCGCGATCTCGGGCAGGAAGCTGCGCAGGATATCGCCTTGCGACACATCGTAGATAAAGGTCGCGCGCGCTGGGTACTGCTCTACCCAACGGAGATAGGTGTCCGCCAGGTTGCGGATTCCCACGCGCGCTGTTGTCGAGGGCAGCACGGCGGCACGAAGTTCGGCGAAACAGAGTTCAAACGTCTCGACATAGAGCGCATAGAAAACACCTTCGCGGCTGCCAAAGTGGTGATAGATGCTACCGATACTGGCGCCAGATTCACGCGCGATATCAGCGATCTTGGTGTTGTAAAGGCCGCGCTCCGCCAGCAATCCCAAGGTTGCGCGCAGGATGATCGTCCTGCGTTCGGCGGATGCGATATCCCGGGTACTGCCGTCCGATTGCCCCATAGCCGACTTGCTCACTCACCACAGCTAGAAGTAGAATCTATTTCTAGAATATTATTCTAGAATATTCTTCAGGATATTTCTCTCGCAGTGTAGCGACAGAATCAGGAGCGTGCAACTCATGCAACCAGGCAATCTTGCCGGCAATGTGTTTATCGTAACCGGCGGCAACGCCGGAATCGGCGCGGCGATTGTTGAGCAGTTGGCGCAGCGCGGCGGCCATGTCGTGATGGTCAGCCGCAGTCGCGACAAAGGCGAAGCAGCCGTTCAAGCAATTCGGGCAACGGTGCCAGACAATGCCGTCGACCTGGTCATCGGCGATCTTTCCACCATAGCTGCGGTCGGCCAACTTGGAGCAACTCTGCTCGAGCGCTACCCGCGCATCGATGTCTTGATCAACAACGCTGGCGTCTGGCCGATGAGGCACGCGCTCAATGCCGACGGGCTGGAAACCGCCTTCATGGTGAATCACATGGCGCCCTTCCTGCTTACCACGCTCCTGCTGCAACGCATCAAGGACGGCGGGCCGGGGCGTATCGTCAATGTCAACGCCGGTCTCTACGTCAACGGCAAGCTCGACATGGAGCGGACGCCTTATGGCCTTGACTTCAGCCGGATTCGCACCTATGCCGATTCCAAGCTGTGCAATATGCTCTTTACCCTCGAACTCGCGCGCCGGCTTACCGGAACGGGCGTCACAGTCAATGCAGTTCATCCGGGCGTCATTCGCACCGAGTTGGGCATTCCCGGCGGACCGCTTGGCTGGATTCTTCGCCAGGTGAAGCGCACCTGGGACACGCCGGAGGACGGGGCGATCGCGCCGGTGTGGCTGGCGACGGCGCCCGAAGTTGCACAGACAAGCGGCCGCTATTTCAACCTGCTTGCCGATACAGCGGTGACGGCTACGGCCGGCGATCCGGAACTGGCTCGCCACCTGTGGGATCTGAGCACCGCGCTTGCCGCGCTTCCTTCAGACCCCGTTCCTATGCCATCGCTCTCGGTCACGCCGCCGGCGTAACGCACGCCATTCGTGCACATCTGCTATAATTCGCCATGATTCCGGCAAGACGTCGCGCCCGCGGCTACCGTCCAGAGGGCGATGCCTGCCACTGATTGCGGAGTGTACGGCAATGTCAACGCTAACGATTTCCAATTTAGGCTTCTCATTCGGCGACTACGATGTCTTTCTGGGCGTCTCGGCGTCGATCCCCAACGACGGCAAGATCGGCCTGGTCGGGCCGAACGGCATCGGCAAGACGACGCTGCTGCGCGTGCTGGCCGGCCTGGCGCAGCCAAGCGTGGGCAGCGTTACCATGGCGCGCGGCACGCGCATCGGCTACCTGCGCCAGGAGGCGGTCGACGCCTTTGCCGGCCGTCACAACACCGTCTATGACGAGATGCTCGCCATCTTCGCCGGCCTGCGCGAGCAGGAAACCATGCTGCGCGAGTTGGAGCATCGCATGGCGGAGGCGCACAACGACGACCTGCTGGCCGAGTACAGCGTGGCGCAGGATCGCTTCGAGCACGCCGGCGGCTATGAGTACGAGCAGCGTATCAGCCAGGTGCTCTACGGCCTCGGCTTTTCGCGCAACGAGTGGAGTCTGTCCATCGACATCCTCAGCGGCGGGCAGAAGACGCGCGCGTTACTGGCGCGCCTGCTGTTGGAGAAACCCGATCTGCTCATCCTCGACGAGCCGACCAACCACCTGGACGTGCAGGCCGTCGAGTGGCTGGAGGGCATGTTGCGCACGTGGGACGGTTCGCTGCTCATCGTCTCGCACGATCGCTACTTCCTCGACAACGTGGTCAACCGCATCTGGGAGATGGGGCCGTCGGGCTTCGAGACCTACCACGGCAACTACAGCCACTATCTGCTGCAACGCCAGGAACGCTGGGAGCGCCGCGAGACGGAGTTCAACGCGGTCAAGGATCGCTTCCTGAGCGAACTCGACTACATCAAGCGCAACATCGCGCGCGACGCCACCAAGAATCAGGCCGTCGGCCGTCTGCGCCGCCTGATTCGCGAAGTGCGCGTCGTCGAGGCGGGCGGGCTCGACCTGCTGCTCAGCAAGAACTGGGGGCAGGTCATGGACGAGGTCGATATCTCCGAGGCCAAGTGGGGTGTCGCCGATGTGGAACAGGCGATCAAGGGGCTGCGCAACCCGGTGATCCGCCCGCCGCAGCTCAATCTCAAGCTCAAGACGACGCTGCGCAGCGGCAATCTCGTCCTGCGCACCTCGGACCTGACCATCGGATATCCGGGCAAGCCGCTCTTTACGGCCGAACCCATCACGCTAGAGCGGGGCGAGTGCGCCGCGCTCATCGGCCCCAATGGCAGCGGCAAGACGACCTTCCTGCGCACACTGCTGGGCGAGATCCAGCCACTGGCCGGCCAGCTTCGACCTGGCGCCAGCCTGAAGGTTGGTTACTTCTCGCAGGCGCACGAGCGGCTCAATCCCAACAATACCGTGCTCGACGAACTGCTCAGCCACAAGCAGATGCTGCTCGGCCCGGCGCGCAATTATCTGGCGCAATATCTCTTCCGCGGCGAGGATGTCTTCAAGCCCGTGCGGCTGCTCAGCGGTGGCGAGCGCGGCCGGCTGGCGCTGGCGATTTTGCAGTTGAAGGGCGCGAATTTTTTGGTGCTGGTTGAGCCGACGAATCACCTGGACATTCTTTCGCAGGAAGTGTTGCAGGCGCAGTTGGCGCAGTTCGACGGCACGATCCTGCTCGTCTCGCATGACCGCTATCTCATCGACCACCTGGCCACGCAGGTGTGGGAATTGCGCAAGAACCGGCTGGAGGTCTTCCCCGGCACCTACGCCGAACTCATCGCGGCACGCCAGCAGGCCGTCGAAGCCAGCAAGCAGGCCGCGGCCGAGACACGCTCCGCAGTGCGCAGTGACTACGCGGCGAGCAAGCAATCGCGCGCCGAGGAGCGCAAGCGGGCCAAGGCCGTCGCCGACGCCGAGGAGCGCGTCCACGCCCTGGAGGAGCGCCTGGCCCGGCTGGAGAATGACCTGCACGTCGCCACCGTCAAGCAGGATCTCGACGGCATCCAACGGCTCGGCCAGGCGTACACCGATACGCACGCGGAGCTGGAGGCGGCGATGGAAGAGTGGGCCGAATTGGCGTAAAGAGAAGAGAATGGTCAACGGTTAACGGTCAATGGTCAATGAAATGCATTGCTGATGGATGATTGCTGATTGTTGATTGTTAACGGCTGAGCAACTGCCATCCGCCGTTGACCGTTGACCGTTGGCTATTGACCGTTGACAATTGACCATTGGCTATTTCTGGAGTTCATAATGAAGGGTCTTGAGGCGTTTGAGGATGTCAAGCGGGCAATCGTCGTCGCTGCTCATCCCGATGATCTGGAGTGCTGTTGTAGCGGCACGGTACTGCAACTGATCGCGCGCGGCGTCGAGGTCTTCTCGGTCAACTGCACGCTGGGCGATATCGGCGATTCCGAGGGGCGGCTGCGGCGGCCGGCGCTGGCCGAGACGCGCCTGCAAGAGACGGAGCGCGCAGCACGCGTGCTCGGCCTGGCCGACACCTACAACCTGGGCCACCATGACGGCGAACTGGTGGCGGACCTGACATTGCGTGCCGCCATCGCCCGTCTTTACCGCATCACGCAGGCCGACACGCTCTTCACCTTCGACCCCTTCTGGACGGGCCAGATCCACCCCGACCATCGCGCCGCGGGGCAGGCTGCGCTCGATGCCTACATGCCATCGAAGATGCCGCTCTATCGCCCTGAACAACTGCGTGAGGCTGGCGCGGGTTTGGGCAAACTCCAGCGCGTCTTCCTCTTTTCTACCGACCGCGATCCGGATGTAGCGGTCGACATCACCGCCGTCTACCCGGTCAAGCTCGCTGCCTGCATGGCGCACGTGAGCCAATTCCCCAAGGGCGAGGAGAGCCTGACCTGGCTCAAGGAGATGGACGGTCGCGGAGGCGATGTCATCGACGTGGAATATGCCGAAGTCTTCAAACAGATGAATGTGTGGTAGCGCCGCTCAGATCCTGCCGAAGGCCTTTTCCAGCTCGTTCGCCGACAACTGAATCATCGTCGGCCGGCCGTGCGGACAGGTGCGCGGCGACTGGCAGAGTTCCAACTGGCGCACCAGCTCCTGCATCTCGATGTCGCTGAGCAGTTGCCCGGCCTTGATGGCGGCGCGCTTGCAGACCATCTTGACCAGTTGCGCCTCCATACTCTCGCCCACCAGGTTGCGCCGCTCGCCCAGCGTCGCGACGATTTCCTCCAGCACGCGCAGCGGGTCTTCACCGGCCAGCACCGCCGGCACAGCGCGTACCAGAAACGTGTCGCCGCCAAAAGGCTCGATCTCGAAGCCGATGTGCTGGAGCGCCTCCAGGTTGCCCGCCACCTGCCCGGTGAGTTTGGCGCCCACGTGCAGCGTCAGCGGGTCGAGCAGATGCTGGCGCGCCACGTCGCCCGTGCCTCCCGCCGCCCGCTGGAACATGAACTGCTCGTACATGATCCGTTCGTGCGCGGCGTGCTGGTCGATGAGGAACATGCCTTCCGGCCCCTCGGCCACGATGTACATGGCGCCCACCTGGCCGACCACGCGCAGCGGCGGCAGTTGCGGCACGCGCTGTGCCAGTGCCGGCGTGCGATAGAACTCCTCTTCGTCGCGTGCCGGCATTTCGGGCGCGGCAGCCGGTGTGCCGGCGTCGGCCGCAGTGGCGGCCAGCGGCGGCGCAATCGGCCCGGTCGGTGCGGCCGGCGGCACGTACATCTCCAGGTGCGGCTGGTTGCCGGCGCCGATAATCGCCTCGCGGCGCGACGCCCAGCCCGGCGGCAGCGCGCCCGCCTCGGCATCCGAACGCACGATGCGCCCCTCGTCGTCCACGCCCACATCAGGCACCGGCGCCACGCTGATGACCGTGCGCCGCACGGCCTTCTGCACGGCCGAGAAAATGCGCCGCTCCTCGACAAAGCGCACCTGCGTCTTCTGCGGGTGCACGTTCACGTCGACCTGCGCCGGGTCGAGATCGACAAAAAGCACAGCCACGGGGTAGCGCCCCACCGGCAGCAGCGTGTGGTAGGCCTGCACCACGGCGTGGGTGAGGCTGCGATCCTCCACATAGCGCCGGTTGACAAAGAGATCGATGGCGCTGCGATTGGCGCGCGTGAGGCTGGGCAGGCTGACGAAGCCGCTGACGCTCGGCGCGCCATCGCTCACCGGCGGCGGGACCGGCCCGCCATCGCCGTGGAAGTCGACATCCAGCGCCAGCGTGTCGAGTCCCGCCGACGCATCGCCGCGCCCGCCACCCAGGCTGACCATCTGCTGGGCGTTCTCCTTGCCGTAGATCATGATCAGCACGTCGAGCAGGTTGCCGCTGCCGGTGGACTGGAAGACGAGCCGCCCGTCGTTGACAAAGCTGAAACGCCGCTCCGGGTAGGCCAGCGCATAGCGCTGCACGATGGCCGCAATGTGGCCGGCTTCGGTGGCGGCGGCGCGCAGAAATTTCTGGCGCGCCGGCATGTTGAAGAAGAGGTGTTCGACGTTGACGACGGTGCCGACCGGCGAGCCGGCGCGGGATGGCTCGCGCACCGCACCGCCCTCCACGCGCACCGTCGTGCCAAAGCTCTCGTCGGTGTGGCGGCTGGTGAGGGTGAGCTGGCTCACAGCGGCGATGCTGTAGAGTGCCTCGCCTCGGAAGCCGAAGGTAGCAATGTGGTTGAGATCGTCGACGGTGGCGAGCTTGCTGGTGGCGTGGCGCTCGAAGGCCAGCGGGATTTCCGTCGCCAGGATGCCGTGGCCGTTGTCGGTGACGCGCAACAGGCGCCGCCCGCCTTCCTTGACCTCGACGCGGATCTCCGTCGCTCCGGCGTCGATGCTGTTCTCCAGCAGTTCCTTGGCGGCATTGGCCGGGCGCTCGACGACTTCGCCGGCGGCGATCTTGGCGGCGACTTCCGGCGCCAGAATGTGAATGGACATGGGGCGTATTATATCACGGCGCGCCGGCAGGCCTTGGTGGTCATCCACCCGCCATGGCGGGGACGAAGTGAATCTCGCTGGCGTCGGTCAGTTTCTGGCGCAGCCCGCGCGAGGCGATGACACCATTCACAGCCGCGGCGATACCGGGGCGCAGCCGGTCGTTGTCGGTGAGACGCGCGGCAAGGCCGGGGAATTGCGCGTCGAGCGCATCGATCACCGCGCCGACTGTAGCCCCGTCCACTGCGACGCGCTCGACGCCGTGCGTCAGGTCGCGGTGGACGGGCGGAATCCACACGTCGTGGGGCATGGGCGGCTCAGGCGGGCACGGCCGCAGCCAGCAGCGCCGCGCTGACACGCGCCGGTGACATGGGCAGTTCGGTCATGCGCACGCCGGTTGCCTGGTAGATGGCGTTGGCCAGTGCCGCGGCCGGCGGCACGATGGGCACCTCGCCCACGCCGCGCACGCCGTAAGGATGGCCGGGGTTGGCTACCTCTACCAGCACGGTGTCGATCATAGGCAGGTCCAGCGCGGTGGGCATGCGATAGTCGAGCAGGCTGGCGTTGACCAGGCGGCCCTTGTCGTCGTAGATGTACTCCTCGTTGAGCGCCCAGCCCACACCCTGCGCTGCGCCGCCCTGGAGTTGCCCCTCGACGTAAGCGGGATGGATGGCCTTGCCCACGTCTTGCACCGCGGTGTAGCGCAGGATCTCGACCTTGCCCGTCTCCACGTCCACCTCGACATCGACTATGTGCACGGCAAAGCTGGGGCCGACGCCATGCGGGAAGACTGAGGCGCTGACGGCGACCGGCACATCGACCTTGCCGGCCAGTTCGCGGAAGCTCATGCTGTCGCCGTTGTGGGCGAATGTGCCGTCCTGCACGGTGACGTCATCGACCGGCACGTCCCAGTGCGTGGCGGCGCGCTGGCGCATCTCGTCGAGGATCTTCTTGCCGATCTCGTAGACGGCCCAGCCCGTGCTGAAGGTGGTACGGCTGCCGTAGGTGCCTTCGTTGTAGCCGACGCCCGCCGTGCCGACAACCTGCGGGCGAATGTCGGCGTAGGGGATGCCGAGCGTCTCGGCAAGCTGCATGGCCAGCGAGGCGCGACTGCCGCCGATGTCGGTGGAGCCTTCGACCAGGTTGACCGTGCCATCGGCGTTGACGCTGGCACTGGCGCTCGACTTGCCGCCCCAGTTGAACCAGAAGCCGGCCGCGATACCGCGCCCGCGGTGCTTGCCAGGCCGCGGGGCGCTGTAATGCGCGTGGTCGCGGGCCGCCTCCAGCGTCTCGACGAAGCCGATGCGCGGTAATTCGGGGCCGTCGGCGCGGCGGTCGCCCTCGCGCACCGCGTTGCGCAGGCGAAATTCGATGGGATCGATGCCCAGCTTCTCGGCCAGTTCGTCGACCACAGCCTCCGCCGCAAAGGCCGCGTTGGTACCACCCGGTGCGCGGTACGCGGCGGACTTGGGGCGGTTGACCACCACGTCATAGCCGTCGATCTGCACATTGTCCAGCTTGTAGGGGCCAAAGAGCACGCCACAGCCGGCGCCCACCGGCGAGCCGGGAAAGGCGCCGGCCTCGTAGATCATCTCCGCCTCGGCTGCGGTCAGCGTGCCGTCGCGCGTAGCGCCCATCTTGACGCGGATGTAGGAGCCTGACGTCGGCCCTGTGCCAAAGAGCACCTCGGCGCGCGTCATCGTCATCTTGACCGGCCGGTGCCCTGCCTTGCGCGAGAGGAGCGCCGCCACTGGCTCGAGATAGACACTGTTCTTGCCGCCAAAGCCGCCGCCGATCTCCGTGGGCGTGACGACGACGCGCGAGGGTGGCACTTGGAGCAGCTCGGCCATCTGTTCCTGAACGCCGAACGACCCCTGCGTGCTGCACCAGACGAGAATCTGGTCGTCCTCGTTCCACAGCGCAACCGCCGCATGCGGTTCGACGTAGCCCTGGTGCACCGTCGCCGTGTGAAACTCGCGCTCGACAATGACATCGGCCGCGGCAAAGCCCGCCGCCAGATCGCCGCGCTGGTGGCGAATGTGCTCCGCCACGTTGGTCTGGCTGCTGCCCTGCTTGCCCAGTTCGTTGGTGCGCAGGTCCGGCAGCAGGATCGGGGCATTGGCGGCCATGGCCGCGCGCCCGTCGAGCACGTGCGGCAGCACCTCGTAGGTGACCTTGATCAGCCGCGCCGCTTCCTCGGCGATGTGCGGGTTGTCGGCCGCGACGGCGGCAATAGCGTGGCCGTGGTAGAGCACCTTGTCATGGGCCAGGATGTTGTTGCTCATGTAGCGCAGGTTGACGACGGACTCGCCCAGGTCGGTGACCGTGTCGCCGACCGAGGGCAGTTCCCGCGCGGTGACGACAGCGCGCACGCCGGGCAATGCCTGCGCCGCCGACACATCGATGGACACGATGCGGGCGTGGGCGTGCGGGCTGCGCAGGATCTTGCCGTGCAACATCCCCGGCAGCTTGACGTCGGCGCCGTAGACCGCGCGCCCCGTCACCTTGTCGACGCCATCCGGACGCAGCGGCCGCGTACCGATTACGCGAAACGAAGAGGCAGTGGTTGTCATATCTTTCACCTCGCTTTCAGAGGAGATAGAGAGATTGGGAGATTGGGAGACCGATCCGCATCATGCCCAATCTCTCAATCTCCAGTCCCCAATCCGTTCACACATCCGCCGCGTCAAGCACGGCGCGCACGATCTTGTCATAGCCGGTGCAGCGACAGAGGTTGCCGGCCAGCCAGTGGCGCACCTCGGCCTCGCTGGGGTCGGGGTTGTGGTCGAGCAGCGCCTTGGCCGAGAGCAGAAAGCCGGGGGTACAGATGCCACATTGCAGCGCGGCGTGCTCCAGGAACTTCTGCTGCAACGGGTGGAGCTTGCCGTTGACGGCCAGCCCTTCCACCGTCTCGATGCGGTGGCTTTCGGCCTCCACGCCCAGCACCAGGCACGAGTTGACCAGCACGCCATCCATGAGCACGTTGCAGGCGCCGCAGTTGCCGTTGTTGCACCCTTCCTTGGCGCCGGTCAGCCCCAGGACATCGCGCAGCACTTCGAGCAGGCTCTGGCGCGGCTCGCACAGGAACTCAGTCGGCTCGCCGTTGATTGTGGTCGATACGATGACTTTCGATTTCATGGTGTTTCCTCTACTTCCTGGCCCGCTCGACGGCAGTGGCCAGCGCGCGGCGGGTGAGCACGCCGACGAGATGGCGCCGGTGCTCGGCTGTGCCGCGCATGTCGGAGATGGGGCGCGTCGCGGTCTGGGCAATGGCCGCCGCACGCGCAAAGGCATCTTCGCCCGGCTCGGCGTCGGCCAACACGTCGCCTGCTTCCTGCACGAAGAGCGGAGTCGGCGCCACCGCGCCCAGCGCGATGCGCGCGGCCGTAATGCGCTGGCGGCTCTCGTCCAGTTGCACCGACGCGCCGACGCCGACGACGGCAATATCCATCTCGTTGCGCGGGATGAAGCGCAGGTAGGCGGCGCCAAAGCCGGGGGGCGGCGGCGGCAGATGCAGGCTGGCCAGGAACTCGCCCCGTTCGAGCACCGTCCTGCCGGGCGCGGTGCAAAACGCTTCCACCGGCACGCGGCGCCGCGTCTGCGGAAGGGCAATGTCACAGATCGCGCCGTGCACGATGAGCGCGGGGATCGAGTCCGCCGCGGGCGAGGCGTTGCAGAGATTGCCGCCCAGGCTGGCGCGCCCCTGGATCTGGATGCCGCCGATGAGGCTGGCTGCGTCGATCAGGCCCGGATATTGGGCAACGACAGTGGCGTCGTTGTAGATGCGATGGCACGGCACCGACGCCCCGATGCGCAGCCCCTCAACGGGATCGAACGAGAGTTCGCTGACCTCGGGGATGCCCTTGATATCGATGACGAGTTCGGTCTCCAGCCGCCGCTCGCGCAGCGCGACGATCAGGTCGGTGCCGCCGGCGAGAATGCGCGCACGGCCATCGTGCTGGAGCAGCAACGTCGCGGCATGCTCGACGTTGTGGGCACGGATGTAGCGGAACTGTTGCATGGGCACCTCCGGATTGGGCAGGGTTGCACGGCCGTGCAGTCCCGCTGCATTTATAACAGGCACTATCTGCCCGCACCGTGGTTCATCTTCCCAACGTGGCGAGCAGCTCCTGGGCTACCGATCTGGCCGGACTGCGCCCCAAGTTTACTGAAGGAAAGGCTTGTGGTCAAAGACGGGAAAAACGGCTCGGCTGGCGGTGAGGATGTCGCCTGCACACAAAGACGGCGGCGGGCTCGCGTCATCAACCGGCGCGAGCCCGCCGCCCTTTCGTGGTTGGGGAAGTTGCTGCTACTGCGCGAGCGCCGGCCGTCCCGGATGGCGCTGATCGCCTGTACGCCACAGCCCGTTGTAGGCGATGAAGGCAATCGCCACGTAGGCCAGGGTCTTGGGGATCATCAACATGCCGATCAGGGGGTTCTGTTGCACGAAGAAGATGACCGGCGCGTAGCAGGCATACGAAACCAGGATCATGGCGCCGATCCAGGTGAAGGTGCGGTCGTGCGCGGCAAGCCCATCGCGCAGGATGAGATAGGCCGTGCCCAGCCCCAGCACCATAAGCGGCACATTGCGAATCGTCGACCAGGGCTGCGGCGGCACCACGCTCTCCCATGCGTTCTGCGGCAGCGCCATCACCGCCAGGCGTACGACCGCGGCGCCGATGAGCAGGTACTCGAACCAGCCATAGCGCCGGTGAAAGTGGACGCGCCACGTGTCGAGCACGAGCACATAGAAGAAGGTCACCGTCACGGCCGTGGCCAGCGCGCCCAGCCCGACCAGGCTCACCGGCACGCCGAGGATGATGGGCGTTGTCTCCAGCCCGCCCAGCGCGTAGGCCAGCACGCGGAAGCCGACATGCCCGGTGTCACCCAACGCCAGCAGCGCAAAGGCCCACAGAATGCGCCGGGCTGCCGGGCGGTTCTCCCGCGCCACGGCATCCATGCGCGTCGCCATGAGCACCACCATCCACCAGACGACGACCAGATAGACGATGTTGAAGGAAATCTCCACCCACATGCGCATCGATTCGGACATGGCAGCACCTCATGCGATTGGTGAATCTCAGCAATTCACGATTCTGTCTCACACAGAGGCACAAAGTCGCAAAGTTGAAGATGGCGCTCTTTGTGTTCTTGGCGGCTACCAAGGAAGTCGAAATTTTCAATGCCGATGCATTCGTTTCGGCTACGCAAATTGCGACTTCCTTATGCCCAAAAGGGGAGAGACCTCTCACCCTACACACTTTGTGTGAGTCTCGTGAACTTCTGAATCTGTGTGATCTGCGCGCAGGCCGGCGCAGGGCGTCTCTCCATTCTGGCAGGTGAGCCGCGGCGCGCATAGGTGGGGATGTCCCCATCGCCGCGGGTGCAATGTCACGATGCCGCGCCGCGCCTTGGCATGATGTCGGCATTTCCTGGCCGCCCGGCAGGCGACGGCGGCCGCGCCTGTGCTAGAATGCTCGGATGAAGTTGCGCAAGAGTTGGGTCGGGCTGCTGGTCGTCGTGCTGGGTGCGGCGCTGCTGCGGCTCTGGCAGATCGACATCATCCCGCCGGGCTTCCACTTCGACGAGTCGTTCGAGGGGCTGGAGGCTTGGCGCATCCTGACCGATCCTGCCTACCGTCCCATCTTTCTCACCGGCAACTTTGGCGTCGGCCCGGTCAACGCCTACGCCAACGCCCTCACCTTTGGCTTGTTTCAGCTCTTCGGCGGCGAGGCCGGCCCGACGGCCATGCGCACGACCGCCGCCTTCTTTGGCGTGCTGGGTGTGATCGCGGTCTGGGGCGCGGCCGGTGAGTTGCGCCGGCTCGACCCGACACGGCTGACGACCGCCTTCCCGCTCTTTGCCGCCGCGTTCCTCGCGACGATTCGCTGGCACATCCACTTCAGCCGCATGGGCATCGAGCCGATCATCGTGCCGCTGGAGTGGGCGGCCGCGCTATGGCTGCTGCTGCTGGGCCGGCGCCGGGGCAACTGGCTGGCCTATGCCGGTTGCGGCGTGGTGATGGCGGCCAGCATCTACACCTACCAGGGCGCATGGATCTTGCCGCCGTTGATCGTGGCGATGGGCGCACTGCTCTGGTGGCACGACCGCGGCGCGCCGCAATCTTCTGGCGAGAGCGCGCCCCGCCGCGCCTCTCTGCTGACGGGCGGGCTTGTGGCCATCGCCACCGCCGGCGTGCTGCTTGTCCCGCTGGCGATCGTTTTTGTCCAACAGCCCGATCTATTCCTGCTGCGTCCCGAGCAGATTGCCACGGGCAGCGCCGCGGCCGCGACTCACCAGTCGTTGGTGGAGAGCGCCTGGGCCTATGTGCTCATGTTCGTCCCGCTGGTGCAGGCCGGCGACCTCGACCCGCGGCGCAACATCCCAGGGCTGGCCGCGCTCAATCTCTGGCAGGCAATCTCCTTCTGGCTTGGCGTCGGGCTGGCCATGTGGCGGCTGCGCAATCCTGTCTACTGGATCGCACTGCTGGGGCTGGGCGGGCTGCTGCTGCCCGGCGTGCTGAGCGAGTACGCGCCGCACTATCACCGCATCCTGGGCGCGGCCGCGCCGGTGGCGATTCTGGCCGCGGTGGGGCTGGATGCCATTTGGCGGCTGTGGGCGGTGCGTGAGGGGCGGCGCCCGGCAGTTGCGTGGGCCGGCTGGCTCAGCGTGTTTCTGCTCGTGGCGGGCATGGTCGTCTCCGCCCGCGACTACTTTCTGCGTTGGGCCCCGCTGCCCGACCTCTATTACGCCTTCGACGTCGGCCTGTGGGAGATTGGTCAAGAGATTGCCGCCCATCCGCCGGGCGATCCCATCTATCTGACGCCGCGCAGCGCCGATCACCCGACGCTGACCTTTGCCTGGGAGACGCAGCCGGGCAGCCACGGCGCGCCGGTCACCTTTGACGGCCGTCACATCTTCCCGCTGACCGCCGGGAGCAATGCCCAGGCGGAGACCTACATCGCGCTGGAAGACGAGGATTTCCGCACGCGGCTCCTGTTACCCGAACTCTTCCCAACCGCAACCGTCGATCGCGAAGTGCTCGACCGGCAGGGGCGCACCTATGCCCGCTACTACGTGCGCGGGGTCGACAGCCTGCCGCAGCGCGAGCCGGCCACGGCCGCGCCGGTCGACGTGGGCGACGGCATCCGGCTCGCCGGTTACGACGCGCAGCGCGCCGACCTAGACTCCGGCACAATTCTCTACGTCCAACTTTACTGGGATGTCGATGCGGCGCCGTCACGCGACTGGACCGTCTTCACGCACCTTTTGGCACAGGGCGACGATGGGAGCGCGCAAGTCGTGGCCGGCGCCGACAGCCGGCCCGGCGCCGGTTCGCTGCCGACCACGCGCTGGCAGCCCGGCTGGCGCATCCTGGACGAGTACCAGATCGTATTGCCGGACGATCTGCCGCCGGGTGACTACACGGTACGCGCCGGCCTGTATGCGCCCGATGGTGCGCGGCTGCCGGCCGCGGGGGAAGGCTTTGCACTCGGGGAGGTACATCTTGAGTGAGGCGGGAAACCTGTTGCCGAGCCTCTATGAAGCGGACCGTGTGGGCGGCTGGAACGTGGGCATGCGCGCGACAAGCCATGCCGTGCTGGCGCGCCAGCCGTTACCGTCCGGGCCGATCCTGGAAATCGGCGGTGGCGGTGGCGCCTTTGCCGCCGAGCTGGCGGACCGGCATCCCGGTGCGGCCGTCGTCGGGCTGGATCTGCGGCCGGAGGCGCTAGCATTTGCCGGTGCACAGGGCAGCCGGGCAACGTGGGTGCAAGGCAACCTGCTGCACCTGCCATTCCAGAATGACTCGTTTGCGCTGGTCGTGGCGCTCGACGTCGTCGACCAGAAGGGCATCGATGCCGGCGAGGCGCTGGCGGCCATCCGGCGTGTGATGCAGTTGGGCGGGGCGCTGCTCCTGCGTGTCAGCGCGCACGCGTGGCTCTACGGCCCGCACGACGACGCCTTCAACACGGGACGCCGCTATGGCCTGGCCGAGTTTCTGGAGATCGTGCGCGGCGCCGGGCTGGAGCCGGTGCGCGCCACCTTTGCCAACAGCCTGCTGGCAACGCCCATCGTCGCCATGCGCCTGCTCCAGCGCTGGGGCGTGCTCCCGTTGTCGGAGGACCTCTACGCCGACGGGGCGGTGAACCGGCTGCTGGGTGCTGCGCTGCACACCGAGGCCGGCTGGCTGCGCCGGTACGATCTGCCGGTCGGCACCAGCCTCTTCGTGGTTGCCGTCCGGCCCACCATCTGATGTGATGTGAAGCGTATGACACGAACGAACGCAGCCCCTGTTTCAACGCCGGCCGCGGACACCGGCAAGAACGGCAAGCACGGCCCGCTGGTCTGCACCGTCCTGCCGACCTACAACGAGCGTGACAACATCGGCCCGCTCGTCGAGGGCGTGCTGGCTAGCGCGATCACGCCGCACGTGGTGTTGGTGGTGGACGACAACTCACCCGACGGCACGGGCGACGTCGTACGGCAACTGGCGGCGGAGCACAACGCCGGCGGCGTGCTGCGCGTGGCGCTTTACACGCGCAGCGGGCAGAAAGGGCTGACCTCGGCGATCCAGGCCGGCATCGACCTGGCCGTGACCACGCTGGGCGCCGACATCGTGACGTGGATGGACTGCGATCTCTCCATGCCGCCCGCAGACATCCCGCACCTGGTGCGCGCCATCGTGGAGGGTGGGGCGGACGTGGCCGTCGGCTCGCGCTGGGTTGCCGGCGGCGCCGACGTGGCACACGGCTTGATGGCACGCACGCTCAGCCGCATCATCAACGGGCTGGCGGTGACGCTCGTCGGCGGCGAAGTACACGATTACACCAGCGGCTTCATCGCCGGCCGCGCCGCGCTCTTTCGCACGATCCGGCTGCGCGGCGATTACGGCGAGTATTGCATCGACCTGCTGGGGCGGGCGGTGCGCGCCGGCTACACGGTGCGCGAGGTGCCCTATGTGTGCGTGCCACGCACGACCGGTGAGAGCAAGACCGGCGCCAACCTGCTCGATTACCTGGTCAAGGGGCGCAAATATGTGGCGACGATCGGCAAACTGGCGCTGGAGAAGTGAGCGCCAATTCCGGCGTGACGGTGGGCGTCGAGTAGAATCGGATCGGCCGCGTGGCCCATGCAACGCACGTGACGCGTGGCTCGATTCCGTGCAAACAAGGTCCCGGCAGCGCATGGAAAGCGCCGGGCGGTGAGTTGATAGGAATAACCTGGAATGCTGCAACCTGCTGAACTTTCACTGGAAGAAATGGGCGAGCTGGCCGACGTCATCCCAGCCGCCGACCCCGAAGTCAAGCTGACCTACCGGCCGATCCCTCAATTCGGCCAGGCGCCGCGGCGCTCGATCATCCCGGTCTGCGAGCCGACGCTGGGCGGCAACGAGATGAAGTACGTCCAGCAGGCCATCGAGACGAACTGGATCTCGTCGGCTGGTCGTTTCATCCGCGACTTCGAGGCGCGCTTTGCCGAGATCTGTGGCGTGCAGTATGGCATCGCCTGCGCCAACGGCACAGTCGCCATGCACCTGGCCATGGCCACGCTGGGCCTGGAGCCAGGCGACGAGGTGATCATCCCCACCTTCACCATGATCGCTACGGCCAATGCCGTCACCTATTGCGGCGCCAAGCCCGTGCTGGTGGACATGGAGCCCGACTACTGGCAGATGGACATCAACCAGGTCGAGGCCAAGATCACGCCGCGCACGAAAGCCATCGTGCCGGTACACATCTACGGCCACCCGACGGACATGGACCCGCTCATGGCGCTGGCCGAGAAGCACGGCCTTATGGTGATCGAGGATGCGGCGGAGGCCCATGGCGCCGAGTACAAGGGGCGGGGCACGGGCGGGCTGGGTCACGCGGCCGGTTTCAGTTTCTACGGCAACAAGATCATCACCACGGGCGAAGGCGGCATGGTGACGACCAATAACCGTGAACTGGCGCAATTGGCCTGGAATCTGCGCGACCACGCTTTCAGCCACGAACGCCACTTCTGGCACAAATTTGTGGGCTTCAACTACCGCATGACCAACTTACAGGCGGCGGTGGGCCTGGCGCAAGTCGAGCAACTCGACGGCTTCGTGGCGGCGCGGCGGCGCAACGCGGCGGAGTACAACTGCCGGCTGCATGGCATCCCCGGCATTCGCACGCCGGCGGAAGCGCCGTGGGCCAAAAATGTCTACTGGATGTACGGGATCATGGTCGACGAGGCGGAGTACGGCATGAGCCGCGACGCGCTGCGCCGTGTGCTGGCCGACCATGGCATCGAGACGCGCACCTTCTTCATCCCCATGCACTGCCAGCCGGTCTACTGGCAGCAGTTCAAGGGCGAGCGCTATCCGGTGGCCGAGGATCTGTGCAAACGCGGCTTCTACCTGCCGTCGGCCTCGTCACTGAGCCTTGACGAGATCGAGTACGTGACGGGCGTCATCCGAAACGCGGCAAAATAGAGATTGGAGATTGGAGATCAGAGATTGGTGCTTCGCTTGGCAAGGTCGTCGCGCTCTGCCAATTTCCTAATCTCCAATCTCTACTCTCTCAATTACCCCTCTGCCACCACTGCCGCCGTCTGTCCCCAGCTTCCCTCGAAAACGAACTCCGCAAGGGGCCGGCGTGTGCGCGGCGTCACTTCGCGTTCGCGGTACGGTTCTTCCAGCATGTCAGGCTCACCCAGGTAGCCGATCGCCAGCATGGTGACCGGGTCGAAGCCGGCCGGGATGGCAAACAGCTCGCGCGCTTTTTCCGGAGAGAACCCACCCATCTGGTGCACGTAGAGATCGAGTGCCGACGCCTGGAAGGTGAGGTTGGCGACGGCGAGGCCGACGTCGTGGAAAGCATGCGTATGCGGGCGGCCGCTGCTCGTCGTCGTCGTGGCCACCGTCAGCACGAGCACCGGCGCCTGAGCCGCCCACGGCAGGTTGCCTTCCTTGATCGCCTCGACCAGCTTGCCATGCGTGGCCGACTGCCCGCGCACGCCGACGATGAAGTGCCACGGCTGGCCGTTGCCGCCGGAGGGTGCCCAGCGCGCCGCTTCGAACAGCGACAGCAACTTCTCAGGCTCGACAGCGGCAGCGGTGAATGCGCGCGGGCTCCAGCGATGCTGAATCAGCGGGTGGATTGGATAGTCGGCGGCGGCAACTTTGACCGCACTGGTCGTAATGGCGTCAAGCATGTTTCTTCACTTTCCTGACATTGGACGATAACGACAACGATATCTCAAGACATTATGATTCGATTTGATATTAAATTATTTTCAGCGCTGAGTCTGTAGGGGTGCCATCAAATGGGGACGGCAGGCGCACAAAGGAGAAAAGGAAAGCGCCGTCAACGCGGGCGGTCGGTCACACGGTAGACAAACTTGAGCGCCGACCATGTCTCGTCGACAGCAGCGACCTTGACATCTACCAGGCCGTGGGCCAGCCCGGTGGCGCGAATCACGTTCTCGTCGAGATCGGTGGCAACCTTCGAGGCTCGCTTGGGCCAACTGATCCAGAGCATGCCATCGGGCGCCAGCGCGGCCTTGAGCGCGGCAAAGTCTACCTGGAGTTGTGCCTGCTGGGTCGTGAAATAGTGGAGAAACGGGGCGCCGGCAACACCGGCCAGGCTGTGTGAGACGGTGACGCCGTCAGGCAGCGGCGCCAGCAAGGCATCGAGGGCGTCCGGCGCGCCGAGCAGGACGATCCGCATGCCCGGCTTGATGCCGAGCTTGGCAGCCAGCGGCTTCGCGGAATAGCCGGCCATGGCGTTACTGCCCGCTCAGGCGCAGCAGGTCCGTGCGCATGACTTGCAGCATGGCCTGCGGTGCGATCTGGCCGACGGCGGCGACGAAAGGCGCCATGGCACTGCGATCCCACCAGCAGAGTTCGGGGCGCGGCCAGAGCGCATCCGGCCATTCGCCGCTGACGAGTTGCAGGGCAGGCCAGCCGTCGAGTTCGGCCGGCCGCGTCTGTGGCTCGACATAGCGCAGATTGAGGCCAAACTGGGAGCGTCCGGCCCAGACATGCAGCCACCATGCCGGCGCGCAATAGAGCGCGTGCAATTCGGCCAGCCCGTGAATCTCCATCCATGCCTGCACCAGTTGGGCGAAGGCGGCCTCCTGGCTGACGATGTGCCCCGGCGTTGTGACCCAGCGGCTCAGTTCGCGGAAGCCAGCCGTGCGCCGGCTGAGGCGCCAGTAGTGGAAGTTACAGGCCTGGGCCAGCGCCGCCTTGTGCGCGATGCCGGGCGCGGGTTGCACGTTGGCGACCGCTTCCACGGCACCGCCGCCGGCTGCCTGCACCGCCTCGGCCACGTGCGGCGCGGCCCAGCGGTTGCCGGCATAGATCACCGCCGGCCGTTGCGCCGGCGCCAGACGCGCCAGCACCTGGCCCATGAGCCGGCCCAACTCAACCAGCGCCTGATGGGTCGCCGGATCGGAATCGTCGAAGCCGCCGACGATGACCACCAGGTCGGGCATGGCCACGGTCATGGTGTCGGTCAGGCCGGTGGCGTTGACGTCGGCGGCCAGAACCGTGTAGCCGATGATGTGTGCCGGGCAGCCGGTGAGCGCATCGTGGGCGGCGTCCATGCTTTGCGTTAGCGAGAGACCGGCAATCCACACGCGCACATGCGGGCGCGGGCTGGCCGCTACCGTAACATGCTCCAACGGCGGCACACGTGCGCTGTCCTCGCTGGTAATCAGCGGCGTGAGCGCAGCCTCGTCAACCAGCGTGCGGTCGATGCCTTCGCCTAGGCGGCGGCAGAGGTCGACACCGGTCGTGGTCAGGCTGCTCTCGCTGCGGCGTGGCAGCGTCTGCCAGGCCGCCAGGCGATAGGCGCCGCCCACGTTCTCCAGCAGGCAGGCGCGCATGCTGTTCAGTTCGACGCCGACAGCCAGGATCGACCCGGCTGTGCTGCCCTGCGCCGTGCCGGCCGCAACGGTATCCATAGGCTCAGAATCCGGTCATGGTACGCCACCAGGCGGCAAGGCTTTCGCCGACGCCGGTGGCCTGAAATGTCACGCTCAGATAGTGCAACTCGGCAATAAAGAGGCTCAACCGCGAGGCAATGAGCCGCGCAAAAATGGCGCCGGCCGCCAGCCATACGGCGCGCTGGCCGATCCAGATCCAGCCATGCATGATGCGCTGTACCCACACCGGCTGGCCACCCAGGTGGCGCTCAGCATCCACAACGAAAAAGACGAGCGCCGCCGTCGTCAGCAGCAGGGTCAGCACGCCGGTCAGGAAGAGGTCCGCCGGCGTGCCCCATGGCAGGCCGGTGCGCGCCGCCTGCATGAACTGCGGCGCCAGCGTGCCTTGCAGCGTGCCGATTGCCGCCACGGCCACGGCCATTGCCACGAGCAGGAGCACCGGAATCGCGCCGATGCTGCGCAGCAGGCGTCGCCAGCCGCGTGCCGGTGCGCCGGGTCGTCCCTGGGCAAAGATGCGATCGATCCCGGCGATCAACATCACGGCGGCCAGCCCGACCGGCACCCAGTGCCACGGATTGGCCGTCGGGTCTGCGCGCAACGCTACCACCAACTCCAGCCCCAGGATGCTCTGCCAGATGACCGCCATCGCATAGCCCAGGATGGCGCCGACCAGCACATACTGCGCCAGCCGTGCCAGCAAATGGTCGCCCAGGATCGCGCTGAAGATAAGTAACGAGAAGACGAGCCCTACCCACAGCCCTGCCGCATCCAGCCAGTCGGCCTGAAAGACGCTATCCATTCTGGCGTCTCCCAAAGAGCAGCACGGCGAGATTGCCCAGCACGATGATGGCCAGGATTGCCAGCATGCCGTAGTTCTGGCCGGCCACCTGCAGCCGCATGGCGCGCACGTAGCCGGCATCCGGCGCATCGGCCATCAGCTCCGTGTAGTGGTAGCCGCCGTCAAAGCCGCTGACCAGCCCTACCAGTTGCCCGCTGTCGAGGTAGGGGCGCAGCACGGGGTCGGCGGCCGCCGCCGTCACTGCCACGACCGGCACGCGGTTGACCGGCGCCACCTGTTCCAGCCAGTACTGCACATCCTCGGCGCGGGCGGCAATTACGACCGCCAGCGCGGCATCGCGCTGGCCAAGGAGTGGGAGCACGGTAACGCCGCCCGGCAGAAAGCGCACGTTGAAAATGTACTGCCGGCCCACAGGCGCCAGGTCGGGCAGGCGCTGCGCCAGCAGCTGGTCGACCACGCGCTGCGCCGTGGCCGGTGCATTGGGCAGCAGGGTAACACCGTCGAGCGTCACCGCGCGTTGCAGCAGATGACGTGTCACCGGCGTGCTCAGCAGGTCCAGCTCGCCAGTGGTTGCCGGGTCGTAGGCCCAGAAAAGCTGCACTGTTGCGCCGGCCGGCAGCCGGTCGATGGCCTGATAGGCGGCGTCGACGCCGTTCCACAACCGCGGCTCGCCGTTGAGCGAGCCCCAGCCAAGCCACAGCGGCAGCGCCACCGCCAGCCCCACGATGGCGAAAATCCACGGCAGCCACAGCGCAGGCCGGCGCGGCTGCGGGCGGGCCGGCACCGAGGCGAGCACCGGTTCGTCGGCGAGCAGGGCACGCACGCGGCGCATCTGTTCGCTGTCGAGCGCGGCGCCGGCATGGGGCAGGCCGGCGGATTGGCCGGCCTCTTCGTGCGGGATGGCCGCCACACGGATCGGTTCAAGCAAGCCCTGCACCCCGCTGACCAGGCGGGCGGCGGGCGGCGGCGGCAAGTCGTCGAGGACGGCGAAATCTTCCTCCTCTTCCGGCTCGAAGGGAACGTCATCGGCGCCGGTGAAGCCCGGTTCCAGCCACGGCTGCTCGGAGTCGAAGGCGGCTGGCGACGGCTGCGTGGCGGGAGCAGCCGGTGCTTCGCCTGGCTGTTCGCCGCCATCGGTCGGTGATGGCGTCCCGGGTGCAGGCGCGTCGGTGGCCGGCTCGACCGGCTCGGCGCGGAGGTCGGTGCCGCAGCGATTGCAGAAGTTGGAGCCGGCGCGGTTGGATGTGCCGCAGTGCGGGCAGCGTACGAAATCCATGGTCACACCCGCCCCACCAGCATTCGCAGACCTACGACGAGCATCGCCAGGCCGCTGCCGAGCAACAGGCCGCGCAGCGCCGCCATGCCCGGCACGTTGAGCCACCACTGTGCCAGCGCATCCAGCGAAGGGGGGAGCCACGCACTGGCCAGCGGCAATTGCACGACGAGGATCAACAGGGCGCCGGCCAGCATCCACGCGCCGCCGGGCCGGCCGATGCGCAGGTATTGAAAGGCAGCCGCCGCCATGAAGAAGATCAGCATGGCGAAGAGCGCAGCCTGGCCGGGGGCGATGAGGCTGGCAAAGATCCAGGCCAGCAACGGACTGGACGGGCCGGCCGGGTTGAGCAGCCCGCCGGCGGCTACCGCCAGCAGCACGGCCACCAGGATCAGGCTAAGCCCCCAGTCGCGCTGGCCGAGGGCAATCCGCCGCACGTGCAGCCAGAGGACGTTGATCACGCCGAGAAAGAAGGCGGCCGCAGCCAGCAGGAGGATCCATTCATAGCCGGTGGTGGTGAGTGTGGCGAGCTCGGGGATGCCGCGCAGGCGCCCGGCGGCGACAAAGACGAGCGCCGCCACCAGCAGAATGCCAAAGATCCAATTCGGTCGCAACGAGGGGGAAGAACGCATTAGCTCATATCCTGCATTCGCTCCAGGAAGGAGGGCTGCACCTCAGGCAAGTACGGCGATGAGCAGCAGGGCGACGGCCAGCACAACACCGGCCCAGGCCAGCCAGCCGTCACGTCCGGCGGAAGGAGCGGCGACGCTCAACGGCAGCGCCTCCCACGGGGCCGGCGCACCGGGAACGGCATCCGGCACAGCGGCCGGCTGCGCCCAGGGCGGGACCTCGGCGGGCCGGCGGCGAAAAGCCGAGCGCCGCGTGTCCCACAGCGTCTGGCTTGCCATGTGCGCGGCCGTGTCCGGTGCGGTGTAGGCAGTTGCGATGGCAGGAGCGCGTGGCGGCGTGTCGTCGGGCCGGATGTGGTGCAGCGCGGCCAGCCAGGCGCCGCTCATGCCGCCGGCGGTCACCACCGGCGCCGTCAGGTCGCGGCGTCCCGCGTCCATGCGCCAGAGCGCAAGCATGCCGTTCATCCCTTCCAGCCCGCCGGTGCTTGCGCCGATGTCAAAGAGCGACGATTCGCCGGTCTCCAGGCTCAGGTCGAGTTCCTGCTGCCAGGTTTCATCGATTGCACGCGGGCTGCGGCCGTTGTTCATCAGGCAAACTCCTTCATCGGTCGGCTTCGGTCAGCGCATCATGCAGCACAACGGGGCCGTCCGGGTGAATCAGCAGATCTGCCCATTAATCGCTAGT
>WBZU01000417.1_pt1 | contig 37377 bp, 34 predicted proteins | sample 5204311 | NCBI WGS metagenome assembly WBZU01 (sample SAMN12344359, study PRJNA552823) | activated sludge metagenome | biome: Activated sludge suspended growth; feature: Nitrification reactor; material: Wastewater; isolation source: activated sludge from nitrification reactor of wastewater...
GCGACTTTCATGCGCGCGCTGGCGCCGATGACGACGATGCCGGCCAGGCGATGTTCGTACGCCAGGGCAAAGTCCAACGCAATCGCCCCGCCCATGGAGTGGCCGGCGAGCACGAACCAGGGCAGCTCCAGGGCATCGGCAAAGTCGCGCACGATCTCGCTATAGGCGCTGATATTGGCGCAGGCCGGATTGGGCGATGCGCCATGCCCCGGCAGGTCGAGCGCGTAGACGGCCGTCCTGGCGAGGTGGCGCACCTGGGGCGGCCAGACCAGATGGTTGCCGCCGGCGCCATGCAAAAGCACCAGGGGCGGCCGGTTGTTATCGATGTGGCGCCCGTAGCTGCGGTAGGCCAGGGAGCGGTTTCCCAGAACAATGCTTTCCATGCACTACGCTCCAAGCAGGGTTTTTGAGATTTGATGCGTATGGTGCGCTGCGCCGGCAGGTAATTGATGCACGGTGTTCGACATGCGTTGCTGTAGTTACCGGGTTGAATGGCCCGAACGGTAGGCGTCGACCCTGGGGCAGAGCTTCGGTCTGGGCTGACCACAGTTTACTATATTTCGTCAGGATTTGCACAGAAATCGTTCGTCATGCAAACTGTATAGACCATTTGTTCGGTTGACCTCCGCCCGACACTCGTTTGACTGCAAATCCAGGCAGGGTTTTCATGGCTCAGAGTGCCGTCGCCGTTACACTCGATCAAGTCCGCTGGTTTCGCATGCGCCGCTCCGGTCTGGTCGACCCGTTCCCCACCGCCGAACAGGTTGCCGGCGACCTGGCCGGCATCCAGGCACAGATTCATCCTGCCGCGGGGCTGGCGCTGTGGAACCGCGCGTCCGGGCTGACCTACGCCGGCTACGAGGCGATGCTCTTCGATCAACGCACACTGGTCAAGCTCTGGGGGCAGCGCGGGACGCTACACGCCTATGCCAGCAGCGATTGGCCGCTGGTCTGCGGCATGTTGGCCGGCAGCAAGAGTTGGTGGGGGCATTCGGCGGAAAAGGCGGAAAACTACGACGAATACGCCCAGTTGGTCGCGCGCGTCGCTGCGCTGCTCGAGGAGAAGCAGATCATGGGGCGCTCCGACCTGCGCGCCGCCGGGCTGACCGCGGAGGAAGGACACCTGTCGCCGTGGGGTGGCATCTTTGCCGACCTGGTGCGGCACGGCTATGCGTGCCACGCCGCGCGCGACGGCGAAGGGCTCTTTGCCAGCCGGTCGAGCTGGCTGCCGGAACTGGCGTGGGATCCGCCTGCGCGCGACGAGGCCAATATCGCCGTGCTGCGCCGCTATCTGCGCGCCTACGCGCCGGCAACGTTCCAGGATTTCAAGTACTGGCGCGGGGCGAAAAGCGCCGACATTCAGCGCTGGTGGGCAGCGGTCGAGCCCGAACTGGCCGGCGTGACGGTCGACGGCGTCGAGCATGTTGTCCTGCGCGACGATCTCGACGATCTGCTGGCCGCGCCCGACGGGTTGAACAACAGCGTGCGCATGTTGTATCGCTTCGATCCGTTCCTGCTGGCGCACAAGGACAAGCGCTGGCTGGTGCCGGCGGCGCATCATAAGCAGGTCTTTCGCATCGCCGGCCATATCGAGGGCATCATCCTCGATCGCGGGCGCGCCATCGCAACCTGGCGCTACGTGCGCAAAGGCCGCGGCCTGATCATCGTCGTCGAGCCCTTTGGCCGCATCCCCAAGCGCGTGCAGGGCAAGGTGGAGCGCATTGCCCCACGCATCGCCGCCTTCTTCGATCTGCCGTTGCAGGAGATTGTGGAAAGACCGTTCAGCCTGGACGCCTGACAACCCCGTCGATCGGCGGCCGCGCCACCGGCGACGGGCGGTTGTTTGCGCGTTCCAGAGCGATTGGCCGATAATCGACGGCGATGGCTGGCTTCTCTTCCACCCTACCCCAATCGGAGTTGAGCGCATGAACCTGGCAAATTCGATCACGCTGGCGCGCTTCCCGCTGCTGGTGCTCCTGGTCTGGATGCTCTACGCGGGCGATGTGTGGGGGCGCTTCCTGGCCGTGCCGGGCGTGCTGCTGCTCATCGTCATGGACGCGGTCGATGGCATCGTCGCGCGCCGGCGCAATGAAACCTCGCTGCTGGGCAGCGTGCTCGACATCGCCGCCGACCGTGCCGTGGAGATCACGCTGTGGGTCGTCTTCGCCAACCTGGCGCTGATCCCCATCGCGATCCCGATCATCTTCATCATCCGCGGCGCGCTGACCGACTCCGTGCGCGAGGTGGGCTATGCGGGGGGCAAGACGGCCCACGCGCAGATGAGCAGCGACTGGGGGTATTGGATCGTGGCGGGGCGGCCCATGCGCGCCGGCTACGGGCTGGTTAAGGCGGCCGCCTTCATGGTGCTGGCGTTGACGCTGGCACTCCAGTCGATCCAGTCGCCGCTGTACGAACCGGCATTGATTGCCGCCCTCGTGCTGAGCTGGCTATCCACGGTGCTGTGTATCGTGCGTGGCGTGCCGGTGGTGATGGAGGCATTTCGCTGGGAAAACCGGAGCGCATAATGGGCTTGTGGCATGAAACTACCAAGGCGTGGGGCATTCTCGTCCGGCGCCTGCGCGAACAGGGGCTGGGCACGACGCTGCGGTGGCTGTGGGGGCGCGGCTGGCCCAAAGTCACCGGCGTGCCGATCTTCGAGAGCAGCCGCATCACGCCGGAAGTTTACGTCGGCGCGCAGTTTGGCCGGCGCGGCAAGCAGGCCTTGCTCGACGAAGGCATCAACGGCGTGGTCAACATGCGCGTCGAGTATGACGACGCCGCGCACGGCCTGGCGCTGCCCGAGTACTGCTACTTGCCCACGGTGGACGACGCCGCACCGACGGTGGAGCATTTGCAGACCGGCGTCGACTTTATGCATCGCGTCATCGACAAGGGCGGCAAGGTCTACATCCACTGCAAGGGTGGCATCGGCCGCGCCCCGACCATGGCGGCGGCCTATTTCATCAGCCAGGGGCGCAGCGTTGACGAGGCGATTGCCCTGATCAAGGAAACACGGCCTTTCATCAATATCACGCCGCCGCAGTTGGCAGCGTTGCATACCTACGAAGAGGTCGTTCGCGCGCAGGACTAGAAACGGCGCGACAACGGCGTCTGCGAGGCCAACGGCACATGCTCACCGCCATCTTTGCCGACCTTCACGACAACTACCCCGCCCTCACTACCGTGCTGGACGACGCGGCCGACCAGCGTGCCGACCGGCTGATCTTCCTGGGCGACGCCGGGCGCACGCCGCGCATCCTCGCCGCGTTACAGGTGCGCAAGATCCCCTGCATCTACGGCAACTGGGAGGTGAGCGGCCTGCGCCAGCTCAGCGGCCCGCTGGCGCAGTGGGTGGGCGAATGGCCGGCGGTTATCCGCGAGCGCGCGGCCGTCTACTGCCATGCCACGCCCGACATGCCGCCCTCGCTGCCGACGACTGCCGCCGCGGCCGCGTGGATGAAGCCCGGCATGAGTTGGAGCGCGCTCTTCCCGCGCCTGCACCAGAACGAGGACGCTGTCTGGAACGCGCTGGCGTGGATGGAGTCCGAGAAGGTCTCCGTTGCGTTTCACGGCCACACGCATGTGCAGATGGTTTGGACGTGGGAGCTGGCTACCAACCATCTGCGCCAGTCAACGACGCAGGCGCAAATCCGGCTGGCACCGGGGACGCGCACGATCGTTGGCGTCGGCAGCGCCGGTGTGCCGGAAGATGGCCCCTGGCCGCGCTATGCGCTCTACGACGACATGGCCGGTGTCGTGACGCTGCGCACGCTGCGCGAGCGCTGATCGTAATGCTGCCGCGGAAATAGTTGCATTTTGACCACTGTCTGACTTTCCACTTTGAACCTGCCGTGGTATGCTCATTTGTCTGTCCGCAACTTGGCGGCAGGTGACAATTGAATTTGTTTTGATTATTCCAACGGGTTGCCCGTTTCAGCGATGGCCGCAAGGCTGTCGTCCTCAAACGGGCGCTTTTCTTGCCGGTAGGTAGCCGGCGGCGATGGGGGCAGGCCCGCAAGGGCGCTGCGGCACAGCGGAGTCATCAAAACAGCTACAGGAGTTTGAGATGACTACCGCATTTTCCCATTTGGGCTTGCACCCGGAGCTGGTGCAGGCCATCGAGGCGCTTGGCTTTACCACGCCGACGCCGATTCAATCCGCAATGATTCCCGTCATGCTGGAAGGTCACGATGTGATCGGCCAGGCCCAGACCGGCACGGGCAAGACGGCGGCCTTTGCGCTGCCCATCCTGCACCGGCTGGAGCCGGGCGCCGGCGCTGTGCAGAGCTTGGTGCTCGTGCCAACGCGCGAACTCGCCGTCCAGGTTGCCAAGGCAATGCATGACCTTGGCCGCCAGCGTGAGATCCGCGTGCTGCCGGTCTATGGCGGCGAACCTTATGGCCGCCAGATCAGCCGCCTCAACAAGGGCGTCGATGTCGTCGTCGGGACTCCGGGGCGCCTGCTCGACCTCATCCAGCGCGAGGCGTTGGACCTGAGTGCGGTGCAGACCGTCGTGCTCGACGAAGCTGATGAGATGCTGAGCATGGGCTTCATCGACGATATCGAGTCCATTCTGAGCGCCACGCCGGCCGAGCGCCAGACTGCGCTGTTCTCCGCCACTGTGCCGCCCGAAATCCGCCGCCTGGCCGACCGCTACCTGCGTAAGCCGCAGTCGGTCGCGATCGAGCGCGAGCAGATGACTGTCGAGGCCATCGAACAGCGCCACTACCTGGTCTACGAGTCCGACAAGCTGGCCGCGCTGACGCGTCTTTTCGAAGTCGAGCCGATCACCAGCGCGCTGATCTTCGTGCGCACGCGTGCCGGCACGGGCGAGCTGGCCGCCGAACTCTCCACGCGCGGCTTTCCGGCCGAGGCGCTGAGCGGCGAACTGGAGCAGGAAGAGCGCGAGCGCGTCATGAACCGCTTCCGCCGTAACCTGATCAAGGTGCTGGTCGCCACCGACGTTGCCGCACGCGGTCTCGACATCGACCACATCTCGCATGTCTTCAACTTCGACATGCCCGAGGATCCCGAGATCTACGTACATCGCATTGGCCGCACCGGGCGCGCCGGCAAGACTGGTATCGCCCTGTCGCTGGTGACACCCAACGAGCGCTGGCGATTGGGACGCATCGAGGGTTTCATCAAGACCTCCATCGCGCGTGCCACTCTGCCGACCGTCGACGAGATTCACGCCCGGCGCGAGGCCGAGTTGCTCGAGCGCGTGAGCAGTGGCTTGCTGCGCGGGCGGCTTGGCCAGGAACGCGCGCTGGTCGAGACGCTGGTTGATGCCGGCCACGATCCGGTGGAGATTGCGGCGGCCGCGCTGCGCCTGGTGCGCGGCGACGAAGCCCAGCGGCCGATTCTGCCGGTGAACGAAGTGCAGGATCGCCGTCCGCAGCACAAGAACGGCCGCCAGGCTAGCCCGGCGTTTGATCGCCAGCCGCGCCAACGCCGCCCGCGCAGCGCACCGGAGGCCGGCATGGTCAGCCTATCGCTGAGCAAGGGAAGGGTGCACGGCGTGCGCCCGGCCGATGTGGTCAGCACAATCGCTTACCATGCCAACATCCCCGGCCATGCCATCGGCCGCATCCACATCCAGGACAACCACACGCTGGTCGACGTGCCGGAGCAGTTCGTGGCGCAGGTGCTGGCGCGTTCCGCCAACTTCCGCATCCGCCGCCAGGCCATCGACGTCGCCCGGGCATAGGTCTCATGCGTCATGCGTCACGAGTCAAGGCACGAGCATTGACTCGTGACTCGTGACGTTTGACGTTTCCCCCTTCACCTGAGCGTACCCCACATTCTTGCCACTGGACGCCGCCTGGCGCGCGCTGTATCATTTGTCCGCCGCTGCCGGTTCCCGGCAAGATGAATGGCGCATGAGATCGTGAGCGGTGTCACCGTGTGAACAGTGCCTGGCGCCTAGAATCGGGTTGTTTGATGGCTTCTGATTCCGGATTGGTATAACCCATGTATGACCTGACTCCAACAAAAACCAGATCGAACGGCGTGCTCTTCCTGGTCGGCGGCTTGACGCTGTTTGTGCTGGTCTCCATGTGCGCGCTGGTGACGATCGGCTTCACGATATTTACACGCAGCGCCTCGGTCTCCACATCGTCGCCGGATGCACGCCAGCAGATGGTGCGCGCCATTGCTCAGCAGGCGACGCCGCGGCCGCAGATCATCGTGCAGCCACCGGCCGACGGCACCGACTACGAGAGTGCCGTGCTGCGCAATATCTACGAGCAGAACAATGCCTCGGTCGTCAATATCACGGTGTGGATGGATCACCCGCCCATGGGCGGTGAGTCCACGCTGCCGATCCCGCTGCCGGACAACAACGATGAATTGCTGCCGCTGGTCAACGGATCGGGCTTTGTGTGGGACACCGAAGGCCACATCGTCACCAACAATCATGTGGTCGAAGACGGCCAGCGCTTCCAGGTGACCTTCTTTGACGGAACCTCGGCGTTGGCGGATGTAGTCGGTCGCGATGCCGACAGCGATCTTGCCGTCGTCAAGATCGACCCCGAGGGCTACGACTTGGTGCCGGTGCGCCGCGGTTCGATGGATGACATCTACGTCGGGATGCGGGTCGCCGCCATCGGCAATCCTTTTGGCCTGCAAGGCACGCTGACCAGCGGCATCGTCAGCGCATTGGGGCGCACGATTCCCTCGCGCGGCAATTTCAGCATTCCGGACTCAATCCAGACGGACGCGGCCATCAATCCTGGCAACTCCGGCGGACCGTTGCTGAACGAGCGCGGTGAGGTCATTGGTGTCAACGCGCAGATTCGTTCCGACGTGCGTGCCAACAGTGGCGTCGGGTTCGCCATTCCGATCGCGATTGTGGACCGCGTCGTACCGGGTTTGATCGAGGATGGCCGCTACAACCATAGCTACATGGGAATCAGTGGCATCACCTTCAGCCCAATCTGCGGTGAAGAGCAGGGCATCGACAAGACGCAACGCGGCGTTATCGTCGACCGCATTCTGGGCGGCACGCCGGCTGCGCGCGCCGGGCTGCGCGGCAGTACGCGGGCCATCACCACCGAATATGCCAGCGTCTGTCCCGATGCGGCGGGCGGCGATTTCATCGTCGCGGTCGACGGCCAGCCGGTGACGACCTTCGACGACGTGCTCATCTATCTGGCGCGCTACACCAGCCCCGGCGACACGATTACGCTGACGGTGCTGCGTGGGGGTGAGTCACTCGACGTGCCGCTGACTTTGGTGGCGCGACCAAGCTGATTTGTAACGCAGGAAAACTCAATCGGAGTCTGTACGCGGCTGGCAGCGAAACTCATTGCCAGCCGTGCTTATTGCTGCCCTTCGCGCTCAACCCAGAGCAACTGCCCGTCACTTTGCAGGTGAATCCGGCCATGCAGGTCGTTGCGCAACACGGTGGCGGCGCCCAAACGTTCCAGTACCTCGGGATGGGGATGGCCGTAGTCATTGTCGCGGCCAACCTGGATGACGGCGAACGACGGCGCCACGGCGTCGACGAAGGCCGGGCTAGAGCCGCTGCGGCTGCCGTGGTGGCCGAGCTTGAGCACCGTGGCGTGGAGCGGTGCACCGCCGTCGAGTAAGCGCCGTTCGCTGGCCAGGCCGGCATCGCCGGTGAGCAACGCGCTGAAATCTCCATAGACCAGCTTCGTCACCAGCGAATTCTCGTTGTCGGCATCGTCGCCGGAATAGCCGTCAGCCGCGGGCGAGAGGATCCAGAGCGCGACGCCGTCGCCCAGGTCGATCCAATTACCGGCGGCCATGGTCGTGACGGCGACGTTGCCGGCCGCCATACGCTTGCGCCAGAGCGTTTCGTCGGGATGCTGTGCGGCATGTGCGGTGTGGATCGCCTGCGTCACCTGGTAGCGCGCCGGAATTTCGGCCTGCGCGGCCATGTGGTCGCCGTCGGGATGGGTGAGAAGCAACAGGTCGATCGTTCGGTCCCAGAAGGGCATGACCGCGCCCACTTCGCTGAAGAGCGCTTCCGGGCTGGCACCGCCGTCGATGAGCACCTGGCGGCCCGACGGCGTCTGGATGAGAATGCCGTCGCCCTGGCCGACGTCGAGAAACCAGAGATGCAGGCGGCCATCGGGCAGCGCGCTGCCAGCGCTCCACGCCAGGATCGTTGTCAGCGCCAGCCCGCTGACGGCGGCGGGGCTGATGAGCCGCTGCCACCAGTCATGCGCTGCCCAGGCTCGGAAGCGATCCCCCAGGCGCTGTAAACGCGAACGCTCCTTCACCATTGCGATCGCTGCGTAGGCCGTCAGCATGGCCGGCAGGCCGAAGCCGGCAATCTCCAGGCTGGCTCCGGGCAACGACGCCGTCCACTGCACGATCGCCACCGTCCAGGCTAGGCAGAGCCAGGGAAGTGCCAGGATCGCCTGGCCGATCGCTTCCAGCCCGGCCATGCCCGCCACCACGCCGCCGCTGCCCGCCAACATGATGGGCGGCTGGGCCGGCAGGATGAGAATGTTGGTCAACAGGCTGACGATGCTCAGCCGGCCGAAGTAGTAGACGACGAGCGGCAGCGTCGTGACGTTGGCGGCGAGTGTCACCATCACGCTCTCCTCGAAGAACGAGCCGACCGGCCCGCGCGACACGCGTTCCATGTGCAGCCCGGCCAGGAAGCGGCGAAAGCCGGCGATCATGCCCGGCGCCACGAGCATGAGACCGGCGGTGGCCGCGCTGCTCAGTTGCAGCCCCACGTCCCACAGCGCAAGCGGGTTGAGCAACGTCATCAGCGCGCACGCCGCACCCAGGCTGACCAGCCCAGTGCTGCGCCGGTGCAGGCCGGTAGCGATGACCGCCAGGCTGCCCATCACCGCCGCGCGCATGACCGCAGCATCGCCACCCACGAGCAGGGCGTAGCAGGCAATGCCGGCCACGGTGAACCAGACCGCGCGCTTGCCGCCCACCACGCGCACCATCAGTGCCATGATCACGCCGGCGATGAGCGCGACATTGGAGCCGGAAATGACGATGACGTGCGACGTGCCGGTGGCGTTGAACTGGTCGTAGAGGTCGTCGGGGATGCCGGCCTCGATGCCCAGGATCATGCCGTTGCCCAGTGCGGCGTAGGGTTCAGGCAGGGCGCGGTTGAGGAAGAGTTCGCCGCGCTGCCGGGCGGCGTAGAGCGCGGCCAGCAGCGGATTGCCCTGCGCCGGCTCGTCGAGCACGTCGATGCGCGCGCTGTAGAAGAGACTGTGAATCCCTTTACGCGTCAAGTAGTCGCGATAACTGAACGAGTCAAATTCAGGCGGCGTCACCAGGCGCCCGGTCACGCGCACCGGCTGGCCGTAGAGGTAGCGATCGTGGATACCGGTCGTCAGGCGCACCTTGCCGCTGACCGGCTGCGGCGCGCCGTCGACTTCGATGGTTCCGGCGCTGACCACCATCTCCTGCTTCACGTCGGCCACCAGCGGGTAGCTGTCGATGAAGCCGGTCACGGTGACCTTGGGCGCGCTGCGCTCGAAGGCCTGGCTGGCCGGCAGGTTGTAGTAGGCCAGGTCGCCGGGGGACCAACATTGGGTGAAGGGCTGGCCGGTATAGCGCAACGCGCCGGCGGCCGCGCACAGCACCACGGCCACAACCAGTGCGGGATTGATGCCTGTCGCCGGCGGGTCAAAGCCGGCGCTCACCGGCCAGCGCAGTGCTGGCTGAACCGGCGGCTGCTTGCGTTTAAGCAGGGCTGTCAGCGGCAGGAAGGCAAGCGGCGCCAGCCAGAGCCAGCCGGGCAACGGGCATTCCAGCCCGGCCGCGCCAAAGAGGATCCGTCCGAGGATGATGCCGATCATGTACGCGAGGGCGCCGTACAGCAATGCCATATCGTCTCCGCAGCAGATGGAAGTTGATCTCTGCGGATCATCATACCTGTCCCTGGCAGTCAGACAAGCGACATTTTATGCATTTTGGGGTGCGCGATTGGGCGTTGGTTACCAGCGAGCCAGCCGTTCGAGGATGGCCACTTCTTCGGCTTCGCTCGCGGTCGGCAGGCAAAGCAGGACGCCTTCAGGCCGCACCGCATCGATGAATGGTTCCAATTCCGCCACCGTCATGTCGACGACGACGGACTTCCCGGCGGCCTGGATCTTGCGGATGAGCGGCACCCATTGCAGGATGGGCTGGTCGAGTCCGACGCCCTGCACCCACTGGATGGCGTTGACATTGGGCAGTTCCAGGATGGCGTCGAGATGACGCGCCACGCCCCTGCCGTCGAGGTGGAAGATATTATGCGTCATGGCGACGACTTCGTCGCGGAGCACGGGCCAGACGTACTCCTGAAAAACCGCCGGCGAGATGAGCGTGGCGAAATCACAGCTCGGGATGTGCATGCGGCCGAAGAAGGGGATGCCCATCCAACTGACGGACGGTTGCCCCTTGGCTGCGGTCAGCGCGTGGAAGTGGTCGAACAGGGCCAGGAAATCGGCCGTGCATCGGTCGAGCAAGTTGCGGATCGCGTCGGGATAGTCATAGAAATCCAGGCAGAGCTGTTCGGAGCCGCGCAGCGCGGCCAGCCAATCCATGCCCGGGTGCAGATCGGTGTAGCCGACGATGAACCGGCCGTCACAGATCGCCAGGGCTTTGCGCGTCAGGCTGTCGAGCTTGGCGACGTACTCGCTCTGCCAGTCGAAGGCGATCGGCTGGTCGTAGTCCGCCAGCATCGGCTCGGCCCACGAGGTGACTTCGCCAAATTCCAGATGACAGCCATAGCAGCCGGCGAAAACGTTGGGACCAAGGTTGGGCCAGAAGATGGGGAAAGTCTCGCCGAGATAGCGCTGGCGCTGGAGTTGGCGCAGGAAGCGCTCGATCTGGTATTCCTCGTCGAACCAACGCGCCTTGAGATTGGGCCAGCGGCTGCGATCGGCGTCGTCGATGATCTCATACTCGGCGTTGTGGCGGGTGAAGCGCACAGGCGGCCGATCGATGATCGCCTGGTGGTACCAGGCCTCGATGCGCTGGATCGCTTCGGCAAAGTCTGGCTTGGTCTCCAACTCAAGAGTCTTCGCTGCACCATTCACGCCATTGTCCATGTGCGCCTCGTTCTTTCTTGAGAGATGATGAAACCGGGCGCGTCGCCCCTTGCAACTCGCCCCTCGCAACGCCTCTATTTTACGACATCGAGCATCACCTTCGCCACCGTCGGCGGGTGGAGCAACATATTGGCGTAATTGGCGTTGGCCATGGGGCAGGCGCACTCCTTGCGCTTGATGCTGCCGCGCAGTTGTTCCATGGCCTGTCCCTTCCAGATCGGCATCAGGTCGTAGTTGGTCTGGCGCAGATTGCCCACCTGCTCGGCGCGGATGCAGCAGCTCCACAGGTCGCCGTTGGGCGCGATGTGTGCGCTGGCCCAGCCGGCATAGCAGGGAATCACCTGGTCGCGCTCGTGGAGGACGCGCTTGGCAAGCTGGTAATACTGGGCGCGGAAGGCCTGCGTGAAGCGGGCGATGCCCTTGGCCGGCGCCTGCTTCGCCTGCTGGCTCAGGAAGTCGGCAATCTCGTCGTAGTCGTCCGGCCGCGGGGTGATGCCCCAGCCGACGGTGTCCAATTCGACGCGCTCCTCGGCCACTTCGGTGATGTAGGAGTCCGGCTCCAGGAACTTCAACCCCTCCTGGATTTCCCGGAAACGGTGCGCGTTGAAGCGGCTGATGACGGTGTGCACGGTGAGCACCAGGTTCTTGTGCTCGCGCTGCAATTCCTTGAGCCGCTCCCACGTCTGCATGGAGAGCTTCCAGTTGCCCTCCACGCCGCGGATATCGTCGTGCTCGTCGCCGATGCCGTCCAGGCTCAGGTTGATGCCGATGCTGCTCGTCGGGCATTCGCGGCACATGCGCGCCACCTTCTCGACGACGCGCTCGGTCAGCATGCCGTTGGTCGGGATGGTGATGACTTCCGGCTTGCAGTGCTTGTAGGCGCTGATCACCAGGTCGTCCAGGTCGGGGCGCAGGAAGGGTTCGCCGCCGGTGAAGGTCATGTAGAAGGGCGCCGTGCCCAGGTTGGCGAAGACCTTGTCCCACTCTTCCAGCGTCAGGTCGTCGTTGGGCTTGCGCCACACGTCGCAGGTGCGGCACTTGGAGTTGCAGCGAAACGAGACGCTGATCACGACGGAAAAGGGCTTGACCGCAGGCCAGCCAAAGGTGCGAAACGCCCAGTAGAGGGGCAGTTTGGGTATCAGTCCGAGCATATGGTTTCTCTATTGTCAACGTGTGTCGAATCGTGCATAATGACATTGAAAGGAGCGTCACATGACGACATTGGTTCTACCTGACACACTGCCGATTACGGTCGATCCGGAACTGATGAGCGGCGTTCCCGTTTTCCAGAATACCCGCGTTCCGGTTCAGACGCTATTCGACTATATTCTGGATGGCTGCACGCTTGAGCAATTCCTCGATAACTTTCCGTCTGTCAGCCGTGACGACGCTGTGCTAGTGCTTGCCGCCCTCTCTCATAGTCTATCCGAGGCCGTTCGTGATGCGGATTCTGGTTGACGAGAGCTTGCCACGCTACACCAAACGCATGCTGTCCGAGCACACAGTCGCAACTGTGCAAGAGATGGGCTGGGGCGGGACCAAGAACGGGAAGCTGTTGGCGTTGGCCGAAGCAGAGTTTGATGTGTTCTTGACCGCCGACAAGAATCTTCGGTATCAGCAGAACCTGCATGGCAAGAAACTGTCGATTGTTGTCTTCCCGTCTAACCGATTGAGCAGCGTCAAACAGGTCAAGGACCAATTGCTGGCTTGTCTGTCGGTGATTCGCCCCGGTCAGTTTGTGGAATTGGTGGATTGATCTTTGGCCAACGTCGCAATAGACGCTGCCGCAACATGCGCCAATTCCTGCGGTGCAATCTCCAACGTGCGGTCCTGCCGTCCCGTCCCGCAATAAATCGTCGACCACGCCATCACGCCGGCATCCAGCAGGATGCGTGTCCGGTCGTTCGGCGCAAAGGGCGCAACGCCGCCCAGCACATAGCCCAACTCCGTCTCGATCTCCTCCGGCGCCATCCGCATCAGCTTCGTCCGGTTGATGCCGACGGCCGCCGCCAGCTTCTTGTAATCGACCTGGCTGTAACCGCACAGCGCAGCCAGTACGAAGCCACCGTCCTTGATCCGGAACGCAACCGTCTTGACCAGCCGTTCCACCGGAAACCAGAGACTGGTGTCGGCGTCTTGAATCGTTACGGTAGGGGCATGTTCGTGGATTGCGTAGGGAACGCCGCTAGCAGCAAGCAACCCGACAATGCGGGCATGGTGATCCGTGCTGGAGCCAGCCTGGCTGAGGCGATGCGTAGTGTTCACCGGTGCTCAAGCAATTCGTCAACCGTCAGACCGATATCCTTGGCAATCTGGCGCAGTAGAATGGGAGAAAGGTCGCGACCGGCGTGAAAAGGCACGGTCGTGCCGCGTCCGTCTGGATGGCGGTACTGGATATGCGAGCCGCGCCGCCGAACTTCGCTGAAACCAAGACGATCAAGAATCGTCATGACCTCGGCGGGCCGTAGAACCGGCGGTTTCCTGCCCATTTCTAGGCTACGACGATGGTCTGCGTACCGACGAACTCGGATTCAGGCTGCTGCTCGCCGTCTTCCAACAGCATTTCGATGACTTCCTGCAGATTCCGGTGGAGTTCATCCAACGTTTCACCCTGTGAATGCGCTCCCGGGAAACTCGGAACATAGCCGACATACAGATTGGTGTCGGGACACTTCTCGATGATCGCCGTGAACATCTGCATCTTGCTCACCTCGTCGTTGCCTGCCAATCCGGCTGCGTTCGGGTCAATCTGCCGCAGCCGCCACCTTCTCCGCCGGCGCTTCCTGGTCCTTGGCGCCGATGAAGAAGCGCTTGATCTGCGCAAAGGTACCGGGCAGGTTCGTCCAGTTCTCCTTGAACATCATCTTTTCCAGCACGCGCTCGGGCCGGTAGAGATAGAAGCGCCGGTACGCCTCGCGCCACTTCTTGACGACGAGATCAGGGTCGTAGCCCTCATTCATCGTAAAGCGCGCCTTCTGGTCATGGATGGCAAAGTCGCCCCAGTTGTCGGCAAAGACCTGGCCGCCCGCCTTGATCTGGTCGTACATGACCGTGCCAGGGAAAGCCGCCGCCAGCATGAAGTTCGCCAGCTTGGGGTCGAGTTCCAGCGCGAGCTGGATCGTCTTCTCCATCGTCTCTTCGTTGTCGCCCGGCATGCCGAAGATAAAGAATCCCATCGTCTGCAAACCGGCGGCCTTGGCGTTGGCGAACGCCTCGCGCACCTGGTCGAGCGTCTGCCCCTTGCGGATGACGTTGCGCAGCATGGCCTCGTCGCCGTTCTCGACGCCGAAGCCGACGCGCTTGCAGCCCGCCGCCTTCATGAGCTGGAAGAGTTCCAGGTCGGTGTGGTTGACCTTCATGCCGTGTACGGTAACCCACGGAACGGTGTTCAGCCCCTCTTCGATGAGGCGGCGGCAGAGTTCCTTGGCGCGCGGCAGCTTGAGGTTCCAGATGTCGTCAGTCAGGCCGATTTCAGTGGCGCCCAGGCCGTGCACCAACCACTTCCACTCCTGCACCACGCTCTCCACCGAGCGCGCCCGCCACGTGTCGCCGGTGACCGGCTTGGAGCAGAAGGTGCACTTGTACGGGCAGCCGCGGCTGGTCAGGATCGTGAAGCTGCGTGCGTGCGGGTCAAGCCCGTCGGTGAGCGGCTGCAGGTTGGTGTAGCGGTCAATCTTGAACAGGTCGTGCGCCGGGAAGGGCAGCGCATCCAGGTCCGGGATCATGGGGCTCTCCGGGCTGGCGATGATCTCGCCGTTGCGCTTGAAGTGGATGCCCGGGATGATGCCCGGCTCGCGACCCGCTTCCAGCGTGTTGATCAACTCCAGAAAGCTGTATTCGGCCTCGCCCTTGAAGACGTAGTCGACGTACGCGTCGTGCGGCGCCTCCAGCGACTCCAGTGGCATGATCGTCAGGTGCGGCCCACCCATGACGGTGATCAGCCCGCGGCGCTTGGCAAGCTGCGCCATGGCCCACGCATCGGGCATGAGCGGCGTGGTGGCCGTCACGCCGATCATGTCGTAGGGGCGACCCTCGGCCTCGGCCTGGTCGAGATAGAAATCGACGGTCACATCCTCGATGGACGCGTCGTAGATCATCACTTCGTGGCCGCCCTCGCGCAGGACGGCAGCCAGGTAACCCAGCCCCAGCGGGATGTGCTTGCGCACGCTCCAGACTTTGGCTTCGGGGCTTGCTAGAATAACGCGCATTCTCTTGAGTCCTTTGAGACCTAAAGATGACTGGATGACAAGATGACTGGATGAAAACGATCATCCCATCTTGTCATCCAGTCACGCTATCATCTTGTCATCTTGTCAGATTGCGCCTTCTGCCTCAACCGCCTTGCGCAGCCCATCCTTCTCCTTCTTCGGGACGAAGGTGTTGGCGGCGATACGCATGTTGCGCGGCAGGTTCAGCCAGAAGTCCTTGGTCTTGACGCGGCGCATGATGGGCGAAGGGCGCAGGTAGAAGTCGCGGTACGCCTTGCGATACATCTCCTCGACCAGTTCGGCAGTCATCTCGCCCATCTCGTAGCGCGCCTTTTGCTCGAAGAAGACGTAATCTTCCCAGTCGTTGATGAGGAAGCGGCCCTGGCGCTTAACGATCTCATAGACCTTGGTGCCGGGATAGGGCGTCATCATGGAGAAGTTGGCGATGACCGGATCCAGCTCGATGGCGAAGTCGATGGTGCGCTGCATGGTCTCGCGCGTCTCGCCCGGCAGGCCGATGATCATGAAGGCAATCGTCTCCAGGCCGATCTCCTTGGCATTCTTGAACGCCTGGCGGATCGTGTCGTGGTCGACCTTCTTGTCGATGGAGCGCAGGATCTCCGGGTCGCCGCTCTCCACGCCAAAGGCTGTGCGCTTGAGACCGGCTGTCTTGAGCAGGCTGAGCAATTCCTTGCTGGCCAGGTTGGCGCGAATGCCGTTGACAAAGATCCACGGCACATGGTTCAGGTTGTTCTCGATGAGCGCGTTGGCCAGCTCCTCCAGGCGCTTGACGCGGATGTTGGCGCTGTCGTCGAGCACGCCGATCTCCTCCGCGCCCAGGTCCTCGACGAGGTGCTTCCACTCCGCCAGCACACTCTCCGGGCTGCGGCTGCGCCACTTGATGGGCATGATGCTCTGGCTGCAGAAGGTGCAGCGGTACGGGCAGCCGCGGCTGGTCAAGATGCTAAAGCTGCGTGCGCCATCCACGTGGTCGGTGGCGGGCTGCAAGTTGGTGTAGCGATCCATCTTGAAGAGATGGTAGGCCGGCCAGGGCAGGCTATCGAGATCGGCGATGGGCGTGCGATCCGGGTTGTTGTGGATGCGGCCATCGCTGGTCTTGAAGGTGACGCCGAGGCACTCCTTGAAGACTTCGTTCTCGGGATGCATGAAGGCCTGCGTGTGATACTCAGGCTGATCCTGGAGATAGCTTTCCAGTCGGTTGGAGATATCGATCCACGCCTCTTCGCCCTCGCCGCGCACGACGACATCGACGTATGGCTTCTCGCAGCTCTCCTCGGGCAGCACGCTGACATGCGGCCCGCCCAGCACGATCAGGCAGTCGTGGACTTCCTTGATCGCGCGCGCGGTGCGCCACGCCTGCTTTACCTGCGGCGTGTTGGCCGTAATGCCGACGAGGTCGGGTTTGAATTCCTGCACGAATTCGGCGACCGGCTTGTCTTCCACGTCGGCGTCGAAAATCACCACCTCATCGCCGCGCTGCTCGCTCATGGCGGCCAGGTAGGCCAGCCCAAGATGCGCCGTCGTCCGCGTGTCGATCGGCAGTCGAAATCTAGGATTGATGAGTGCTACTCGCACGTTGCTCCTCCTTCAAAAAGGATGCCAGTCCGGTTAAGACAGAAGGGCATTCTAGCATTCGAGGGGGAAAGCACAAAATTAGTATGAAACATATTATAAAAATTCTCAGGCCTTGGCGCTGCGATGAATTGACTTCTCCAGTACCGCCTGCCGATCATAGAGATCGCTCAGGCTGACATCGGTAATGGCGTTCACGCCGCTGACTTCGGGAAAATGTTCCTTGAGCAGCCGCTGGATACCCAGCTTCATCGTCAGCAGGCTGATGGGGCAGTCGATGCACGCGCCCAGCATCTTGAGATGGGCGACGCCTTTTTCGTCGACGCGCAGCACTTCCACATCGCCGCCGTCCATGTAGAGCGTCGGGCGGTATTCGTTCAGCACCTGCTGAATGCGCTGTTCCAGCGTCGTTTCGGCAGTTAAACTCATGAAAAATCCTATTGAACGTATTCGTCAAGCGGGTGACGGCCGGCAAACCCCGCATTCAGTTCGTGCCAGAAGGCCAGCTCTTCCTCACCGTAGCGCCAGCACAGATAGACCTCGCGGCCATTGCGCAGGCCGAGAAAGTCGACCAGCCCGGCGTCGATGTCCTTGACCGTGACGCCCAGGGCAAGGATGCCCTTGACGCCCTGCTCCAGCCGCATGGCCTGCATGGACAACTCGCCGGCGGCCTTATTGCCGCCATTGGCCGCCGCCTTCTCGATGGCGGGCAGCGCGTCGGGCCGCACGCGCAGGATCTCACGCCGCGCAGACTGAACCTGCTCCATCAGCGCCTTGACCTGCGGGAGCGTTGCCCTGGCTTCATCCAGGGAGAAGTAGCGTGTGCTCATCGGCTGATCCGCCGCCGGGGTGAGCGGACGGGCATTCTGGCACGTGGCCGGATCGATTGCGCGCTGTGAACCATAAGGCACCCATGCCAATAAGAAGCGCAGCGTGCAAACCGAGCTTGGCCGGCTTGCACGCTGCGCTTCCCTGCGCACGAATTAGTGGTGGCTGCAGCTTTCCGGCATCTCTTCGCCGGTGTGGCTCTTCGCCGTGCGGAAACTGCTGCCGCAACCACACGAGCTGGTCGCCTGCGGGTTGTCGATGTGGAAGCCACCGCCCATCAGGTTGTCCACATAGTCGATGCTGGCGCCGTCGATGTAGAAGAGGCTGGTCGAGTCGACGATGACGCGCAGTCCGTGCATCTCATAGAGTTCGTCGCCGTCGCGCGGCTCGTCGAAGGTCATGCCGTACTGCATGCCGCCGCAGCCGCCGCCCTTGACGAAGACGCGCAGCGCATGCGAATCCTTCAGGCCCTTCTGGTCCATGATGCCGCCCAACTTGTCGGCAGCGTTTGATGTGAGTGTGATCATTTCCCTTTGCTCCTATCCTTTGAAAAACGTGTTGTGTGTTACGTGTTGCGTGGCTCGGTCTTGACCAGAACACGCAACCTCCACACGTTGCTCACATTGTCCCACACGACGGAGGGTTACTCATCCGCCGATCTGATTCATGGCCCGGTTCTCGGCAAAGTGGCCGGCTGCCAGGTCATGGCCCCACGGTTTATGATACGCGCCATCGCGCATAAGTGCTCGCAGTTCGTCCCACGAGGCACCTGCGCGCAGCGGTGTCAACAAGTCTACTTCATCGTCGCGCAGCAGACAGAGGCGCAGCTTCCCATCCGCGGTCAGCCGCACGCGGCCGCACCCCTGGCAGAAGGGCTCGGTCACGCTGCTGATGAAGCCCAGCGTACCCAGCGCGCCCTTGATGCGGAAGGGGCGGCTCGGGTCGACATAGTCGTAGCCCGCCTCTTCGAGTGCGCCAAAGTGCGCCTCGATGCGCTCTTTCATTTCGGCGTAGGTGACGACATTCGTCTGCTGGAAATCGCCAATCTCGCCAAAGGGCATCATTTCGATGAAGCGCACCTCCCAGTCGTTCTCGACGGTCAACCGCGCCAGGTCGATCATATCCTGGCTGTCGTTGAAGGCGCGCACGACGACCGAATTGAGCTTAATCGGCAGCAGGCCGTGCGCTTCGGCGGCGCGGATGCCGCGCCAGACGTCATCGATCTGGCCCCAGCGCGTGATGCGGTGGAACTTGTCGGCGTCGAGCGTGTCGATGCTGATGTTGACGCGCTTGAGCCCGGCTTCCGCCAGCGGCCGCGCCAGCTTGTCCAGTAGGATGCCATTGGTCGTCATCGCCAGGTCTTTGATGCCGGGCGTTGCCGCGATGGCACGCACCAGGTCGACGATGCCGGGCCGGATCGTCGGCTCGCCGCCGGTCAGCCGGATCTTGTTCACGCCCAGGCTGGCCGCAATCTTGACGAGGTGGAGCAACTCTTCGTCGCTCATCAACTCGTTGCGCGGGCGAAAGTGCATGTCTTCCGGCATGCAGTAGACGCAGCGCAGGTTGCACGCATCGGTCAGGCTGATGCGCAGATAGTTGATGCGGCGCCCATAGCTGTCAAAGGTCGGCTCGATGGGGAAGCCTTCCGGCAGCGGCGCGACCGTCACCGAACCAAGTGTCGTTGTATATAAATCAACGTTGCTGATCACAGCGTTTGTACCCGTCGCTTTCGCTCGATTCCAACCCGTCATTTCGCCAGCGTGAGTGCAAATCTTACCGCTCCAGCCGCCAACGGGCAAGCTCGCGCACATCCCTGGCCGCGTCAGGCGACCAGCATAATTTCTTGTGGGCGCAAGGCCAGCGCAGGCTGGCTGATTCCGATCTGGTAGGTGCAGCAGCGGTCGTTGTTCGCCACGGATGTCGTGCGGCAGCAACTCACGCCCACCAGCCGGTCGATGAGCATCTGGTCCATGAGACACAGTTCGCGATGCTCGCCCGAAACGCCCGCATAGGGACAGTTGTGTTTGTAGAGCAAAAAGTCGGCGCCGGCGCCGTCGTCGCATGGCTCCCAGCGCGCCAGGTAGCCGCGCTCGTTGAGAAACTCGGTCACCCGGTCAAGCCGCTCGGTCAGGGGCAAGGCCTCCAGGCTGGCAAGGTCCGCCTCGCCGGCCATTTCGTCGGCCATGGAGTTGAACATCGCGTCGACCTGCTCGGCCGGCAGCACCTGCTTGATCTGGCGCACCATACCCGCGGCCAGAATGGCGAAATTCTTCGGGAAGAACTCGGCGGCATCTTCGGTGAGTTGGTAGATCTGCTGTGGGCGGCCGACGCTGCCCGTGCGCTCGACGCGACCGATGCGGATGAGGTTGTCGCCCTGCAGGATATCGAGATGATGGCGCACGGAAACCGGCGCCATATCCAGGCGGTCTGCCAACTCGGCGACCGTGGCGCCCCCGGTTTCTTTTAGAATCTCCAGAATGTGCTTGCGAACCGCGTGCACGATACCACTCGTTCCTTGCGGCGCCACCGCGCCCTCACTGTCTTCTCAATCCGCTACAGGTTATAACACGGCCGGCGAGTTGTGTCAATTATTATGAAATTTATGATAATTATTTCGGCGACGACGCAGCCGGCGGAAAGTCGCTGGCCTGGCTGGGTGGTATTCGACACTCAGAGATAGCGGCGCGGGCCGGCCGGTACGCGATCGCTGCCAGTGATCCGTGCGGCGGTCGCGCTGCCTTTCTCGGTGAGCAGAAAGGTGGCGGCGGGGAATTTCATATTGCTTTCGACGAAGCCGCCGCGTTCCAGGCTGTCGACGGTGGCCGCACTCACTTCAATGGCCACTGAGCCGTCAGCCCGGTGCAGGCGATAGGCTTTCTGCCCATCGGCCGTGCGGTGCACCTTGAGGTGATTGCCCGTCTGCAGCGCAGCCAACACCTGCGCTTGTTCGGTGGTGAGGCGCATGGGCGTGCTTTCCTTCCAGGCCGGGCTCAGCCCAGGTCACCGACGTATTGCTGCAATTCGCGCTGGTTGATCCGGATGAACTTGTCTGCCACGATCTGCTTCATCTCTTCATCCGACAAACGAATGCTCAGGATACTGAGCGCGTCCTCGGGCGACTGGCCATAGGCGAGCTTCTTCTTGCCGTTCTTCAGGTCGAACAGATACATGAAGTGGGGATTGGAAAAGCTGCTCATCGGCTATGCCTTCACCAAGGTGCCCTGGTACACGTCGGCGCCGCGATCGACTCGATCCATGCCGCGGTTGATCTCGTCGTCATACTTGCCCGCCAGCAACTCGCGATAGAACTGGTAGTTGACGCCCTTCACCTTTTCGTCGTCCGGGAAGCGGTGATAGTTGTCGTTGGACATCATGCTCTTGCCCTCGGCGATTAACTGGAAGCCAAGCGCCGAGCCGGGATAGGGTGCATAGTAGGAGATGGACGGGAAGACGCGCTTCATGTGCTTCAACATACGCATGGTCTTGAAGGCATCCTCCGGCGTCTCGCCCGGAATTCCCAGCATGATGTTTGACCAGAACTTGGGCGGCTGTTCGCCCTTCGCTTCCAGCTCGTCGCCGATGCGGTTGACCAGGTCGATGGCGAAGTAGTTGTCTTCCTCCGTGCACTCCTTGTTGAGCAACTGCAAAATGCGATCGCTGCCCGACTCGAAGCCGATGGAGATCGTGCGCCAGTTCGTCTCCTTGACCAACGCCTCGAAGAGATCGGGCCATTGGCGCACCGTGTCGGCGCGGCCGGCCGCCCAGTAGGTCCAGCGCTTTGTCTGGCGCGGGTACTTCTCGATCCACTCACGCAGCCACTTCGGATTCTGGAAGAACATGGAGTCGTGGATCACCACCGAGCCGACGCCGTACTTGCGATCCAGGTAGTTGAGTTCGTCGATGACCTGGTCGACCGGCTTGCGTCCCATGTTGGGAATGTAGGAGTTCTCGTTGCAGAAGACGCACTGCCACGGGCAGACGCGGCTGGTGATGATCGTCGCTATAGGCCCCGGCCCCCAGCCGCACTCGGGCTCCAATGGCCACTTCCACTTCCAGCGCCGCTGCATGCGCCAGCCGACCGGCTTGGGCCACAGCTCGCGGTCCATCATCGGCCACTCGCCCATGGATTTGGCGCCCACGCCCTGCACCAGCCGGTCGTACGCGGCCGGATCCTTGACGAGATCGAGGATCGTCTCCTCGCCCGGCCCTTGCACCACGTGGTCGAACGCGTCGATGTCGAGCATCTCGTGCGGCGCCACCGTAGCGTGCATGCCGCCGGCAATGACGATGCCGTTGGGGTTGACTTCCTTGAAGACCCTGGCCGCTTTCTGGCCGACGGGGAAGGTATAGCTGCGGACATTCATCAGCAGCATCTCGTAGCCCTGCATCTGCTTGGCAAGCTGCTCCCACGTCGTCACCGCGCGCGTCGAGACGATGTCCGTCATGACGCCGTCGTTGTGCATGATGGTACGCAGCAGGCCCAGGCCGTGGTCCTGCCACTGCTCGTGCGGCCCGCTCGGATGGACCAGGTCGCCCAGGTCGCCCAGGTCGACCCAGAGAATCTTATTATTGGAGGAACTTTTCTTGCCCCAAGGCCATGAAAATCCCACGATATTCGCTCCTGAAATCGGTTGGCGTGAATCCGGCGGGCCGCAAAAACACGGCCGCTCCACGCGCCAAGAATCCGCGGGAGTATAGCATACGCCGCGATCGAGTGTCAATTATTATGAAAATCGTGAGAATTATTTTGTTCAGAATTTGACTGAAAAGCCTCACCACGAAGACGCAAAGGGCACGAAGGGGCACAAAGCTGTTCCTGCTACTTCTTTCTTCGTGCCCCTTCGTGTGCTTCGTGACTTTGTGGCTACTCTTCTCTTCTTCTTTCAGTTCGCGATGGCCGGCAGGTAGATGCGTCGTTCCTGCGTCTCGCGGCGCACCTGCTCCCACGCCGAGAGCACATCCCAGCCGATGAAGCGCTCCGGGCCCAGGCGCGCCCACTCCTGCTCGATGCTGGCGCGCAAGGGCGCGCTACTGCGCCGCGCAATGCCGTCGACCGCCCGCTTTGCCGCGGCGACCATGCCCTCGGTGACGAAGCTGGGCGGCAGCAGCGGGTCGTCGCTGGCCAGTGCCTGCATGAGCGGCGCCAGATCGCGCACGCCCGCCGCAACATCGTCGGCCAGCTCCGCATCCGACGCGACGATCCACGCCACCTCGGCGCGGTGCGCGTAGTAGAGACGCGCCCAGGTGGCGCCGGCCGTGTCAGCCAGCAAGGTATCGCGCACGGCGCGCGCGTCGGCGAGAAGGGATGCCGCGTCGGCCGCGCTGTGCAACGCCACCTCGACGCCACAGTCGTCGGTGGCGCAGTTGGCATCCAGCGGGCGCACGCCGGTCACCGGCACGGGCAGCGTCACGGCCTTGGCCGCGTTGATACGCCCGTAGCCATAGCGATTATCGAAACCCACGGCGCCGCGGTCATCCACGGCCTGGCGGATCAGCGCCCGCACCGTGTCGTTGTCGATGCCCGGATGCTGCGCCAGGATCAGCCCGGCCACCGCCGCCACCTGTGGCGAGGCCATGGAGGTGCCGGAGTAGCTCTCGTAGCCGTTGTAGGGGATCGTGCTGAGGACGTTGACGCCCGGCGCCACCACATCGATTTCGGGACCGAAGTTGGAGAAGTAGGCCAGGCGGTCGTTGTAGTCCACCGCCCCCACGGCAATCACGGGCGGGAATGCGGCGGGATAGGAGACGCCGGCCGCGCTGTTGCCTGCCGCCGCCACGATCACCATGCCGTGGTCGAAGTAGGCATAGTTCACGGCGTCGGCGATCGTCTGCGAGCAACTGCCGCCGAGGCTCATGTTGATGACATCGGCGTCGTAATGCGCGGCCTGGCGAATTGCCTTGGCGATGGCATCGGTGGCGCAGGAGCCGCTGCGGTCGCACACCTTGTACGCCACCAGGCTCGCCTGCCACATGAGGCCGGTGACGCCCGTACCGTTGTTGCTCTCGGCCGCAATACTGCCCGCCACGTGCGTGCCGTGCCCGTTGTCATCCATGGCGTCGTCGTCGAAGTTGACGTAGTCCCAGTCGATGTCCGTGCGCACGCGGCCGTCGTCCAGATCCTCGTGGCGGTAGTCGATGCCGCTGTCGATGACCGCGACCAGGACATCGGCGCTGCCGGTGGTCACCGCCCACGCATCGGCCGCGTGCAGGTCGGCGCCGGCGCGGCCTCCCGTCTGCCCGGTGTTGTTGAGGTGCCACTGCATGGTATAGAGCGCGTCGTCCGGCGCGGCGACGGTCGTATCCGAGAGGTGGTAGAGATGATTGGGCTCGGCAAAGAGCACGGCCGGGTCGCTGCTCAATTGCGCCACCATCTCCAGCACAGCGCGGTCGGCAGGGAAACGCACCTTGTAGATCGCGTCCAGCCCCTGTTCCGGCGTATCGGGGAAGAGTTGCTCGACATCCGTCACCCCATAGGCCTGGAGCACGGCGTCGACGGAGGCGATGCCGAGTTGGGCGCCGCTTGCCGTGACCGCCGCCGCGGCCGGCGCGCTCAACTTGACCAGTACCTCGCCGGGCACGTAGTCGGCAACCAGCGGCGGCCCATCGGGCGTCTCTTCAGCGGCGGCGACCGGCGCGCCCGGTGCCAGGGCCAGGACCAGAATCAAAAGGCTGAGCAGCAAACGTAGCTTCATGGTTGTACTCCTTTGCACGATGGCAAGTTTCTGGCAACAGACCCTGGTCACGGGCTGACCTTTTCGACATAGGGCAGCAAGGAGCGGCTGAACTGTACGTCGCTCTTGAGGCTGGCGCCGGCGCCAAACGAGCCGACCCAGTACTGCCCCCAGCGATCGACGGCCAGCGAACGGATATTCCCCGACGGCAGCGCCACACCAGAAGCGTAGGTTGTCCAGGTATCGTCGCTTTTGTCGCCCAGCGTGCCGCCGTAATCGAGCACGCCGATGCCGGCGCCGGTGGTTCCCATCCACACGTCGCCGGCGGCGTTCGTGGCCAGCGCCTGCACGCTGGCCAGCACCAGCCCGTCCGCCTGGGTGAAATGATGCCACGTGCCGTTGGCCTGGCGCACGCCGACGCCCTGCGTGGCGAGAGCCGCCCACAGGTTGCCCTGCGCGTCAAGCAGCAGATCGCGCACATTGTTCTCGGGAAGCCCGCTGGTGGCCGTGCTCAAGATGCTCCACGTGTCGCCGCCGTCGTCGAACGGCGTGGCGTCGAAGGGCGACGCGCCGAAATCCAGCTCGGCGATGCCGCTGGTTGAGCCGAGCCAGACCTTGCTGCCGGCTGCCACCACCGAGCGCAGGGCGGCCGGCGGGTAGCCGGTGCGCGGAATGGCGAAGGTGGCCCAGCGTGCGAACTCGGCATCCTGCGGATCATCCATCTTCACGACTTGCAGTGCCCGAACGCTGGCGTTGCCCTCCGCAATCCAGACGCGATTCTCACCGTCGATGAACAGGTCGTTCACCTCCAGATATTGGAGCCGGTTGAGGTCGTCGTAGTAGAGATAACTGTCATCATAAGTGTCGTAGGGCGTCCCCTTGGTATCAAGCACGACCAGCCCGCTGCTGTTGCCGATCCACAACCGGCCAAAGGCGTCGCGTGCCAGCGCGCGGATGGCACCGGGAAGCAGATAGGCCACCTCCGTGTAGTAGACCCAGTGGTCATCGCTCCGGTCGAGCGGGGTGAAGCGGTAGTCCAGCAACACCAGTCCCTGGTCCGTGCCCAGCCACACCTGGCTGCCCGCGTCGTCCAGGATCGTAAGCACCGTCTGCCCGATGGACTGCTGGTTGCTGCGGTCGACACTCCAGGTGTTGTCTCCTGCCGCAAAGGGCGATGCGCCGTAGTCGAGAAGAGTCAGCCCGTCGTAGGTGCCCAGCCAGACGGCGCCGTCCGCCTGGGCCAGCGCACGCACGGCATTATGGCTCAGTCCATCTTCGCTGATGTAGTTGGCCCAGCGGTCGTCACTCTGGTCGAAGGGCGTGCCAGCCAGATCGGCGACGGAAATACCGCCACCAAAGGCAAAGTCGGTGAAGTCGACCGACGTGCCCACCCACAGCAAGCCGGCGGCATCAAAGCTGATCGCGGCGACGTCGTTGATGCGCAGCCCGCTGTTGAAGGCATCGAAGACGACTGTTTTGTCGTCGGCCGGGTCGTGCGGAGTGCCGGCCGTGTCCAGCGCGACGACACCTCCGCCGGTGGCCAGCCACAGCAGGCCCGCGTGGCGCACAATTGCCCTGACCGGCCCGTTGATCTCCTGGGCCAGGCCGTAGTGCGTCCAGGTGCCGTCGAAGTAGTCCAGCCCCTTGCTGGTGCCTACCCACACCTGGCCGGCCGCACCATCGGGCAGGATGGCATGAACGGCATCGCTGGAGAGGTCGCTGTCTTCGGTCGTGAAGTGCTGCCAGCTATCGTCGCTCTTGTCGAGGGGCGTGCCGTTGTGCGTGAGCCGGAGCAGCCCGTAGCCGATCTCATCGTAGGTCGCCGGTGCATAGGTCGCACCAAACCAGACATTGCCGAATGCGTCCGGCGCCACGGCTGCCAGGTAGGGCGTCGTCATGCCATCCGCCTTGCCGAAGGTGACCCACTGCTGAAGGGCCGGGTTGTCGGGATGGCCGCCGTCGTCCAGGGCAGACGCGCCATCCTGCGTGGCAAACCAGTGGAGGGTCGGCGTCACCGGGTCGGCGGCGATGGCGTAGACCTGCTCGCCGGCAAGGCCATCCACCGGCGTGTAGGAGATCCAGTCGCCCGTTGGTGTGCGAATGCTCAGCCCGGCCGCGGTGCCGGCCCACAGATAGCCGTCAGCCGACCGGTGCAGCGCATGGATGCTGTTGCTGATCAGGGCATCGTTCGCCCCGAAGTGCGCCCAGCCGGGCAGGTAGAGTTCGCCTGCTGCCGGCGCGGCGCCCTCCTGGCCGGGCGGTCCGGCGGTGGCCGGTGCAGGCCACAGGAGCAGCGACGACAGCACGAGCAGTGCAGCGATCGCGGCGCGTCTGCGATGCCCGGTGCGCCGGGCGGTGAGCTTCGCAAGACATCGATATGGGGTCATGGGATTGTCGTACCTTTCGCGCAAGCGTGGGAATGGGATTGCCTGAGGCCGTGTCCCGTGCCGCGGCCGTGAAGGGGGGCAACCGTTGGACGCCTACCTGGCCGGCACGCGTCCAATGGTCTGACCCTACAATATGCGACTGGGCGTTGATTGAGCGTGGAATGCTGGAATCACGGGTTGACACCAACGATCAAAAGAGGCCGATTCCTCAACTGCGAATAGTATACTGATTCCTGGTGGATTTGTCATGTCGGCTTTGACTGCCGCTTGTGGCTGCCCAGATATCCTCGGGGGAAGGGATATCTGGACATTCGGGGGCTGGGTCGGGAGCGCCCGAACTGCCGTAGTGTGGCGCGAACGAGGGCTATCGTTCAAGAACCAGTGTATGCGAAAACCGCCGCGCCGATCTCCAACGTTTCTCTATTTATTGCCGCGACTCTGGCCGTGCGCTACACTGATGGCTTGACGACGGCGCGTTTATGCTAAAGGTGAAAGAGATGTCTCCCGATTCGGATGTCGAGACACCCGAACGACTTGTGCAGAGTGCATTACGTCGCTGGCAGGACGATCTCGGCGACGATGGCTTGCTTGAGACCTATCTGGTCTATCAACAGGCGCTGCGTCACGGCGCGATCCCGCCCCGGCAGGCCAATGCGGCCGTGCTGCGCGAGGCGCTGGACATGCTGGCGCGTCAGCGGCCAGACGATGCCGCCCTGCTCGAAATGCGCTTCATCGAGGATCGCCCGGTCGACAAGGTGGCGGAGCACTTCAATTTCGCCGAGAGCACAATCTATCTCAAGCAGAACCAGGCGATCCGCCGTCTGGTCGTCGTCCTCGATACACTGGAGTCTGACGCGCGTCGCCGCCGCTCCCTGCTGCTGGACGAGCGTATCGCCGTGCCCGGCAGCCATTCCTTTGTTGGCATCCAGCCGCTGGTCGACGCGCTCGGCGCGCAGTTGCTGGCGGACGAACCGCCCTGGATTCTCTCCGTCGAGGGCATCGGCGGCATCGGCAAGACCTCCCTGGCAGCCGCGGTAGCGCGCCAGTGTGCGGCGGAGATTCACTTTGCCGATTTCGGCTGGGTGAGCGCCAAGCCGCTGATGCTCGATCCCGGCGGCGGCGCGCTGCGTGCGCTGGAACGGCCCGCGCTGACCGCCGACGCCATGGTCAGCGAACTGCTCGTCCAACTGGCCCCGCACGAATCGGCCGGGCTGCTGGCCTTCCCCGAGCGCGCCCTGGCCTTTCTGCGCGAGCGGCTCAAGCGCGCCCCGCACCTGGTGGTCGTCGACAACCTGGAGACGGTCGCCGATCTCGAAGCGCTGCTGCCCACGTTGCGCGCGCTGGCCGCTCCCACCAAGTTCCTGCTCACCTCGCGCAAGCGGCTCATCGACGAGAGCGGCATCTATCTCTACGCCATGCCCGAGTTGAGCGAGGCGGATGCGCTGGCCCTGGTGCGCCAGGAGGCGCGGCAGCGCAACTTGCCCGCCGTCGCCGATGCGCCCGACGACACGCTGCGCCGCATCTATGCGGCCGTGGGCGGCAACCCGCTGGCGCTGCTGCTCGTCGTCGGCCTGACCCACGTGCACGGGCTGGACCTGGTGCTGCGCAACCTGCGCGACGCGCGCGGCCAGTCGGTCGAGAATCTCTACGGCTTCGTCTACCGCCAGGCGTGGGAGGCGCTGGATGAGTTCCACCGCGAGGTGCTGCTGGCCATGCCCCTGGCGTCGCCGCGCGGCGAGTCGCTGGCCTTCATCGCCTCCATCTGCGACCGGCCCACGCCGCCGGTGGCCGACGCCCTGCAATGGCTCAACGAACTCAACCTGGTGACGGTGAGCGGCGGCCTGCACGAGCGGCGCTACGGCATCCACAGTTTGACGCGATCGTTCCTGCAAGAGCAGGTCGCGCGGTGGATGTGATGCGTAATGCGTGATGCTTGATGCGTAATGCGTGATGCGTAATGCGTCACAAGTCAAACGTCATGCATCAAAGGGCGCCGTGCTTCGTGACGCACGAATTGCGGATGGATGAATTGCTGATTGTCGATTGTGGATGCACCGCCCTTACGCATTACGCATCACGTTTGACTCGTGACGCACCAATTGCTAATAGCAGATGCACCGCCCTTACGTATTACGAATCACGCATTACGCATCACTCATGACCCACACTACCGACTCCGACTACCCCGCTACCTTCCGCCGGTATGTGACGCGCGGGCTGCGCGCGACGCTGGATGCCTTTGACGCCGACGCCGAGCAGTTGGACGCGGCGCAGCGCGAGCGCGGGCTGCATCTGCTCAGCTATGGGCTGCGCCTGGACGAGACGTGGGCCGACACGCGCGACCTTGCGCTGGCGCTGGCGCCGCACCTGGAGCGCCAGGGCTACCGTGCGGCGTGGATGGATGTGCTGGCACAGGCCCTGGCCAATGCCGAGCGCCAGGGCGACGGCGCCGCGGCCGCACAATTGCACCTGCGGCTGGGCCGGCTGCACATCTTGACCGGCGCCTACGACGAGGCCGATGCGCACCTGACGCTGGCCCGGCGCCTGGCCGAAGCGGTGGGGGATCAGCAGACGGAGGCGGCGGCGCTGGAGCGGCTGGGATTTGGTGCCTTTGAACGCACCGACTTGGCAATGGCGCAGCGTTATGTGGAGGCGGCGCTGGCGCTGGCCGATCCCGAAAGCCATGTTGCGGCAAACGGCCTTCACTTGCTGGCCTGGGTAGCGTTGCGGCGGAGTAATTTGGCGACCGCCATTGCCCACCTGCAACAGGTCGTGACAGTGAGCCGTGCGCCAGGGCGCCAGCACTCGCTGGCTGCCGCGCTGCGCGATCTGGGCGCTGCCTACCTCTATTCCCAGGAATACACCCTCGCTGTCAGCACGCTGGCGGAGGCCATCGACCTGTTTGTGGCGCTGGGGAGTGTATTCGGCGAGGCGGTGGCGCGCATGAACCTGGGGATCGCCTACTGGTATCGCGGCGAATACGCGCAGGCGCTGGCCGCCTTTGACCCCTGCGAGTTGATGTTCGAGCAACTCGGCGCCCGCATCTACCAGGCGCGGCTCTACAACAACCGCGGCCTGGTTGCGTGTGAAGTGGGCGAGGTTGCGCGCGCCCGCGAACTTTTCGAAAGAAGCATCGCAGTGGCGCGCGCCGAGCAGGATTTCTACGAGACGGCCAATGCGCTCGACAGCCTGGCGGGCCTCCACCTGCGCACGGGCGACACCGCGGCGGCGCTGGCTGCATGGCAGGCGGCGCTGGACGAACTGGCGCAGTTGCCCGAGATGCCCGGCCACTTGCACAGCGTGATCCGCGATCGGATGGCGGCGGCACAACAGCCATAATGTGCGCCAAATTGACGGACAGTTGGACAGAAGCAAGCCAATCATGTAGAATTTTGCACAATCCAGAAGAGGGTAGCTTTCACCAAGGTGCCCGTTCCAAGAACAGATAGCCTTCCCCGTATCGAACGAACAGGGGCAGCGACGCCGAAAGGCCGCTGCAAGCCGCGAACAAGGGATAAGTTTTATGACGACGACCCCAGTGGCAAGCTTTTCTGAGCTGAAGCAAGAGCAACTCAACGAATTCCTGCACGACAGCATCCAGGTGCCGGACGACCTGCAGGCCAACGTCATGGTCACGACGCTGGACAAGGTCTACAACTGGAGCCGCAAGTCGAGCATGTGGCCGCTGCTCTTCGGCCTGGCCTGCTGCGCGATCGAGATGATCGCCACCGCAGCCAGCCGCTATGACCTGGCGCGCTTCGGCATGGAGGTCATGCGCCCCAGCCCGCGCCAGAGCGACCTCATGATTGTCTCCGGCACGGTCACCAAGAAGATGGTGCCGGCCATCGTGCGCATCTACAACCAGATGGCCGAGCCGCGCTACGTGCTGAGCATGGGCGCCTGCGCCACCGGCGGCGGTCCCTTCAAGGAGGGTTACAGCGTCGTCAGCGGCATCGACAAGTACATCCCGGTCGACGTCTACGTGCCCGGCTGCCCGCCCACGCCCGAAGCATTGATCTTTGGCCTGCTCAAGCTGCACGAAAAGGTCGAGCGCCAGAGCATCGCCACGGTGCCGTGGTATCGCAAGGCCGGCAGCGAGTCGATCCCCGTGCCCGTGCTCGGGCCGGACATCTTCGACCCGCGCAAGGTGCAGATCATCAAGGAGCACACGCTGGGCGCGGGCGCGGCCACTGCCGTCAGCAGCGCGGCCGGCAAGGCGCGGCTCCAGCCGCAGCCTATGCCCGACGACGTCAAGGCGCGCATCCGTGCCGCGCAGGCCAAATACCGGTCGCAGAAGCAGCCAGCATAACCGATTGGGGGTTCTTTCATGAGTGAAGCAACTGCGGTCGCCACAGCTCCGGCTGTAGACTCCTCGCTCCCGTACAACGACGCCGTGCCTGGCGCGGTCATCGGAACGTGGGCGGAGGAGACCGAGAAGGCGCTCTTTGTCGCGCCCGACAAGCTGATCGATCTGCTGACCCACCTGCGCGACAAGGAGCAGTACGACCTGCTCGCCAACCTGACCTGCGTCGACTACCAGGCCTACAAGGGCAAGGCACGCGCCGGCATCAGCGAGCGCTTCGACGTCGTCTATCACCTGTACAGCACCGCCAAGGGCGGCGGTCCCGTGCGCTTGCACGTGCGCGTGCCCGACAACGACACGATCGCGTCGGCGACGAGTGTCTACCCTGGCGCCAACTTACAGGAGCGCGAGGTCTACGATCTCTTCGGCATCACCTTCGAGGGTCATCCCAACCTGCGCCGCGTCCTGACCTGGGAAGGCTTCAACGGCCATCCGCTGCGCAAGGACTGGAAAGAGGCCTACTTCGAGGAAGAGAACAAGCCCTTCAAGAGCCGCCATCCCGGCGGCGGCTATCACTGGCATGAAGACAAGCTGCCGTGGGGCGACAACAACACCTACCCCGCCGGCTGGGATCCCGATTCGTGGGAGGAGCCGGTCACTTATGTGCCGGTGAGCCAGGCGCCCCATCACGGCTTTGGCGAGCTGGACACGCAGTCCATCGTCATCAACCTGGGGCCGCACCATCCCAGCACGCACGGCGTCTTCCGCATGCTGACCCGCATGGAAGGCGAGACCATCCTGGCCCTGGAGCCGGAGATGGGCTACCTGCACCGCAACCATGAAAAGATCGGCGAGCGCAACACCTGGCTCATGAACATGCCCTTCACCGATCGCCTCGACTACATCAACTCCATGAGCAACAACCTGGGCTATGCCCTGGCCGTGGAGAAGCTGCTCAACATCGAGGTGCCGGAGCGGGCGCAGTACATCCGCGTAATCATGGCCGAGCTGACCCGCGTGGTCAACCACACGTGGTCCATCGGCTTCATCCTCAACGACCTGGGCGCGTTGCAGACGCCGGCACTCTACGCCATCGAGGAAAGAGAGATGATTCTCGACCTCTTCGAAGAGGTGAGCGGCGCCCGTCTCATGTGCAACTACATGCGCTTTGGCGGCGTCGTGCGCGACCTGACACCCGGCTGGGAGGAGCGTGCCAAGTACCTGGTGCACGACCGCCTGCCGCGCGCGCTGGACCAGCTCGACGAACTGCTCAGCGGCAACGAGATCGTCAAGGCCCGCGGCCGCGGCGTCGGCTACCTCTCGGCGCAGGATTTGATCTCGCTGAGCGTGACCGGCCCCATGATCCGCGCCGCCGGCATCCCGTACGACATCCGCAAGGCGGAACCGTACTGCATCTACGACCGCTTTGATTTCGACATCCCGACGCTGCCGGAGAGCGACATCTACGCCCGCTACTACATCCGCCTGCTCGAAGCGCGCGAGAGCATCAAGATCTTGCAGCAGGCGCTGCGCGACATCCCCAAGGGCGAATTCCTGGGCGGCAAGGGCGGCTACACCTTCCGCCCCGTCGAGGGCGAGGCGTACGCACGCGTCGAGGCGCCCAAGGGTGAGTTGGGCTACTACATCGTCAGCGACAACAAGGCCAACCCCTATCGCTATCATGTGCGCAGCCCCAGCTACATCAACTTGAATGCGCTCGGCCCCATGAGCGTCGGCTACAAGATCGCCGATGCCGTGGTCATTCTGGGCGCCATCGATATCGTGCTGGGCGAGGTTGATCGGTAGATAATGGTTAACGGTCAATGGTCAAGGGCCAATTGTCAACGGGGGCGCAAGACAAGCGCTCTTGACAGTTGACCATTGAGCATTAACCATTGACCATTGACAATTGACTCGATTCTGGAGGAACTTGCATGTTTGGATCCGGACTGCTCAAGGGGCTTGCCGTCACGTTGAAGCACTTCAACGAGACCTTCACGGATGATCGCAAGAAAGAGCCGGCCCGTTACGAGGGCAGCATCAAGCTCGCCGCTAACCGGCGCATCATCGACCAGCCCATCACCCAGGAAGGCCTGTTGACGATCCAGTACCCGGAAGAGCGCCGCCTGCTGCCCGAACGCTTCCGCTACATCCCCATGCTGATCTGGGACACGGAAGTGGGCGAGGATCGCTGCACCGCATGTGGCATCTGCGCCAAGGTCTGCCCGCCGCAGTGCATCTGGATCGTGCGCGACATGGATGAGAACGGCAAGCCCGTGACGCGGCCCGCCGAGTTCTACATCGACGTGGCCGTCTGCATGAGTTGCAGCTTCTGCACCGAGTTCTGCCCCTTCGATGCCATCAAGATGAACCATGACTACGAGCTGGCCGTCTACGACCGCTACCCGCAGCTCGTCTACGACAAGGAAGAGCTGACGGTGCCGCTGGAGTACTACGCCGCGCTGTGGCCGACGCAATATGCTGAGGAGCAGGCGCGCCGTGCCCAGGAGAAGGAAGAGGAACGGCGCCGCGACGAAGAGAAGCGCAAAGCCGCCGAAGCCAAGGCTGCCGCCAAGGCCGCCGGCGACGGCGAAGGTGCGGCAAAGCCCAAGCGTTCCAAGGAAGAGTTGGATGCGCTGAAGGCGCAGGCTGCCGCCAAGGCCGCGGCCAAGAAAGAGGGCGGCGCAGACGAGGGTGGCGCCGAGGACGCCGAGGCCGCAGCCAAGAAGGCGCGCCTCGAGGAACTCAAGCGCAAGGCCGCCGAGAAGGCCGCCCAGCGCAAGAAGGAAGCCGGCGAGTAAGGTTACCACCCTGGCGCACGAATAGATGCGCCGGCCCTGTGTGCAAGGTTCATCCGCGCACCAACCTATGGTACACTGAGCCAGACTTGTCGCTGCGGCAAGTCTGGCTTCTATTATGAGAGGAGGAGTGGAAATGGCCCTGACGATTACCTGGTACGGACACTCGACCTTTGCCGTCGACGCCGACGGCACCAAGATCATGGTCGACCCTTTCCTGAAGCCCAACAATCCGGTGGCGCCGGTCAGCGCCGACGAGGTGGAGGCTGACTTCATCCTGGTTACCCATGGGCACGGCGACCACGTGGCCGACCTGCTTCCGTTGGCCAAGCGCACCGGCGCCCAGGTCATCAGCAACTTCGAGATCGCCACCTGGCTGGGCAACCACGGCGTGGAGAGCGCCCACGGCATGAACACCGGCGGCGCCGGCACCTTCCCTTTTGGCCGCGTCAAGCTCACCATCGCCCACCACAGCAGCGTCCTGCCTGACGGCACCTATGCCGGCAACCCCTACGGCTTTCTGATCAACTTTAATGACGGCCACGATGTCTATATTGCCGGCGATACCGCGCTCACCTACGACATGAAGCTCATCGGTGACGTGGGCGGCGCCGATCTGGCGATCCTGCCGATCGGCGACTACTTCACCATGGGGCCGGACGACGCCGTCATCGCCGCACAGTGGGTGAAGGCCAAGCACGTCATCCCCTGCCACTACAATACCTTCCCGCCCATTGCCGTCGACGCCGATGCCTTTGCCCGGCGCCTGGCGCGCGAGGCGGGGATCGACTGCACGATCCTGGCCGTCGGCGAATCGGTGACGCTCTAGCCTATGCCGACCGTACTGAGCATCGTGGCGCTGGTCTTGGCGCTGCTGGCCATGGCCTACGCCTGGAAACTGAACCGCGAACTGGACACCGCGCGCGGCCGGCTCGATCGCTACAACCGCGCGCTCTTTGGCGCCGAGGAGGCGATCCGCACGCTGCGCGCCGAGCTGGAGACGACCCGCAGCGAACTGCGCATCGAGTTGCTCAAGCGTACCGGCAGCGCCCGCTTTGAAGGGGAAATGACCGTGCGCGAGGCGCAACTGCTCCACCCGCAGGCGCAGCAGATCCTGGCCGGCTATCACCTGGGCGGCTGTAGCAGTTGCGCCGTCGACGGTGACGACACGCTGGCCGCCATCTGTGCCGCCAACGGCCTGGCGCCGGCGACCCTGTTGAACGACCTGAACCGGCTGCTGGAGAGCTCGCGTCCCGGCGACGCCGAGCACCAGAATGGTGTTCACTTCCAGCCGGTGAAGATACCCAACGTCCACCTGGACCTGGAACTATGAGGATGGCGAGGCGCGGCCGGAACATGACCGGATGGCCGGTTGCGCCTGGCGGTTGATGGAGGAAACCAAACCTATGTCAGATATCAGCGAATACGGCGTCCATACCAAGGCCGAACTGCTCTTCCCGGCGCACTTGATTCCCAGCCTGCGCGACCTGCGCGGCGAGGAGTGGAAGGCGCTGGTCGATCGCGTCGCCGCGCTGCCGGAGACACACCCGGATAGCCTGGCCTTCGTGCTGATGATGATCGAGCTGGACGGCTGCCTGAAGTGCAACAGCAACAATTACAAATTCCTGCGCGGCTGCTTCCTCTGTGCGACGCAGACCGTGCAGTCGTACAAAGGCACGGACCAGGATCTGCTGGCGCTCTACAACAAGGCCAAGCAGGAGCTGAGCACTCATTTACAGCACGGCATCCGCCCCGGCGAATTGTCGCTGGCGGCGTAACCTGCACCAATTCAATAGCCTCGCAAGCAGACCAGCGCTCTTGCAGCGCTGGTTTTGTTTGGACGAGGCTCGATACCGATAGACTATGGACTCTGAAACGAATTCACCGCCCGCCGGTGTGCAGCGCGTCGCCATCATCGGCGGCGGCGTCGCCGGCCTGACCGCCGCCTACGACCTGACGCGACCGGCCGCGCAGGGCCGCTTCGCCGTGACGCTCTTTGAGGGTGCGCCAAACCTGGGCGGGCTCGCCGCCGGCTTCAAGGGACGCCCCACGTGGGAATGGCCGCTTGAGCATTACTACCACCACCTCTTTCTCTCCGACCGCGCCATGCTCGGCCTGCTCGACGAGATCGACTTTGCCCACGCGCTCAAAAGCTACCGGCCCAACACCGCTATCCACACGCAGGGCAAGAACTACCCGCTGGACAGCGTCACGCGCGTGCTGCGCTTCCCGCTCATCCCCTTCGTCGATCGCGTGCGCATGGGCATGGTCATCGGCTACCTGCGCTACCATCCGGGCAAGCCGTGGCGCGACTTCGACAAGATCCTGGCCGACGAATGGCTGCGCGCCAAGATGGGCAGCAAGGCCTACGAGGCGGCGTGGGAATTCCAACTGCAAGGCAAGTTCGGCGCGTATTACAAGCAGGTCAACCTGGCCTGGTTCTGGGCGCGCGTCTATGCACGCACGCCCAGGCTGGCTTACTTCGACGGCGGCTTCCAGGCCTTTGTCGACCACCTGGCCGGCCGCGTCCGCCACCAGGGCGCGCAGCTTCGCACCGGCGCGGCCGTCGAGGCCATCCGCCCGCGGCCCGGCGGCGGCTATGACGTGGTGACCGGCGGCCAGGCGCAGCCCTTCGATCGCGTGCTCAGCACCACCAGCCCGGAACTCATGCAGCGGCTGGCGCCCGACCTGCCCGCAGAATACCTGGGCCAGCTTGGCCGGCTCAACAGCATGGGCGCCGTGGTGCTCACCGTCGCCCTCGACCGCAAGCTGACCGCAGACCAATATTGGATCAGCCTGCCCAAGCGCGAGGGGATTCCCTTCCTGGCGCTCGTCGAGCACACCAACATGATCGACCCGGCGCATTACGGCGGCGACCACCTGCTCTATCTCGGCGACTATCTGCCACCCGACCATCGCTACTTCGACTTCTCCGCCGAGGAGTTGCTCGACGAGTTTGCGCCGCACCTGGTCAAGTTCAACCCCGCCTTCCGTCGCGAGTGGGTGACGGGCGCCTGGGTGCACAGCGCCAAGTACGCCCAACCCGTGCCGCCCGCCGGCTACCTGGCGATGATCCCGGAACTGCGCACGCCGCTGCCCGGCCTCTACTTTGCCTCCATGAGTCAGGTCTATCCCTGGGATCGCGGTACCAACTACGCCGTCGAACTCGGCCGCAAAGTCGCCGCCCTGATGGCTGGTGATGCAGAAAGTTGATAGAACGCGGATGACGCGGATTGGGCGGATGAACGCGGATCAAGACAGGAACCATCTCGAGAATCAGCACAAATCCGCTCGATCCGCGTCATCCGCGTTCTATTTCCGTGGTCTATCTCTTTCTCCTCCCTTTTGGAAAGGCTATTCCTGACTGCGGCGGTGCAGGCGGTACAATGGAGGGAATCACGATTTCCACGCCCGGGCATCGCTCGTCGATTATCCCCCGGCGTGTTAGCCAACAGAAAGAAGGCATTCGCATGGCAGGACAGAACCACACCGGCGCACTCACCGACGCCGCCATCCTCAAGGCGTTGAGCACCGTCCAGGAGCCGGAACT